>ERZ827197.296-NODE-296-length-66983-cov-6.425726_pt1 | contig 66983 bp, 68 predicted proteins | sample MGYA00519867_ERZ827197 | MGnify/ENA primary metagenome ERZ827197 (study PRJEB31778, sample SAMEA3449278) | human gut metagenome | biome: human gut; feature: human-associated habitat; material: faeces | place: United Kingdom | collected 2010/2012 ...
CATCGACCTCACCCTTATCAGGGGTGCGCTCTAACCAACTGAGCTACAGGCCCATGTTTAACAGTTTTAGAAATGGTGGGCCTGAATGGATTTGAACCATCGACCTCACCCTTATCAGGGGTGCGCTCTAACCAACTGAGCTACAGGCCCATGTTTAACAGTTTTAGAAATGGTGGGCCTGAATGGATTTGAACCATCGACCTCACCCTTATCAGGGGTGCGCTCTAACCAACTGAGCTACAGGCCCATTTCGTGACTGCTCACCTATAATACCATGTATAAATACACTCGTCAACAAAAAAATACATAAAATTTAACCATAAATAAATAAAGTCCCATTTAAGGGACTTTATTCGTTCTTAATTTTCTTTTAAATGGGCAATATCGATATATGAAGGAATACCATTCTTATAAGTAATAGCGATTTCACCCTGAATTAATGGATATAAGTAATCATAAAGTTCTTGAGTGATATCATTACCTTCTTTAGTAATCCATTCTGCTGGAACTTTCTGTTCTAGGTTCGCAATATCCTGTACATTACTATAGATACATTCTGCAGTATATGGGTCATTGCTAGTTCTCTTAACACCCATCATAACATTTGTATGATCAGCAAGTGCTGTTTCTACAGCCTTTTTACCAATAAAGAAAGATTCATCAATATCTACTTTAGAGGCAATATGCATTGCACATCTTTGTAGTACATTTAATTCGATACTTCTTACTTTACATCCAAAATGTTCTTTACAGATATTTTCTAATACCTTACCAGTACCAAAATGGATTGGATGACCAAATGCATCATACTGCTGTGAATCACCACTATCTAAGAAGTTTCCGTTTTCATCATGAATACCTTCACTTACTGCAATCATGATAGAAGACTTTTCTTTAAACTTTTCTTCAATATCCTTCAAGAAACGTTCTTTATCAAATACGACTTCCGGTAAATAAATGAGATCAGGGGCATCATTACATTCAGTTCTTGCAAGTGCACTTGCAGCAGTTAACCAGCCTGCATTACGTCCCATGATTTCTACAATAGTAATCGCATCTAGCTTATAAATAGAAGAATCATAAGCAATTTCTAACATAGAGCTTGCAACATACTTTGCAGCTGAACCAAAGCCTGGAGTATGATCTGTACCCATCAAATCATTATCGATAGTCTTTGGAATCCCAATGAAGTGAATAGGGGAATTGATTGTTTCACCATAAGCAGCAAGTTTAGCCACAGTGTCCATAGAATCATTTCCACCAATATAGAAGAAATCAGTGATTTCTAAATCATTAAATTTTTTAAATAACAAGTCGTAAGTGTCTTTATCATCACTTACTGTAGGCAGCTTATAACGACAGCTTCCTAAATACATTGCTGGGGAATGCTTTAATGCATCAATTTTTTCCTCAGAATTAAATGTTGTACCTAGATCCATGAAGTGATCTTCTAATAGTCCCTGGATACCATTAATCATACCATAGATATGAGTAAATCCTTCTTCCTGGCATTGAGTAATAATACCTGCAAGAGAGGCGTTGATGGCAACCGTAGGCCCACCAGACTGACCAATAAAACAGTTTTTCGTATTCATTTTATGCTCCTTTTGTATATTTCATCCCCATTTTAACATCAAATGCATTTGATAGAAAGATTTAATAGTTATTAATAGTAAAAATACAGGATGATAATTAATTATACTAAAAAGGTTAGCCTATTTGTTGAATTCTATGAAAGCAATGATTACAGCGATGAGTACAATCATTGAAATAGAAAATCGATGAAGTTTAAAGGAATGTTTGTATAAAAGATTCCACCTAGCTTGTACCACTTCCAATCCTAGATGTAAACGCCCCTTCAATGCAACTATGGTGCCATTCTATGACTATTATGAAAAAACTATGCATAATCTTGAAAGATTTACAAGGAATCCTGTTATAGATGAAAGAATGAAATTTCCGTATAAAGAGTGGTATCAGAGAATGGTTGAAAAGCATGGTGCTGAAGCGATTAATACGGCTGAGAAGTCGGCTAAGAATTATTCTAGTGATAAGAAGCAGTATAAAGAATATGTCAATTAATTAGGAAGTGAAAATGTACCTCTATCATTATCAGAATTTCAAAATTTGAAGTATAATTATAAAGAGAATTGGTCACTATTACAAAAATACAAGAGATCGTGTAGCTTAGGAAAACTATCAGTATTTTCAACATTTGGAGACTATAAGAAGTATTGTAAAATCATCCAAGATGAAATTGTTGGGCGTACAACTAAGGATGGAGTTGTAATAAAATCGCAAAGTGACCATTTTATCGAAAGAGTATTAGGGACAACCGAAAAAGAAGGTGGCGAAGGTAAAAAGCAGAAAGTATATAGGCGAAAACGTAGAAGTTACACTTAACCCTGATATTGGAAATTTAATTCAAACAAACCCTAAGAAAAGAGAGTGAATTGTGATGTACAAATTATTGGATGAAGATGTGAAATTATTGAAAAAGTTGCTTCTTATGAAGGATTGGAACCCAGAAGACGGTTATTCAAAAGAATGTGTGATTGAATATGTTAATGCGAATAGAGAACTAAATAATGAAGAGATTAATCAGATTCGTAATTACGTATTAGACAAGAATCTTGAATATGGATTTGATGATAATGAAGAACCTAATGAACTAGGGTATGCAACTGAAGAATTAGGCGATAGACTGTTTTATGCTATGGATGATTAGCTTAATCCTTTAGTTGACAAAAAAATAATGTGAAAGGACTTGGGATATATGACAAGAGATGATTATCGTGTAATTGTTTATCGGATTCTATCCTACTTGTACATGCATTTAAAGCATTGATGTATCGCGCATAAGACATGACGGGTTTAGAACATGGCAATTAACATATTAGAGTATTCAACTATTTTTCAGGCTGAATTAGATAAACACCTTATGAAGTATAGAAATATATATGTGTTAGAAACAAAATACACGATGAGAATTAATTATAGTATTTTATTGCATATCAGCGTATAATGGTAGATAAGGAGGATTGAAAGATTATGTCTAAGAAGTATTTATCTATGGATGGTAATACTGCTGCCGCTCATGTTGCATATGCATTTTCTGAAGTAGCAAGTATCTATCCAATTACCCCTTCTTCACCAATGGCTGAACATGCTGAAGAATGGGCTTCGCAGGGAAGAAAAAATATTTTTGGCTCTGCTGTAAACGTAGTTGAAATGCAGTCAGAAGCAGGCGCTGCTGGGGCTGTACATGGTGCTTTACAGGGTGGTGCTTTAGCTACTACATTTACTGCATCTCAGGGTCTATTATTAATGATTCCTAACCTTTATAAGATTCAGGGTGAAATGCTTCCAGGTGTTTTCCATGTAGCTGCAAGAGCTCTTGCAACTAGTTCATTAAATATCTTTGGGGATCATCAGGACGTTTATGCCTGCCGTCAGACAGGTATTCCTATGCTTTGTTCACATTCTGTACAGGAAGTTATGGATTTAGCTGGTGTTGCACACTTAACTGCAATTAAAGCAGGTGTACCATTTATCCATTTCTTTGATGGTTTCAGAACATCTCACGAAATTCAGAAAGTAGAAGTTCTTGATTATGAAACTTTAGCTTCATTAGTTGATTATGATGCTATTAAGAAATTTAAAGCAAACGCACTTAACCCACATACTAATCCAGTAGAACGTGGTGGTGCAGATAATGATGATATCTATTTCCAGAGCAGAGAAGCTCAGAATAAACATTATGATGCAGTTGTAGAAATTGCTGCAGATTACATGAAGAAGATTTCTGAAATTACTGGTAGAGAATATGCTCCATTTACATACTATGGTGATCCAGAAGCAGATAGAGTTATTATCGCAATGGGTTCAGTAACTGAAACTATTAAAGATACTATTGATGAAATGGCTAAAGAAGGAGAAAAAGTTGGTGTAATCAAAGTACATCTTTATAGACCATTCTCTCCAAAATACTTAAAGGCTGTTTTACCAGCAACTGCTAAGAAGATTGCTGTACTTGATCGTACTAAGGAAATGGGTGCTACTGGTGAACCATTATACCTTGATGTATGTTCAGTTATTAGAGATGCTGATACATTAGTTATTGGTGGTCGTTATGGTATGGGTTCTAAGGATACTACACCTCAGCATATCAAGGCTGTTTATGATCACTTAAATTCAGATAATCCATTTACAGGATTCACAATTGGTATCAAGGATGACGTAACTCATTTATCATTACCTGATGTTCATGGATTCCATATCAATTCTGGTGTTACTCAGTGCTTATTCTATGGTTTAGGTTCTGATGGTACTGTATCTGCAAATAAGTCTTCTATCAAGATTATTGGTGATAATACTGATTTATACTGCCAGGCTTATTTCGCATATGACTCTAAGAAGGCTGGTGGAGCAACTCGTTCTAACTTAAGATTTGGTAATAAGCCAATTAGAGCAACTTACTATGTAAATAGAGCAGACTTCATCTCTTGTTCATTAGACAACTACTGCTTAAAGTATGATATGTTGAAGAACTTAAAAGATGGTGGACGTTTCTTATTAAATACTGAATTTACTAAAGAAGAAATCGCTGATTATCTTCCAAATAGAGTAAAGAAACAGTTAGCAGATAAACATGCTAAGTTCTATATTATTAATGCCAACAAGATTGCTGGTGAAATCGGTATGGGTAGACGTACAAATACTATCCTACAGTCAGCATTCTTCGCATTAAATGAACAGATTCTTCCAATCGAAGAAGCTGTTACTAAGATGAAAGAAATGGCTAAGAAGTCTTATAGCAACAAGGGTGAAAATATTGTTCAGGCTAACTATAAGGCTATCGATGCTGGTAAAGATGCAATTGAAGAAGTAACTGTGGATCCAGAATGGTCTAACTTAACAGTATTACCATTAAGAAAACCAACTGGTGATGATTACTTTGATAACTTCGTAGCTCCTATCAATGCTCTTGAAGGTTATGACTTACCAACTTCAGCATTCTTAGATAAGCTTGATGGTACTATGCAGAATGGTGTTGCAATTAAAGAAAAACGTGCAATTGCTATTCAGGTTCCTAAGTGGGAAAAAGATAACTGTATCCAGTGTAACCAGTGTGCAATGGTATGTCCTCATGCAACAATCCGTCCATTCTTAATGACTGAAGAAGAAATCAAGAATGCACCAGAAGATATTACTAATGATGTATTAAAACCAATTGGTAAGGGTGTTGAAGGATTATCATTCCGTATCCAGGTTTCTCCTGATAACTGCGTAGGTTGTGGATTATGTGCAGCCGTATGTCCAGGTAAACGTGGTGAAAAGGCACTTACAATGGTTCCAGTTAAGGAAGAATTAGAACATTCTGCTTTATCTGAATATGTATACAACAATGTAGAATATAGAGATGACAAGTATCCTACAACTACAGTGAAGGGTGTTGGATTCATGAAGCCTTATTTTGAAGCTTCTGGTGCCTGCGCTGGTTGTGGTGAAACTCCATATTATCGTTTAGCTTCTCAGTTATTCGGTTCTGATATGAGAATTGCGAACGCTACTGGATGCTCATCAATCTATACTGGTTCAACTCCATCTACTCCATGTACTACTGATAAGAATGGTCATGGTATGGCTTGGGCTAACTCATTATTCGAAGATAATGCTGAATTTGGTTTCGGTATGAAGCTTGCAGAAAACTACATGTCTAAACATATCTTAGAAATCATTGAAGCAAATAAGAATGATGTAGAACCAGAATTAAAAGAAATTCTTGAAAAATATGAAGCTGTTAAGGGTCAGAGAGTAGAAGAAAAGGCTCTTTATAACGAATTAGTAGAAAAAGTTGAAGCTTCAGCTAATGAACCTATCAAGGAATTACTTGATATGAAGGGTGAATTAGTGACTAAGTCTCAGTGGATCATCGGTGGTGACGGATGGGCTTATGATATCGGCTACGGAGGATTAGACCACGTTCTTGCTAATGATCAGAATGTCAATGTATTAGTTCTTGATACAGAAGTATATTCTAACACTGGTGGACAGTCTTCTAAATCATCACAGGCTGCTTCTATTGCAAAGTTCACTGCAAGTGGTAAGAAGGTTGCTAAGAAAGACTTAGCTCAGATTGCTATGGCTTATGGTCATGTATATGTTGCACAGATTGCTTTAGGTGCTAACCCAATGCAGGCTATTAAGGCTATGAAGGAAGCTGAATCTTATGATGGACCATCATTAATTATTGCTTATGCACCATGTAATGAACATCATATCAAGGGTGGATTAATTAACTCTTCAAGACAGGAAAAATGGGCTGTTGAATGTGGTTACTTCAACTTATTAAGATACGACCCACGTTTAACTGAAGAAGGTAAGAACCCACTTACAATTGATTCTAAAGCTCCTGATTATTCTAAGTTCAAAGACTTCTTAATGAGTGAAAACAGATTCTCTCAGTTAGTTAAGATCAATCCTGAAAATGCAGAAGCATTATTCGATAAGTGTCTAGTAGATGCTAAACGTCGTCGTGCAAGAGCAGAAGCACTTGCTAAAGATTTTGATGCTGCTGAATAATTCATACGAAAGAGATAGTAGAAATGCTATCTCTTTTCTTTATATTTATAACATACCAAAAAGATAGGTATATTGCTTGCTATTTGTATCTATTATTTCTATACTAGGAGTGGGTGATGGATATGAAGAGTGTACTAATAAAAGATACAACAAGAGAAGAAAGAAAAAGAATTATACAAGAAGCATTGGATTGTAATGATTCTGCAGGATGTGAGAACTGCAGTGGATGCGGCTTATTTGGGGCTGGAGATCCTTTCGAAATGTATGAAGATTATATAGAAGGTAAAAGAGAAATCAAAGAAATTAATATGGAATTTGTTTCACGCTACTTTGTGAGAGGTTAATCACATCGTAATTTAAAGAGATGTCATATCATTGTGTGTACTAAAAAACAGGGATTTTTTTAAAACCCCTGTTTTTCTATTTCATGATTTCGTTGTAGATATCATCGAGATTTACAACACTTGAACGATCAGTAAATTCGATCTTGATTGGATCATTTTCTTCATATCTTGGAATAATATGAATATGGAAATGATGCACTGTCTGACCAGCGACTTCTTTCGCATTAGTAAGAATATTACATCCCTTTGCATGCATATTCTCTACAATCTTATTTGCAAGCTTCTGAGCCACTTTCATACAATGTGCCATCACTTCTGGGTCTGCTTCTAAAAAACTATCATAATGTTCCTTAGGGATGACGAGTGTATGTCCATTGGTCGTCTGTGATAAATCTAAGAATGCAATGCATGTGTCATCTTCATATACAACCTTGCCAGGAATTTCCTTAGCGGCAATCTTACAAAAAATACAATTATCCATCATATAAAACCTCCTGTATTCATTCTAACACAAAAGAGACGTTTTCACGTCTCTTAGTCTACATATTTACTAGAAATTTTCTTGATCTGTTTCTTAACCTTTTCATCTTCAACAGTGAACTTATACTTCTTTAAATAATAAGATTCAATATCTGTCTTGACATCACCAAGGTTTAATAAATTTTTAACAATATCATTCTTCTGAGCACTCTTATCAGTGTTGTATACATATACAACTGCATATTTACCAGTACTTAATTTTACAGCTTCCTTATATACACCATCAGTCTTTAATGAAGTAAACTTGCTTAAAGCTTTGATGATTTTCTTATCAACTGTAGTAGTAGAACTCTTGCTGCATACAAAACCTAAATCAGTAGAACTAGAAGTATTCGCATTCATTAAAGCGGTCATTGCATCTGCACTAGTCACTGTCTTTAATGCCTTTAATGCTTCAGATTCTTTACTATATTCAACAATCTTTAAATAAGAAACATTATATTTCTTACATACATCATTGAACTTTGTATCTAAATATTTTTCTTCTAATAGGTCAGATTTTGCTTCTGGCACAACGACTTCCTTCTCAAAAGCCTTTGCATCACTATATCCCTGATTCTTTGCATAAGTTTCAAAAGAACCAGAATATTCAGCATAACGCTGTTTAAGTTCTTTTACTTTTGTATTAATTGCATCTTTATCAGTAATCTCTTTTGCAGTGATCTTATTATATGCTTCATTTAATACTTCATTAGCACCGTAGTTATCTAATAAGTATTCATATAAACCTTTCTTAGTCACACTTACATCACCACTGATAACTTCTGATGAACTATTCTGTACAGAACTTGTATAACCATCCTTATCAGCAGTCACAATATAAGCTGTAATCACACCAACAACAAGGACAATCGCAATGACAAGTAATGCAATCATTTTTTTAGTAAGTTTAAAAGGTTTCTTTTCAACTTCTACCTTATGGATCTGTTTGTATTCTGCCATTATCTCTTATTCCTTTCTTCAGCTCTTGCTTTTAAGCCTTCTTTTACAGCTTCTTTAACTGCTTTTTTAACCTTTGCATCTTTATACTCGATATCATAAGTATTGAATGCAAGATAGATGATATTATCATCATAAGTAAGTAATGGTGACTGAATTGTGATATTCTTTAATTTTTTCTTGATCTTCTCTTTATTAGTAGAAGTACACTTTAAGATATAGTAACCATCATTTCCAGTTAATACATCAGAAGTCTGTCCTTCAGTTAAAGAGAAAGCTGATTCATTGATGGCATTACCATAAGAATTTGTAAGATTACTCGTTTTATCGACAACACCTAAAGAACCTTTAGCACTCTTAGTATTAGAATCATCTGAATAATCCTTGGCAACATCACCAAAGTTCTTTCCATCTTTTAATAATTCCTTCACTTCTTCTAGCTTTTCTTTTTCAGCATCAGTAGGATTAGAAATATCAGAAGTAGAAATCTTAATCATAGAGATAACACGTGGTGTCGAAACCTTATAATAATCATCAAATACTGTATCATAATGTGTCTTTACATAATGCTTCACTAATTCTGCATACTGTAAAGAGTAGACCAGCTTCTTCTTATATTTACTTTCGCTTTCATAACCCGCACTCTTCAAATCGCTCTTGAACTGCTTTTCGTAAGAGTTTTCGCCATACTGGCTCTTATAAGAATTCTTAATACTATCAAGCATATTACTTGCATTATCTTTCATATCGCTTGTGACAGGATATTGCTTATTGATCAATTGATCAAGAACATATTGGAATGCAGCTGATTTACCAGCACTCGTAGAAATCAATGTATCATAAACATCATCTGCATATACATTGCCTTCACTTGTGGAAGCAACTACGCTCTTTCCATCTACTGTCTTACCACCACAGCCACTTAGTAGTAAAACACTCGCTAAACATAGCGTCGCTATTTTTTTGGCTTTCATACGTACCCTCCTTGCGTAACATATATATTATACATGCTCAATGATTTTTTTCAAATAATTACCCCTGTTTCACATAAAAAGACATAATTCTTTATCATATTATTTGAGGTTAATCGAGTAATCTTTTATAATAATTCTCGAGGTGAAAAAATGATGTCAGTTTTGAGTATAAAGGATCTTCATGTAGCCATTGGTGACAAGGAGATTTTGAAGGGAATTAATCTAACAATTAATACAGGAGAAACCCATGCATTGATGGGTCCTAATGGAAATGGGAAGTCAACATTATTAGGTACAATCATGGGTCATCCTAAATATAAAGTAACTCAGGGAACAATCACATTAGATGGTGAAGATGTTCTTTCTATGAGTGTAGATGAAAGAAGCCGTAAAGGATTATTTTTAGGAATGCAGTATCCACAAGAAATTCCAGGTGTCACAAACTCTGATTTCCTACGTTCTGCAATGAATGCAAGAAGAGAAAAACCATTAAGTTTATATCAGTTCATTAAGGCCATGGATCATGCAACAGAAGACTTAGAAATGGATGGCAATTTAGCACATCGTTATTTAAATGAAGGGTTCTCAGGTGGAGAAAAGAAACGTAATGAGATTCTTCAGATGAAATTGCTAGAACCTAAATTTGCATTATTAGATGAAATTGATTCAGGTCTCGATGTTGATGCGTTACGTATCGTTGCTGATAACATCAATGAAATGAGAGAAACAAAAAAGGAAGACTTTGGTCTAGTTATGGTTTCTCACTATGAAAGATTATATGAATTAGTAAAGCCTACACATGTACATGTATTAGTAGATGGAAACATTGTAGTAGAAGGTGGCTTTGAACTAATTGAAAAGATCAACAATGAAGGATATGAATGGGTAAAGAAAGAATTAGGCATTGAACTCCAAAAAGAAGACGAAGACGTTCTTTCTATCGGGGTATGTGGTCATAAGGTGACAAGCAATGTATAGTTTTGAACACTATATTCATTTTGTGGATGGGAAGGTAACAGAAGAGAATCTTCCTAAAGAAGTTGTTGTTACTGATACAACAATCACATTCAAGTATGGAGAACCCATTCAGCTTCATGTAGTGGTAGATGTAAAGAATGAAATGTCACTACATTATGTATTTGAAGACAATGTTCATGCAGAAGTGATTGAAACAAGACATGTTGAAGAAAACGGTGTATTAAATCGTACATTTACTAACGGTGCTTATTCACATGTTAATTTCTTTAATGAAAATGAAGGAACAGGAAAAAATACTTATCTCGATGAAGGACATTCTTCTCATGATAGTATGCTTCAGCTTGGCTATTCTGAATTATCTGATGCTTCTATTGAAGCCTCTTATACATTTGAATTAGATGGTGAAGGAGCAGATGTCAGATTAAGAATGGCGGCTTTATCAAAGAATAAAGAAAAGAAACATTATAAGGTGCATATAAAACATAATGCACCCCATACTACTGGTATCATGGATAACTATGGTGTTGCAAAAGATGAAGCACATCTTGTGATTGATGGTATTGGTACAATTACAAATGGACAGAATGGTTCAGCCTCACATCAGACAAATAAGATCATTGTCTTTGATTCAAAATGTTATGCAAGTGCAAATCCATTCTTATATATTGATGAATATGATGTCCAGGCTTCTCATGCAGCTGGTGTAGGGAAGATGGATGAAGAACATCTTTATTATTTACAGTCACGTGGCTTGACTAAACGTCAGGCTATGCAGTTGATTACGTATGGTTATTTAATGCCAGTAGTCGAAGTTGTAGATAATCAGATGATTAAGGAACGTTTTGAATTGGCGTTATCAAAGGTAGGTGCTTAGTTATGGTGAATTGTAAGGATACAAGAAAAGACTTTCCAATGTTGGATGGAAAGACATTAATGCATGGCAAGCCACTGATTTATTTTGATAATGGTGCGACTACATTAAAGCCTCAATGTGTGATTGATGCAGTATGTGAATATTTATCCAGCTACTCAGGAAATGCCCATCGTGGAGATTATGATTTATCTCATCAGGTGGATGTTGCTTATGAAGAAGCCAGAGAAGTGGTTCAGCATTTTATTCATGCTAAAAGAAAAGAGGAAGTTGTATTTACAAGTGGTGCAACGGATTCACTTAACTTAATTGCGAATGGTTATGCCAAAACACATTTAAAAGCAGGTGATGAAATCCTTTTGAATGTGGCAGAACATGCCTCTAATACATTACCTTGGTTTGATGTGGCGGAGGAAACAGGCGCTGTTGTGAAATATATTGAACTCGATGAAGAAGGTCGTATGACATTAGAAAATGTCAAGAAGGCTGTAACAGAGAATACAAAGATTATTTCACTTGCAATTGTGACAAATGTATTAGGTTATGAAGTACCTATCAAGGAAATCACAGAATATGCTCATTCTAAGGGTATTATTGTAGTGGCAGATGGGGCACAGAGTGTACCACATATTGTCACAGATGTTGTACGTGATGATGTGGACTTCTTAGCTTTCTCAGGTCATAAGATGTGTGGTCCTACAGGTGTTGGTGTTCTTTATGGTAAATATGAGTTATTAGAAGAAACAAAGCCGACACGTTTTGGCGGAGGATCTAATTCACGCTATAACAGCTGTGGACTTGTCACACTAAAGGAACCACCATATAAATTTGAAGCAGGTACACCTCATATTGAAGGTGTGATTGGCTTAGGTGCAGCTGTTAAATATTTACAGAGCATCGGTATGGACAATATTCGTCAAAGAGAATTAGAATTACGTCATTATGCGATTGAGAAGATGTCCCAGTTGGATAATGTCACTGTATATAATCCAAACTCAGAAGGTGCTATTGCCTTTAATATTAAAGATGTATTTGCGCAGGATGCAGCGAGCCTATTTAATACTTATGGTATTGCGGTTAGAGCCGGTGAACATTGTGCCAAGATTTTAGACGAGTTCTTAAAAGTAAGAACAACTTGTCGTGTTTCTTTCTATTTCTATAACACTGAAGAAGAAATTGATCAGTTTATTGAAGCATGTAAGAAAGGAGATGATTTCCTTGATGCATTCTTTGGATGATCCAATGATCATGAGAGAAATTATTATGGACCATTATCAGAATCCTAGAAACCATGGACTTGTAGATGATGATTCATATCAGAAAGTCAATATGGATTCAAGTACATGTATTGATGATATTGATGTCCAGGCTAAGTTTAATGGTGATGTAGTGGAAGATGTGCGTTTTGATGGTGAAGCATGTGCCATTTGTACAGCATCTACTTCTATCATGACTGAACTAGTTAAAGGAAAGACAAAAGAAGAAGCAGCGCATATTGTGGATAACTATATGCATATGATTTACGAAAAAGAATATGATCCAGAACTTCTTGAAGAAGCAATTGCGTTTAAGAATACGCATAAGCAGGCCAATCGTATTAAGTGTGCGACTCTAGGCTGGACTGGATTCTTAAAATTATTAGAAGGAAGCGAGGAATAGAGATGGCTATTGAGAATCTTAATATTCCACAAGCTGAAGTGATAGAAGATCATCCTGATGAGGATGTATCTGTCTTCAAGACACCTAAAGGGTTAAATGAAGATATCGTTAGAGAAATATCAGCCATTAAAGAAGAACCAGAATGGATGACTGAATACCGTATCAAGTCATTAAAACAGTTCTTAAAGATGCCGATGCCTAAGTGGGGTGTTGATTTATCTAAGATGGATTTTGACGATTATACATATTATAATCGTCCATCAGATACTAAAACAGATAAATGGGAAGAAGTACCAGAAACAATCAAGAATACATTTGATCGTTTAGGTATTCCTGAAGCAGAACAGAAGTTCTTAGCAGGGGCAAGTGCTCAATATGAATCTGAAGTTGTTTATCATAATATGCTTGAAGAAGTCAAAGAGAAGGGTGTTATCTTCTTGGATATCGATTCTGGATTAAAACAATATCCAGAAATCTTCAAGAAGTATTTTGATACTGTTATTCCATATTATGATAACAAGTTCTCTGCATTAAATGGGGCTGTCTGGTCAGGTGGATCATTTATTTATGTACCACCTCATACTAAATTAGATAAGCCATTACAGTCATATTTTAGAATCAATTCTGAACGTATGGCACAGTTTGAAAGAACTTTAATTATTGTAGATGAAGGATCCGATATCCATTATGTAGAAGGATGTACAGCACCTTCATATTCTAAAGATTCACTTCATGCTGGTGTTGTAGAAATTATTGTCGGCAAGAATGCACATTGTCGTTATACAACAATCCAGAACTGGTCTAAGAATATCTATAACCTAGTAACACAGCGTGCTAAAGTTATGGAAGGTGGATCCATGGAATGGGTGGATGGTAATATCGGTTCACTTGTTACTATGAAATACCCTTGTTGCGTTCTTGCAGGAGAAAGAGCCAAGGGCACAGTTATTACTATTGCAGTAGGGGATAAAGGTCAGATCATTGATTCTGGGGCTAAGATGATTCATGCAGCACCTCATACATCAAGTCAGATTATTTCTAAATCTATTGCGAGAAATGGTGGTAAGACAAACTATAGAGGACTTGTCCGTCATAACAAGAATGCTTATGACTGTAAGAGCAAGGTAGAATGTGATACATTAATTCTAGATAAGATTTCTACAAGTGATACAGTACCTACAAATATCATGGCCAATAATGATTCTATTATTGAACATGAAGCCACTGTATCTAAAGTATCAGAAGATCATCTCTTCTACTTAATGAGCAGAGGTCTCACTAAAGCACAGGCAACAGAGATGATTGTTATGGGCTTCATTGAACCATTCAGCAGAGAATTACCTATGGAATATGCTGTTGAATTAAATCAGCTTATTAAGCTTGATATGTCAGAAGATGCTATTGGATAGAAAACAGATGATTAAGAAACGTCTCGCTTTAGAAGAAGAGACGTTTCTTTCTTATTCAAAAAGAATTGCCTCTTATCTAGAAGAAATGCCTGCATTTAAGAATGCGAAAAGAATTGGCTTTTATATGTCATATCGCCATGAAGTGGATACACTTCATTTGATTGAGAAATATATGTTAGGAAAGGAAATCTATGTACCAAAATGTGTAGGAGAAGAACTGGATTTCCAGAGAATATATAGTATGGATGATTTAAAAGAGGGGGCTTTTCATATATTGGAACCTTCTACTAATGAACATATGGATGTTAAGGGTTTAGATGTGATTGTAGTACCATTGCTGATGTTCGATAAGAATCATAATCGTATTGGCTATGGTCGTGGCTTCTATGATCGCTGTTTAAAAAAGACCGAGGCTATAACGATTGGCCTGGCATTTGATTTTCAGGAAGTAGAAAATACTCATCCTCACTCGCTTGATGTACCACTTAATTACATAATTACACAAAAAGGTGTCTTCTAAGACACTTTTTTTATAGTAACAAAGGGATGAATTTGATATAATAGATATGATTATGAGGTGTTTTATATGGAAAAAAATGTTGTAAAGAATATTCTCGCAGACACTGATCTGCGTCAAAATCTAATAAAATTAAAAGGTTCAATGACATCAACTGATACATTAGAAGGTCCTATTGTAGAAAAACTATGTGACTGTTTAACTCATGAAGATCCTAAGATAAGAAAGAATGCGGCACTATTATTAGGCTATACAAAGAATCCTTTAATGGCATCTGTTCTTTTAGATGCTTATAAGAATGAAGAAAAGGACTTTGTGAAGGATGCCTATTTGAAAGGAATGAGCCATTATGACTGTAAGCCTTATATTAAGGAATTACAGGAAATACAGAATGAACTCATGAATTCTGAAGTGGTAGACAGCAAGCATATCAAAGCACAATTAAAAGTATTAAATCCGATGATTCGTTCATATTCTTATCATAAGAAGAAATCAATCCGTTTATTGCATAAAGAAGTCGATGTTATTCTTACAACACTTCCTTATTATCAATATACACTCTTTGAACAGGTGAAACATTTACGTTATAAACCGGTCGGACAGGGCGTATTAGTCCGTACAAAGGCTATTTATGACCTTCTAGGCTTACGTAATTATAGAGAGATGATTTTCCCGTTATCAGGCTGCTCAGGACTTCCTCAGGATGGGTATTTAATTGGTAAACGTATTGCATCAAGTAACTTAGTGGATGTGCTTCATCGTTTATATGATGCGGAAGGATGCTTTTATTATCGTTTAGTTGATCAGATGAGAGAAAAGAAATCAGCTGTCATCAATGATATAGTAAAAGAACTTATTGAAGAGATGCCTTCTCATCTTCAGAATGTGACATCTGATTATGATATTGAATTATTAATTAGAGAATTAAGGCCTGGAACAGTCAATGTTTATTTAAAGTTGAGTTCATTAGACAATCCACGCTTTAATTATAGACGTGAAATCATTTCTAACTCAATGCAGCCTTATGTAGCAGCAACACTTATGGAAGTGGCTAAACCTTATATGGGTATGCATTCTCGTGTATTAGATCCATTCTGTGGTAGTGGTGTTACACTTATTGAAAGATGTATGGCTAAACCAGTTAAGTTTGCTATGGGATTAGATATTTATGGAGAAGGCTTAGAAGCAGCTAAGAAGAATGCGATTGCGGCGAATCAGCCAATCCACTTTGTAAATAAAGATGCCAACCGTTTTGTGAATAATGAAATGTTTGATGAAATCTTTACTGATATGCCTACCTATGCACAGATGAAAGATACACGTGCTTTAAAGAATGTCTATGATAATTTCTTTAAACGTATCCACAGACACGTTTTACCAGAAGGGTATGTATTTATCTATACAACTGAAATATCTCTTGTAGAGAAGAATTTAAGACTTAATTCAGACTATCTTACACTCATAGAACATTATGATGTACCTAGAGGTAAGACAATGGCTTATTTCTTCATTATTCAGGTAAACAAATAGAGGCCCCATGAGGACCTCTTTTTCTATCTGAATAAATAACGATAACCTTGCCAGAACCACTGTTTCACTGTTTCTGGGTTATCTAAATAAAAACGTATACCAAACGCAAGTGCTACTAATATAATTGCAAGTAATACTAATAACACAAAAGTCTTAATAAAAGTCATCACAGGATGTGATTTCTCTTTATACTTTACCTTCGTTTTAGTACGTTTAGGTAAAGAATGTGATTTCTTATGTTTCACTTTTGTCTTAACAACTTTTTTAACTTCAGGTTCTTTTTCTTCCTGTTGAATAGAATTCTCTCTCTTAGTATCCTTAATAGAGTCATCTTCATCATCAAATGTGAATCTTTGCATACTATCACCTCTCTGCTTTAAATGAATATAGTCTCTATTAGAGTATTTGTCAAATAAAAAAATGCTCTCATGACACAATAAAAGCTCTTGAATAAGGAAAGCAAATTGTATGTGTCATTGAGAGCGGCCTTAACCAAGAGCCTTTAAAATGTACCTGTTTCCAGGCACAATTAAATTGTAATCGTTCTTATAACAAAAAGCAAATGAAATAGAAAAAAACTTGAAAAATTCAACAAAAATAAGAAAAAGAGTCATTTAATCAAATATACCTATATACAAAACTACAAAAAAGTTTCTATTTTCTGTTGACTTAGAGTGAATATGATGATAAAATAGTACCCGCAGCGGAGGTTTAGCTCAGTTGGGAGAGCATCTGCCTTACAAGCAGAGGGTCAGCGGTTCGAGCCCGTTAACCTCCACCATTTTTTTGCCGACTTAGCTCAATTGGTAGAGCAACTGACTTGTAATCAGTAGGTTGGGGGTTCAATTCCTCTAGTCGGCACCAGTGGGGAGGTAGCGAAGTGGCTAAACGCGGCTGACTGTAACTCAGTTCTCTACGAGTTCGATGGTTCGAATCCGTCTCTCCCCACCATCTTTATTGGGATATAGCCAAGGGGTAAGGCAACAGACTTTGACTCTGTCATTTCACTGGTTCGAATCCAGTTATCCCAGCCATCTTTTTTGACTCGCTAGCTCAGATGGCAGAGCATCTGACTTTTAATCAGAGGGTCAGGGGTTCAAATCCCCTGCGAGTCACCATCTTGATGCGGGTGTGGTGAAATTGGCAGACACGCTAGACTTAGGATCTAGTGCTTCGGCGTGCAGGTTCAAGTCCTGTCACCCGCACCATTCTGAATGCAGACACCGAACTATTCGGTGTTTTTTTTATGCCTTAAAATAAAAAAATCTACCATTACTGGTAGATTACATCCTGTTATAGAAGAGATGTTAATGAGGGGAAGCTCATTAATAGAGATATCTCAGATATTTGGGAAGCTATAACAGAATGCGTAATCTATTATAATACTATCATAAGATATACACAATACGTAAATATATAATGTCACAAAGATGTACGTAAATATATAATGTCACAAAGATGATACACTATATTATTCTGAATTATGAAATCACTTGTATTTTGTAACTGATTGTTTTACCATATTATTATAATTGAAATGGGAGCTAATTTGCTGAGAGTAGACATAAGTCTTGACCATGAAACCTGATTTGGATAATGCCAACGTAGGAATTTATGAGCACCTTCTTTCAGCGTGCTCTTTTTTATGGAGGAAAAGAATATGAATTACATTAAGAAATTAAGAGAAGTAAAACCATTAGTACACAACATTACTAACTATGTAACAGTCAATGATGTTGCCAATGCGATTTTAGCAATTGGTGGCAGTCCTATTATGTCAGATGAGATTACAGAAGTGGCTCAGATGACTTCTATCAGTAATGCATTAAATATTAATATTGGTACTCTCAATCAGGTGAAGATTGCTTCTATGTTTGAAGCAGGTAAAGCATCTAATGCATGTCAGCATATTACTGTATTAGATCCAGTAGGTGCAGGAGCTACTGATTTACGTACTAATACATGTAAGGATCTACTCGCTCAGATTCATTTTGATGCTATTAAAGGGAATATTTCAGAAATCAAGACTTTAATGGCTGGTACAGGTCATACTAAAGGTGTAGATGCATCTGCAGAAGATCAGAAGAACTCACATGATCTTATTGACGATATCAAAGCGTTCGCAAAAGAATTGAATACTATTATTATTGTGACTGGTCCTGTAGATTATGTCACTGATGGTAATAAGTGCTATATGATCAAAAATGGATGTAAGGAAATGAGTGCTATTACTGGTACAGGATGTATGTTATCAGGTATCTTAGGATGTTTCTTAACAGTAGAAAATAGTGTAGATAGTGCAGCGGCTGCTGTTATGTCCATGGGTATTGCGGGTGAAATTGGTGCTTCTAAATTAAAAGAAGGTGAAGGTAATGCAACACTTCGTACTTATTTAATTGATGCATTATTTAATATGAGTGATGAAGAATTAGAAAAGAGTGGTAAATATGAAGTTCAATAATGACATGTTAAGACTCTACGCTGTGACTGATCGTCATTGGACAGGAGAACAGACTCTCTATGAGCAGGTAAGAGATGTTTTAATGGGTGGTGCTACCTGTCTTCAGCTAAGAGAAAAAGACCTGGATGAAGCCTCTTTCTATGAAGAAGCAAAGAATATTAAAGAACTATGTCGCTTATTTGATGTGCCATTTATTATTAATGATAATGTCATGCTTGCTAAGGAAATTGATGCGGATGGTGTTCATGTAGGTCAGGATGATATGGCTTGCGCTAAGGCAAGAGAAATACTTGGTCCAGATAAGATCATTGGTGTCAGTGCACATACTATAGAAGAAGCAAGAATTGCGAAAGAACAAGGTGCAGACTATTTAGGTGTAGGGGCTATTTTCCCTACATCTTCTAAAGATGATGCAGAAGTATTAGGTATCAAGCGTTTAAAAGAAATGACTGAAACAGTGGATCTACCAATGGTTGCGATTGGTGGAATTAGTTATGATAATTGCTTATTACTTAAAGATACAGGTATTGATGGTATTGCGGTTATTAGTGCTTTATTTGGTCAGAAGCATATCAAACAGGCAACAATTGATTTAAAGAAGCGTGTGGATGCACTTTATGAAACAATGCATACATGTTTAACTATTGCCGGTAGTGACTCAAGTGGTGGTGCAGGAATACAAGCAGACTTAAAGACAATGCTTGCGAATAAAGTATTTGGTATGAGCGCTATTACAGCCCTCACAGCCCAGAATACAACGGGTGTGACAGATATTATGGATGTGACTCCAGAATTCTTAGAAAGTCAGATTCGTGCTGTATTTGATGATATCTATCCAGAAGCTGTTAAGATTGGTATGGTGTCTTCTAAAGCACTTATTCATACTATTGTAGAAATGTTGAAACATTATGATGCGAAGCATATTGTGGTAGATCCAGTCATGGTGGCTACAAGTGGTGCAAAGCTTATTAGTGATGAAGCTATCTCTACATTAAAAGAAGAACTACTTCCTATCGCAGAAGTGATTACACCTAATATTCCAGAAACAGAAGTACTCACTGATATGGAAGTTAAGACTGTAGAAGATATGGAAATAGCGGCTAAGAAGATCTATGACACATATCATTGTGCTGTATTAGTCAAAGGTGGACATCAATTAAATGATGCCAATGACTACTTATACAATGGTGAAAAGGGTACTTGGTTTAAAGGACATAGAATAGACAACAGTAATACACATGGTACAGGATGTACTTTATCAAGTGCGATTGCATCCAACTTAGCTAAGGGCTATACACTAGAAGAATCAGTTAGACATGCTAAAACATATCTTTCTGGTGCAATAGGTGCTATGTTAGATTTAGGTCAGGGAAGTGGTCCTATGGATCATGGCTACAATATCTAAAAATACTGATAAATACACAACAATTCCATAACTGCCTGGTATAATCTCTTTTAAGAGGTTAAGGGCATGAAAGAATTCAAAGCGTGGTTTATACTCATATTATTTATTTTGCTGCTTCGAGTTATATATCTATTACTTGAAGGTGGGCATATCTTATGAATATCCTCTAGATATATCATCTGGAGGATATTTTTATTTAACACGCCGTGAGCAAGAATTTCCCCACCTAATAGGTGGTGGGATGAATTGCGGTAAACACGGCGTTTCGTTTTGCTTTTATTGTCAGGTAGTAGTATAATATATATGTAATCAGGAATAAATAGAAAAAAGGTCATAAATACTATGAAATTAGATAATAATAACCATTCAGTGTTCTTGCTGAATTATCAGCTTATAATGTGCACTAAACATCGTAATAAGGTGATAGATGATGTGATTTCAAATCGTCTCAGGGAGATGTTTGAGAATCTATCTATCAAATATAATATCTCATTGGATGAATGGAATCACGATGCCGATCATGTTCATATTCTCTTTCGAGGACAGCCTAATTCAGAGATAAGCAAGTTCATCAATGCTTATAAATCTGCAAGCAGCAGGCTCATCAAAAAAGAGTTTCCAGAGATTCGCAAATCCCTCTGGAAGGAGATGTTCTGGTCACCAAGCTTCTGTCTACTGACTACAGGTAATGCAACAGTAGAAATCATCCAGCAGTTCATACAATCCCAGGGAGGTAAGGATGGCAAACAAAGCAATAAGGTACAGACTGTATCCAAACGCTGATCAGAGAATTATGTTTGCAAAGACCTTCGGCTGTTGCCGTAAGGTCTATAATCTCATGCTTAATGACAAGATTGAAAGCTACAAGAAGACTGGCAAGTTTGTCGCTGTGACACCTGCCATGTATAAGAAAGATTATCCCTTTCTTAAGGAAGTGGATAGTCTTGCACTTGCCAATGTTCAATTGAATCTGCAGGCTGCATTTAGAAATCATTTTGATAAGCTGCGTAAGAAGCAGACTGGATTCCCAAAATTCAAGTCTGCAAAGCGCAGTAGAAAATCATATACTACAAATAATCAGAAGGGTACTGTCGCTATCATTGGTAAAAGTATAAAACTTCCTAAGATAGGAAGAGTGAAGGCAGTCATCCATAGACAGCCTGAGGCTGACTGGGTTATCAAGTCTGTTACGATATCCCAGGAAGGTGATGGCACATACTATGCTTCTGTATTATTCGAGTATGAGAAGAATGTTGTAAAGGTTAGGAAGTCTGATAATGCCATTGGTCTTGACTATGCCTCTAACGGACTCTATGTAGACGATAAAGGCAATATCGGCAATAACCATAATTATTATCGTGAAAGCCAGAAGAAGCTTGCAAAGGCGCAGAGAAAACTTTCACGTATGCAGGGTGCTAAGAAAGGTGAGAAGAAATCCAACAACTATCTTAAGCAGCTCCGCAAGGTGAACAAGATTCATAGACATATAGCCAACCAGAGACTTGACAAGCTACACAAGTTATCTACTGAGATCGCCAATCAGTATGATGTCGTATGTGTTGAAAGTCTTGATATGAAGGCTATGTCTAACAGGGGCTTTGGAAATGGCAAGGCTACTATGGACAATGGCTATGGATTATTCATAAACATGCTGGCCTATAAGCTTGATGATAGAGGGAAATATCTTGTCAATGTAGATAAGTGGTTTCCATCAAGTCAGATCTGTCACTGCTGTGGCAAAGTCCACAGAGAGATGAAGAATCTGCGCATCAGAACGATGAGCTGTGACTGTGGTCTTACAATGAGCAGAGACCAGAATGCAGCCATCAACATAAAGCTTGAAGGCTTACGTATACTGAAATCAGTATAAAACATATAGGCTAGGAATTAGCCGAATATAACGCTTGTGGACATCATGTAGTTCTGACAGTACCGTAAGGTTACCAGCCAGGCAGTGGTGGTTGAAGCAAGAAGCCCTGACTTCTAAGCGAAGCGTAAGTCGGGGTAGTTCACCTTAAAAACTTGCATATTAACATTCACAAAGTTAAAATGAAATAAACTGAGTTAAAAGTATCTGACAAATTAATGGTCAATGGAATTGCTAAGTTTAAAGAGTACTTTAAAGCTATTGGTGTACAAGCAACAAATAAGGATGAATTGATTTCTCTTTTACATCAGTGCTATGGTTTAAGAAAATAAGTGTAAAAAACCCCTATAGAAGAATTACAACTTCTATAGGGGTTTATATTATTTATTAAGTTTTTTCTGGTATTCTTTTAAGTCTTCTATGACGTTCTCTATTGTATCATATACCCAGCCAATCATTTCATCAGGAATATGCTGACTATAGAGGTCAGATAACTCTCTATGGAATTGATTATGAACCTCTAATGCCTGATATCCTTTATCAGTAATACGTAGATATGTGACACGATGATCCGCCGACGAACGTTCTCTTGTAAGAAAACCTTTATTCACAATAGTTTTTACATTAGTCGTTAATGTTCCTACAGTTACCTTCAATGTCTTTGCGACATTTGTCATAGTAGGAAACTGCTGCTTACTTACAGCCTCTATAATATGCATTTCATTCATTGATAACTCAGGAAAAGGACTATATTTAATATAATCTTCCTGTACTTTAATGGCGAGTTTAAAAACTGTATTAATAGAATCCATTAAATTATTCTTTTTCGCGTCCATAATTCCACTCCTTGACTCTATTCTACAATTTTATCACATATTTGAGAAGACTAATTATACACGACCTAATGATAATTCATTTAAGAGAATCGTATGCTTTTTCTTGTTTTCATCTTCTATCACAAGATGACAATTCTCATCGAGATATAAGAATTTCACTAAACCATATTCTTTATAGGGAATTGTCTTACCTCTTAAATAAGAATGACGATTCATGCCATCTAATAAAGATGCAAAAGGCATATGAAGCATATTCTTAAACGTATCAATAATATTCAACATCAGCTTTTCTTTATCAATAGGATGATTTATCACATCAGATAGAGAATAATAAGAACCCTTACTTATATTTAACCCTGTCCCAATAATAATACCCTGTAAAGTATTCTCATAAATCGTCTCTACAAGAATACCTGCAATCTTCTGATTATTTACATATATATCATTGGGCCACTTAATGAATGCATTGATCTGTTTCATTCTTAGAACTGTCACAATCGCATAAGCCATAATGGCAGATACCTTTAAAGGATCCACGTTCTGTTTCATATAATAACTAAAGAGAAGCTGTTCATTCTTATCTGCCTCCCAGATATGATTAGAACGTCCTCGACCATGAGTTTGATAATGTGCACGGACAATTGTATCATCATCTAATTCTTGATAATGATCATGAATATACGTATTAGTAGAATCAATTTCTTCAAATTCTATATATTTCATTAGTCACCAATCGCAAAAGTGAGTTCAGCCTGTACAACAGTTTTACCATTGACTGTTGCTTTTGCTTCACCAATACCAATCTTACCTCTCATTCTTGTGAGTGTGCATTCTAATTCCATCACATCTCCAGGAATGACCTGTCCTTTAAACTTACATTTATTGATTCCTGCAAAGAAGACAATCTTACCTTGATGTTCTTCCTGACTTAATATCGCAATACATCCAGTCTGTGCTAAAGCTTCTACAATCAATACACCTGGCATCACATGATGCTCAGGGAAATGCCCCATAAACTGCATTTCATTCACACTGACACACTTAATGCCCTTCGCATATTCTCCTGGCTTATAATCAGTAATACGATCTACAAGCGCAAATGGATAACGATGAGGATTAATCTTCGCAATTTCATTACTATTTAGTTCCATTGTCATACTCCTTAAATATAATACTTGCATTATGTCCACCAAAACCTAATGAATTACTCATCACATAATGAAGATCTTTCTTAACACCAATATTAGGTACTACATTTAAATCACATTCTTCATCCTTTACCTGATAATTCAAAGTAGGAGGAATAAAGTCATGCTTTAAGGCTAATACTGATAGTACTGCTTCAATACCCCCTGCAGCCCCTAAACAATGTCCTGTATGACCTTTAGTAGAACTTACTGCAAGTTTGTATGCATGTTCCTTAAATACTGATTTAATCGCTTCGGTTTCACATAAATCATTTAAATGAGTAGAAGTACCATGCGCATTAATATAATCAATCACATCATAACTGATACCTGCATCATCCAATGCATTCTGCATTGCATAGGCACCACCTTCACCATTAGGAAGTGGGGCAGTAATATGATGGGCATCACAGCTTACACCATAACCAGTCATTTCACCATAAATGTGCGCACCTCTCTTTAAAGCATGTTCTAATTCTTCAAGAATAAGAATACCAGCTCCTTCACCCATGACAAATCCATTTCTTTCTTTATCAAAAGGAATAGAAGCACGATCAGGATTAGTGGCATCACTTAAAGCCTTCATAGAAGTAAATCCACCAATACCTAAAGGAGTTATTGAAGCTTCACATCCACCCGCAATCATGACATCCTGATATCCATCACGAATATTTCTAAATGCATCACCAATCGCATTTGTACCACCTGCACAGGCAGTCACTGGGCAGGTACATAATCCTTGTGCATGATAAGCAATCGCAATATGACCCGCTGCTAAGTTAGAAATAGTCATAGGAATAAAGAAAGGAGACACTCTATCAAAACCTCTCTTTTCTGCTGTCTGATAGTTCTTTTCAATAGAACCTAAACCACCAATACCACTTGATACAATCACTCCAAAACGATGAGAATCAATGTTGTTGATATCAAGACCACTATCAAGCATTGCTTCGTGAGATGCAATCATACCCATCTGGATAAAGCGGTCCATCTTCTTGGCTTCTTTCTTATCAATATACTTTGTGACATCAAAGTCTTTGACTTCACCTGCAAGAGTGACCTTCATATCTTTTGTATCAAACAAAGAAATAGGCGCAATACCACATTTTCCTTCTTCAATAGATTTCCATGTTTCTTCTACATTATGTCCAATAGGATTAATAGTTCCTATACCTGTTACTACTACTCTACGTTTTGTCATAAGTTCCTCCTTACATAGCCATTCCACCATCTACATGAATGGTCTGTCCTGTAATATACTTTGCATCATCACTTGCCAAGAATGCGATTGTCTTTGCGACATCCTCTACATGTCCAAGTGTTCCTAAAGGAATAGATGCTTTTAAACCTTCTTTTACCTCATCACTTAATACATCTGTCATATCAGTTTCAATAAATCCAGGAGCCACTGCATTCACAGTCACACCTCTAGGACCTAATTCTCTCGCAAGAGACATTGTCATACCAATAACACCTGCTTTACTTGCTGCATAGTTAACCTGTCCGGCATTACCCATCACACCTACGACAGAAGATAAAGAAATGATATGACCAGACTTCTGTTTCATCATTAAACGACTTGCCTGCTTCATACATAAGTAAGTTCCCTTAAGATTTGTATTAATAACGGCATCAAAGTCTTCAGTCTTCATTCTTAAAATTAACTGGTCTCTTGTAATCCCGGCATTATTCACAAGAATATCAAGATGTCCAAAATACTTCTTGATACTCTTGAAGATGTTTTCTACATCCTCTTCATGAGAAATATCACCTTCAACACATAATACATCTCTACCAAGATCCTTAAGTTCTTTTACTAATTCTTCAGCTAATACTTTATTCTTTTCACTTGCACGATAATTTAACGCAATATCTGCACCTTGAGTTGCGAGTTCCATCACTGTCGCACGTCCAATACCTTTTACCCCCCCAGTGACAAGGGCTACCTTATTACTTAGTTTCATTGAATGCCTCCACACACTTCTGTAAAGAAGCCATATCTTCTACCTGATATGTCTTGATTTTTCTATCAATCTTACGGACAAAACCGCTTAATACCTTACCAGGTCCAATCTCTATAATTGTATCCACACCATTATTGATCATCGTACGAATACTATCTTCAAAATAGACAGGACTCATGACCTGTTTCTCTAACATCTCCTGCACGCTGCAATCTTCTAATTCCTTACCAGTACAATTGAAAATCACAGGGACATTCATTTCATGGAATGTAACATCTTTAAATACTTCATGAAGTCTTGTACTTGCATCCTTTAATAACAATGTATGGAAAGGACCACTTGTATTTAAAGGTACAGCTCTTCTTGCACCATGATCCAATGCCTTCTGACCTGCTTCTTCTACTGCTTTCTTTTCTCCTGCAATAACTAACTGTCCAGGACAGTTATAGTTCGCAATAGAAACATAGCCATCACAGCCAACACATATATCAAGTAATGGCTCACGTTCAAGTCCAAGAATAGCCATCATAGCACTTTCAACACCTTCGGCGGCCTTTTCCATTGCGAGTCCTCTTTCTCTTACAACCTGAATTGCGGTTTTGGGATCAAATACACCAGAAGCACTTAAGGCACTGTATTCACCTAAAGACAAACCACATACATAATCAGGTGTAATCCCATTTTTCTTTAAAAGAAGAGTGGCCATATTCGCAACGGCTACCATCGCTGGCTGAGTAAAACGTGTCGTACTAATAGTCTTTTCATCACTATTAAACATGATATCCTTTAAATCAAAATCTAATTTCACACTATCTAATAGGTTCTTACAGTCTTCATCATTTTCATAAAAAGACTGTCCCATACCTACATATTGTGTTCCTTGTCCTGCATAGATAAAACCGAGTTTCATACAATACCCTCCATTAATTCATCAATCAGATCACTTACATGTACAAGCTTGTCAATGCGATATCCATTCGTACCAGTAAATACAAGACCATTCTCACAATCACCATTCACCGCATTAATTAAAGCTTGAGTAATACAATAAGGAATAGACTTCATATCACAGCTCGCAATACATCTAAAACATCTCTTAATAGGATGTGTCTTTTCCATAAAAGGTGTTATAAAAGCACGTCCTGGCATACCTACAGGAGACTGTACAATCTTGATATCTTCCTTCTTGCCATTAATAAAATAATTCTTATACTCCATTGAAGCATCACATTCATAAGTACCAATAAAACGTGTACCCATCTGAACACCATCCGCACCTGCTTCTAACATCTCTTTAATATCTTCATTAGTATAGATACCACCAGCTACAAAGACTGGAATAGAATGATTAAATAACTCTTCAAAGCCTTTCACAACTTCCTTAACATCTTTTAGAATATCCTTTAAAGAAGCACATGTATTCTCTAATAGTTCTTCTTTCTTAAATCCAAGATGTCCACCTGCTTTATATCCTTCAATCACAATAAAGTCAGCTGTACGATCATACTGACGTTTCCACTTGTTTAATATCAAACGTGCGGCTTTACCAGAAGATACAATAGGCGCAATCGCTGTCTTTTCATCCACATATTCAGGAAGTTTTAAAGGAAGACCAGCTCCAGAAATGATTGCATCTACACCACTTTTTACAGCTTGTCTCACATGCTGTTCATAATCACTTAAGGCAACCATGACATTGACTGCCACCATACCATTATTATTTGATATCTCTTTAGCACGTTTGATTTCTTCATCAATCGCTTCTAGATTCGCTTTCTTTGTATCTTTAAGAAAAGAAGGCTTCTTAAAACCAATCTGGGCTGTTGAAATAACACCCATTGCCCCTTTCTTAGCCACATTTCCCGCTAAAGAACTTAGAGAAACACCAACACCCATTCCTCCCTGAATTAAAGGGAGAGATAAAGTATGTGATCCTATTTTCATAGATGAACCTCCATCACACGTTTCTTTTCTTCTTCATATTCTTTAAATAAACATTCAATGATGTCTTTAAGACTTCTTTCTTCATGCACCATACCAGCAACCTGACCACTCATTAAAGAACCAGTCTCTACATCACCTTCAAATACAGCACGCTTTAAAGACCCTAATGTATACTTCTCTAGTTCCATCATTTCGGCCCCTTCTTTTTCTTTCTTAATATAAGTACGTGCCATCTTATTCTTTAAGATACGTACAGGAGTTCCGGCAATACGTCCAGTCACTGTTGTATCAGTATCTTTTGCTTTGATAATCGCATTCTTATAGTTCTGGTGAATAGGACATTCATAACTTGCAAGAAGAATAGTACCAACCTGTACACCATCAGCACCAAGTGCCACTGCCGCAAGAAGCTGTTTACCACTCGCAACCCCACCTGCAACAATCACAGGAATATTTACTGCAGCCTTTACCTGTGGTACTAAAGCCATAGTAGTCAATTCTCCCACATGACCACCAGATTCCGTACCTTCCGCAATAACGGCATCCACACCTGCTTTTTCCATACGTCTTGCAAGGGCAACACTAGGGACTACAGGCATCACAATAATACCTGCTTCCTTCCATTTCTTAATATAAATACCAGGATTACCCGCTCCAGTTGTGATAACAGGGACCTTTTCTTCCACCACAATATCCGCCATTTCTCCAGCTTGAGGATGTAATAACATCAAATTAACACCAAAAGGTTTATCCGTAAGTTTCTTTGCCTCACGGATATTTTCTCTTAACATCTCAGGAGACATACCACCTCCTGCAATAAGGCCTAAACCACCTGCATTAGACACAGCTGCCGCAAAAGCACCTGTCGCAATATTAGCCATACCACCCTGAATAAGAGGGTATTTAATCTTTAATGTTTCATTTAACCACATAGTCTTCTCCTTACCACTCTATCAGATTGGCACCATAAGTCAGTCCTGCACCAAAACCAACACAGAGTATCTTCATACCTCTTTTTAATAACTTCTTTTCATTCATCTCTCCAAGTACAAGAGGAATACTTGCAGCAGATGTATTACCATATTCATCGACATTCAGATAAAACTTATCGGATGTTACTTTCATTTTCTTATAAACATGACGAATAATTCTTTCATTCGCCTGATGCACCACAAAGTAATCAATATCATCTTTAGTAAGTGATGCTTTCTCTAATACTTTCTCTATACACATAGGAAGAACTCTTGTCGCAAACTTAAAGACTTCTTTACCTTCCATATGTAAATAATCATTTTTTAAACCATAAAGCACTTCTTCATTGCCTTCTGATCCTTGATAATCGCAAAATAACTTATTTTCTTTCTCTACGACAACAGCACCAGCCCCATCACCAAACAAGATGCATGTTGTACGATCTTTCCAATCAATGAGATTTGAAAGCTGTTCAGCACCAATAATTAAGGCATAACGCTTATCACTTGTATAAAGTAATGAACGTGCCACGGATAATGCATAGACAAACCCACTACATGCCCCGTTTAAATCAAACGCAAAGACATTATTATTTAAACCTAAACGTTCCTGTAAGAGACAGGCAATAGAAGGGGTATTATAGGGAGAAGACATTGTTGCCACAATAATGATTCCAATATCTTCTTTGTTGATGTTGTTTAATGCCTTTAAAGATGCCTTATAGGCCATATCTATAAGTGTTTCATCTTTACATATATGACGTTTCTTGATACCAGTGCGGGGATAAATCCACTCATCACTCGTATCAACAATCTTTGATAGATCATCATTAGTCAGCACATTCTCAGGTACATAATATCCTGTATCGATGATAGAAATACCTTTATCCATTCTTCCATTCTCCAATCTTACGATATCTGTTATATCTCTTACGTATTAAAGTATTTACATCCATTGGAACGAGAATATCTAACTGCTCTCTAATCACCTTACGTATATTTCTATAGACAGCGACAGGATTAGTCGTCATACCACCTAGAGGTTCCTTGATGATTTCATCAATAATCCCATAATGATATAAATCTTCTGCTGTCATCTTCATCACTTCACATGCTTCCTCAATACGTTCTCCCTTCACATCTTTCCAAAGAATAGAGGCAAAACCTTCAGGGGACAAAACAGAATAAACCGCATTCTCTAACATAGCTAAGTGATCACCGATACTTAAGGCTAAAGCACCACCGCTTCCCCCTTCACCAGTAATAATCACAATAATAGGAACCTTTAAATCACTCATCATCATCAGACTCTGACCAATCGCTTCACCAATACCATTCTCTTCAGAACTAATACCAGGATAAGCACCCGGAGTATCAATAAAAGTAATAATAGGACGATGGAACTTCTCTGCCTGTTTCATTAAACGCATCCCTTTGCGATACCCTTCAGGACTTGCCATACCAAACTGACACTTTAAATTCTCATCAATACTTCTTCCTTTTTGATGTCCAATAATTGTGACGGGCATGCTATTAAACATCCCAATACCACCGACAATGGCCTGATCATCCTTAAAATAACGATCACCATGCATTTCTACAAACTCATCAAATACATGATCAATAAACTCATGTATATGAGAACGTTCAGGCTTTCTTGCAAGATAAACACGATCATATGCACAAAGATGTGAATATGTCTCTTTCTTATAATCATTGATTGTTTCTTCAATCTTACTGGAATCTATTTCTCTATCATTCTTAATGACTGCAAGCTTCTTTTCTAGCTCCGCAATCTTTTCTTCCTTTTCCTTTAAAGACATAAAAACCTCCTTATGCATGCATACGTAATAATAAAGCCAATGTGTCACGCATCTTCTCACGTTCCACAATCATATCTACAAAGCCATGATCCTCTAAGAATTCAGCACGCTGGAATTCAGCAGGTAGCTTTGTCTTCAGAGTACTTTCAATAACTCTAGGTCCTGCAAAACCGACTAAAGCTTCTGGTTCTGCAATATTAATATCACCAAGCATTGCGAATGATGCAGTGACACCACCTGTTGTAGGGTGTGTTAAATAAGAGATATAAAGAAGTCCAGCATCTAAATGACGTTTTAATGCAGCACATGTTTTACCCATCTGCATTAAAGAGAAGATGCCTTCCTGCATTCTTGCACCACCACTTGATGTAAAAATAATCAAAGGTAATTTCTTTCTTGTTGCCATTTCAATGGCTCGTGTAATCTTTTCACCAGCCACACTACCCATAGAAGCCATCATAAAACGATGATCCATCACAACGACAATCGTACGCATATGATCAATACGACCACCTGCGACAACAACACCATCATGTAACCCTGTCTTATATTCATACTTCTCTAACTTTTCTTCGTAACCAGGGAATCCTAGAGGATTTCCTGATTTCATAGAAGTGTAGTATTCCTTATACTTGCCTGAATCAAATAACGCGTCTAAACGTGCATAAGCATCAATAAAGAGGTGATGACCACATTGTGGACATACCTGTAGATGATTCTTTAAATCAAGTGTACGAATTGTACTATTACAATTAGGACATGCCTGATATAACCCATCTGGCACTTCCTGTTTCTTGACTTTGTTGTCTTTGTTTAAATAACGACGAAAGTCCTGTAACTGTTGTTTTCTTTTCTTCCAGATACTATCCATTTTCACTCACCATCTCATCTAAATGTGTTTCAATAAAGCTTGTATTAAAATGTCCTTTAATATAATCAGGCTGATGTAGGATATAGAACTGTAGTGTCTGGTTAGTCGTAATACCTTCAATCACAAGTTCACTTAAAGCACGTCTCATACGCTTGATTGCTTCTAGTCGAGTAGGGGCATGGACAATCACTTTTGCGACCATTGAATCATATTGAGTAGGGAGCGTATAACCTGTATATAACATCGTATCCACTCGAACACCTGGTCCTCCAGGTAAATGCATGAAGTTCACCTGACCAGGACATGGTCTAAAGTTATGGAAGGGATCTTCCGCATTAATACGACATTCAATAGAATGACCCTGTAAAGTAATATCTTCCTGTTTAAAGCTTAAAGGTAAACCTGATGCAATACGAATCTGCTGCTTAATGAGATCAATACCAGTGACCATTTCAGTAATAGGATGTTCAACCTGAATACGCGTATTCATCTCAATAAAGTAATAGTTGTTGTGTTCATCTAAAACAAACTCAACAGTCCCGGCATTGGTATAACCAGCACCCTGTGCAGCTTTGACTGCAGATTCACCCATTTTTAAACGTAAAGATGCATCAAGTACCTTACATGGTGCTTCTTCTATCATCTTCTGATTACGTCTTTGAATAGAACAGTCTCTCTCACCTAAATGAATCACATTGCCATGCTCATCCGCTAAAATCTGGAACTCAATATGCTTAGGATTCAATACAAGCTTTTCTACATACATATCATCATCCCCAAAGCATGCTTTGGCTTCTGCCTTGGCAGTCATAAAGGCATTCTCTAGTTCATCTTCACTAAAGGCTTTACGCATACCACGTCCTCCACCACCAGCACTCGCTTTAATAAGCACAGGATAACCAATCTCATTAACAACTTCTTTTAATTCTTTATATGTATTGACTGAACCATTCGATCCTGGAACGACAGGAACACCTGCTTCAATCATCATTTCTCTTGCCTTGGACTTATTACCTAACGCATCAATAACATCACCCTTAGGACCAATAAACTTCAGTCCACATGTTTCCACAAGTCTTGCAAAATCACTATTTTCAGATAAAAAACCAAAACCTGGATGAATCGCCTGACATCCTGTCTCAACAGCTGCAGTAATAATCGCTTCCTTATTTAAATAACTATCAGCACTCTTGGGACCACCCACACATACTGCTTCATCCGCTAACTGTACATGTAATGCATTCTGATCAGCCGTAGAATAAATGGCTACCGTTAAAATATCCATCTCTTTACATGCACGAATAATACGAACAGCGATTTCTCCACGATTCGCAATTAAAATCTTCTTAAACATACTATTCCTCGATGATCATTAAAGTCTGATCAAAGCTGACTAAATCTTCATCCTTCACTAATAGAGAACGGACAGTACCATCGACAGGTGCTTTGATTTCATTCATGACCTTCATGGCTTCAATAATACATAATGTCTGTCCCTTAGTGACTTTTGACCCTTCCTTGACAAAAGGCTGATCATCTGGGGAAGGAGAAGAATAATAAACGCCTACTAGAGGGGCCTTTACTTCTGTACCACTAATAACTGGTTTTTCTTCCTTTACTTCTTGTACAACAACAGGCGCACTTTCACTAGATACAGTGACAGGTGCAGTTACCTGCACCTGTTGACTCTTTTCAAGTTCAAGTTTCACGCCTTCCATTTCAATTTTCATCTTATCGATATCAGCTTGTTCAAAAGCTTCCATCAACTCTCTGACTAAATCCATAGAAAACCTTCTTTCTTTGAAATTCAAACTATTTATTTAAAAATTAAGCATTTGCTTCTAAGTAATCAACAATGTCCTTTACAGTAGCCATCTTGTTGGCTTCTTCATCAGGAATCTGTACATCGAATTCATCTTCTACAGCCATAATTAATTCAACGGCATCTAATGAATCAGCATCAAGATCATCCTTTAATGATGCTTCTAATGTTACCTGTTCTTCATCACAGCTAAGTGAATCTACAATAATATCTTTTACCTTATCAAATGTTGTCATGTTTATATCCTCCTTATGACAATACTGTCTTTTTTAATACAATCTTTTCTAATTTAAATGCGATCATGCAGCTGACTGCTATCTTTAATGCATCACCAAGTAAGAATGGTAATACACACGTCATTAATGTACTTAGAAGTGCTGCTTTCATTGTATACATGAAGTAAATACTTCCAAGTCCATAAGTAATAGCTGTTCCAATAATCATGGCAAGAATATGTCCCTTAACTGAACGGTCATGAGTAATAATAGTACTCATCACTAATGCCATAATAGGAAAACTGAATAAGAAGCCTCCTGTTGGACCTATAAGAGCACCCATACCACTACTAAAATTACTAAATACTGGAAGACCAATAGCTCCCATAATCAAATAACAAAGCACTGTATAGAATGCATGGTTTGGTGTCATAAGACACGCAATGAGATAGATGGCCAGGGTCTGCAATGTGATAGGAACAGCTGTAGGCAATGCCACAGAAATCTGTGATAAACAGATGAGAACTCCTAACATCAATGCGTCTCTGACTAGATTTGAAACATTAGATTTCATATCATTCTCCTTTTCACTACTTGGAATATCAAACTATTCCTTGACTTGCATTATAGACCTTAGAATTTAAAAATCAAATGTATAAGGGGTAAAAGTGACAAATGAGCCATAATTGTACAACAAATATACTAGTTTGAAATTAAAACCATTAGAATGAGCACTTACATTTAAATCAAATATGTTGATAAATGGCATAAAAAAGAGAATAATAGAGATAAGAAAGTGAGGGATATATATGAAAAAGATCACAATGTTTTATTTAGAAGAATGTCCATTTTGTCAGAAGGCAAAAAAAGCGATGGATGAACTTATGACAGAAAACAAAGCATATCAGTCATTGGATATAGAAAAAATTGAAGAAAGTGAAAATGTCGCTTTAGCTGAAAATTATGATTATTATGCAGTTCCTTCTTTATTTATTGGAAAAGAGAAGTGCTTTGAATGTACAATCCAGGATGATTTTGATTCAATCAAGGCAAACTTCAAACGTGTATTTGATGAGGCTTTAAAATAATGGGGCATTTCTATTTTACACGCCATGGTCAGACAATCTGGAATGTAGAAAATAAGATATGTGGGGCAACGGACATTGCCTTAACAGATCGAGGACATAAGCAGGCTATAGAACTTGGACAATATATTAAAGACAATCATATTCATATAGATCAAATTCTCTATTCACCACTTAGTCGTGCAAAAGATACTGCCTTACATATATCTGAAGTAACAGGTATACCAGCAAGAGAAGAACTAAGACTTAAGGAACAGAACTTTGGAAAATATGAATCGACACCTAGAGATGGAGAAGAATTCAAACAGGCAAAGACATGTTTTGTGAACTCTTTTGAAGGAGGAGAAACAATGTTGCATCTTGCGCATCGTATCTATAGTTTATTAGATGATGTGAAGAAGGATGATGAACATGTTTATCTTTTAGTTGCTCATAATGGTATTTCACGTATTATTGAATCTTATTTCCATGATATGACGAATGATGAATTTTCTGCCTTTGGTATAAAAAACTGCGAATTAAAGAAGTATGAGTATTAAGAAGTACAACAAGTACTTCTTTTTTTTGTTGAATATGTGACCGATTTCATTATAATAAGATAGAGATGGAGGAATAATAGAATGAGACCAAAAATACACTTTACAGCACCTAGAAACTGGATCAATGATCCTAATGGGCTAACTTATTTTAATGGAGAATATCATATCTTCTACCAGCATTTCCCATATGATACATCATGGGGCACAATGCATTGGGGACATGCAGTCACTAAGGATTTCCAGACATTTAAGCATCTCCCAATCGCTTTATATCCTTCTAAGGATTATGACAGAAACGGAATCTTCTCAGGTTCCGCATTAAACTACAATGGCAAGATGTACCTTTATTACACAGCCATCAAGTATCGTATTGAAAACCCTGAATATATCCATAAGCCACTTATTAAGGATGACTTAATTGCATCACAGGCATTACTTATTAGTGATGATGGATATCACTTCAATAATAAAGACGCAAAATATAAGGTTGTTGATGTGATTACTGATCCTTCTTTAGGACATGATCAGCATACAAGAGATCCTAAAGTCTGGTTAGGTAAGAACGGACATGTTTATATGATTCTAGGAAGTAAGATTCCTCATGGTGATGATTTTGATGGTGAAGTATTATTCTATGAAAGTGAAGATGGTATGACATTTACTTATAAGAATAGATTCATCGATTCTTCAATTGGGAATATGTGGGAATGTCCAGATCTATTTGAATTAGATGGACAGTACTTCTTAGTCTTCTCACCTGAAAACTTAGATGGTTATCCACGTCCTAATAGTAATGCAGCTATTATGCCCGTTAACTTTGATGAAGAAACATGTACAATGTCTAAGGCCGGAGACCTTATGTTTATTGACTATGGCTTTGATTTCTATGCCCCTCAGACATTCTTAGATGAAAACAATAAACGTACTATTCTCGGATGGATGAGAATGAAGGAAGTCTTAGAAGGTGAAGAATGGATTGGTTTATTCACAATGCCACGTCATCTTTCTTATAAAGACGGACATGTTTATCAGGATGTACATCCATTAATTAAGAATACATTTGTGCATACAACAGATACTATTGACTTTGATGCACCTTTCTTAATGAAAACAACTCTTGAAGATAATGAAACAATCACATTAGGTGGTGTTAAGATTTCTTATGTTGATGATCAGCTAGTCGTAGATCGTACAGCTGTATCTGTGAATAATGATGAACTATACAATATTCATAAAACACCTGTATTAAATGGTCAGTGTGATTTAGAAATCTATTATGATGAAGGTGTTATCGAAATCTTTGTGAATAATGGTTATTATGTAGTGAGTCAGATTATCTATCATTTAAAAGAAGAAGAGACACATATTTCTGATTGTACAATCTATACAAGATAAATCATTTGCATATTTCTCTTAAATTGTATATAGTTAGTATGTACTAACTAGGAGGTATACATATGATGAGAGATATACTTGTGACTTTGTGTTCACTTGGATTTGTATGTATCAGTCAAAAAGTGAAAAGACAATTAAAATATTATGCATATAGAAATCAGAAGGGACATTAATCTCTTCTGATTTTTTTGATAGAATAGATACAAGGGAGGACTATAGGATGAGAAAAGTATTATTTTTTGATATCGATGGTACATTGGCTATTCATGGCCATATTCCAGAATCTAATAAGAAAGCGTTAGACGCATTAAAAGAGAAGGGGTATGATACATTTATCTGTACAGGACGTGCACCTTATTATGCAGAGAATCTTTTTGGAAAACTGGTTTCGGGTATTATTTCATGCAATGGGCGTTATATCAGTTATAGGGGTGAAAAACTTCATGGTGTGCCTTTTACACCTGTTGAAGTGGAAGAACTAAAAAAGAAACTAGATAACCTAGGCTGTGGAGGACTGTTTGTTTCTGATATATTCTCTAGTCCTTATCATCTAGAAGGAGATGTACTCACACATATAAAGAAAGAATATGGTGAAGAACATATTAAAGATGAAGAAGGAACTTATTATACATGTGACTTCTTCTATGACACCTTAGAAAAGAGAGATGCGATGATAGAAGCGTTTAAAGATGATCGTATTATTAATGATCATGGTGGCATGGGTTCATGTGATACCTCGACTCTTGTTTTTGATAAAGGACATGCAATCAAGTATGTTATTGATTATTTCTCACTTACTAAAGAGGATGCCTATGCATTTGGTGATGGCTATAATGATCAAGCCATGTTTAGAGAAGCAGGACAATGCATAGCGATGGGTAATGGTGTAGATGTCTTAAAAGAAAAAGCCACTTATATCACTGATACAGTGGATAATGAAGGAATCTATAAAGCTTTGAAACATTATGAGTTACTTTAAGTTTGAAATATGGCATAATAATCCGAGGGAGGATCACTATGAAACAAAAAACGGATTTTCAAACATTTATATCTTACTTTAAACCACATCGTCGTCTATTTTTTCTAGACCTTGCATGTGCGTTAATGATTTCTTTAATTGATCTTGCTTTTCCATTTGTCTCTAGATGGTGTATGTATACATTACTACCAAATAGTATCTATAAGACATTCTGGATGGTTATGATCATCTTCTTATTTGCTTATTTAGTTCGTTCATTCTTTACTTATATAATTTGTTATTATGGGCATACGTTTGGTATTCTTGTAGAAGCAGATATGCGTAAAGACTTATTTGAACATATGCAGTCATTAAGCTATGGTTATTTTGATAATAATCGTATTGGACAATTAATGAGCCGTTTAACGACTGATTTATTTGATATCACAGAACTGGCGCATCATGGACCAGAAGACTTATTTATCTCTACTGTGACTATTATTGGTTCTATTATTATCATGTTCACAATTGAATGGCGTTTAGCTTTAGTTATTGCGATTATGATACCTGTTTTCATACTTGTAGTATGGAAATCACGTCACTCTATGAGTGAAGCTTCAATTCGTGTTAAACAGAAGGTTGCAATCATTAATACTGATATCGAATCAGGACTCACTGGTATGAAAACAGCCAAGGCCTTTGCGAATGAAACAATTGAACAACAGAAGTTCAATACATCCAATGATACATATAAAACATCTAAGAAACAGTTCCATAAAGCTATGGGTCGCTTTAATGCGATTATGGAATTCTTTATGTGTACATTATCACTCATCGTTATTGCGGTAGGTGGAGCCCTTATTATGCAGGGGCAGATGGATACAATTGATCTCATTACCTTTAGCTTATATGTATCTACATTTGTGAATCCAGTACGTAAGTTATCTAACTTTGCGGAATTATTTGCGAATGGGACTGCTGGTCTTCATCGTTTTGTAGAACTACTTAATACAAAACCTCAATTAGAAGATCGTCCGGATGCAAAAGAACTCACACATGTATCTGGACAGATTGATATTGATCATGTCAGCTTTGCGTATGAAGAAGATAGAAATATCTTAACAGATATTGATTTACATATTCATCCAGGTGAAACACTTGCGTTAGTAGGATCTTCAGGAGGAGGTAAAACAACTTTATCTCAGTTGATTCCTAGATTCTATGATGTTACTAAAGGGGCTATCTTAGTAGATGGTCATGATGTCAGAGATGTGACTCAAACTTCATTACACAACAACATTGGTGTAGTTTCTCAGGACGTCTTCTTATTTGCGGATAGTATTGCGGAAAATATCCGTTATGGTAAATTAGATGCCACAATGGAAGATATCATTGAAGCCGCTAAACTCGCAGAAATCTATGATGATATCATGGAAATGCCTGATGGTTTTGAAACTAATGTAGGAGAACGCGGTGTATTATTATCAGGTGGACAGAAACAGCGTATTTCTATCGCAAGAATATTCTTAAAGAATCCACCTGTACTTATTCTTGATGAAGCCACAAGTGCATTAGATAGTGTCACTGAAGCAAAGATTCAGGAAACATTTGATAAGTTATCACAAGGACGTACTACTATTGTGATTGCGCATCGTTTATCGACAGTCAAGAATGCAGATCGTATTGCAGTTATTGATGAAGGAAGAATCATTGAACTAGGAACGCATCATGAATTATTAGAAAATAATGGTGCTTATGCACAATTAGTACATACACAGGAATTGATGAAATAAGAAACGACCTCGCGGTCGTTTTTTAAATAAAGTAATAAATTGTATTCATAACTCCTGCAAGGAGCATGACAAGAATAGGATCACATTTATACCTAGTAAGTAATATAACACATATACCAAATATCACTACAAGATGGATTTTAAATGTATTGAAACTTTCACCAAAGAAAGCAGTGGTAAGAATAGAAACACCAGCAGTCGCAATTAAAGCGACTACGGCTGGTCTTAACATCTTTAAGACACTTTGTAATTTATCCATATGTCGATATTTGAGATAGAAATAACTGATGATACCGACAATAATACATGAAGGTAATACACAACCTATAGTGGCACATATTGCGCCAGGAATACCAGCAATCTTGATACCGACAAAAGTTGCTGAATTGACGGCAATAGGGCCAGGTGTCATCTGTGAAATAGATATAAGATCAGTGAATTCAGAGACAGATAACCAATGATGGGCTGTAATCACCTGCTGCTTAATAAGCGGCATAGCGGCATAACCACCACCAAAACTAAATGCACCCACCTGCAAGAAACTTAAGAATAATTGTAGATAAATCATGACTGTACCCCTTTCATAGAATAAAGTAATCCAATCATGATACAAACAATAATGACTATCATGACATTAATATTAAATATATAGTTAGCGACAAAAGCACCAATCATAATAACAGGATAAAGCTTGTTTTTCTCTTTTAAGAGACCACTACCCATTTCAAAGCATACAGATGCAATGACTGCACCGACTCCTGCCTGCATTCCTTCTAACATAAGAGATACAATCAGATTAGTCTTAAATATTTCATAAAAGACAGAAATAATCGATATGATCACAAAAGGAGGAATAATTGTGGCTAGTACTGAGATGAATATTCCTAGCAGTCCTGCCATCTTATATCCCACAACAATAGCCCCATTGACCGCAATAGGTCCTGGTGCACTTTGCGCAATAGCGACTAAATCTAACATCTCATCTTCATCAATCCAATGATAATTATCGACAAACTTCTTTCTCATTAAAGAGACGATGACATATCCCCCTCCAAAAGTAAAAGCACTTAAGTAGAGAGTAGAAAAGAATAGCTTCACTAATTTTTTCTTCAAAGTATTCACCTTCCTATGTTCTGTATTATACATTTTAGATATGAAAAAAACCAGTTTCTCAACTGGCTTAACATTCACACCCTACAAGTAGTCCACCTATTTCAGCATAATAAGTACATAGACCACCCATTGGATATACAATAATATCTGCATGTGGATAAAGCTCTAAAATCTTATCTCTGACATTATGTGCAAGTTTTAAATTATCTGCATGTGAGATACGTACCTTACCACCATGGTATCCTGCATTTTCAAGATGTTCAATCATAGATCTCACAACTTTCTTTTCACCACGACATTTACTGATCTGCTGGATAGTACCTTCTTCACTGGCTGTTGCGAAAATAGAAATATTTAATACACCAATCGCAGAAGCAACTGCTTTACTTACACGTCCATTCATCGCAAAGTTATGTAATGATTTTAATGCGAAGAACAATCTAGTGTGATTAAGATAGTCCTGTCCTTTTTCTACAATTTCTTCAAATGTTAGATCTTCTTCAATCATTTCTTTTAATTTTTCAATAAGTAATCTCATTTCAGGTCCTGTAGATAGACTATCAAATACATGTACCTTTACATTTTCATTTTCTTCTTCATAAATACCTTTGGCTGTCATGGCAGAATTATAAGTGCCTGACATAGCACCAGTTAAAGTGACGACAAACACTTCATCATATCCTTCATAACAATCTAACCAAGACCCAGCACTTGGACATGCAGTATGAGAAACACCTTTATACTTTGCAAGGTCTTCAGACATTAAATGTACATCTAGTTCCTGATTGTCTACATAGTGTTTATTATCAGTAGAAATAGTCATCGGTGCTACCGCAAAATCTACGCCATTTAATTCCCACATATCACAAGATGAGTCAGCCACAATTTTTCTTTTCATGCGAAAAACCTCCCTATTAATACTATTGTAGTTTAAATTGTGAAATGATACAATTTACAAAGAGAAAGTTTATGTAAATATTTGTTCAGAGGTGCAGTTTATGGACGTAAATAAGAAAACACAAAGAAATAGATTTACAAGAATGTGTATAGGAGAAGCGATTGTAGAACTTATGAAGAGAGATTCTCTAGATAAGATTACAGTAAGCCAGATTGCGAAAAAAGCAGGTATTTCACGTATGACTTATTATCATTATTATGATTCTAAGGTGAATGCGATAGAAGACTATTTACGTGAAATCATTATTCAATATTTGACAGAACATAAAAAACGTCCTAAAGAAGAACGTTTTATGGAATATTCACATATCTTGTTTTCAATAGAATTTTTTGATCAGTATGCAACATTCTTTATCATTATGGAAAGACAAGGTCTTTATTCTGTATTAGTGAATGCAGTCAACCATTTCATGGTAGAACTCTATTCTGATCATAAAAATATGATTTATCGTGCGTATTACTATGCAGGTGCTTTACTCAATACATTTATTAATTGGGAAAAAACAGGAAAACTTGTTCCTGCACAGGAAGTCGCCAAGATGATTAGTGAAAGTGCACCACAGATGTCTTAATAATGAGGCATCTTTTTTTTCATGTCTTTTAATTTGTCTAGTGCAGCAAGAAGTGTTTCATCCTTTTTCGCAAAATGGAAACGAATGAGGTGATTTACATTTTCTCTAAAGAAGCTAGAACCAGGAACAGCCCCTACACCTACAATACGAGCTAAGTCCTCACAGAACTTTAAGCATACTCTTGTCATTCTTCTTATTACTGAATCAGTAAATGTATCAGTATGATGAGATAAATTCATAAACCAACTCCTTTTCAAATAAATTATCACAATGATTAATATTTGCCACGTAAAATGAATGATAAGACATGAATTATCTGAAGTTGATTGTTGTTCATGATATGATGAATATATATGAGAGGAGAATAGTATGAGTATTATTGATTTACATATGCATAGTTTCTATAGTGATGATGGTGAATATACACCAACACAGTTAGTAGATATGTGTCACCAGTCAGGTATCCAGATTATGGCTATTACAGATCATAACTGGATTAAAGCCAACAATGAAGCATCTTTAAAATGCAAGGAATTAGGTATGAATTATATACCAGCCATTGAAGTAGATTGTACCTATAAGGGTGTGAATCTTCATGTTGTAGGATATGGTATTGATGATTCAGAAGAATTTAATAAGTTAGGTGAAAATATTGAGAAACAGGAACAGACATGCAGCTTAAAGAAACTAGAATTGACTAATGATTTAGGTTTTGAATTAGAGAAAGCACAATTAGATGACTTATCTTCTAATGGTGTTTATACAGGGGAAATGTTTGGTGAAGCCTTATTAAATGATCCACGTTATATTGATCATAAATTATTAAAACCTTATCGTGAAAATGGATCTAGAAGTGATAATCCTTTTGTGAATTTCTATTGGGATTATTATGCACAGGGTAAACCTTGCTATACGGAGATTGAGTTTCCTACATTAGAAGAGACAATTAAACTGATTAATGAACATGGCGGAGTTGCAGTCTTAGCCCATCCGGGGAATAATCTTAAAGGACAGTTTGAATTACTAGATGAAATGGTTAAATTAGGATTACAGGGTGTTGAATGTTTCTCTAGTTATCATTCAGAAGAAGTGAATCAATACTTCTATAATAAGGCAAAAGAACTAAATATTCTTTATACATGTGGTAGTGATTTCCATGGTAAGACAAAACCTTCTATTAAGTTAGGTGGACATCATAGTCAAGTAGAAGAAGAGATAAAAGAAAACTTAAGAAAGTATCATTTGATTTAAGGAAAGTGAAAGCTTTCCTTTTTTTGAGAAATAAGTGAATATCTAAAGTATATAAAAGTGAAAGGGATGTATATCAAAATTGACAATTATGCCCTCAATATATATAATAAAGGGCATAAAAGTCAATAACTAACTTGGAGGTGATAGAATGAATATATCTGATACAATCATACAGCTTGCAAAAGAGAATAATGGTGTTATTACATCTGCGGCAATTACCGAAAAAGGAATATCCAGAGGAAATTTAAAAAAACTTGTGGATGAAGGTAAACTTGAAAGAAGTGTGAGAGGTGTATATATTCTTCCTGAAGTATGGGGAGATGAATTTGTGGATTTGCAGGCTAGATTTAAGAAGGGGATTTTCTCTAACGAGACAGCTCTATTTTTGTGGGATTTAACTGATCGAACACCGAATAGATATGATATGTGTTTTCCAAATAATTATAATCTGACAAATGTAAGGAATGAGGGAGTCAATTGTGCAAGGGTGAAACAGGAATGGTATGATGAAGGAAAGACTCAAATACAATCTCCAGGTGGAAATAAAATAATGGTATATAGTATGGAACGTACTTTGTGTGATATTTTGCGTAAGCGCGGAGGATTGGATAATGGTATTGTTGCAGAAGCATTTAAACGTTATGTGATTAGAACTGATAAGAATATTCCACTTTTATCAGAGTATGCGAAGAAGTTTCATGTTGAGGATAAAGTAAGAACTTATCTAGAGGTATTGATGTAAGGGGATGTGATTATGTATCAGGAACCAGTTAAGAACTTCAATAAAATACGCGAGTATATCAGAGAATTCTATATCAATGGATTCAAGAGTCGTCAGGATTATACAATTAAAAGTGCACGTTCTTATGATGATGAAAAAAGACGTATAGAAAGTTATATGAGTGATTATATTGACTATCATATGACACCAAGCGGTAAGATCCCTTACTTATCGATTGATACACGTATCACGCAGCATAATCCCTTATATAGAGTATGGAAAACAAAAAGCTTTACTGATCATGATATCATTCTTCACTTTCTTATATTAGACTTACTTCATACACCTTTATCCATGAGTGAACTCATGGATCAAATAGATGAGAAGACAAATCATACGTATCTCTATGATGAATCAACACTTAGAAAGAAACTAAAAGAATATGTTGAAGAAGGGGTTATTATCACAAATAGAAAAGGAAAGAAGAACTATTATCAATTAAGTGAAGATTATATCATTCCTCATGATATTCTTGATTTCTTTAGTGAAGTATCTCCGTGTGGTGTGATTGGTTCTTATATACTTGATAAGCAGGAGAAAGAAGATTCTCTTTTTGGTTTTAAACATCATTACCTCACTCATGTATTAGACAGTGAAGTGCTTTATGATTTACTCAATGCGATACATCAGCATAAATATGTATCGATAAGAACATCAAATAATAGAATAAAGGTCATCCCTCTTAGTATATTTATAAGTGTGCAGGATGGCAGACAATATTTGATGGCTTATATGTGTCGAAATAAAAAGATGCATTCATTTCGTCTAGATCATATTATTTCTATCAAGTCTCTAGAAAAAGTAGAAGACTTTGAGATATATAGAAAAGAGTTAGAAGAAATGAAGAAACATCTATGGGGTGTAAGTTTATCTAATGGTTCTTTAGAGACAGTAGAATTTACTCTACACCATGAGCCATGGGAAGAACATATATATAGACGATTATTGCGTGAAAAGAGATGTGGATATGTAGAAAGACTAAATGAGAATACAAGTCGTTTTTATGCAGAAGTGTATGATGTAAAGGAAATGATTCCCTGGATTCGTACATTTATATGTCGTATTCAATCTATTTCTATATCGAATAAAGAAATAGAAAATCAATTTAAGAAGGATTTAGAAGAAATGTATCGTTATTATGAGGGGGATGAAGATGATATTTCATGAAATATATAGTCTTTACTATAAGACAGTGACTTGTCTCATACAGTCTTCTTTTACTCATGTGAATGAAATAATAAATGAGAATGCATTTAAAGAAAGTTTCATGATGTTGGAGGAAGCGTTAGAAAGATGGCCTATAAAGAATATAGATGTCTCTACTTATCCTTTGACGCTCCTTCAAAAGAGATGGTTAAAGGCTATTTCATTAGATCCCCGTATGCAGCTTTTTTCTTATTCATGGTCTTTTCTAGATGATGTAGAACCACTCTTTACACCTGATGATATCTATATCTTTGATCAATATAGTGATGGTGATCCTTATACTGACTTACAATATCAGAAGAATTTTCATATCATCATGCAGGCCATTAAAGAGAGGTCTGGTTTAGTTGTTAGATGGAAAACGAAGCAGAAAACAAGTTATGTTTTACCACAGCTATTAGAATATTCAGAGAAGGATGATAAGTTCCGTTTAGTTGCATATGATGGAACAGTCATCAATGTTTCAAGAATAGAAGAATGTCATTTGACTGATCATAATGTTTCTACCACAAATAAACAAAGAGTAGAAAAATATGTCTTGATAGAAGTAAAGGATGAAAGAAATACACTGGATAGAGTTCTTCTTCACTTTGCTCATTTTAAAAAAGAGACATTGAAAAAAGAAAATACTTATTTAGTGAAACTATTCTATGATGAATCAGATGAGACAGAGATGGTGATTCGATTGTTGTCATTTGGTCCTATGATTAAAGTAATAGAACCTTTAGAATTCAAACAACTCATAAGACAAAGATTAAAGAAACAAAAAGCATATTCCATTTAAAAAGGGCGATGATTCGCCCTTTTAGTAATTTCTATCAAATGATATATATCTTGTTCCCTGGAAAGTAAGTTTTCCTTGGTCTCCTTCTACCATGAATCCATATTCACTACTTGGTACTACAAGTTCTATTCTATCGCCACTTTCTACTTCAAAAGTCACGTAGTAGGTTGTATGTGATGATGACATCATATCCTCGTGGTGTGTATACATAGTATCTGCACGTTTAGTGACTATCTTTACTGGAACACTTAGACGTGGTGAATTATTATTTTTATGCCAGGAACCAATACCACTGACTATAACATAGATGAACATTCCTATTACTAGTACAGGAACTATTGTAAACATTAGATCAAACATGGAATTTCCCTCCTTGTGTATGATTTTACTATAGTTCGCAACTTTTTGTCCATGATAATCAGCGTCTTATTCTCTATGATGTTGTTGAGGTGAGAGCAATGCTAGAAATAAGAGGAAAGAAAAATAATGCGATATGTTTTGCATCACAGATAGATGAAAAAGCTTTAGAACAGATTAAAAGAATGTGTAATTATGATCTTACATTAGGAAGTCAGATTCGTATCATGCCAGATGTACATGCGGGAAAAGGTTGTACAATTGGTACGACAATGACTATTAAGGATAAGGTATGTCCTAATATTGTAGGTGTAGATATAGGTTGTGGGATGTATACAGTGAAATTATTAAATAAAGAAATTGATTTTAAGAAGGTTGATGAAGTATGTTCATGGATTCCTTCAGGGATGAATGTATGGGATTCTCCTATAGAATCATTTGATTTAAAAGAGTTAAAGTGTTATTCATCTCTTAAGAAATTATCTCGCCTAGAAAAGTCTTTAGGAACACTAGGTGGAGGGAATCATTTTGCGGAGATTGAACAGTCTAAATCAGGTGATTATTATTTGGTTATTCATTCAGGCAGTCGTAATTTAGGAAAGCAGGTTGCAGAAATATATCAAAGACGTGCCATTAATCTACATAGAGGATGGGATGAATATATATTAAGACGCCAGGAAATCATTAAAGAATATAAAGAACTTGGGAAAAGCAAGGAAATCAATCACGCATTAGAGGAACTTAAGAAAGGTTATGGAATTTTAGATATCCCAGAAGATTTGTGCTGGTTATATGGGGATGCTTTAAATGATTATCTTCATGATATAGAGATATGTCAGAAGTATGCGATGAGAAATAGAGAACTAATAGCCAGTATGATAATGGAAAAGGCATCTCTTACAGAAATCGACTCCTTTCATACCATTCATAACTACATAGATATCAATGAGATGATATTAAGAAAAGGGGCTATACGAGCAGTGAAAGGTGAGAAGGTTCTTATTCCTATGAATATGAAGGATGGATCTATTATAGGTATAGGTAAAGGAAATAGGGAGTGGAACTATTCAGCACCTCATGGTGCGGGAAGAATATTATCACGTAAGCAAGCAAAAGAAATGTTGGATATCAAGGAATATAAGAAGTCTATGGAAGGAATCTATACAACTTCTATTTCTCTAGATACATTGGATGAAGCACCACAGGCTTATAAATCAGTGGAAGATATACTAGACGTTGTTGGAGAAACAGTAGATGTCATAGAGGTGTTAAAGCCTGTATATAACTATAAGGAGCATGGAAATGAGAAAAGAAATTATTAATAAGCTCAAGGAGATTGAGAAGAGAGAACATGTTAAGATTATATATGCGATAGAGTCAGGAAGTCGTGCCTGGGGGTTTGAGTCTATTGATAGCGATTATGATGTACGATTTATTTATGTAAGGGAAAAAGAAGATTATCTTTGCCTGGATGAAAAATCAGATGTAATAGAACTGCCAATAGATGAAGTGTTTGATATAAGTGGATGGGATATCAAGAAGGCTTTAAAGCTTCTATATAAGTCTAATCCATCATTACTTGAATGGTTTGCATCACCCATTGTGTATAAAGAAACAAAGGAAGCCTCTTATATTAGGAAAGTGATTCCTCTCTATTTTTCACAGAAGAAACTCTATTGTCATTACAAAAGAATGGCAAAAACACATTTGAAGTATATGAATATAGAGAAAGTACCTGTGAAGAAGTATCTTTATATTCTTCGCTGCATATTATCTAGTCAATATATTATACATAACAAAAAGCAGCCCCCTATAGAAATAGAGAGGCTCATAGAATGTGAACTTCCTAATGAATTAAGAGAAGATATAAATAAACTATTAATGATCAAGAAGAATAGTAATGAAAAGCAGTATGTAGATCATATCTCCTCTTTAGATGAGTTTATACCTACTAATTTAGATGAAAGAGATGTATCTTCTCTTATGGATGGTGAAGAGTCATGGGAACCACTCAATGAGGTGTTTAGAAAGGTAATAGAAAAGAACAGTGACGATATGTTTTAAAAACATTTGTTAAAAAAACGACTATATATCAATATAAATTCACTTTACATAAATTATATAATGAAAAAAATCATGGATGTAATTTTGTTGCAATTTGTAAGCGATTTCTGTTGACTTATTTGTGTCGAGTCATGTATACTGATGTCGAAGGATTGTTACTTTAAGTAGGCAAGACCGTCATTCACACGCCCTTTTTAGGGTACAGTGAATGCGGTCTTTTTTTTGTTTCAATCTATCAAATTTAAGAGTGGAGGTGAAATCTGTAGTCTTATCAACAAAGAAAGAGGTGAAATAATGAAAGGGAAAAAAATTGTTGAAGTAGGCTTAGCTGCAATTATTGCGCTATCGGGAGTTGCTTCTGCAGCTGCACCAGCTTTTGCGGCACCTAATGTGATTTATCCGAATGTACAAAGCTACACAAAGGATTCAGACACATTTACATTGCCAAAGAAAAGCCGTTTACTTGTGGTTTCAAATGAAAAGACACTTAATAATGAAGTGTTGTTACGTGATTTGAAACGTGCAAGTTCGCAGTTGCTAGACAGAGGTGTTTTATCAGAAGCACCACAGATTGTTTTTGGTACATTAGAAAATGCTGCAGACAATGACATCATTGTAAAAATGGGAACTAATCCAGATTTAACTGGTAAAAATGATGCTTATGCAGTAGATATTAAAAATAATATTACTATTTCTGCAGAAGATGAAACAGGAATCTATTATGGTTTAACATCTGTGATCCAGATGTTAATTGAAGGTGACAATGTTTTAACTAAGGGAAATATTGTTGACTATTCTGATGTTGAAGACCGCTCATTCCATTTGGACTGTGCAAGAAAGTTCTTCACAAAGGATTGGATCATTTCATTAATTAAAGATTTATCTTGGCAGAAATACAATTCAATTCAGCTTCATTTCTCTGAAAACGAAGGTTTCAGATTACAGAGTGATACTCTTGAAGCAATTGATGGCTTCCAGTATGTAAACAACCAGTATCTCACTAAACAGGATATGTTAGAAATTATTCAGGTTGCAAATGAATATCATATCGAAGTTATCCCATCTTTAGACTCTCCAGGTCATCTTGGTGCAGTTCTAAGATATTTACCATCTGACTATAGCTGTGCAAGCTTATTCCCATCTGATGGTAGAAGAGCACAGTGCTTCAATATCTTTACAAATGACGAAGCACGCGGTTTCTTAATCGATTTAATGACTGAATTTATCGATTTCTTCTCAGAAGCTGGATGTAAGAGATTTAACATTGGTGGAGATGAATTCTTAGAAAAATTCTCTAACTTCTCTAATGAACAGTATGTACAGATCATGGAATACTTCAATGAAGTATCTGCAATTGCTAAGTCAAAGGGTATGACTCCTAGAACTTGGAACGATGGTGTGATGTATGGAAACTATACTGGATATAAGTTAGATCCAGATATCGAAATCTGTTATTGGGCTGCTCCACAGAACTGTGCAAGTATCGAAAAGTTTGTGTCAAATGGTAATAAAGTTATCAACTTCTCTGATATTTACATGTATTATGTATTATCTTCTTGGTGGTTACAGAATGCATGTCCTGAAGGAGATAGAATTTATAGAGAATGGAATCCAGGTAAGTTCTCTACATTACAGGGTGGTATTCCACAGACTTATAAGAAACCATACGCAAACTTTGTAAAAGGTGGTTCTTATGCTGTTTGGTGTGACGTTCCAGGTTATATGACACAGGATTCAGTGGCAAATAACATCTTCTATAGAACACGTGCCACTGCTTATAAGATGTGGAACACATCAGATTCAATGCCTGAATATGCTGATGTAAAGAAGGCATTTGATAAGATTGGACGCGTTCCTGGTTATAAGAGCGTCTTACCAGAACCAGGTCAGGTTCTTTATGAAGGACAGTCTGTTGCACTTACAATTGAATATAAGAATGAATTTGGACAGACAATTGAACCTACAGAAACTTTATATGGCTTAAAGGACAATGAATACACTATTGAACCTAAGGAACTTTATGGTTATAAGTTCGAAAAGGCAAGTGAATCATTAACAGGCGTATATAAAGAAAATAAAACAATCACTTTAACTTATAAGACATTTACTGATAAGGAAGCATTAATCAACGAAGTGAATAATGCATTAGTGATTAAAGATTATATTCCTGAAACAGTGAAGGAATATAAGGAAACTTTAGACGTTGCAAAAGACGTTAAAGAAGATCCTTCAGCAGGACAGAAGAAAGTTGATGAAACATTAGCTGCACTTCGTACTGCAAAAGAAAAAGCCGTAAAGGCTAAATTCTATAAGTTATATGTAGAAGCTTATTATCCAGTAAGTGATGCGGCTTATGCATCTGGATATCAGGCTTATATGAATGCCGTTAATAACGGAAAGAACACTCTTAAAGATGAAAACTTAGATGTTGAAACAGCTGAAGCTGCTTATAACAACATCATGAATGCAAAGAAAGCATTAATTAAGAAAGCTGCAGACAAGCCTACTATTTCTGCAAGTATGGGATATTATCAGTACTACACATACAACAACATGATTGACGGTAACCGTAATTCTAAGTGTTGGTTTGATGGTAACCAGACAGCTGGTGATGAAGTATTATTCACATTCCCAGGTAAAGTAAAATTATCAGGTGTGAATGTTGTACAGGCAGACAAGGGTGATATCTTACGTGATGCTGAAGTTCAGATTTCTGCTGATAAGGTAAATTGGACAACAGTAGGTACATTAAAGGGTACAGATCCATTAGAAAAGAGATTTGACTTTGATGCACAGGAAGTTAAGTATGTAAGAATCTACATCAATTCTGGACATGGAGCTTGGTATCAGATTTCTGAAGTTGAGTTCGTATTAGAAGCCGTTGGTGAAGATACTACATTAAAAGATTTAATTGAAAAAGCTAAGGAAGAAGATTTAGAAGGCAAGACAATTGCATCTAGAGATGAATTCTTAGAAGCACTTATTGAAGCTCAGAAAGCATTAGTGGCTGAAGATATCAAGAATGAAGCAGTTATTAACCGCTTAAAGAAGGCTATCGAAGGCTTAGTTGATGCACCTGTAGTGAATACAGATGCTCTTGATGAAGCAATTGCGAAGGCGGATGCTTTAACTGAAGAAGAAGTAAATAAAGCAATTAAAAAGAACGTTGAAGTATTCAACAAAGCATTAGCTAATGCTAAGGCTGTTCTTGCTAAAGATGCTTCTCAGGAAGAAATCAATGAAGCTGCTAAGGCATTAAATGATGCATTAGACGGATTAAAGGTTCTTAGAGGTAATCCAGAAGCTTTAAATGCAGCTCTTGAAGCTGTTAGTAAGAAAGATGAAAGCAAATATACTGCTGAATCTTGGGCAGCATTAATGGCTGTAGTTGAAGAAGTAAAGGCTATTGACTTAGAAAATGCAACTCAGAAAGAAATTGATGCAGCTGTAGCTAAGTTAAATAAAGCAGTAGATGCATTAGAAGAAAAGGTTGTTATTGAACCAGAAAAACCAACTGTTCCAGAAAAACCATCAGAAAAGCCATCTGAAAAACCAGCTGAAAAGCCAACTACAAAACCAGAAGATAAGAAAGATGAGACTGTTAAGACAGGTGATTCTACTATGATTGCTGGTGTGTTCGCTCTCATGACTGCATCAGCTGTTTTTTATATCTCTTTAAAAAGAAAAAAAGCTTAATAAATAAAACAAGAGGCAGCAATGCCTGCCTCTTATTTGATAAAGGAAATGAAAATGAAAAAAAATAATATGAAGCGTTTGTTGATGAGTGTTATGCTCGTTTCATCAATGACTCTTTCAAGTGCAGCAGTTGTTCATGCAACAAATGCAGCACCTTCAATTGTTGAAAGAGCAATGACAAACGAACAGCTTGTTGCAACAACTACTCCAATCTTACAGTCATATACTAAAGATTCTTCAGATAAGACTTGGGTAATGACTAAGGATTCTAAATTCGTTATCGTCGCAAATGAAAACAACCTAAAGAATGATAGACTTGCAGAAATTGTTAAGTTAGTTAACTCTGAATTCATGGCTAAGAAGATTATTTCAGAAAATCCTCAGGCTATGCTTTATAACCAGGATGGAACACCTACTGATATCACTATCGATATCAAGCCTGTATCAGAAATTACTGACAAGACTACAAGCAAAGAAGCTTATAAGATTACAATCGATGACACTGGTATCCATTTAACTGGTGCAAGTGAAACGGCTGTTTTATATGGTTTACGTACTATTGAACAGATCACTAGCGTAAATGGTGCATTAGCTTATGGTGAAATCGTTGACTATCCTAATGTTGCTGAACGTCGTATCCATGTAGATATGGCTCGTAAGTACATTTCTAAAGACTGGTTTATCAGACAGATTAGAGAAATGTCTTACTTCAAGATGAATGCGATCCAGATGCATTTCTCAGAAAACTTAGGTTTCCGTATTGAATGTGAAACAGATCCATCAATCGTATCTGAACAGCATTTAACAAAAGCTGACGTAAGAGAAATTCTTGCAGAAGCAAAGAAATATGGTGTGAAAGTTATTCCATCATTTGACTCTCCAGGCCATGTTGACCAGATTTTAAGAGCACATCCAGAATATGGACAGGTAAGTTCAAATGGTTCACACTATAAATCAGGTTTAGATATCACTAATCCTGAAGCGATTAAGTATATCTATAGCTTATATGATGAATACATGGAATTATTCAAAGAATGTACTGATTTCCATATTGGTGGCGATGAATACATGGAATTTGACCGTGCGCCATTCACTACTCAGTACAAGTCAGTATTAGACAACTATGCTAAGAAAACTATTAATCCTAATGCAACTTGGAAGGATACAGTAGCTAAATATATCAATGACTTAGCAGAACATGTACATGAAAAAGGATTTACTCCTCGTGTATGGAATGATGGTATGTACTATGGAGAAGGCTCTTCTTGGGAACCTAAGCAGATGATCGAAATGCATAAGTACATCGGTATCGATTTCTGGAGCCAGATGTCTTGGAATGGAAGCATTGCTAGATTACAGACTTTCTTAGATAAAGGTCATGATACTATTTATAATGTTAATGCTAGTTTCTTCTATTATGTATTAAGACCATCAATGCCAGATGATGGACGTAAACAGCATTCATTTGATAACTTGAATTCTGATAAGTTAATCTTTGATGAATGGACTCCAGGTAAATTCCAGGCTAACACTATTGCAGATGACAACCCAGCTATTAAGGGTGCATCACTTGCTATCTGGTGTGATAAGGCTGATGTATGTGATGAAGATACTATTACTGAAGATATCGCAAATGAAATGCGTGCACTTGCTACTAAGGCATGGAATACAAAGTCTAATGGTATTATTTCTCATAACCAGTTTAAGGCCAATTATGCAAAGCTTGGACATGTTGCAGCATTTGAAAAGGGTTCTACTTTACCAGATTCTGGATCAATCTTACCAGCTGATTCATTAGGTAAAGTCACTATCAATTATGTTGATAAAGATGGTAAGGAAATCAAGAGTCCAGTGACTCGTTATGGTAATATCGGTGATGAATATAACTTCACTGCAGAAAAGATTTACGGTTATCGTTTAGTGTCTAATAAAGACAGTGCAACTGGTACATATAGTAAGAAAGGTGATACTTTCACTTTCACTTATGAAATTTACACAGACAAGACTGACTTAAAGGATGCATTAGATAATGCTTTAGATGAAAATGAATATATTGGTGCAACACTAGGTGAATATAAAGCTGCATTAGATGAAGCACAGAAACTTTATGATGATAAGAATGCATTACAGAAGGATGTAGATGACGTTCTTGTAGTATTAAATAGCGCTAAGAAGAAAGCTATTAAACGTGCTTACTATCCATTATGGGTAGAAGTAGAAAACCCATTAGAAGATAATGGTTATGCTTCTGGTTATGCTGAATACTTAGAAGCTGTAAAGAATGGTAAGAAGGTTCTTTATAGTGAAGAAGTAACTGATGAAGCAGTGAAGGGAGCATATGAAGCTTTAGTTACTGCAAGAGAAGCTATTATGAAGCGTGATGGAAATGTTCCAACTGTTGAAGCATCAGACAACTGGTATCCATATGGATGGCCACAGGGTGTTTATAACTATGATAAGATGTTTGACGGTGATGAGTCATCATTTACATGGTTCAATGATGCTCAGAAAGTAGGCAAACATATCACTTTCACATTCGCTAATAAAGTGAATATGACTGGTGTGACTGTTATTGCGCCTGCTAATGCAGGTGATGACGTGATCAAAAATGCAGATATCATGGTATCTGAAGATAAAGAAAACTGGACTACAGTTGGAAACATGAAGATGGATGCTGATCATTTAAAACACACATTCACATTCGATAAACAGCCAGTGAAGTATGTTAAAATCTTAATTAAAGAAGATGCTGAAAACTGGTATAAGATTGCTGAAATGAAGTTTACTTATGAACAGATTGCTGAAAATACTGAACTTAAGGACCTATTAAAAGAAGCTTATGGTCAGGATTTAACTGATAAGACTGCTGATTCTGTTGATACATTCTTAGACGCATTAATTGAAGCTCAGAAGGCTTATGCAAAAGAAGATTTAAATAATGAAGAAGTAATGAATACATTACGTGATGCAATGAAGAATTTAAAGGTAGCTCCAAAAGTGAATAAGGCTGAACTTGAAGAAACAGTGACTAAGGCTGAAGCTATCTCTGAAGAAACATTAAATAAGGCTGTTAAGAAAGCACGTGATGCATTTGTGAAAGCATTAGAAGATGCTAAGGCTGTTGTTGAAAACAAAGATGCTTCTCAGGAAGAAGTCAATGAAGCTGCTAAGAAATTAGAAGAAGCTATTAAGGGCTTAGATGTTGTTAAGGGTGATACAACTGCATTAGATGCTAAACTTGCTGAAATTAAGAAATTAGATGAAAAGAAATATACTGCAGATTCTTGGGCTGCATTAATGGCTGCCGTTGAAGAAGCTAAGGGTCTTGACGCAGAAAATGCAACTCAGGTAGAAGTAGATGAAGTTGTGGCTAAGTTAACTAAGGCAGTAGACGCTTTAGAAGAAAAGGTTGTTATTGAACCAGAAAAACCAACTGTTCCAGAAAAACCATCTGAAAAACCTGAAACTAAGCCAGAAACAAAACCAGAAGTAAGACCAGAAATAAAACCTGAAGAAAAACCTACTACTAAACCAGAAGATAAGAAGGATGATACTGTTAAGACAGGTGATCCAACTTCATTATTTGGATTAGTATCAGCTATGGCTTTATCTTTAGCTGGTTATGTTTCTGTAAAGAAGAAGAAAGACTAAAGATTCATCTTTTTTAGGGAAGGGATAGTGTAATGCTATCTCTTCTTTTTTATTACAAAAGAAGTGAAATGTTTAAATTATATTGCAAAGTGAATATGATATCATAGATGTAAGAGAGGGGTGAGCATAATGAAGGATGCTTATATCAATGGAAAAATAATAGATGGGACTAAGGAGATGCATGCTAAGGAAGGATATGCGATTCTTGTAGAACAGGGGAAGATTAAGGATATTGTTTTACAGAAAGCAGCTGATTTTACAGGGTATAACGTAGTGGATTTAGAAGGAAACTATATTATGCCTGGTCTTATTAATATGCATGTACACTTAGCAGGAAATGGTAAACCACAAAAGAAACAGAGAGATAATGCGAAACTAGTGAATTTCTTAATGAGTAATCCACTTACGCGTGCTATTGCCCATAATATGGTGAGTGGGTTTGCGGAAATGGAGTTACTCAGTGGTGTCACTACTATTAGAACAGTAGGTGGTATTAGAGATTTTGATACACGTGTTCGTGATGAAATTAATTGTGGGAAGAAGAATGGTCCACGTATTTTAGCAGGTAATGAAGGTATTTCAGTCCCTCATGGTCATATGGCAGGGAGTGTAGCAATTGCAGCTGAAACAATTGATGATGCACTTTTACAGGTAAGTAAAGCAAAGGAACAGAATGTCGATTTAATTAAATTAATGATTACTGGTGGTGTTCTAGATGCTAAGGAAAAGGGTGTTCCTGGAGAATTAAAGATGGCTCCTGAAATGGTTAAAGCGGTTTGTGATAAAGCACATGAATTAGGCTTTAAAGTGGCTGCGCATGTAGAATCATCGGATGGCGTAAGAGTGGCTTTGGAGAATGGTGTAGATTCTATAGAACATGGGGCAAAACTCGATGATCATATGATTCAATTATTTAAAGATAATAATGCATTCTTATGTACTACATTATCACCAGCCTTACCATATGCTTTATTTGATTGTTCTATTACTAACGCATCAGAAGTCGAACAATTCAATGGTAAAGTCGTATTTGATGGAATTATAGAATGTGCGAAACAGGCATTAGAAAATGATATTCCTACTGTATTAGGTAATGACGTAGGATGCCCTTGGATTACACAGTATGACTTCTGGAGAGAACTATATTACTTCCATAAGTATGTAGGTGTAAGTAATGCATATGCCATTTATTGTGCGACACTACAGGCAGCTAGAATGGCTGGTATTGATGATGAAACTGGTTCTATTGAAGTAGGTAAGTCAGCTGATATGATTGTCACAAAGGATAATCCATTAGATGATTTACTGGCATTAAGACATATTGAATCTGTCATCATGAGAGGTCATAGAATTGATCATCTTACTAATAAGATTAATGAACAGGTAAAAACTGAATTGGATAAGTTCTTATAATGAATCCCTTCTTTGAGGGATTTTTTAATTAGTTATATTTATAAGTCTTAAATAAAATTAATTTTATGTACATATTTATGAATGATATTCAAGTATATATATGGTAATGCTAGAAAAGAGATTTTTCAACTTGATATAATATGAAAAAAGGGAGGGAAATCTCATGAAAAAATTAATTGCATGTTTTGTGAGTATTGCGTTATGTTTATTCCCATCTATGACATCAAGTTATGCTCAAGAAAACTGGGTAGGCTCTTGGTCTACAAGTCCTGTAGAATTTAGTATACAGAAATTTTTTGGGAATCATTTTAAGAATTTTGGTTTGCATCACTTAACATTTAGAACTGTAATTAAACCTACATTGGCAGGTGAAACAGTACGTCTTACATTCTCTAATACTTATGGTACAGGTCCTATGACTATTGATGCTGTGACTATAGCGAAAACAATAAGTAAACAGCGTATTAAACTTCCTACAAAGAAGACTGTAACTTTTAATAGATGTAAGAAAGTAACACTAGAAAAAGGAGAAACTGTTTATTCAGATCCATTAGACTACCATGTAGATGCATTAGAACCAGTCACTGTTTCTATGTATATGAAAAATACAGATCAGTTAAAAACATTTGGTTTAATTGGTGGTAAAACATATATTAGTTCAGGTAATCAGGTCAATCTTCCTGCAACTACAGGTGTACCAATGATATTAAATGGAAGCTTTGGTGAATATGATGTGATCCCATTATTGACAGGTTTAGATGTCAATCGTTCCGATGCGCATTCTATAGTTATTATTGGTGATTCTACACTTGCGAATGATATACCAACACTATTCTCTACTAAACTGCATTTAGCTAATATTCATAATGTAGGTGTCTTACAGCAGGCTATTAAGGGGAATCGACTATGTGCTGATGGAGCAGGTAGACTTGGTATGGCTTATGGTAAATCTATGTTGAAGAGATTTGAAAGAGATGCTTTAAATCAGCCAGGTGTAAAGACTGTAATTATCAAGGTAGGATGTAATGATATTATTCATCCTAATTGTAAGAGTATGATGGGTATTGCACCTAAGGTGACTACAGAGCAGATGATTGATGCTTATAAAACACTTATTAGTAAAGCACATGAAAGAAATATTCAAGTATATTTAGTTACACGTTCTGCTTGGAAAGGTTATACACGTAATATATTAAATAAAGGTGATGACATTGAGTGGACACCTGAAATAGATCAGATGAGAAAAGATATTAATGCATGGATTAAGACAAATCCGGCAGATGGATATATTGATCTAGATGATTTATGTCAGGATGAAGATCATACACAATTGAGAAGTGAATATGTGACTGATGGGGTTCATTTCACATTAGAAGGACAAAAAGCAGTGGTAGAAAAATTACCAGTGACATTATAGAAAAGGAGATTGACTCTGTATTACAGAATCAATCCTCTTTTTGTACACTGTTTCATTTTCATAGAATTAAGATAATATTTTATAAGTCAAATCCATACTTTTTACTAAACATTCCCCATATTCCTTCTTCAGTATGAGTTCTTCCTTTTTCGTAATCTTTTTCTGCTTTATTTAACTTATCTTCGATTGTTTCATGAAGACTAACATTATTATCTGGATCAATATCTTTAATTGGTTTCATAACAATCAATTCTCCTTGCTCATAGTATAGCATTTATTCAAACGAATACAAAAAACGATAAGAATCAAGGAAAGTGGAAAGATAGAAAAGCAGGTGATCTTATCTTTTTTGACTAGGAAATTGATAATGATCCAGATCATATGCGTTGTTTTTTAGAAGTTGAAATTCAAACTCAAATAAAAGCTTTAGTGAAGGACCAAATATGAAGAAAGTAACTGCCATTGACTATGAAATATAAAGAAAGAGGATTGACTCTGTATTACAGAATCAATCCTCTTTCTGTTTGTTGATAGAAGCATTTATGCTAAATCCATCTGGATATCTTTTAGGTAGTTTATCTAGGTTACCTTGTAAGATAGTATCTAAAGGAACATCTAATGCAGTGGCTGCTTTGACAAGATACCAGGCTCTATCACCTAATTCTTTAATAAGATGATCTTTGTCTAGATCATGTCCCTGCATCAACATCCCATAACACTATTAATAAGTATATCTTTCTTATTCAGTTCCAGGATTCGGCGTTCTTATTACTTCATTTTGTATTCATTGTAGTAAAGAAAAAGCCCTGAATAAATCAGGACTTTAAGTGTTGAATTAATTATTTGCTAGCTTCTTCAATAGCAACTGCAACTGCAACAGTAGCACCTACCATTGGGTTGTTACCCATACCGATTAAGCCCATCATTTCAACGTGAGCTGGTACTGATGAAGAACCTGCGAACTGAGCATCACTATGCATACGACCCATAGTATCAGTCATACCATATGAAGCTGGTCCTGCAGCCATGTTATCTGGATGTAATGTACGACCAGTTCCTCCTCCTGAAGCAACTGAGAAGTATTTCTTACCCTGTTCGATACATTCTTTCTTATATGTACCTGCAACTGGATGCTGGAAACGAGTTGGGTTAGTAGAGTTACCAGTGATTGATACATCTACACCTTCCTTATGCATGATAGCTACACCTTCACGTACGTCATCTGCACCATAGCAGTTAACCTTAGCTCTGTCACCATCTGAATAAGCAGTTCTAGATAATTCTTTAACCTCACCTGTGAAATAATCGAACTGAGTTTCAACATATGTGAAACCATTGATTCTTGAGATGATCTTAGCAGCATCTTTACCTAAACCATTTAAGATAACTCTTAAAGGATGCTTACGAACTTTGTTAGCGTTTAATGCGATCTTGATTGCACCTTCAGCAGCTGCGAATGATTCATGACCAGCTAAGAAAGCGAAACACTGAGTTTCTTCATCAAGAAGTCTTGAACCTAAGTTACCATGACCTAAACCTACTTTACGGTCATCAGCAACTGATCCAGGGATACAGAATGACTGTAAACCAATACCGATTGTCTTAGCAGCATCAGCAGCCTTAATGTCACCTTTCTTGATTGCGATTGCAGCACCTACAGTGTAAGCCCAGCAAGCATTTTCGAAGCAGATAGGCTGAGTTGATTTAACGATGTTATAAACATCAATTCCTTTATCATCACAGATCTTCTTAGCTTCTTCGATATCTTTGATACCATATTCGTTTAAAGTTTTATTGATCTGGTTGATTCTTCTTTCATAACCTTCAAATGTAATAGCCATTGTTCTACCTCCTAATTATTCCTTTCTTGGGTCGATGTACTTAGCAGCATCAGCAAAACGTCCATAAGAACCTGTTGCTTTCTTAACAGCTTCATTAGCATCTTCTCCAGCTTTGATCATGTCCATCATTCTTCCAAGATTTACGAATTCGTAACCGATGATCTGGTCATCATTATCTAAAGCAACTCTAGTAATGTAACCTTCAGTTAATTCGAGGTAACGAGGACCTTTCTTCTTAGTAGCATAAGATGTACCTACCATTGATCTTAAACCTTTACCTAAGTCTTCAAGACCAGCACCTACTACTAAACCACCTTCTGAGAAAGCAGACTGAGAACGTCCATAAACGATCTGTAAGAATAATTCTCTCATTGCAGTATTGATAGCATCACAAACTAAGTCAGTGTTTAATGCTTCAAGTAAAGTTCTACCAACTAAAGCTTCAGCTGCCATAGCTGCAGAATGAGTCATACCTGAACATCCGATAGTTTCGATAAGTGCTTCTTCAATGATACCTTCCTTAACATTTAAAGAAAGTTTACAAGCACCCTGCTGTGGAGCACACCATCCGATACCATGAGTGTAAGCAGAAATATCCTTGATTTCTTTAGAATAAACCCATTTGCCTTCTTCAGGAATTGGGGCACAACCATGATTGCCGCCCTGTTTAACGCAATACATTTCTTCAACTTCTTTTGAATAAATCATTTTTTTACTCCTTTCATTACTAAATGACTGTTGATTCAAGGTGAGGGTTATCACCTGTCAAAATTATATGACACCATGCTTTTAAAGTCAATGAAACTCAAGAAAACAGCATGCAAAAAGTAGTATAAAAAGGGCTTAAAATAACGAGTTTTAGGCTTTATCAGGACTTGTGAAAAAATAAGCGTTTTCATTTTTGCTGTTTGAAAATTACAGTATGTAAATATGTTGTTTCAGTTCAAATAATATTCATACACTCATTTTAAGATTATAATGACAATGCCATGAAAGAAGGAATGACCTATGAAACATAAAAGACTGACAACAAAACAAAAGAGAATATTGAAGAATATATTAGTTGTCATATTGCTTATCATCAGTTTTCCTAGCTATACACCCTCACAGGTGATTATAGAAAGTGATCATATTTTAATAAGTAATCACCTCCTATCTAGACCTATAGAATGTATCAGTTTTGATGGACTCACGTATACTGGTATGGATGGTAAGAAGTATAGTCATAAAAACTATGTAGGAGTACAGCCTCTTACAATCTCTAATACAATTACATTTAGTACTTCTAAGACACTGTATAGTGCACCATTTTCATACTATGCTACTTCTAATACTGTTCCTGCAGGAAGTTATCATGTCACAAAAGAAGCAGGGCGCTATATGTATATAGAAGGGAAGGGGTGGGTTTCTTCTCAATATGTGAGTATAGATGTCAATAATTCTATAGAGAATACAACTGGGATACCACTCTACAAAGATTATATGATCCCTGAAACAAGTAGTCATCGTACTCATTATGCAATGAGACCACTGTATATTACAATCCATACAACAGATAATACAAATAAAGGGGCAAATGCTTTGAGTCATGCTAAACTTCAATATACAGGTAATGTACGTTCTGCTTCTTGGCATTATACAGTGGATGATCACAGTATCTACCAATCATTACCTCTCAATCAACAGGCAGGACATGCAGGAGATGGTGTCATGCCAGGCAATAGTGCATCTATTGCGATTGAAATATGTGTAAACGCTGATGGTAATCTCTATAGTGCAGAAAAGAATGCGGCTAAACTTGCAGCGGCATTATTAAAACAATATAACCTCAGTGTAGACCAACTCCGTATGCATCATGACTGGTCAGGAAAAGAGTGTCCTAGACCAATGATAGAAGGGCAGTCTGGATCAATGAACTGGGAGAGTTTCAAGAAACAAGTCTATAATTACATGCGTACAGTATGAAAAAAGGAAGCTCACGCTTCCTTTTTAAATGCCTATTCAATCATGATAGGTTTCTTTTCTTCAATCTTTTCAGGTTCAGTCTTAGGGAAAGTAATCATTAATTCACCATTCTCAAACTTAGCAGTGAAGTCTTCTTCTTTATAACCCTCACCAACATAGAACTTTCTTGAACAGCTACCTGTATAACGTTCACTTCTGATAACCTTACCGTTCTTATCTTTTTCTTCCTTATCCTGATTAGTATTGGCTGCAACAGTCAAATAACCATCAGTCAAGTCTAGAGAAATATCTTCTTTCTTATATCCAGGAAGGGCAATGTTCATTTCATAGTTATTGTCTACTTCCTTAATATCACACTGCATTGCATTAGTTGATGGACTCATCCAGCCATCATCAAACATATCATCAAACACATCATAGAAACCAGGTAAAAATCTCATAAATAACATCTCCTTTATCAAATTTAAACATGGGATTCTTCGTCTCGTGTTATTAGTAGATTGTAATTGATTTCTTTTCAACTCTCTTTGGAGCTTCCTTAGGAACTGAAATCATTAATTCACCATTATCAAACTTAGCCTTGATATCTTCTTCGGTAAATCCTTCACCTACATAGAAACTTCTAGAACAGTTACCACTATATCTTTCACGTCTTACAATACGTCCTGCTGTTTCTTTTTTCTTAGCAGATGCTGATACTTTTAAGTAGCCATCCTTAAGTTCCAAAGCAATATCTTCTTTCTTATATCCAGGAAGCGCAATATTCATTTCATAAGTATTTTCTGTTTCACGAATATCACATAACATTGTATTTGCTTTTGTAGTATTGACTCCTGAATCAAATAAATCATCAAACACATCATTGAAGTTTGGATAATATCTCATATTTGTTCGCCTCTCTCAACGTTTTTTCTTTTTTCTAGTAACCTCTCTATCGATTACAACTATTATTATAGTCACTCTTTTAGCAATGTCAACACTTGAGTGCTAAAAATTAGCACTTTCTTTTATAAAGTGCTAAAAAGAAAAGAACCTGCCTATTTGGCAGGTTCTAAGTCAATCGCTTTTAATTGATAAGCAGTCATATCAATTTCTTTATTACTTATAATTTCAATAGTATCTGAATTGTTGTAAATACGTGTAGTAAAGGCATAAGCACCATCATTGATGAATAGCTCTAAAGAAGATGTGTCGCTAAACAAAGTCATATTATTCATTTCAGGAATTTTAATATGCTTCACACCACGACCTGAACCGCTTTTATTCATATCGATAGTGAGAAGACCATCTTCATAATTCATATTCACACCTCTTAAATGAAGTTTGAATGACTGAGGGAGGTCAGTTATATGGCATTCAAAACAAGACGTATTCATTGTAAGAGATGTTCCCTTTACTTCTTTCTTCTCTTCTCTTAAAGACTTATATTCTTCAATAGGGAACTGATAAAGTCTACCTTCATGCTCAGTAATCTCTCTAAAGAGAGTGAAGGCATGCTGGCGTCCTTCTTCTACGGTAGGATTTGTATAATCAATATCAGGAAGCCCCATCCAGCCGGCCATGATCATACGACCTTTTTCATCTTTGAAGAACTGCTGGGCATAGATATCAAATCCATGATCAAACTCGATAAAGTCTTCTAGTACGCAATCTTTCTCTAAATCTGTTGTAAGAGGAAAGTATCCATTCTGATAAATAGCTTCATAATCATAGTTATGGCTTTCTAGTCCCTGAGGACAACAGAATAAGAACTTCTTCTTTTCAAAACTTAAATAATTTGGACACTCCCACATATAACCAAAAGGTTTATGGTAGTCAACAGTCTTCATGTAATCCCACTTCTTTAAATCTTTTGATGAATATAAGATCACACAACCGTGTGAATCAAGGGTTCTTGCTCCTAGAACCATATAATACATACCATCATTTTCATAAATGAAGGGATCTCTTACATGACAAGACATGTTTTGAGGATAATCCTTGTTGTAAAGCACAACTTCCTTATGATCTAATACAAGCCCATCTTGTGAATCAACCATCATCACATTATGTTCTCTACCTGCATTAATATAATCATACTTGCCGGGCAGCTTTACATTACCAGTATAGAAATAACGTAACAATCCATGATCATTGAAGCAGCACCCAGAATAAGCACCCCCCTGATCATGAGGATGATCAGGAGAGAGGGCAATCCCCTCATCCTGATAGTGAAGGAAATCTTTAGTAGTGAATTGTTTCCAGTATTTCAATCCACCTTCAGGTTCGTAAGAATACTGATAATAGATATGATATACTCCATCTTTTTCTACGAGCCCATTAGAATCGTTCATCCATCCAGATACAGGTTCTAGATGATACTTAAGTTTATACATTTCCTTCATAAAAATCTCCTTATGCAGCCTTAACTTCTACAACTGGATTCGCTATTTCTACAACATCTGTTTTAGCATCAACAGCACCGCTCTTAATTAAGTTCACTGCTTTACCATTTGTAATAACTACTGCAGTCGCAGTTTCTTTACCAGCTGCTTCAATAGCCTTTAAATCAACATCAACGAGTAGCTGACCCTTCTTTACTTTGTCACCTTTTTTAACGTGCATAGTGAAAGGTTCACCATTTAATTCAACAGTATCTAAACCAATATGTACAAGAATTTCTGTACCATCATTTGTCATTAAACCAAATGCATGCTTAGTAGGGAAAGTCATAGTCACTTCAGCATTCGCTGGTGCATAGAATTTACCATCTTCTGGGAAGACTACGAAACCATCACCCATAGCTTTAGAAGCGAATGTTGGATCAGGACATTCAGTAATAGAAGCGACTGTACCTTTCATAGGTGCAGCTAAGTTTTCGTTTTCAGCAGGAGTTTTACCTTCTACATTTCTCTTGTGTAGGATACAAGTGACAATGAATGCCACTACGATTGCAAGAACCATACCAATACCATAGTTACCCCAGCTTTCTGGTGGAATAGAAATGAAACCAGGAATACCAGCAGTACCTACAGCACTTGCAAGAGTCTTAGTACCTGCAATCCAAGCTGAACCAACAGCAGAACCACAGATAGCACCAATGAATGGATATTTAAGTTTTAAGTTAACACCGAACATTGCAGGTTCAGTAATACCAAGTAATGCTGAAATACCAGATGCACTACATAATGATTTCTGTTTAGCATCTTTAGATAAGAAGAATACAGCTAATACGGCAGCACCCTGAGCCACGTTACTCATTGTTGCGATAGGGAAGATGAATGTTCTATGTGCGGCACTTGCAAGCAACTGTGTTTCGATTGCGATAAAGCTCTGATGCATACCAGTAATAACGATAGGTGCATATAAGAAACCAAAGATTGCTCCACCAACAGGGCCTAATGAGAAATATAACCACTGTAATCCATCTGCAAGTACATTACCTGCTTCTCTTAATACAGGACCAACAGCTAGGAATGTAATAAATCCAGTAATTAATACGGATAATAATGGTGTCGTTAAGTTATCCAACCAAGAAGGGGTAATTTTATGTAACTTAGTTTCTAACTTTGCAATTAACCAAGATACAAATAAGATAGGAAGAACTGTTCCCTGATAACCTACTGCAGCAACTTTTAAACCAAATAGGTTCCAGAAAGGTGTTGCTACTTTACCATAGTTGTAACAGTTTAATAAATCAGGGTGTACCATGATCATACCCATGACAGCACCTAAATAAGGGTTACCACCAAATTTCTTAGTAGCACTAAATCCAACGAGAATTGGAAGGAATGTGAATGCTGCATTAGAGAATAAGTTGATGATTGTCGCAAAGTCTTTCCACATTGGATAAGCTTCAATCAAACTCTTATTCGCAAAGAATAATCCCTGTGCAGTTAATACGTTATTGATCCCCATCAATAAACCACCCGCAACGATGGCAGGAACGATAGGTACGAAGATATCACTTAATGTCTTAACAGCACGGCTGATTGGATTTCCCTTCTTTTCTATAATCTCTTCATCAGCCTGATCTTGAGAGTCCATACCTAATTCTTTTAATACTTCATCTGTGACAAGGTTACAGTACCACTTCCGAAGATGATCTGGAACTGTTGCTGGACAAGGAATGTTCCCTTAACGCCATCTACAGATTCTAAAGCTTTTTCATCTGCCAATGATGGATCCTTCAACATCAATCTTAAACGTGTAGCACAATGAAATGCCTTTTTGATGTTCTTAGGTCCACCAACGTGGGAGATGACTTCTTTTGCGACTTTATTGTAGTCCATTGAAATTTCCTCCTTTATCGGTATGTTACCGATTCCACATCTGTATCATATATCAAGGGCAAGCACTTGTCAATAGAAATATGGAACCGATACCACTTTTTTTATAACCTCAATTGTAAAATGAAACTGGAATTAAGGAATTGGGATAAAGGGGCATGCCCC
>ERZ827197.298-NODE-298-length-66885-cov-5.923837_pt1 | contig 66885 bp, 112 predicted proteins | sample MGYA00519867_ERZ827197 | MGnify/ENA primary metagenome ERZ827197 (study PRJEB31778, sample SAMEA3449278) | human gut metagenome | biome: human gut; feature: human-associated habitat; material: faeces | place: United Kingdom | collected 2010/2012 ...
AGAGCGGTGGTATCGGATCCGTAACGATTGAAAAATTGGCGGATACGGTAATCATCGAGAAAGAGGCAGATACAGATAAGGTGGTATCTGATATGGTCAGAAAGCTGAAAAAGCTACTTCCTAATACAATTTAGTATCTGGAGGAGGCATTTACACCTCCTCCTTTTTAAGGAGATGATAAATATGTTTTTTAAACAGAAAAAGCCAAAAGCTGGAGAGTTTGATTATGAAGTTGCAAGAATACAGAGAATGTTAGACTTTGTGAAAGAGACAGGAAAGCCTCTTAGGGCTCCTAATGTGGAGGCTATAATCTGTAATGATTGTGTAGTTATTCTGGATATAAAAGACGATGCAGGAGAGAAAGTATCCATGTGCGTAGTAAAGGATTTTCGTACAATTCCTTTTAGTCTTAATTTTACACCAGAACAGGCAGAGAGATTTAATGGAGGATCTGGTGTAAGATCGAGAAACTTTGGAGGGTAGGAGGCTAAGCTATGGATGAAATCATGGAGAAAATAGGAGCCCTCATGGATAAGCTCAATAGTAAGGGTATGAGGTTCCCTGTAGGACAGCACGCCATAGTATGTAAAGATGCTGTAGTAATCCTTAGCGTAACAGAGGAGGGCTTAGGCGTTAATCTGGTAAATAATCGCTTAGATATGGATTATGAGCTAGGGATCAGTAACGAGGCTGTAGAGGCATTTATGGCGTTAGAGGAGGTGCAGGAGCTTGGCGAGTGATTTTGAGGTATTCGGATTAGATGAGCTTATAGAGTGCTTTGAGGTTCTCATAGATAAGTGGGAAGAAAAAAAGGTAGTACTCCTCACTAAGATTGGAAATATCTTAGATGAAGAAATAAAGCCTTTAGTTCCTGTAGATACCTCCAGATTAGCGGATAGCTTTTCTTTTTATGTGGATGTGAGCGGATCGCTGGGGAGTGTGGAGTATGGAACTAATGTAGAGTATGCCCTATATGTAAATGATGGTCATGTACAACACAGGAGATTTTTACCAGCAGAGAGATTATCAGCTAACGGAAAGAGTGTATATCTCAAAAAGAAAGATCAAAAGGGGATTATGCTTAGTGAGCGGTATATACAGGGTAAATTTTTCTTAGAAAAGGGAGCACAAAGTGCAAAGCCTAGAATAGAAAGAGCCTGTGATAGTTGGCTCAGAGATACGCTCAGAGAGGCGATAGGAGCCTTATTATAGGAGGTGCAGGATGTTTTATAGCTATAAACCATATCTCCATTTAGCCCTCTCCAGAGAGTGTATTATTACATTCAATGAAAAAGGTGTATATATTGCAAAAACTCCAGAGGAGGAGAAACTCCTTAGAGAGTATGCAAAGAATACCAGAAACTCATATAACATTATCGAGGCAGGAGGAGAGCTGGAGCATGAGGATTTAACCCGCCTACATGAGAAGGATGAGCAGAAACTCATAGCGGAGGCGGAGCAGAGAAAGAAAGCCAGAGCAGAGGAGAAAAGGCGGAAAAAAGAGCAACATGATTTTTATAGTTTACTTAGAATGTAGATAAAAAGCAAAGGAGGACGGAAAGGTGTTACCAGATATACCCATAACAGAGCTATTTAGCTATCAAGAGTTTCCTATGGAGAGAGTAGCTCTTAGATGGTATAGTTCTAAAATCACAATGGAGATGCTAGGGATAAAAGAGAGACAGTTAAGAATATATGCAGAGGATGGCAGGTTAGAGAAAAAATATAAAACTGTCAAAGGGCGGAGGAGAGTGTACTACTCTAACGTATCTGTATTAAAACTGTTACGCTATCTGAGTGACAGAAGAAAACCCTCAGAAACAGAGGATAACGCTGAGGAGGGAACCGATGCAATAGATAGGTGTATAAATACATTTTTCCAACAGCTAAAAGAGCTTGTTAATGAGGAAATGTAAGAAAACCAGTACGAAAAGTAACCTACTCACACAGAGGAAGAAACGAGCCCAGAGATGGGCGATATAGTCAAAAAGTGGCATTTTATACCGCTTAAGGAGGTGTTTATAGCGTGTATGGAGAGAAAAGAGCCAGACAGATAGAATATAAAGCCAGAAAGCAGAGAGAGAGCTTAGCAGGAGTATCTAATACAGCTCCTCTTAATGTACAGGTACGCTTAAGGGCTTACTGTATGATCTGGGAGCTTAAACAGAAATATTACAAAGCAGATACGCCTCTCCCTTATGTGAGTAAGGCAAGCCATAAGGCGGATGAGGAGAGGATAAAATCCTTAGAGGCTAAGATCCTAAAAGGTGGATCCGATGAGGAAAGAGCTGTAAAGGCAATAGCAGAGGCTAAGGAGTATCTGGAGATCGTAGCAGGATCCAGAGTAAAAAATACGAGAGTATATTAGGAGGGCTTAGAGATGAGTTTTTTAATTAGAGCAGACGAGGAGGAGCAGATCCGCCAGTCAGAGGAGTATAAACAGTATATGGAAGAACACAAGGAGGAAAATGATAATGAGTAAAGTAACATTTAGAAGTAAACAGGCATTTTTACAGGTATCACACGAGACTATTTTTCATGTGGGAGTAGTAAGTACTCCATACGATGGAAAAGGTAGATGGATTGGAAGTACAGCGGAATGGGAAAAGCTCCAGAGCCTCCCAGATCCAGAGATGGTAAATAAATCATATTTCTTTTGTGAGGGATCTGGTAATAATGAGCTTACGCTGGAGCGTGAGGATGCTATTGAGGGCATGAGAGCCTATATTGCCTCTATGCAGGGGTTAAATGCTGGATTTATTACAGAGGTAAAGGAGTAAGATATGGAGGCTGTGTTTAGAGCAACTACTCCACACTCTCAACTTTGTATTACTTATCCAGTATATGCTCCTGTCAATAGTGGTATTGAATCGGAACGCAACATAAAAGGAGGACAGGAAATTATAGGAACTAGTACTGCTATATATATATCGTTAATGAGGGGAAAGATTGTAACCAGATAACACTTGTGGAGCCTGTAGATATTATCAGAGTAAGAGAATGGGTAAAGAATGATCCAGAATATACAGAAATCTCTTGTGATGCTGAGGCTAAAGCATTGGGAGGCGGATCTGGAGAGCGTATAGAGGGCAGAGATCACTCTAAGCATATTGAGGAGTTAAAACGTAAATATGGCGGAGATGAAGAACCAGAGTATAGTGAGTGGGATAGATCGTTAATATCAAAAATCAAACAGTAGTATATAAGGGCTATGGCTTAGCGTTGGTGCAGGCTGTAGCCCTTATTTTTTTTTATCCTCAATGTTAAGGAATTTGTTATAATATGATTAGGATAGATGAGGGGGTGGAGCCTGTGATAAGAATACCGATAGAGCTAAGGGAGCAAAGAGATAATAAGAAGCCTGTAGAGGGCTGGTATAAAAACAATGATACAGATCTTATCTGGTGGAAAGATCTCCCAGATCGTGTAGGAGAGTGGGTATTTAGCTTTGATAAGGTAAAAGAGTATAATATGTTTGCTGATTATCCCTATAACCTCACAGCGGAGGAGAAAGAGATCTTTGATAGAGAAAATCCGTACTGGAGAGAGTTTTTTAGTGATAGACAGAGAGCACAGGATCCTACAGATCTAGCGGAGTACAGGAGGGCGGATAATGAGTTATAGAATACAAAAAGACTTTATAACAGATATTGCACACACAGAGAGGATTTTACACCATGAGCTAGATAATTATGCTATGGATATGAGTAAAGAGCTTAGAGAGGCTATGGAGGAGGCAGAAAGAGCTCTTAAAAAGGCTAAGGATCTATTATCAAAGGAGGCTGTATAGGGAATGTATGTAGTAAGTAAGAGTGATTTACAGCTATTATTAGATCCAGATACTAAGGAGCCTTATGAGGCTGAGAGCTATATCCTCACAAACAGGCAGAGGATAACGTGGGATTACAAGAGCCAGAGCTGGAGAGATCGGCATGGTAAAGAATACACGCCTGTTACAATGGGGAAAATTGTAGGATTTAACAGGAAAAATACACTCTCAGAGATAGATAAACAGCTACTAAGCCTAACTCCAGAGGGTAGAGCTTATGTGGAATATAATGAGCGGATCGGAGGAGAGATAATAGGCTTAGAGGAGCCTTGGGGGTATCCGCCCTGTATTAGAGATTATCTGGATCAAGGGCATACGCTGGAGGAATTGTACAGGGAATGTATAGAGAGAGGCGTATGTTGGGAGGAGCTTTTTAGTTGCTATATAGAGCATGATCCTAAGTGTAATGATAATAGCTATGTAGAGGTACTGTGGGATCCTTAAGGAATACCGCTAGAAACCTATAGGAGCCCCTACAGGATATATAAGTACCCTTATATGATAAGGTGTAAGGGTAAAGTGGTAAAAGGGCTGTATGAGGCAGATAGAGGGCTTATTCATGTGAGAGCATGGGTAGGCTCTTTTTTAGTGCGTGAAAATAATTATATAGCCCCTGTATAATTTCCCCCTAAAAAATGAGGAGGGCTGTGATTATGTTTATTAAGGCTAAGTAGAGCCACAGGATAATAAGCATAACAGGAGGTAGCAGGATGAGTACAGGAGCAGGGCTTAGAGCTGTATTTTACGCCAGAGTATCCACAGAAGAAGAAAAGCAGCTTAACGCTTTAGAAAAACAGATACAGGAGAATAAGGATGTTATTAGAGATCATGGCTGGAAACTGGTAGGAGAGTATATTGACGAGGGAAAGACAGGAACAACCACAAAGCGGAGAAGTGACTACAAAAGATTACTTAAGGATATGACGGAGAATAAGTTTGATATTGTGGTATGTAAGGATCAAGACCGATTACAGAGAAATACTCTGGATTGGTACCTATTTGTAGATAATCTGGTAACAAATAACCTAAAGCTCTTTATGTATCTGGATAATAAGTTTTTTAAACCCTCAGAGGATGCCCTTATAACAGGTGTAAAAGCGATCATAGCAGAGGAATACAGTAGAAACCTTAGTAAAAAACTGAATAACTCAAACAAGAGGAGAATAGAAAGAGCCCTTAATGGGGAGGAGGTATCAGCTATGGGAAATGGTAAATCATTAGCCTTTAAAATTGTTAATGGAAAGTGGGTAAAAGACGAGGAGGAGGCAAAGCTGGGAAAAAAGATCTTTGAGCTTTATCTGGAATATGACAGCATAAGAAAAGTAAGAGATTGGGTAAATGAGCATGGTTATACAAACAGTGTAGGAAAACCTTTTACCTCTGAAAGTATTAGCAGGATCCTCAAAAATGAGAAAGCTAAAGGCGTTATAGTGATGGGGAAATATCATCACGATTTTGATAAAAAGAAAATTGTGAGAAGATCGGAGGAGGAGCTGGTTAGAATACCAGCCCCAGAGCTTGCCTATGTATCAGAGGAGGTATTTGATAAAGTACAGGAGAGATTAAGGGCTAAGACAGGAAACGGTAGGGGAGTAAATGCTTATTCGGATCCTCTTAGTGGTAAAATCTACTGTGGATCCTGTGGTAGAAAGCTCTGGAAACACGCTAGTAATGGGTATGTTAATTGGATGTGTGCCTCACAGGTGGCTAAAGGGGATGTAGAGTGTAATGGTACCAGAATAACCACAGTAGCGATAAGAAACATTTACAAGAAAATCACGGATAATCTGGAGGTAAATAAAGAAGTTGTAAAGCAGGATATTGTTAAGTGGCTCAGTGAGCTAAAGGCTACTCTTAGTGATACCTCAGTAAATGAAAAAATACAGAAAGATCTTGATAAGCTGGAGGGAAAGAGAACTAAGCTCTTAGAGGCGTATCTGGAGGATCTGATCTCTAAAGGTGATTACAAAGCAAAGTATGAGACTATAGAGGGGCAGATAGAGGAGAAGAAAAAGCTCTTAGTACCTGTAGAAGAAAATGAGGATATTAAAGCTATTGAGAGCGTACTACAGAACATTGATAATGAGATAGATGATTATGTGAAAACTCTTGATATGGAGGAGAGCAAGGTAGATTTTCTAATTGAGCATACGAAAAGGATTACAGTATTAGAAAATCGTGATATTATAATAGAGTTGGATCTTGTAGCAGGAGCGATTATAGCAGGGAAAGATTTTCTGCTATATGTTCACGATACTATGCAGATCGCCGATGGCAGAGTTTGTGTTAAAGGATATAGTAGAAAAGCGTGGTCTCACTTCCAACTTCGAGATCGCTTCCGCTGCCACCAGCAACGAAGAAATCTGGAGCGGCACCGGCAACCCGGTCTATCCGCCGGCACAGGCGGAGTTGAGGAAACATGGGATTGGAAAAACGGTATATACAAACTTTTCTGAAAAACGAGCAAGGCAGGTAACAAAAGAAGATTACAGATATTATGATTATCTGCTCTGTGCAGATGCAAACAACATCAAAAACACCATACGCATCACGGGACCGGATGTCGATGGCAAGATAAAACTGCTTTTGGACCTTGCTACGGATCCCAAAAGAAAAGGAAAATCCATTTCAGATCCATGGTATTCCGGCAGGTTTGACGAGACCTACAGAGATGTTGTTTCCGGTTGTGAGGGACTGCTCGCATACCTTAAAGAAACAGGACGGATTTCATAAAAACACAGGGAAAAATATGAAAAAACAGTGTCAATGGTATCAGAATATCATCGACACTGTTTTTTCGTTCATGACAATAGGTTTAGTCACCTCACAACGCGTACTTTCTATCACTGATAATAATTTCGTATATTTTCGTGAAAAGTCAATACCCGAATAATATATAAATATACATATAAAAAATTAGTGAAAAAGACGAAAAAAGACAAACAACACAAAAATATCTTGTTTGAAATGCCGGAAAAATGTATGATGTCAATGTACGAAATAAAACGAAAATTTTAAGAGGGGAGAAAAGTATGTATAAGACCGGTTAGAAAACGCAGTCGTTGGCTACGGATATGTGGAGAAATCAAAAATGGGGGAATTAAAAAAATGAAAAATAAGAACATTTTGAAGAAGACCGCTAAGAAGTCAATTAGCTGGCTTTTAATTTTAGGAATGCTGATAACGTTACCACAGACACCGGGAGCGGTATCTGCAGCGGCAGCAGGACTGAAAACAGAGACCGAAACAGTGCATGCAGGAGAGGTGGAGACAGAGACCAGAGTTATGAATGCCAACGAGGCAGAAACAGAGACCGAAGAGGTGGAGACAGAGACCGAGACAGTGCATGCAGAAGAGGCGGAGACAGAGAATGCAACAGTGCATGCGGAAAATGCTGTGACAAAGACAGATCTGACGGTTCACTTCAAAAATGAAAATAACTGGGATAAAGTATATGTAAAATTTGGTGCAGGCGACAGCCAACATAATAGCACTACTAACAATAGCTCCTCAGTGGGAGGAAATACTACAAACTCCTCCTCTGTGAGTAATACGGATAATAGCAGGAGTGAGAGCTCCAGAACGGAAAACAGTAACAATAGCTCTACTGTAAATAATTACTATCAACAGAATAAGCAGGAGCCAGCCACAGCCTCCACAAACGCCTCACAGCCTGTAAATGTTACGGTACCTGTAACTGTCTCCACTCCAGAGGCTAAAGGCTCAGATAGAGCTACTACAGAGGCTCCAGAGAGTACCTCTATAGCTAATAAGAATATCAATATTGAGGCTAAGGGCGTAGATGTAAAGCTGGAGATCATAGGAGATAGCTACAATATCTCTATATCAGCCCCAGAGGGGCAGGAAAGCCAGATACAGCCAGTTAATGAGGTAAGTACTGTAAACGCTCCAGAAAGTACTACAGAGCCTCAGAGGAGCCCTAACTGGGTAGAGTATATTACTATGCTCCTTTTAGCGGTACTGGTGGGGCTGGAGATCAAAGATAAATTGCATAAGGAAAAATAGCAAAAAATTAGGAGGGGCTTAGTGCTCCTCCTTTAGCTTTTCCTCCAGCATATCAATTATTAAAGAGCTGAGGCTCTTTCCTGTTTTATCTGCTAGGGCTTTATATTCTGCTTTTTTCCCCTTAGGTACTCTAAAGCTAACCATTTCAGTATTTTCTTTTTGATATTTTGCAGTAGCCTTTTTTTGTGCCTCTGTATACTTGCCTCCCATAGAAACAGCTCCTTTATATATTTCCCCTATTATAACATAATCAAAGCGAAAATAAAAATTTTAACTCAATTTTGAGGAGAAAACCCTTGACATATATGTATGACATATACTAAAATGCAGATGCAAAGATATATGTATGACATATACTGACAGGAGGTAAAGGATATGCAGGAATACAGGAAATTACAGGAGCGAACTAATGAGGATCTGGTTAGAGAGTACCAGACTACTCACAATGAGGATTTATTTAGAGCATTACTGGAGAAAAACACAGGGCTTTTACACATTATTGTTACGGATTACAGGATCCCTAAGTATGAGATAGAGGATCTCCTCAGTGAGAGCTACATAGCTCTTATAAAGGCGGTAGATAACTTTGATCCTACCAGAGGCGTTACTTTTACCACAGCTCTTAAGGTATTTGTACGCCAGCACTTAAACCGCCTCTATACTGAGGCTACACGCCAGAAAAGATTTACAGGTACCACTCCAGATAGCTATGAGGAGCTGGTAGAGATCCACAAAGACGATGTAAGAGGCTTAGATTGTGATAGGTTTACTCAGATAGAGGTAGATGAGTACTTAGAGGGGCTGGAGGCTAAGGATCGTTATGTAGTTACCCTTTTACTTAGGGGATATAATCTCTCAGATTGTGCTAAGGCTCTAAATATTACTAATGCTACTATGACATGGAGGATCGAGCGGATCCGTAAGAACTATACAGCTTATAGTATGGCTGTTTAGATAGATAAAAACTAAAGGAGGATATGTAAGATGAGTAAATTAAATTTAAGACAGGCAAGAGAAAAGGCTGGAGTAAGTGTAGAATTTGTAGCTGAGCAGATGGGAGTATCTGTAGAGCTTGTTAAGAGCTGGGAGGCAGGAGAGAGATCTCCAGAGATGGCACAGGGCTTTAGTTTGTCTATGTTGTACGGTATGAGCTTAAATGGTATGACTTTTAAACTACAGGCACAGGGGGCGTAGAGCATGACGATAGAGGAGAGAGTAGAGCTTTATAAGAGCCTCTATAAGGAGTGTAAGGCTCTGGAGCCTGTAGCTAACACCTTAGCAAAGGGATATAAACAGGCGGATCCTAGAAAGAGGCTGGAGCTGATAAGAGAGCTGGATACAGAGTTAGCGGAGGTGTACATGGTTAGGATCCCTGTTATTACCTGTGGTGTAAGGGATAACAGCTATGTACTCCAAACTAAGGAGATTTACTTAGCAGATCCAGAGCTGGAGGCATTTCTCCACCAGTTTAGGCACCACCTCCAGAACGAGGCTAGAGAACTTAGCAGGAAATACCTCTTAATGGAGGATGATCCTAAAGCTGATTGCAGGATCCCATACAGGGAGGCTAACAGTATGCTGTATGGGGAGGATGATGCTGTAGCATGGAGCCGATTTTTAATAGAAAATTGCTGATATATGGGGGCTGATCCGCTGTAGTGTGGGTTAGCTCCTTTAGTATTGCCTCTGTGGGCTCCTCTGTGTCTCCTGTAGGCGTTTTATATGTTTATATGGTAAAAGTGTAAGGGTATGAGAGTAAAGCCTCTTAAAATTGATTTTAGGGGTATTTTATACAAGGGATATATAATAAATGCACAATAACCTATTATATAGGAGGTGTATAACTTGTTAAAAATGCACAAGAGATACTTGCAAAATGATAGTGGTATAGATATAATAGAGGGGAACCTAGAGAGGGTAAAGAAAAAAGCACCTCCTAAGAGATGCTATATCAGATCCTGTAAAGTATTGGCAGTACTACACAGGGATTAAGGTAAACCAGATACCATAACCGCATATAAGCAACTGACATTTTCTAGGGGCTATTATAGCATGATAGCCTTTAGTTTTCAATATTCGATGCTATGTAATTCTTTCCGATCTGGAGAGAGGTTAAGGTAAATGAGCCTTGCCTCTCTCTTTTTCGTATCAGAAAGTAAGGAGGAGCACGATGAGAAAACAGATAACAGGAAATGAGGAAATAAAGCTGTATAGCTGGATGGCACAGGAGGGGCTAAAGGGTAACGCCTTAGTAGTGTACGCTATTGTATACGATGCTGGAGAGTACTCTGGAGGCTACAGGTATTTAGCAGATTTTACAGGGATGGAGATCAACTCCTTAATAAGGCTGGTTGGTAGCATGGTAAAACAAGGATACCTTAAAAAAGAGGTGGAGGAGATCAATAATACTAAGATCCCTCACTTAAGAGCTGTAAGGAGGGGCGGAGACAATGGCAAAAACAATTAACCCAGAGAATTATTATACAGTATATTATTGGATGAGTACGGAGCTGGGGCTCTCTGGAGTAGAGAAAGATCTTTATGCTTTGATTTATTACTACTATGAGAAAATGAATAATGAGTGTTATTACAGTTACTCCCAGTTAGAGCAGATTACAGGCACCTATAAGAATAAGATAATCAGATCCTTAGCTAAGTTGGAGGAGGGCGGATATATCCGTATTCTGACTAAAGAGAACGGTAAGAAATATTACCAGATCATAGAGGATAAGCTGGTAGGTATACAAACAGAGGCTAACGTAGATCCAGTATTTTAACTGTACACACTATGGGTACAGCAGTTCCAAACTATACACATTATGGGTACAATATTGTACACACTATGGGTACAGACTGTACACAATATGTGTACTAAGAATATAATAATACTTAGACTAAAAAGAAAAGAAAATCTTTTCTCTAAGAGAAAAGGGAGGCAGAGCCTCCTTAGGCACCTCTATTTTAATATTTTGTAGGAGGATATAGAAAGATGATAGGTAATAGGAGAGAGGAGGATCAAGCGGATCTCTGGCTAAGAGAGCATGATCCTTATTATTTAGATAAATCACATTCTAAAAAGAAAAAATTAGAGAGATTTTACGAAACTCCAGAGCAGGAGCATAGGAGAGTACAGATGGAGCTCCCATTTTCCTCTCTTAGTATGTCTCAAATGCTGGAGGTAGGGATAGAGGTAAAAATAGATGCAGGAGGAGGCTTTAGTGGTAATATCTAACTCACTTATGAGGCTAGAAATTCCTTGTAAAATAAGGCTTTTAGAGGTATAATAATACTTGTATTACCGATATTACATTGACTATCGTTCTTTTTATGAGAACGGATACCCTGTAGGATGAGGGTTTAACTGGGAGAGAGCTCAGATCTTTAGTGATCTGGGCTCTTTTTTTTTTGCATAATTTTGAATACAGATACACATTTTATATGATTTTGTGGGCTTATTGTATGAAAAAATAATATTTTTGTATGAAAGTAGGCATAAAAATATAGCTTATGTGCCCTAGTCTATTGAAAGAGGTATAAGGAGGTGGAAAGCGTGATTAAAACTTGTAAAACTGTAGCAGAGACAGAGGAGGCTCTGGGAGTTAGGAGAGATACTGTATATAGACTTTTACGAGCTGGAGAACTGGAAAGAGTACCTACACCTATTAAAAGTGGTAGAGGCAGACCAGCTACTTATATTTCTGTGAGTAGCATTGTAAATTATATTAAAACACATTAGGAGGATAAGATAATGCAGGCGTATGAAATGAATAACAAAGCAACTGAGGGGCTGGCTAAAAAGATGGCAGTTTATAGAGAGGCAAATCCACTGCAGGAGCCTCCAGTGGCAAAAACCCATGATTTTGATACTTACGAAGATGCTAAAAATGCTAAGGATGTGCAGGGAATGCTTAAGCACAAGCTGGGTAATTATTGTAAAAGAGTTGTAAATCTTAGTAATGAGGTGTACAACACAGTACCGATTAAAGATATTCTAAAAGGCGTGGATGAGCTTAAGGCATCGGTACAGGAAAAGGTGGATGATGTGGAAACTTTGTTAGAGGCTCAGAGGCAGAGAATTGAAAAAGAGTATAAGCAGATCGGAGGGCTTGTAGGTATCCGTTTTGATGCAAAAGTGCAAGAGGCACTTAGTGAGTATGAAAGAACAGATAGCATTTATTTACAGGCTGTGGCAGATGCACAGGAGGAAAAGAGAAAGTATACCGCTTATTGTAATGCAAGAGATATGTATATTGAGGATAATAAGGATCTGATCGAGGCGGAAAGAGAAAAAACCAGAAAAGAAGAATTTAAGCAGTCTGGAATTTTAGAAAAGCTGGGAGTTTCTACTGGGGAGGAATAATGGCTGTAAATGATCTGGAATATAAGGAGCTCCGCTTAGATCTGGTAGACCTTACAGAGGGAGTAGTAGGATCATTCCTCTTTTATTACGATGAGGAGGTAAAAAAGATCTATGAGTTACCACCTCAGAAAAGAGAGGCGGAATTGAGAAAGTTAGCAAACAGAATAAAAGAAGATTATAAAACAGGGCGTTTTGCTATATAGCAGTATACGCTCCATTAAATTTCACAGTAAAGGAGGTGTTTAGAGATGTTTGAGTTTGGAGCAAAATTAACCTTACATGATGGTATGGCTGGTGTTATGAAAAAGAACATTGAATTGCAGAGGCAATTTAGAGAGCAACTTTCCAGCTCTGGTATAGAGATTGGTAAGCTCAATAAACAGAAAGCAGATCCAGTTATCACAGCACACGATAAGGCTACAGAAGTACTTAACAGCGTTAGGGAAAATATTGATAACTTATCACAGCAGAAAGCTCTTACTAAGGCAGAGGTACAGGATGAGGCTAGTAAAAAGGTTGATGAGATTGTAGAAAAGATCAAAGAGATCAAAAAAACAGCAGTATCTCCGATTATCCACTTAAAGGATACAGTATCTCCTACTGTAGGTAAGATCAAGCAGAGACTTAAGGAAATTGCTACCACATATACTCCGATCGTAAGGATCAGAGATCTTGCAACACAAGGCATTTCTAAAATCAAAAACACATTAGGGGGGCTAGGATCTAAAGCGGTATCCGCTGTAGTAAGAATAAAAGACGGTGCTACCGCTGGGATCAATAAGGTTAGAGTAGCCCTTGCTACTGTAAAGAAAATCGTAGCCACGCCTGTTATAAAGGCTAAGGATGGGGCTACAAAAGTACTTAGTAAGGTAAAGAGCGGACTTAAGGCGGTAAGTAAAGTATTTACTCCGTTTGTAAAGCTCAAAGACGGAGCTACAAAGGTGTTAGGATCTATTAAATCCTCATTGAAAGATGTAGGAAAAATGGTAGCTAAGCCTATGGTAGCTGTAAAAGATGGGGCTAGTAAGGTGCTGGGATCCATCAAGGACAAGCTAAAGAGCCTTGCTAAGGGTGTTACTGTGGCTGTATCGGTAGCTGGAGGAGCTGTATTAGGCGGAGCTCTCAATGAGGGGGCAAAGCTCCAGCAAAGTACAGGCGGTGTAGAAACGCTTTTTAAGGGCGATGCAGACAAGGTAAAAGAGTATGCTAATCAAGCCTACCAGACAGTAGGCATATCAGCAAATGATTACATGGAGCAGGTAACTAGCTTTAGTGCCTCCCTTTTATCCTCATTAGGAGGAGATACCGCTAAATCGGCAGATGTAGCAAATACAGCTATGGTAGATATGGCTGATAATGCTAATAAGTTTGGTACTGATATGGGTAGTATCCAAAATGCTTATCAAGGTTTTGCTAAGCAGAATTACACCATGTTAGATAACTTAAAGCTGGGCTATGGCGGTACAAAGGAGGAGATGCAAAGGCTCCTTAATGATGCTCAACAGCTTACAGGCGTTAAGTACAATATTGATAATTTATCAGATGTATATAATGCTATCCACGCTATACAGGAAAACTTAGGCGTAGCAGGAACTACAGCAGATGAGGCAAGTAAAACCTTTAGCGGAGCTTTTGCTATGATGAAAGCCTCCGCTCAAAATCTCTTAGGTAATTTATCTGTAGGAGATGGTAAGGCTGTAGCTAAGAATATGGGAGAGCTTGTAGAGAGTGCAAGTACCTTTTTCTTTGGTAACTTTATACCGATGTTACAAACCTTATTTAGCAATCTTCCAGAGGCAATAAAGACAGCGGTATCTACAGTTACTCCTAAGATTAAGGAGAATGTACTACCGTTAATCAGTTCCATAAAAGAAACCATTTTTACAGGGCTGGGAAACATTGGTATTGATACTGGAGCACTCCAGACCGTGTTAGATCAGCTATTCAATGTAAATATTAGTGGTGATGGGTTTAAGGGTATCTTTGATGGCTTGAAAAATGGAGTTGTACAGGCGGTAAATATTGTATTACAGATATTACCTACTCTGATAAATTACATTCAGACTTTAGCTCCTATGGTACTTAATATCGTTAGTACGATCTTAAGCGGAGTGGGGCAGATTGTACCGTATGTAATCCCTGTAATTGAGACTATTACAAGCATTGTAACTACAGCTATGCCAGTAATACAGCAGGTTATTACAGTAGTGGTAAATGCAATCGTGGCTATTATGCCTACTTTAAGCTCTATTTTCACATTCGTAGGGGATACGATTAAGAGCGTGCTTACTATGATCGGTAATCACATGGGCTTATTCCAGACGATTGTATCTGTAGTGGTAACGGTAGTATCTACGGTATGGCAGGCGTTAGCTCCTGTTATCAGTGCGGTTGTAGATGTAATCCTTACTGTAGTGGATGGACTACTTACAGGCATTGAAACGGTATTCAATTTCTTAGCTCCATACATCTCTCAGATCTGGGGTAGTATCTGTGGATTTTTCGACAGTGCAAGCTCTACGATTACCACTATCGTAGAAACCATTAAGAGTGTATTTCAAGGCTTATTTGATGCGGTATCCACTATCTTTAGTGGTATCTCTGATGCTGTATCTACAGCGATAGGAACCGTAACAAGTGTAATAAGCGGAGCGATAGATGCTATCAGTGGTTTTGTAGATAAAGTCGGTGGTGCAATCCAGAAAGCTAAGGATTTTGTAGGATCTGGAGTAGACAAGGTAAAAGGTGCTTTAGGTTTTGCCTATGGTAAAGACAGAGTACCATACGATAATTACCCAGCTATCCTCCATCAAGGAGAGAAAGTCTTAACCAGAAATCAAGCAGATCAGTATGAGAGGCGGATGAGTACCAGAGGTGTACAGCTTAAGGATGTTACACCTTTAGACAGGGATCCAGATGATCCACAGGATAATAACGGAGGTACAGGAGGTACAGGAAATCCACAGGATAGCGATCTACCTAAGAGCGGTGGTATCGGATCCGTAACGATTGAAAAATTGGCGGATACGGTAATCATTGAGAAAGAGGCAGATACAGATAAGGTTGTTTCTGATATGGTGGCAAAATTCAAAAAGTTGTTACCTAACATGACTTAAGAGAGGAGGGATCACTTTGGAGTTTTGGTTACAACAGAATAAGGATAAATTTCAATTACCTGTAAAACCATCCGATTACACGGTATCCGTATCACACAAAAATACGGTAGTAAATGTAATACAGGTAGGAGATGTAAACCTTATCGGTAACACAGGCTTAAGAGAGATCTCTCTTAAGTCTTTCTTTCCAGCAAAAGATTATAACTTTAGCAATAATGCAGGGCGTAAACAGCCCTTAACTTATGTAGAGAAGATCGAGAGCTGGAGAAAGTCTGGTACTCCTATTAGGGTTATCATTACAGGCACTCTTAACATGGAGGCTACAGTAGAGAGCTTTGTGTGGGGAGAGCAGGATGCTACAGGAGATATTTATTATACCTGTAATCTAAAGGAGTACAAAAAGATAAAGACAAAGAGAGCTACCGTTACTATAGCTACTGTAAAGCCTACAGTAAGGGCTACAAAGCCACAGGCTACTAATACAGCCAGAACCTACACGGTAAAGCGTGGAGATTGCCTCTGGAAAATAGCTAAACAGTTTTACGGTAATGGAGCTCAGTACACTAAGATCTACAATGCTAACAGGGATAAGATAAAAAATCCTAATCTTATCTATCCTAATCAAGTATTAACGATCCCTTAGGAGGTGGTAAAGAGTGATAGTAGTGCATAAGAATACAGACATAACAGAGTATGTATCCTCTATGAGCTGGGGCGGTAGCAGAACAGAGGTAGCCAGAAAGTTAGAGCTACACATTGTAAACGCTCCCTTAGATAAAAATATTACTCCTCTTACCATCAACTTAGCGGATCCTGTTTATCTATTTGAGGATGATGGAAAAACAGAGCTTTTTAGAGGCTATGTAGTAGAGAGGGAGGCAAGCAGTACTACAGGTACAGTTACTTATACCTGTTATGATCTTCTTTTCTATACCATCAAGAGTAACGCCACTTATAATTTTAGCTCTAAAACAGCAGAGGCGATAACTCAGATGGTGTGTGATGATACGGAGATCCCTGTAGGCTCCTTAGCTCAGACAGGGCTAACACAGAAACTCATAGTACAGAATGTATCTATCTATGAGATTATTATGAGAGCCTATACACAGGCATATCAACAGAACGGAGTAAGCTACAGAGTGGTAGCTAAAAAAGGCTACCTCAATGTAGAGGAAATGGGTAAGGTGGTATGCAGTATTGAGATCACAGAGGATAGCAATATTACCAGCTCCAACTATAAAGAGAGCATTACTAACATGGTTAATAAGGTTCGTATTTATGACGGAGAGGGTAAACCACAGGGAGTAGTACAAAATGATGCAGATGTGAAAAAGTACGGTATATTCCAGCAGACTTACACTAAAGAGGAGGGCAAGGATGCTACTACCACAGCTAAGAGTATGTTTAAGACGGTTGAGAAAACCTTTACTCTGGAGTGTGTAAACCTCAATGAGGCAGTAACAGGAGCAGGGGCGGTAGTAAGAGATAGCTCTACAGGGCTCAGCGGTGTAGTGTGGATAGATGCAGATACTCACACATGGCAGAATGGAGTAGCTACCATGAGCTTAACAGTAACTCTAAAACAAATGATGGATACTAAGGAGGGATAGCATGGCTGGTACTGGGGATAACATGAAAAACGATCATCAATATGCAGAAGTGCTAGAGATGATGCGATCACAGGGAGCTAAAGATAATCCTACCTTAGCCCAGATAGGAGTAATGCAAAGCTCTAACAGCGTAAAGATAGATGATCTGGTACTCAATGCTGAGGATCTGTATATAGCAGATTACTTAGTAGCAGGGTATACCAGACAGATAAAAGTACCTTATGTATCTGGAGTATCTGTGGATACTACACAGAGTAACGGTTTTGCTAGTAAGGATAACCCAGATCCAGATACTAAGGTATGGAAACAAAGCCAGATAACCTATACAGATGGGCTTAAGGCTGGGGATATGGTGCTGGTACAGAAACTTAATGATAATAACAAGTATGTAATCATAGCAAGGGTGGTGGAGGCGTAAATGAGTTTATTTCCTTTTGCAACAACAGAGGATCTTACTCTAACGGATCAAGAGGTAACAGCCTCCTCTATCCGTGAGTATGAGATCGACTTTGAAAAAGGCACACTCACAGGGAGGATTGTAACTGGTGTAGATGCTCTTTGTGTGTGGGCTTACTTAGCTCTTAAGGCTAAGAGATACCGCTGGATTATATATAGCTGGGGTTATGGGGATGAGGTTTATGATCTCATCGGATATAGCTACAGTGAGGAGTACCTTAACAGTGAGGTAAGGCGGTATATGGAGGAGTGCTTATTTGAGAATGAGCACATAACAGGAGTACAAGATCTGGAGGTATCCCAGATTAAAGATGTACTCCACATAAAATTTACTCTGGTAACAGATGTAGGCAGTAAGGAGGTGGAAATGGATGTATGAGGATCAGACATACGAAAATATATTAGATAGATCCCTAGCAAGGGTGGCAAGTGATGTAGATAAACGTGAGGGCTCCGTTATTATGAACGCTATAGCCCCTGTATCCGCAGAGCACGCAGATGTATATATCCAGCTAGGTAATATCGTAAATAATGGGTATGCAGATACCGCAGTAAGAGAGTTTCTAATCCTCCGATGTAAGGAAAGAGGTATTATCCCTTATGAGGCTACTAAGGCTACTCTAAAGGGTAAATTTAATATGGAGATCCCTATAGGATCCAGATTTAATCTGAATGAGCTTAACTATGTAGCCACAGCATTTATGGAGAGTGCTGATGGCTATTTTTATTACCAGATGGAGTGTGAAACAGAGGGTACTAATGGTAATAAGTTTTTTGGAGAGCTTAGCTCCATTGAGTACATTGATAAGGATCTTACTGGAGAGCTTACAGAGCTCCTTATCCCAGCGGAGGATGAGGAGGATACAGAGGCTCTAAGGACACGATACCTTAACTCCTTTGATAGTAACCCTTTTGGCGGTAATAAGCAGGATTATGTAGAGAAAACCGATGCTCTGGATGGTGTAGGCGGTACAGTGGTTATCCCTGTATGGAATGGAGGAGGCACTGTTAAGTTAATCATTATCAACAGTGATTTTGGAGTAGCATCTAGCACACTGGTAAAAGCGGTGCAGGAGGCTATAGATCCAGATCCACAGGGTACAGGTAGTGGCATAGCTCCTATAGGGCATACCGTAACAGTAGTATCCGCTGTGGGTAAAACAGTAAATATAAACTCCAGAATAACTCTAAACGATGGCTACCAGTGGTCGCAGGTAAAGCCTAAGGCGGAGGAAACTCTGGAGGCGTATTTCTTAGAAATGCGTAAGAACTGGGAGAAAGGTAACTTAGTAGTGCGTATCTCTCAGATAGAAAACAGGCTCCTTAATCTGGATGGGATCTTAGATGTGGCGGATACACAGCTAAACAATGTAGCCAGTAACTTAGCCTTAGCACAGGAGGAGCTACCTCTGTTAGGAGGTGTTTATATTGGCTAGAGAGATTGATCTATTAGGCTATTGGATGCCTGTACTCCGACAGCTTAAAGAGTTTAAGGAGATAGCAAAGGCGGAAACGCCAGAGCTTAAGTACATCCTAGAACAGATTGAGCGTACTCTTAACAATATGTTTATAGAAACAGCGGATGAGTACGGTATTAAGCGTTTTGAGGATATGATGGGTATTTACCCAGAGGCAGGAGCCAGCCTAGAAACAAGGCGTTTTAATGTGCTGGTTAAGTGGAATGATAAAGTACCTTATACGGAGAAAGAGCTTTATAACAGGCTTATTAGTATCTGTGGAGATGATAACTTTAGCGTTAATCCAGATTATAAAAATTATTTTTTAGAGATTATAACTCATTTAGGGATAGAGGGGGCGTTTGATACGATCTCCTCTATTTTGCAGGATATGATCCCCTGTAATCTGGTGCTGGATCTTAAAAACACTCTGGAGGAGGGAAATACAACTTCTTTTAGTGTGGCGGTAGTATCCTGTGTGGCTATGAGGTATCAGATCACAAACGATATTAACCCTAAGATAGCTACAGAGAGCCCTATGTACTACGGTGTAGGCTTAGGCAGAGCTGGTACTCACATTATCACTCACGATATAAAGAGTACTGTAAATAAGAGCTCAGATCTCAATGTAGCACAGGCATTATCTACAGGAGGCTCCTCTGGGGCTATCACAATGGATATAGCTGTAAAGGATGAGGTAGAAAGCCCTCATTACGAGGGAGTAGGCGTTGGAATGGCGTTTACAAAAATCATTACCCACGATATTAACAGCAAAGCAACTAACAGCGGTAATACTACTGTAGCAAGCCCTGTAAACACAGCTACAGTTATTACAATAAATTAAAGAAAAGGAGTGTGATAAAATGGGTGCTTTTAAGAGTGCAGTAATCACAAAAAAAGGACAGGAACTCTTAGCAAAAGTGGTAGCAGGTACTACTAAGCTGGAGTTTACTAAGATCAAGGTATCCGATACTAAGTTATCTGGAGATCTGGCAAGTATGACAGGTATCGGTACTATCAAACAGGAAGAAAAGGTAGCCTCTGTAGTGAGAAAAAATGGATCTAATGTTACAGTATCCGCTAGTTTCTCTAATCAGACCTTAGGGCAGGGTTATTATGTAAGAAACTTAGGACTTTATGCAAATGATCCACAGGCTGGAGAGATCCTCTACAGTATCTCAGTGGCAGATGAGAGTACCGCTACAGCGGATTATATGCCTCCATTTAATGGTATCGGTGTAAGCTCCCTTATGGTGGATCTTGTAACAGCGGTATCTAATGCCTCTAGCGTAAAGGTAAATGTAGATCCTACCGCTGGAGCCACAGTAGCTCAGATTGTTAATTTACAGGAGCAGATTGACGATGTTAAGAGCTTTGTAGGCTATGAGAGCTCCGATGTATACGGAGTAGAGGTAGATTTTGTAAATAAGAAATTTACAAGATTAGCAGGAGCAGAAAATCTTACCTCTGGTGCAGATTTTGATAAGCTCACTCCGTGGGGTGGTAGAAAGAGATGTAACCTTACTAATGAGGGCGTTATGGTAGCCTACAGAGGGGAAACAGGTTACTCAGAGGCAGGAGCTACCTCAGCTACCATTACAAAGGGTACTACAGAATATCCTAGCGGTACTAAGGTACAGACTATGGTAGAACAGCCTTTATTCTATACTAAGGTTGTGCCTGTAAAATCCAGCGTTTCCTCCTCTGGTAGAGGTAAGAAATATGATAAGGCTAGATTTTATATCAGCCCTACACCTAAGGCAGGATTTAAGCCTGTGGATGGTTTCTTAGATGATAACGGTATCTTACAGGATAAGATTTACCTCTCAGCTTTTGAGGGATCTATCTTTGATACCTCCGCTGGAGCATACCTTAAGGCGGATGAGCAGGTAGCGGATTTTGCTACAGATATGCTCTCATCTATCGCAGGTGCTAAGCCAGCCAGTGGACTTACGCAGAACCTCACTAGAGCAAACGTAAGAAAGCTCTGTACTAACAGAGGTAAGGGCTGGAAATCTCATAACATTTTCGCTCTTACAGCTACTCAGTGGCTTATCTTAGTAGAGTATGCCTCTATGAACGCTCAAAGCGTTATCGGACAGGGTGTAAGTACTTTTACAGACGATGGATCTACTAACATGGCTGTAGTAACAGGTGCTACCTCTGGTTTAGGTAATGGATCTGGTATTGATCCTAACGCTGGAGTAGATGGTAAGTGCTCAGTATCTTACAGAGGAGAGGAAAACCTCTGGGGTAATATCTGGACTTGGCTGGATGCTATCAATATTTATAACGATAAGGCAAGCGGAGTATACAATGCTTTTGTTAAGCCTTATGGAGAGTGTAAGGATGATACTACAGCCGATGGATACAAAGCCTTAGATTTTAATATTGCCACAGGAGATGGCTATATTAGTGGCTTTGGATACGATGAGGATCATCCAGATCTTTTCCTTTGTGCGGAGCATAACGGTGCATCTAACCTCCCAGTAGGAGATTATTATTGGAATAACAATGATGGTTTTCGTGTTGCTGGATTGGGTGGTGGATGGAATTATGGTGCTAGGTGTGGTGCGTGGTATCTTAGTCTGGATAGTGCCTCCTCTTATCGCGGTCGGGGTATCGGCGGTCGCTTGCTGTATGTGCCTCAGACAAAGATTAGTGCATAACAATAGCATCATAAACTCAACAAAATAAAGAAATCAAAGAGGGTAATAGAGAGGGCTGTAAAGCTCTTTTTTATTACCCTTTTTGTCGGTAGCTAAAAGGCGTTTCGTGTTACTAAATTAGGTGGTAAATGGAATAATGGTACTAAATGTGGTGCATGGTATCTTAATCTGAATAATACCTCCTCTAATCGCAATCGGAATATCAGCAGTCACTTACTATATGTGCATATAAAAAGAAAAATAGTAAAAGTGTGTTACACCATGACACTTATTTATATAAGTGAGATTTAGCTACCGTGGCTCTTGCCAAAACATAAAACTCCTCTATGAGGAGCGGTAAAAATAGCTAAGAGGGTTGCTTATGTGCGGAAAGATCCGTAAACCATGTTAGCCTAGCAAGCTAAGAACTGATTGTTATGTGAACGATAGCACAGGGGTACTACAACAGGTAGTTAGCTCCCTCTTATGCACATACAAAATTATGATAAGGTGGGTGCCAAAACACATGAAAGATACTGGAGATTTATTTTCTAAGATTTGTGATATGGATAATCTTAGAAAAGCCCACAAGAACGCAAAGAGAGGTAAAGGGTGGTATGCAGAGGTAAAGTGTATAGAGAAAGATCTGGATCATTACCTAAAGAGGCTACAGGAAAATCTAATAGAACACAGGTATCATACCTCAGAATATGAAATCTTTACAAAGAAAGAGAGTAATAAGGAGAGGGAGATTTATAAATTACCATTTTACCCAGACCGTATATGTCAATGGGCTATCTTACAGGTTATAGAGCCCTACTTACTTAATTCCATGACAAAGGATACCTATAGTGCAATCCCTAACAGAGGGATCCAGCCTATTATCAATCAGTTACGAGGGTATAAGAAAAAGATTAAGAAAGATGGAAAAGTAGTAGCGGAGAAGTGGATACCCAGTATTTTAGTATCAGATCCAGAGGCTACAAAGTATTGTTTAAAGCTGGATGTAAGAAAGTATTATCCCAGCATTGTACACGATGTACTAAAAGCTAAGTATAGAGAGCTCTTTAAGGATGAGGAGCTTATCTGGTTAATGGATGAGATCATAGATAGTATTAGTACTTGTCCAGCCACAGAGGAAAATATAGAGATCCTCCAGAGGCTAGGTGTGGCGGTAAATATTATCATAGACGATAACGGTAGAGAGTTTGTGGATGGCGTAGGTATTCCCATTGGAAACTATGTTAGCCAGTATGACGGTAATTTTAATTTATCTGTAGTAGATCACTGGCTCAAAGAGGTTAAGGGCGTTAAGTACTACTTTAGATACATGGATGATATGGTTATTTTCGGTAGCAGTAAAGAGGAATTGCACAAACTCAAAAGAGAGTTAGATGAGTTTATGGCGGTAAATCTTAAGCAGGTGCTTAAGCATAACTGGCAGGTATTTCCTACTAAGGTAAGAGGTGTAGATTTTGTAGGCTATAGATTTTTCGGAGAGTATACCTTACTCAGAAAATCAACTTGCAAAACATTTAAGCGTAGGATGCTTAGCATCTCCAGTAAAAGAGAAAACAATGTGAGCCCTACTTATAGTGAGTGGTGCTCATTTAATAGCTATGTGGGCTGGCTACAGCATTGTGATAGCTTTAGGCTATACCAGAAATATGTAGAGCCTAATGTAGAATATATGCACAATTATTACTTAAAGGAGGTAAAAGGTAATGCAGAAATTTGTAAACGTAAGAACTACAGCGGAGAGCGTAAAGCCTCTTAAGATTGATGATTACCATGTATATGTAAATACAGGTATCAAAGAGATCCATGAGGAGGCTAAGGAGGGAGATCTTAGCTCTGGGTTTGATGGGTTTGAAATTGAAACACAGGAGATCTATGAGAAAGATGAGTACATCCAGCTCATGGCAGAGAAAAACAGCTCCTTAGAGGAGCAGGTTACAGATTTACAGTTAGCCTTAGCAGATGTGTATGAGCAGATGTTAGGGTTATCAGCTAACTAAGAGGGAGGAGAAAGATTATGGCACAGGTTTACGCTACTTTGATCCGCAAAGGGTTAAGGACTATTGATAATATACCAAAGGATCTCAGAAAAGCCGTACAAAAAATCTTAGACGGAGATAATGAGTAGTATGTTACTCAATATTATCTTAAAAACAATACTCAGAAAGGAGGTAAAAGCTATGGCAGTAATTTACGCTACCCTTATTGTAAAGGGCAAAAAGACGATCAATGATGTACCGCCTGTAATCAGAGAGCAGGTTAAGCAGATCCTCATTGATCTTGATTTACCAGAGCTTGCAGAGTAAGCCACAGGGGGAGAGCTAAATGCTCTCCCTTTTATTATGGCGGAAAGGAGGATCTTATGGATATGGCTACAGATGCAAATATTAACATCGAGCATAGACTTACTGAGGTAGAACAGCGAGCAAAGAGTAACACTAATCGACTTAATGAGCATGATGAGATACTCAAAAGCAATAGTGAGATGATTGGAGCTATAAAGGAGCTGGCTACTGAGGTTAAGTATATGCGTGGGGATCTGAATGAGACCGTTGAGAGGCTTAACAAGCTGGAGGGTAAGGATGGGGATAAGTGGGATAAATTCAAGTGGCTTATTGTAACAGGGCTTGTAACACTTATCTTAGGATACTTAGCGGTCTCTGTAGGATTAAAGTAAGGAGGTGATCCAGTTTATCTCTTTACCTCATTTTGAGGTATCGTAGCAACTATTAACAAACTCACAAGGAGGTACAGTATGAATTTAAAAGTTAGAGTAAAAAATCCTGTATTTTGGGTACAGATTGTACTTAGTATTTTAACTCCTGTGCTTGCGTATGCAGGACTTACCGCACAGGATCTTACCACATGGAGTAAGGTAGGGGAGCTCATTGTAGGAGCTATCTCTAATCCTTATGTACTCTCTTTAGTGGTGGTATCGGTTTGGAACACTCTAAACGATCCTACTACAAAGGGATTAGGCGATAGTGCCAGAGCAAAGAGCTATACAGCTCCACAGTAAATATATTTATCAGACAGACAGGGAGAGCCTTTACAGGGCTCTCCTTTTTAAGTGTTTAGATCGGAGGTATTATTATGACAGAGAAAGAAATCAGATCAAAGGTTGTTGAGATCGCTAAGGGTTGGTTAGGCTGTAAAGAGAGTGACGGATCCCATAAAAAGATTATTGATACTTATAACGCTTGTAAGCCACTCCCTAGAAGTTATGCTGTAAAATATACAGATGCGTGGTGTGCTACTTTTGCATCCGCTGTAGGTATTAAGGCAGGACTTACAGATATTATCCCTAGAGAGTGTAGCTGTAATCAGTTTATCCAGCTTGCTAAGAATATGGGTATCTGGGTAGAGAATGATGCTTACACTCCATCCGCTGGAGATATGATCCTCTATGATTGGGATGATAACGGAGTAGGAGATAATACAGGTAGTGCGGATCATATCGGTATTGTAGTATCTGTATCTGGAGGCGTTATTAAGGTTATCGAGGGTAACAAGAGTAACGCTGTAGGCTATAGAGAGCTTGCTGTAAACGGTAAGTATATCAGAGGCTTTGTTACTCCTAAGTACAGCTCTAAGGCTACTAAAGATGAGGCTCCTAAGCCATCTGGTAACGGAGGAGGCTCTTACAATGTTGGAGATATTGTAAACTTTACAGGATGCCTCCACTATACTAGCTCTACAGCTAATGGCGTTGCATACGGTTGTAAGGCAGGACAGGCTAAGGTAACTAACAAGGCTGAGGGTGCGGTACATCCGTATCACTTACAGGCTATCTCTGGTAAGGGCTCTACTGTATATGGCTGGGTAAATGCTGGAGATATTTCTGGTAAAACAGGCGGAGGATCCGCTAAGACCTACACAGTAGTTAAGGGAGATACTCTTAGCAAGATCGCTAAAAAGTATGGAACTACTGTAGATACTCTGGTTAAGCTCAATGGTATCAAAAATAAAAACCTTATTAACATCGGACAGGTAATCAAGTTACCTTAATCCTTTAGGCACTCCTTAATATTTTTTCATATAGAGGGCTACTGGCTGTAAAATGCTGGTAGCCCTCATTTTTTAGTTGTATCTAGTATATAAGGGGTGTATAATAGATAGAAACTGAAAAACAGCCTCATAAAGCCCTCTATTTTATCGAGGGTAAAGAAGCCTACACCTAATATATAAAAGTGGCTATATGAGGCACACAGGAGCTCACAGGACTATTACAGGAGGGTAAACAGGATGGCATACAGGAAAATAACGGATATAAGAGATACTATTGGTATGAGAGCGGTATTTTATGCCAGAGTATCTACAGCGGAGGAGGAACAACTAAACGCTATAGAACTCCAGATTGAGGAAAATAGAGGATGTATTAAGGATCATGGCTGGAAACTGGTAGGAGAGTATATTGATCGCAGTAAGAGCGGTACGATGGTAAAGGGCAGAGATGATTACCAGAGGCTCTATGAGGATCTGTATGAGGATCTATTTGATATTGTAGTAATCAAGGATCAAGAGAGGCTCCAGAGAAATACTCTGGATTGGTACCTCTTTATTAACAGGGTAGTACAGACAGGAAAGCTCCTGTTTATGTACATGGATGGGAAATTTTACTCCCCAGATGATGCTCTTATTACAGGTGTACGAGCAATCATAGCGGAGGAGTTTAGTAGAAATCTTAGTAAGAAACTCCATAACTACCACGATCACAGAATAGAGAAAGCCAGACAGGGGCAGGAGATAGCCTTACAGGGTAGTGGTAATGTATATGGATGGGATAAAAAAGATGGTAAGTATTATATAAATCCAGAACAGGCTAAGGTAAGGAGGCTCATGTGTGAGGGAATTATGGCAAGAAAAGGCTCTACCCTCATAGCTAAGGAGCTTAATGATGCTGGATACCGTAACACGGTAGGGAAACCGTGGAAACCTATGGATATACCTAAATTTGTATACGATTGTAAAAATGTAGGTACCATGATTATAAACAAAGAAAGACACGATTTTGAGAGTAAGCAAACTATAAAACTCCCTAAGGAGGAGTGGGTATATGTAGAAAACGCTCTCCCTCCGATAGTCACACAGGAGGAATGGGATCTAATCTGTAAGATCCATGAGGAGAGAGTAATAGCCACAGGATCCGACAGGAGAGGCAAGAAAACCAGCGGATACTCTTTTAGTGGTAAGCTGGTATGTGGTATATGTGGGGCTCCTTACTGGAGGAAACAGAGGGTATCTAAGGATGAGTACTGGGTATGCAGTACAAAGCAGACTAAAGGCAGGAGAACCAGAAAAAGAGATAGCACGATGGGGAAAGCTGGAGAGATAAATCCTTTAGGCTGTGATAATGAAAATATCTCTTATAACTCCCTCATGGAGATAATGGGGGTAGTATCAGAGCGATTACAGGCGAATACAGACACAATAAAGCATGATATGATAAATTGGCTTACTAAGCTCAGAAAACAGCTCCTAGAGGCAAATGGAGGGCATACAGAGGCAGATCTACAGCGTGAGCTCTCCAGAAAAAGTAAGCTACTGGATGCCTACTTAGATGGGATCCTAAATAAACAGGAATACCAGAAAAAAGCAGAGGAGTTAGATGAGAGGATCATCCAGCTCAAAGCAGAAACAGAAAAGACTAAGGCTAACTCTGGAGATATTGCAGAGATAGATAAAGTACTGGCTAACATAGATGAGGAGGTATCCAGATATGTAGATGGTAATGAGAAATTAAAAGTAGAATACCTCTTAGAGCACTTAGAGCAGGTGCAGATCTTCCCAGATAAGGTTATAGTTATAGTACCGATATTGAGCGAGGGGATAGTAGTAGAGAAAACTCAGTATGTATCTAGGGAGAAATGTTCCAAGATACATACTGAAAGTATGATCCACTACTTAGAGGATTATATGTACTGTACTAGAAAGCTGGGGCTTTATGTGCAGTTAGTAGCATAAATTATATAGGGGTTATCTAAATATATTTACCTCCTGTGATTAAGTTATATAAAGACTAAATCACAGGAGGTTTATTTTTATGATAACAGTAGAAAAACTGGAAAAAGGTACTTATTTTGATGATGCTTTTAAAATCTCATTTAGATACGATCCCACTACTGTAGCTAAGGTAAAAGAGCTGGCAGAGCGGAGATATTTACCAGAAGATAGAGCGTGGGAGATCCCAGCACATGAGCTACCAGCTCTCATAGAGAAAGTAGGGCTTAGCAATATCAAAAGTGAGGAGGCTGTAGTACAAGCTCTCAATACTAAGGAGATCGAGGATAAAAGGGAGGCTACACAGGAGAGGCTAAAGGGTATTAAGCCTGTAAGAGATTTTGATTTTAAGACAGATCCCCTCCCTCATCAGATCGAGGCTTTTAATTATGGAATGGAGAAAAACTCTTTACTTATCGGAGATGAGCAGGGCTTAGGCAAGACAAAGGAGAGTATTGATATTTGTGTAGCCAGAAAAAAAGAGCTCATTAAAACCCTTATTGTGTGCGGAGTGAACTCTGTAAAATATAACTGGGAGAAAGAGATCCAGATCCACTCTAACGAGGGTTGTGTAATGGTAGACGGTAAGACAATGGATGTTAGAGTACAACAGCTAAATGACTGGTACAGGGGCTCCTCTTATTTTGGGGTTATCAATATTGAGAGCCTCAGAAATGAGAAAATACAGGATGCTCTCTATCTGGGGATTAAGGATGGATATATAGGGGCTATTATTGTGGATGAGATCCATAAGGCTAAAAACGGAGGCTCTCAACAGGGAAAAGCTCTTAGATTTTTGAAAGCTCCAGTTAAGATAGGATTATCTGGTACTCCGATGAATAAAGCGGAGGATCTGTGGAATATCCTTACATGGCTGGGAGTAGAGAGGAGATCCTTTTATAGTTTTAGAAATGCCTATTGTACTATGGGAGGTTTCGGAGGCTATAAAGTAATCGGATATAAAAACTTAAATGATCTCAATGCTGAGTTAAATACTGTAATGCTTAGAAGAAAGAAAGAGGAGGTACTAGATCTCCCTCCTAAACTGTATAGTACTGAGTATGTAGAACTTACCACAGCTCAGAAAAAGCAGTACAGGGATATTAAAAATGGCATTGTAGCGGATATGGAAAATATCTTAGCCTCTGTTAATCCTCTTAACTGTACTCTCCGCCTCAGACAGCTTACCAGCGGTAATCCTAACTTAACAGATGATAGCCCTAAGCTGGATCGTATTAAGGAGATGCTGGAGGAGGAGATTATCCCTAACGGTCACAAGGCTATCATATTTTCTCAGTGGAGCACGATAGCTAAGGATCTGGGGATAGAGCTAAGTGAATATGATCCGATTGTAATTACAGGAGAGGTACCTCCAGAGCAGAGGCAGAGATTAGTAGACAATTTCCAGACTAACCCACACTGTAAAGTAGCTATAGGAACTATCGGAGCTATGGGTACTGGATTAACCCTAAATAAAGCCTCTTATGTATTCTTTATGGATAAAGCATGGAATAGCGGAGATAATGCACAGGCTGAGGATAGAGCCCACAGAATAGGTACCGTAGGGGCTGTAAATGTAATCTCTATGGTGGCTAAGGGTACCATAGATGAGGCGGTAGAGGATTACCTGTTAGAAAATAAAGATCTCATTGATCGAGTAGTAGACGGTAAAGGATCTAAGCAGGATATTAAAACCATCCTTAACAAATTACTTAGCATTTAATATACAGGTGTGGTATAATAACTCAAAATGGAGGTACATAATGAGAGCGATAACAATAGATGCAGATACAGGAAAAAGAGTATACACAAGGAAAGAGGTAGCGGATCTGGTAGGAGCCTCTACTCAATCTATCCGCCTCTGGGAAGATGCTGGAGCTATTCCAGCAAGCGTAAGAGATGAGGGAGGCTATAGATACTGGTATGAGGAGGATCTGGAGGCTATAAAGGCTTATGCCTCATTACCGAGAAAAGCAAAACTTAAAAAGTAACCCTAAGTGTGAGGAGAGTGTAAAAACTCTCCTCTTTTTTTTTGTCCTTAATTTTGAGGGGATATCTAAAAAATTACCGTTTGTGTGATTAGGTTAAGTATCAAAAGAAAAGGAGGTAAAAACCTATGACAATCACATTTACAAATGCTGTAGTAGAGGATGATGGTTACGGAGTAGAAGTAAACGGAAGATCCTTAGAGGCTATCATTTCTACAGCTTTAGGAACCAGATTAGGAGATAAGGGTGGATATAGCTCTGGATTACCTAAGTTTAAGGCTAATAGCTGTGATGTAACTGTTACCATTACTCCTCATCCTACTGAGTGCCTTATCTGTACAGGTAAGGGAGATGAGTTATTTCACAGTGTAAAGGAGATGGAGGAGTGTAAAAGTGAGCAGTTTCAAAAGGAAAATGCAGAGGCAGATCCAGAAGAATAACGGTACCCTCCTCCACAAAAAGGTAATAGCTAGAAAGATGGGCTGTAAATCTGTGGATGAGTATAACCGTAGAATGGCACGCAGAGAAAAGAATTTAAAAGAGATGGAGGATAACAAAGATGGCAACTGATTTTACAGCAAGAGTAGCAGGTATCAGCGTAGAGCTGGGTATGAGTGTACAGAATAAGAGTGGTATCTGGTGTAAGCCTACAGTAAAGATGGATATTAAGATTGATGGAGGTACGAACCCTCAGCAGAGAGAGGCTATTATTAAACAGGCTTTTGATGAGGTTTGTGATAACATTGAGAAAACCATCTCAGAGATGGAGTAATACTTACAGGGGGGGGAGAGTATCTCTCCTCTCTCCTTAACTGGAGGTAATTATGGCAAAACAGATAAAAGTAAGAGAAGATAATTACTTTGCTGTACAGGGCTGGATGGTAACAGAGCTAAAACTAAAGGGTAACGCACTTATGCTCTATGCGATCATCTATGGATTTTCTCAGACTACTAACACAGCTTTTACAGGGAGTGTAGATTACCTCTGTGAGTGGCTGGGTGGTGTATCAAGACCTACGGTAATTAACACTTTAGATAACCTAGTTAAGCAGGGGCTCCTCACTAAGAGTAGTACCACTAAAGGAGCTCTCATTTACAACAGCTATACAGCTTTAAGACCGAGTAAAAAAATTTTATCCGATGAAGATCCAACGAGTAAAAAAACTTTACCCGATACGAGTAAAAATTTTTTACTCAATAAAGATAGTAAAGATAATATAGAAAAATCCATCTCTAAAGAGATGGAGGGCAAAGCCCCTAAAAAGAGATCTTATAGTACTATCTTAGAGGATCCTGTTAATAAGTTTGTGAAAGAGGCTCTTAGTAAATTTATACAGTATTGTAGGGGTAAAAACTATACTCCTAAAGTAACTACGGTAGAAAAGTTTGCTAGTACTCTTAGAGATAATGCTGGAGAGGATCCTGTAGTGGCTCTGGCTATTGTGGATCAAAGTATAGATAAGGGATGGAAAGATCTCTATCCACTTAAGAACTATGGTAGACAGGGAAAGCCTACAGCGATTAGTAAAAAATTCAGTGGTAATACCCTTAAAGATGCTGAGGGTAAAGATATTGTGTTTAAGTAATCTGGAGGAGGGTGTAAAAGCTCTCCTCTAAATTTTTACCTCTTTTGTGATTAGGATTACTCAAAAGGAGGTAAAAGCGGATGAAATGCTATGCAAGTGATTATTGCCAGAAAGATAAAAGCTCCTGTAGTGATGTATGCGGAGGCTATAGAGTACTTAGAGCTTTATACAATTTAAGCAGGATCCCAGAGAGATACCGTTATACTATCGCTCTTAAGCCAGAGAATGGAGAGGATCTGGAGGCGTTTACAAAGCTGGATAATTATAAAAATGATGTGCTCAGTATGGTAGATGAGGGCAGAGGTTTATATATCTGGGGAAAGAGTACAGGGAATGGTAAAACCTCATGGGCTTGTAAGATTATGAGTTACTTTTTCAGAAAGATAGCTTTTAATACAGGGCTGGAAAATGAGGGGCTATATATTTTTCTCCCCACTTTCTTAGAAGATCTCAGAGATAACTATGATAACAAAGATCCAGAGTTTGATGAGATACTCAGAATGATAAAAACCTGTAGGCTCCTTATCATAGACGATATAGGAGCAGAGAGGGTAACAGATTGGGTAAGGGAGAGAATGGTAAGTATTATAAATACCAGAGTATCTAATAACCTCACTACGATCTATACCAGTAACCTCTCTCCAGAGGAGCTTAGGGGCGAGTTAGGGGATCGGATAGCCAGTAGAGTATTGGGATCCTCACAGGTAGTAGAAATTACAAGCGGAGATAGGAGGGGATTATAAATGGCTAATATGATTGAGCAGAGCTTACTCTGTAAAGTATTAGATGCTCCAGATCTGGAGATCCTCCACTCTAACGGAGTAATAGAGGAGATGTTTCTTACCTGTAAGGATGAGATCCATTTTATCATAGAGCATTACAACAGCTATAAGCAGATGCCAGATAAACTAACCTTTTTAGGCAGGTTCAAAGATTTTCAAATGCTGGAGGTTACAGAGAGTACAGATTATTTAGTATATAAGCTCAAAGAGGCTTACACATATACTAAGCTGGTGCCTCTGATTGAGGATACAGCAAAGGTAGTAAAAGAGGATAGTATTAAGGCTATTCAGTATCTCAAAGAGGAGATAGAAAAGCTGGAGAAATCCGTACCAGTGAGCAGGAATAAAGATGGCTATGATATTATCTCTAACGCTGGAGATCGCCTTACAGAGTATAAAAAGCGTTGTGAGGTAAAGGGGCTTATAGGTATTCCTACAGGTATCCCTAAGCTGGATGAGATTACTAATGGCTGGCTCTGGGGAGAGGATCTGGTAGTACTCACAGGGCGTACTAATGTAGGTAAAACGTGGATCGGAGAGTACTTTGCTACTATGGCGTGGAACATGGGTTATAAGATCCTTATGTACTCTGGAGAAATGAGTACCGCTATGGTTGGTTTTCGTTTTGATACTCTCAATAAGCACTTTAGTAATATGGGGCTTCTTAATGGATCTGGCACTCTGGGAAAGAAACCAGATACAGACGGAGCAAAGTACTTACAGGAGGATTATGAGAAGTACATAACACAGCTCCAGCAAAAGAGCGGATTTATCGTAGTTACTCCAGATGATTTTGAGGGGCGTAAGCCTAATGTAGATGAGATCAAGAGCTTAGCTATTAAGCATGGGGCGGATATGATTGTAATAGATCAGCTCTCTCTTATGAGTGATAAGCGTAGGGCGGATATACCTAGAATAGCTTATAACAATATCTCAGAGGATCTCTTTTTGATGAGTAAGGAGCTTAAAAAGCCTGTACTCCTTATGGCACAGGCTAACCGTGAGGCAGTTAAGAACCGTAAAAAAGGAGAGAGCCCAGAGCTCCACGATCTGGCAGAGAGTGACGGTGTAGGACAGAACGCCACAAGAGTATTATCTCTATCCGTGATAGATGGCACTCTTAAGATCAGTGTTAAGAAAAACAGATATGGTATCAATAACAAAGAGGTACTTATGATCTGGGAAGTAAACACAGGATACCTTAAGCCCCTCCTTAGCGAAAATCCAGAGGAGAGCACAGAGGATAAAAAGGATGATAAATCAGATGGAGAAAAGGATAAAGGAGGAGAGAAAGACTATGGTTTCTAAAGGCGGAGTACCTAAGGGGCGGATCATCCCTGTATATCTTACAGATGAGGGAGATGTGTACCCTATTTATTTACATGAGATGGGAGAGTTAGAGATGATCCAGAGGCTTGTAGCAGGTATCTTAGATAATAAAATTGTTGTGGATACTAATACCAGAATTAACTCAGAGAATGATAAAATCTCTATTTTTGATTTAAGTAAGAAAAAATAATAAAAATTTCTCTAAATGTTACCTCTTTTTCTGATTAGGTTAAGTAAATCGGAAAAGGAGGTACTTTTTTATATGACGATTACAAGTAAGGAAGTAGCGGAGATGCTGGGAAAGAGGCACGACAACCTTTTAAGAGCGATCCGCAAATATATTACACAGTTAGGAGATGAGGCTCCTAAGTATTTCTCAGAGGATCCAGATAAGGGCGGTAGATTGTACCACATTACTAAGGCTGGCTGTGATCTTATGGCAGGGTGTATTATCGGAGCTCAGAGTGAGGCTTTTAAGACTAAGTATGCTCCAGTGTTTGGAGAGGAGGCTCCTGTAGAGGTGGTAGAGGAAAAGCAGGAGGAGCCACAGGAGAAAGCCTACACAGTAGAGGAGGTAGCTCAGATCTTAGGCTGTAGTGAGAGAAATGTTTATAGAAATATCCAGAGCGGAAAGCTGGAGGCGGTAGAGCGTGAGGTAATGATCCCTACTCTTAAGAAGTTTGTAACGGAGGAGGCTCTGGAAAAATATAAAGCAGGGAGGGCTAGTTAATGAACTACTTTGAAATGAAATGGAGGCTCTCCGCTTGCAGAATACAAGCAGGATACTCACAGGCAGAGGTGGCAGAGATCTTAGGCTGTAGTGATAAGACTATTGTTAGCTGGGAAACAGGTAAGACAGCTCCTAAGATGGAGAAAGCACAGGAGCTTAGTGATCTGTACGGTATCCCTCTGGCTTATATGGATTTTTCAAAGGCTGGAAACTCTACACCTCTTAGAGAGCGTGAGAGTGAGCCACAGATCCCAGCTTTTTAATTTATAGGAGGAAAAAAAGATGATTAAAGGACAGTTTGCAAAAAATTTACACAAAGCAGTTTCAGAGAGAGGGATTAAGCAGGTAGAGCTTGCTAAGGTGCTGGAGGTACCGCCTACTACAGTAAATGGGTGGATGAGAGGAGCCCATTTACCAGACATTGAGAAGTTAATGGAAATTTGTGATTATTTGGAAATGCCTGTAGGAGAGATGTTAGGAGATCATAGACATATTAACGATTTAGACGAGGTTAAGCATCTTATGGATGTATCGCTTAAACAGAAAGCCTATATTGAAAATTTAGAGGCGGAGCTTAATGAGTGTAAAATGTTAAATAATCAGCTTATGAGCGATCTGGATGCAGATGAGGGGCTTGCAGAAATTTGTGTGAATGAGTTTATTGCAGATACCATAAAGGCTGTAAAAGACGCTGGCGTAAAGAAGATTACGGTTGAGTTTTGATAAAGAAAAAGAGCCAGCTTTTGCAGGCTGGCTCCATCCAGAGGATTACTCCTCTTTAAGATTTTGTAGCTCATTGATGCGTTGAGCTAATCCCTTAAGTAGCTCCAGATCCTTATCTGATAGTGAGATAGATAGCTTAAATAAATCGTATAGAGAGGGCTTACTCTCTAAGATCTTTGAGATTAAAGCAGGATCAGTAGAAAACTTTTCCTGTGAGAAAATCTCTGGATCTCTTAGGAGATCCGTAGCATCTATCCCTAGATAAGTTGCTACAGCCTCAATCCTATCCATTCTAGGAGTGTTCTTTCCAGTACACCATTGAGAAACTGTAGAGGAGCTGTAGTGGAGATCGTTGATTAGATCTTGCTGAGTTTTACCTTTTACCGCTAGGTAGTAGGTAAGTGCTTTAGCAAATGTACTCATTGTTTTTACACCTCCTCTCCTTTGAGGGATAAGTTAATTATACAGTATTACAGAGAAAAAGTAAAGTAAAACAGAGATAAAACTCTGTAAAACAGAAAATTAGGTATTGACATCTCTGTAAAACAGGATTATATTATAATTGCTCTCTGAGAAACAGAGAGAACACAGAGGGGGTACTCCCCTCATATATTTTTGCTATCAATCTCTATTAAACAGAGAATGATATACAATAAAACAGAGATAAAGGAGGTACAAGCTAATGAATTTAGCGGAGTTAAAGGAGGCTTATAAAGCCAGAAAGTTAGCCTTAGACAGTGCAAAGAAAGAGGAGGAGAAATACAAGGCACTCCTTAAGGATGCGATGTTAGAGGCTGGAGAAAGTGATTACACGGATGAGGCTGGATACCGCTTTGAGCGAATTGTGCAGGAGCGTAAGAGCATGGATGAGGAAAAGCTCTTAGCAGAGCTCCATGAGAGAAACCTTACTAGCTGTATCGCAACTAAGGAGGTTGTAGATGAGGATGCAACTCTTAAGGCGGTAGAGGCTGGAGAGTTGCCACAGGAAGTATTAGCAGATGCCTTAAAGGTAACAGAGGTAGTAATGCTTAAGCTCACAGCTCCTAAAAAGGCAAAGGCTAAAAAGTGATAACGATCTGGAAAACTCCAATAGTAGCCACAGTAGAGCAGGTACTTAAGGATCTTAAGCTCCAGCTCTACGGAGCAGGGCTACTTAAGGAGATTAAAAACACAGGATCGGATCTTATGTGTACTTGCCCTTTTCACGCAAACGGTAAGGAGCATAACCCATCTTGCGGAGTGCTCCTACAGCAAAAGGTAACAAAGGATAAGACCTACGAGGCTGGTACGGTGCATTGCTACACCTGTGGATACACAGCGGATCTACCTCAGTTTGTAGCGGATCTGTTAGGGCTGAGTAGCCCAGTAGAGGGCTTTAAGTGGCTGGTAAATCAGTACAACTACCAGACGGAGGAGAGAGAGCTCCCAGATCTGGATATGTACAGAGGATCCACAGCTAAATCCTCAGTACTGGAGGAGAGCTTAGTAAAGCAGTACACACAGAACCTCCTACAGAGTGAGGAGGCGTGTAGGTACTTACATAAAAGGCGGATAGCTAACTGGGTGCTAGAGGCTTATGAGCTGGGGTTTGATCCAGAAGATAAGACAGTACTTTTCCCTGTAAGGGGCATGGATGGGAAAGTGATCTTTTACAAGGGCAGGAGCATAGCTGGAAAGCATTTTTATAACGCAAAAGAGGTAGATAAAACCTCCGTAGTGTTTGGGCTCTGGGAGATCCTAAACGGATCTTTTAGCTGGGGTACATCGGATCAGATAGAGGAGGTTTGGATTACAGAGAGTGAGATAGATGCTCTCAGCCTTATCTCTTATGGAGTACCAGCGGTAGCCATCATGGGATCACATATCTCAGAGGATCAGTGTAAAGAGCTGGAGCGTACACCTTTTAGGCGGTTTGTACTTGCCACAGATAACGATGATGCAGGGAGAAAAGGAGCCTCCCAGATCAAGAGGTTACTGATACCTAAAGGTTTTCGGTTTATCAACCTCAAATGGCATACGAGCCTAAAGGATATTAACGATCTTGTCAAAGAGTACGGAGATGGCTGGAAAGACCATCTCACAGGATATTAAAGGAGGAAAACAGGATGAGTAAAGGATTTATTACAGGAACAAATGAGGAACTTATTAAAGCGTACAAAGAGAGTAGAGATGAGAGCTATCTTAAAGAGCTCATAGAGGCTAACAAGGGGCTTATTAACCTTTTGGTATCCCCTTATTTAACCTCTATCCCTAATTCTGAGTTAGAGGATCTTACAAGTGAGAGTTACATACCGATGCTTAGAGCTATAGAGGATTACGATCCAGAGCAGGGAGTAGCTTTTTCTACTCTCCTTAAGGTTTATGTACGCCAGCACCTTAACCGTTTATACAACGAGGCTACACGCCAGAAAAGATTTACAGGTACCACTCCAGATAGCTTAGATCGGTTATCCGAGATCAATAAAGAGGGCGGTACAGAAACAGATAGCACCTTTGAGGTAGAGTGTAAGGATTTTAGCTCTGTAGAGTTTATGGATCTCTTAGATAGCTTACAGCTCAATGATAAGGAGCAGGTAGCGGTAAATATCCTCATGGCTGGAGGAGCTAAGGGAGAGATTGCTAAGGCTCTCAATATTACTAATGCTACCGTAAGCTGGCATATCAAGAACCTCAAAAAGAAATTTATTTTAGCTGGTTATCAATATGCTGTCTAAATAATTTTGGTGGATGTGATTAAGTTACTTATCACGAAAAGCAAGGAGGTAAGCGGTATGAGTAGTTTAAGAACCCTGTTAGCCATCTTAAAAGGAGAGGCTGTAGTGCTTACTAAAAAGAGTGAGCATAAGGCGGATGTGCTGGTAGGAAAGAATGTGGATAAGCGTTTTGCTATCAACAGCATGGTAGGAGCTGTAAAGGCTTTGATGCTGTAGTTATAGAAAAAAAAATAATCAAGGATAAACAGGAGGATACAGAAATGGGATTACAGGATCTTATTAACAAGTATGACAATGGAGGATTTTCTAAAACAGGCTGGTTTCAGTTAAAGGATGATGGAGATACAGCTACAGTACGCCTCCTCCATAAGGGAGAGGTAGGAGTAAAGGATGGAGAAACAGATTATGATTTTCCCATCTACGAGGTACACAAATTAGATGTAGACGGTAGCGGTAGAGATCGTACTTGCCTCTGTAAAGGAGAGAGCTGTGAGTTTTGCAAGAGTGGTAATAAGCCTCAGCTTAGAATGTTCTTACAGATGATTAACAAGGATGAGAAAGATAAGGATAAGCAGGTACAGCTCTGGGAGAGAGGCTTAACAGACATTAAGAACCTTATCGGCTTAGCTGGAGAGTACGGAGATCTCACTAAGAGAGATATTAAGATTAAGAGATCTGGAGCAAAGGGTAGCCTTAAGACTACATACCAGTATTTTCCTAAGGATCCTAGTGAGATGGAGATCCCAGAGCCTCAGAACTTAGTAGGCTCACTTATCTTAGATCTGGATCGTGAGGATCAGATTAAGGCTATTGAGGGTAGATTACAGCTTAACAAGGGTAACAATAACGATAGTAACAATGACAGCGGAGCAGGAGCTACAAGAGTATTTTAAGGCAGGGAGGGAGGCTAAAAACCTCCCTCTTTTATTAAACAGGAGGATACAGGATGGCAAGAGAGATACAGGTAGATATGAGTAGAGAGAGCGTGGATCTGGAGGATCTTAGCAGTAGATTAGCACATAAAAAAGTATGTAATATAAATTTGAAAAGAAACCAGAATACCTTACTTAAAGGGCTGGAGGTAATAAATGAGCTTGTAAAGAGCGGTAGGCTCCATGCAGAGGGAGAGTATGAGATTATTCGTACTCCAGAGAGGCTTAAGGAAGTAATGGAAACCTACTTAACTGGAGTAAGTGAGTATGTACTGGATGTGGAAACTACAGGGCTGGATGTGTATAATGATATTTTAGTAGGTATCTGTTTATATAATCCAGATCTCCCTAGTTTCTATGTACCGTTTAATCATACGGATCTCCAGAATAAAAGAGTTGAGGGGCAAATGACAGAGGAGGAGTGTAAGGCGGTTATGCTCCCTTATCTGGCTAACGGATCCCTTAAGTGCATCAATCATAATATTAAGTTTGATGATAAAGTAGTTACTTTCCAGTGGGGGCAGAGGATCGCTAATGTATGGTGGGATACTAATATAGCTGGATGGGTACTCAATGAGAATGAGAAACACGGATTAAAACCGATGTATAACAAGTATATCCTCAATGGGGAGGGCTCAGATGAGGATTTTGGAGATCTCTTTGAGGGTATCCCATGTAACTATATCCCTATTGATATTTTTGCTATTTATGGAGCTAACGATGGTTTTAAAACATGGGCTCTGTATCAATTTCAGAAAAAGTATCTTAGAGAGGATCATCCGAGAGCAGACTATAGAAAGCTCTATCATGTGTTTAGAGATATTGAGATGCCTCTTATTGATGTTTGTATGGATATGGAGCTTAGAGGTGTAGAGATCCGTGAGGATTATGCTAAGGAGCTCTCTGTAAAATTTAATGCAGAGATGGCGGAGAAAGAAAAGCTCTGTGATGAGTATGTAGCTAAGTTTGATAAGTTTATAGAAGAAAATCCTACTCTTATGAGATTAACTAAGGGTACTAAGAAGATTAACTATAACAGCCCTCAGCAGGTGGCTTGTTTATTCTATGATATTTTCAAACTGAAAAGCGTATCCAGAAAAGAGCCGAGAGGCACAGGAGATAAGATAGTACAACAGCATAGAAACAAGGCTAAAAAGGCAGGTACTAAAAAGGGAGAGGAGTTTATCCAGTTTTTAGATAACTACCAGAGATACAAAGAGTGCGGAAAGCTCTTAGGAACTTACATAGATAAGATCCCAGAGGTTAAGTGTGCTAAGACTAATGCAGTACATACCACATATAACCAGTATGGGGCTAAAACAGGTAGATTTAGTAGCTCCGATACAGTTACTAAGATCAATCTCCAGAACATTCCTAGCCATGAGAAAAGCATCCGTAAGATCTTTAGAGCCAGAGATGGTTATAAGTTTGTAGGTGGAGATTTTAGCCAGATTGAGCCACGAGTACTCTCTTATGTATCTGGAGATGAGGCTATGCAGGAGGCATACAGAGAGGGTAAAGATCTATATGCTATCATGGGATCTAAGGTTTATGGAGTGCCTTATGAGGATTGTAGAGAGTTTTATCCAGATGGTACGGTAAACGCTGAGGGTAAACACAGGCGTACAACTATGAAAAGCGTACTTTTAGGTATCATGTACGAGCGTGGAGCTAAAGCCATCGGAGAGCAGTTTGATAAGAGTGCTGAGTGGGCTCAGAAACTTATTGATGATTTTTATAAGAGTTTTCCTAAGATCCAACAGCTCCGCCTTAAGGTAGAGAAAATGGCGGAGGAGTATGGGTATGTAACTACCATACAGGGAAGAAAGAGAAGATTGCCAGAGATGCAGTTACCAGATCACGATGATTACCGCTATCAAGAGGCTCACAGGCAGAGCCTTAACGCTGTAATACAGGGATCCAGTGCGGATATTATGAAATTAGCTATGATCGCTATTTACAACGATCCTCAGTATAAGGCTCTGGATTGCCACATGGTAATAACCGTACACGATGAGTTAATTATGGAGGTACCAGAGGATCATATTAAGGAGGGAGCAGATCTCTTAGTAAACACTATGAAAAGAGTAGGACATAGCCTAATAGATCTCCCTATGAGCGTAGATGCTGAGGTAAATGATTACTGGTACGGAGAAAACTTAGCGGATGAGTATTTAGAGGAGGAGTAAGCCTATGGGATATTTTCCTTTACCAGAGCTAAAGGGTAAGCCTAACAGGATCTTTGTAGATGGTAAAACTCTAAATCAGATAGCTAAGGAGAGCGGTATAAGGCTGGATACCGTACAGCATAGATATAGCAGAGGTATAAGAGATTATGAGGGCTTAACAAAGCCCTCTCATATCAGAGTAGAGCACGAAAAGACACAGAGGAAAACCTACTCTATAATGAGTGCTGGAGAGAGAGTAATGGAGAGGATCTGGGAGCTGGATATACCTCTCCAGACTATCTCCGATAAAACAGGGATAAGCAGATCCACAATATACGCCTTTTTATATAACGGTACAGATCTTAGCAGTATGAGGCTTGCTAAGATCTGTAGCCTTTTAGGATTATCAATGGATTATGTAATGGGATTAAAGGAGAAACCAGATGGCAAAATGTAAATACTGTGGAGCTGAGGTAACAATAGGGGAGAGATGTACCTATTGTGGCAGTAAGGCGGAGAGCTGGTACTACCCTGTAGCAGAAAAGACACAGGAGCCTAAAAAGAAGAAAGCCCTACAGGATAGAGTAAGAGATCTGTTTAATGGAAAGATCTATATTGTAAAAAATGGCGATTGCCTTTGGAATATTGCTAAAAATTTGTATGGATCTGGAGCAGAGTATTACAGGATTGTAAGGAAAAACCATCTACAGGATCCTAACCATATAGAGGTAGGGCAAAAATTATACTATTAGGAGGATAATTATTATGAGTATGACGGAATGGGCTAAAAGAGAGGTAGAGATAGCATCTAAGAGAGAAAGAGGAGATAAGCCAGAGAGTGAGTGGGATTATGGATGTGCTTGCTATGATAGTGCTCTTAAGGCTTTTGAGAGCCTTTGTGGAGACGGTCACAGTGGTTTTAGTATAGGTATTACAAAGGGGATCCTAAACAGATTGATAGATGGAAAACCTCTTACTCCGATTGAAGATATAGAGGATGTATGGAATGTATGTAGTAGAGGAGAAAATGGAGGAGTGGTTACATACCAGTGTAAGCGTATGAGTAGCCTGTTTAAGGATGTATACCCAGATGGTACAGTAAAATATCACGATAACGATAGATATTATTGTATTAAATGGGATGATCCTAATCTGTGCTGGCATAATGGGTTTATTGGTAAAATTTATAGTGAGATGTTCCCTCTTACTATGCCTTATATGCCATCTAATAAAGCGGATGTGATTGTATGTGACGAGCTCCTCACAGATCGTAAAAACGGAGATTTTGATACTTTAGCTGTATTGTATATCCAGAGATCTCACGGAGAAAAGGTAGAGGTAAACAGATATTTTAAGGAGGGAGAAAAGAGCTTTATAGAGATCTCTCCAGAGGAGTATGAGGAGCGTAAGAAGATGCACGAAAAGAGGCAGGAGCAGGAGGATAAGGCACAGGATGAAAATTAGATATAATCGTTTTGCTGTATTTCCTGTGATGTGTCACGATTGCCATAGGTATATCTGGATGGAGCCTTATAGGAGGGCTGATGTGTGGCATAACTCGTTAGATAGATATGTAAAGAAAACTATCTGTAATGAGTGCCTTAAAAAGTATGATGTAGGAGGTAAACAGTGAGATATAAAGTATATGATGAGGAAGATAAGAAAGAGAGAACTCTGGAGGAGTGCGTAACTCCTTTGGAGGCAGGATCTGTAAGGAGAGTGCAGGTTAAAAAGGGAGATACCAGAGAGGTACATCATTTTAGAGTATTGGAGGAGTTAAAGAGTGTTTGATTTTAACGGAGAAAATTTAAAGGTAGGAGATAAGGTAATAGTGTATCAGAGCCACTTTAGCAGTAAAGCCTATTATGTAGGTACTGTAGTAAAAAGAACTCCTACAGGGCTCTTAGATATAGAGTGGGGGAAGGGTAGAAAAGAGAGATTTAAGAGTAATGGGTATGAGTATCATAGATCCTCTGGATACGGTAGAACCTCATTTTATTTAGAGCCCTATACTGAGGAAAGAGGTAGGCAGGTTATACAGGAAAATAAGAGAAAGTGTATGGTAGGTTGGCTTAAGGAGTTTGATTATACAAAATTATCTTATGAGGAGGCAGAGCAGGTATATACTTTGGTAGCAGGTTTGAAAAATTCATAAAATTAGTATCTAAGGAAACCTCCTTTATGTGATTAGGATCGATCAAAACATAAAGGAGGTTTTTCTATTGAAAGTAGATATTTTTAACACAGAAAACAAATATAAGATAATCTATGCAGATCCAGCATGGTTATACAGGGATAAGGCGGTAGCAGGGGGTAGAGGGGCTGGATGCCATTATACAGTAACCAGCTTAGAGGATATAAAGGCTCTCCCTGTGGAAAAGCTGGCAGATGATGATAGTGTGCTTTTTATGTGGGTTACGATGCCATTTTTAGAGGAGGCTTTTGATGTGATGAGATCATGGGGCTTTGAGTATAAAACCTGTGCTTTTACATGGATAAAGCAGAATAAGAAAGCAGATACTCTCTTTTGGGGTATGGGTAATTGGACTAGGGCTAATGCGGAGTTATGCTTATTAGGTGTAAGAGGAAAGCCTAAGAGAATGGATGCAGGAGTACACAGTGTAATTATGAGCCATATAGAGGAGCACAGTAAGAAACCAGCGGAAACGAGAGTTAGGATTGTAAAGTTAATGGCAGGGGGGGGGCTACCTAAAATAGAGCTCTTTGCAAGACAGAGTATAGATGGCTGGGATTGCTGGGGAAATGAGGTATAAGAATTGTAGGAGGTGTAAAAAGCCTCCTCTTTTTTTTTATCTAAATTTACTTACCGTTTGTGATTAGGTTACTTATCAATCAAAACAGGAGGATCAAGGATGGTAAGACAGATTAAAAGAAAATGGAGAAGATTTTACAGAACTCATAGAGAGGGCTGTGAGTTGGTAGGAGATTTTATTGGAACTGTAAGTATTTTTGTAGTTTTATTTGAGCTCTATATCATCGGAGTTATGTTAGGAGGTCACTAATGGGAAATGTAATTTTAGGGCTTTTGTTAGTCGGCTATATAGTGGTTACTATCGTAAATCTTGTAATTGAGGTAAAGAGAGATAAAGAAACCAGACCTCTAAGGATAAGAGAAAGCAGATCTCAGATGTATTTAGCTTTTGAGCTTGCCAGATTTAATAAAAATATTGAAAAAGCCAGAGAGGAGGCGGAAAAGTAATGGGATTAAAGAGCTTAATAGCAGTAGCACAAGGTAAAAATGCAGAGAGCGTATCCTTTGAGGATAAGTTTCTTAAAAATTATGAGGAGGCTGTAAAGGCTAAGGAGCTGGAGGAGAGGCAGATAGCCCCATCTGAGTATATCCGCCCATCTTCTATGTATGGCTGTGAGCGTATGTTATTTTTCCAGAGAGTACATGGAAGCTCCCAGAACGGAGAGCAGAGTGAGGTAAATCTTATTGAGATATGTCAGAGCGGTACAGATAGGCACTTAGACATACAGCATATAGTAGAGCGTATGGAGGGTGTAGAGTGTTTAGATCTGGAGGAAATGGTAAAAGAGGCACAGGCTAAAGGCATTAAAACAGAGTTTGTAGGCTGGAATGAGGATCATACAGAGGGCAGGTGTAAAAATGATGAGCTCTCTATCTATTTCCAGCCAGACGGAGTTATTAGATTTAATGGTAAGGATGTAATCTTAGAGATTAAAACAGAGAGTACTTACCAGTTTAGTAACCGTTATGAGCCTAAGGCGGATCATAAGTGGCAAGCTACTTGTTACGGTATGGGGCTGGGGATAGATTATATCCTTTTCTTTTATGAGGATAGAAATTTCTGTAAAAAGAAACCGTACCTCTGGAAAATAACCGATGAGATGAAACAGGCAGTACTTAACAAGATACGAACTGTAAACAATGCTTGTAAAACAGGGATCCCTCCAGAAAAGGATGATAGCAAGTGTACTTACTGTAGATATAAAAATGAGTGTGTCTTAGTGGATGCTGGTAAGTGGGTACATCCTAACCCTCCAGAAAAGCCTCAGACAGCCCAGAAAGATACAAACAGAAAAAAGGCTAATAAGTCTACAGGTAAAAAGAAAAAAGCCTCTACAGGGCAAAATACAGCGTTGAGAGCGGTATGTGGTAACTGTGAGCATTGTGGTAGAGAGCTGGGAGCTTACTACTGTAGCATTGATAAAGATGGATCTATGTATGTAGATCGTAGAAAGAAATGTAAGTTTACTCCTAGCAGATTTAAGGGGGTACAGGATGGCAAGTAATAACATCGGTAAAACCTTTGAGCAAGAGTTTAAGGAGTGTGTACCTCCAGATTATTACCTGTACCGCCTAAAGGATGATACAAGCGGATTTTATGGAGTATCTAATCCATGTGATTATATCCTTTTCAGATCTCCTTATCTATTTCTGGTAGAGCTTAAAACTCATAAGGGAAAGAGCATACCGATAGCTAAGATCAGACCTAACCAGATACAAGGAATGGAGAAAGCTACTCATTATGAGGGAGTGTATGGAGGCTTTTTAATCAATTTTAGAGAGCTGGAGGAAACATATTACATAACCGTACAGGATGTGATCCAGTTTACTCAGACAGAGGAGAGAAAGAGCCTACCTGTAGAGTGGTGCAGGGATCACGGAGTAAAGATAGAGCAGAAAAAGAAAAGAGTGAGATACAGCTACGATCTGGAGAGCTGGTTAAGTAGATATTTTGGAGGTGTGAAATGAAAGTAACTCAGTGTACAGGAGAGGGACAGGGATCATGTAAGAGATGCTCCGATAAGGGAAAGTGGAATAGAAATTGGATGTGCTTTTTATACAAGATTGAGGGCTATGAGGGTTGTTATTGTTCTGATTGTGTAAAGAAGATCAGAGAGGAGGCAGGAGATAAGTGTTTAGAAAATTGAGAGAAAAGATCCGCAGACAGAAGTTAATAGAGGCTGAGGTATTAGAAACTCTTAGTAGTATTTGTTTATATTTAGAGGTTGATGCTCATTTTGCTCACAGAGGTAGATATGATGATTATTTTAGTAGCCACGCTAAACAGTTACGGATCTTTTCCGAGAGCCTTAGAGATGAGCTGGTAAAGGAGGATGAGAAAAACCGTGATAGGAGAGGATAACATACTTACTCTTACATACCATGATTTTACTACTAGATGGTGCATGAAAATAAATCTGTATGAGGTATTTTGTGGAATTGAATACAGAGAGTTACCAGATTATGAGCCAGATCCAGATGAGGTAAAGATCACACGCTGGCAGAGAATAAAGAAGATCATACAGCTTATTAAAAAGCATCATTTAGATAAAGAGCTCTCAGAGTTTAAAATTTGGGTAGAAAATCAAAAGGCGGAGGATGAGAGCTTAAGAGCTAAGTATAAGGCTGGATCAGATGGATATAAGAGCCTCACAAAGAGGATAACTCTTTATAACAGAGCTATAAGGGAGGCGGAGAAATGATACAGAGTGATAAATTAAAGAAAATCATAGAAGAGGTAAAAGAGGAGAGCTCCCCTGTAATAACCCTCTCAAATGAGTTAATAGCAGATTTTAGTAAGGAGCTTGATAGTGCTATCTCAGAGCTGGATATGATTATGGAAAGCATAGGAGAAAACTCTATAGAGGATATACCAGATAGCCAGATAGAGTACTACTGTGTTAAGATCCCAGCCCTTATGTACTATGCAGGGCAGAGAGTAGAGGAGCTGGGTATGCAGGTAGATCTAGCCTCTAACGCTAAGAAAAGTGCTCAAAATGAGGCGATGGTAAAAGTATCTGGTACTGTGCAGGAGAAAAAAGCTAGAGTAGAACAGCTCACAGAGGATAAAGCCTTAGTAGAGGCTATTTATCGTAGAGCTTACAACAGCCTCAAAGTTAAGTTAGAGATGGCTGAGAAGATCTACAGCGGATTAAAGAAATCTCTCTCAAAGAGGATAGCAGAGGTAGATCTGGATAGATTTAGTAAGGATAAATATACCAGAGAGCCAGAGGATCCTATGGAGGAGTAAGCCTATGGAGCGATGGGCTTATGAGTACTTTAGGAGGCAAGCCATAGAGGATAGATGTAAGCAGGAGGCACAGTGGCTAATTGATAACCATAAAGACAGTATCCGTAAAATGGCTAAAGAGTTTTGTATAAGTAAGAGCCAGCTACATAGAGATCTCCATGAGCTCAGAAATATAGATGATGATCTCTATGTACAGTGTAGAAATATTTTAAGGAGGCATAAAAGACGATGTTTATAAGAGTTGAGGATCAGAGCGGAAACCTTACTATCTGGCTTAATGTGAACCAGATAGCAAAGATGGAGGAGAGTAGGAGCTCAGAGGAGTTAATGGGATACAGCATAACTACTGTGGATAATAAGGAGTATTATTCTCCAGATGTTAAGGCTATACAGGCTTTATTGATGCCAGTAGTTGTAATGGAGCCAGAGGGCGATATTGTAGAGGAGCTTAAAAAGCTGGATATGAGAAGAAATGTTATGGCGAGGTGTTAGATATGGAGGAAAAGTTAGATAAGTTTTTAGCATATCTGGAGGAAAACGGTGTAGAGATCTCTGGAGAAACAGCTTTTAAGTGTGATGATGGGATTGTACTCTTTAGCCCTAATGAGGGAGGAGGAGTAGATATAGCCATTATCAGAAATGTAGTTGAGTTAAATTACAACTTAGGTATCACGGATGCCGATGTAAACCTCTTTAATACAGAGGTAGGTATTATGCAGGAGTTAGGAGGATCTGAGGATGGAGAATAATAAACCAGTATTTTATATGTTAGTGGGGTTGCCAGCCAGCGGTAAAAGCTCTGAGAGTGACAGGTTGGGAGATGTAATTGTTAGATCCTCTGATTATCTTAGAGATAAACTCTGTGGAGATATAAATGATATGAAAAATAATGGTGCTGTATTTACCGTCTTACAGAGTTTGGTTAGGGCGGATCTATATCATGGTAAGGATGTAGTATATGATGCTACAAACTTAAAAGCAAGCTATAGGGTGGAGTTTTTGGATACCCTTAAATTATTAAATTGTAAAAAGGTTTGTGTGTTTGTAGATACTCCTTTTGAGGTGTGTGTTAAGCGTAACGAGGAAAGAGAGCGTATAGTACCTAAGGAGGCTATGGATAGAATGAAAAGATTTTTAGAGCCTCCTACTTTTGCTGAGGGCTGGGATGAGATACGAGTAGTTAAAAATTGGAATGAAAAGGAGAATAGCGATGGCGGAGATAGATAACCTCATAGCTGAGGTAAACAAGAAATATAAAACGGATATAATCCGCAAAGCATCGGATCTTAAGGGGATAGAGTTTATCCCCTACACCTCTCCTATGATGAATTACTTAACCAGAGGAGGAGTACCTGTAGGGAGGATCATAGAGCTAGTAGGGTTGCCTCAGAGCGGAAAAACTACTACAGCTCTGGATATTATCTCTAATTTCCAGAAAAAGTATACAGATAAGTACTGTGTATATCTGGATGCAGAAAATACAATAGATAAGGAGTGGGGAGAAACTCTGGGGGTAGATTGGAGTAAGGTAATACTCATCCAGCCAGAGAGTGAATATGGAGAGGAGCTCTTAGACATGCTCTTAGACTACATAAGATCTGGTAAGATCGGCTTAGCAGTATTAGATAGTGCTCCCTTTATTATCCCTAAAGCAGTACAGGAAAAAGGCTTAGATGAGAAAAGCTATGGCGGTAACAGTGCTCTTATGAAAGCCTTTTGTGATAAGGCGGTACCGCTCTGTAAGAAAGTGGAGTGTACTTTTCTGATGATTAACCAGCTCAGAGAGAATATTGGAAATCCGTATAAGCCTTATAAAATTCCTTGCGGTACAGCAATAGCTCATGCGTGCTCACAGATCTTATGGTTTACAAAGGGATCCTTACTGGATGAGAAGTATAAAGAGGTAAGTAGCGGATATGCTAACCCTAGTGGTAATCTGGTAAGCGTGAAAGTGGAGAAAAATAAGGTTACTAAAAATGATCGTAGGCTCCAGACTTACACACTTAACTACAGTACAGGCGTGGATGAGATTAAGGATACCTTAGATCTGGCTATTATGCTGGGGATCATTTCACAGGCTGGGGCGTGGTTTAAGGCTACTCTTAAAGACGGTAAAGAGCAGAAAATGCAGGGCTTTAACGGAGTGCAGGAGTTTTATTACAACGATCTGGAGGAGCTGGAGTATCTTAGAAAACAGGTATATGAGGCAGGGATGGTATGAGAGAAGTAGAGGAAACCTTAGCACATAACCTTAGAGAGGTAAGAGAGAAAAAGGGCTACACTCTAAAAGATGTGGTAAAAGGTACAGGATATACAGAGGTAAGTATAAGCAGGTGGGAAACAGGTACACGGATCCCTAAGGCTACAGTACTTTACAATCTAGCTAAATTCTATGGAGTATCTGTAGATAGATTTTTCTGGAAATAAGAGCAGGAGGAGGCAGTAAAAAGCCTCCTCTATTATTTTATACAGGGGTTATATAAAAAGTAATTGACATTATTATATAGGGGGTGTATATTATAAGTGAGGTAAGGAACTAGATACGAACTGAAAGAGAGGTAAACAATATGAGATATAAAAACAGTGATGATAACAGATACAGAGTACAGTTTATGAGATCTACAGAGGAGCTTATGGATCAGCTTACAGTTAAAGAGTTTATCTCTTATCTGGAAGAAAACGCAGAGTTTGAAGATTACACAGTAGAGTACATTGATAAGAAATGTGTTAAGTGTAGAGCCTATGATCTCACAGAGGAAAACAGCAAGCTCCACAAGGAGTTTTTAGTAACAGAGGATGGTAGAGTATTTTACTGGAGATCCTTAATCAGCAAGATCGAGCTGGTAGATGCTGAGGAAGAAAAACAGGAGGTAAGTAAGATGGTTATTAAGAGATTAAAAGGAGCTAAGTTTGGTACAGATAGAATAGCTAGAGTAGTTACAGGATATGCCCTCTATGAGGAGGGCAAGGGCTACATAGCTTTTAGCTCAGATAGAGATGAGTTTGGTATTTTAGCTCCATATATTCCCTGTGGAGGGAAAAGAGCTTTACAGAGTATTTTAGATGCTGGAGGCTTTTGTAGCTTTGATGGTATGGAGTATGTACAGGAGTTGGGAGCCTAAGGGCTCCCAGATCGGAGGGAAATATGTTTACAGTTTATCTTAAGAGTGCTGGAGGCACAAAGAAATACTTTACAGAGTTTGAAACAGAGGCGGAGGCTGAGAGCTTTTGTAGAGAGTATGGCTGGGAGTGGGTAGATGAGAATGAGTTTGTATGGGATATGGATTATGAGGAGGCGTAAAGATGGCTAAGATCGTTTATCTGAGAACCGATAAAAACGGTACTAAGTATTATGCTAATTACACTTGCCCTAGATGTGGAGGAGCTGGAGGATCTGATAAATGGGCTTTTACAGGCTGGACTTGTTACGAGTGTGGAGGAACTGGAGAAAGCTCTACTCCAGTTATTGAAAAAGAATATACTCCAGAGTATAGAGCTAAGCTGGATGAGAGAGCTAGAAAGAGAGCAGAGGCTAAGAGGGCTAAGCAGGTAGAGGAGTTTAATAACAATCGTTTAGCAATAGCTGAGAAATACGGATTTAATCCAGAGGGTAAGATCTATGTAGTAACAGGTAACACCTATGAGATCCGTGAGGAGCTTAGGGAGGCAGGAGCAAAGTATAGAGGAGGGATTAACTGGTATTTCTTAGAGAAACAGGATAGATACCCTACAATAGAGCTTAGTTATGAGGAGTGCCTTAATATCTATCCAGAGTACGGTACAATGAGCTGGAAAGACCTTACAGAGGTACAGGCAGTACTTAACAGTAAGATACCTACAGAGGAGGATCCTAGCCAGTATGTGGGGCAGGTAGGAGATAGGCTGGATATGGTAGTAACTTTTAAGAAAAGATCTACCTATGAGATCCCTAGCTATGCAGGATGGGGTACAGATGCGGTAGGGATCAATGTATTTAGAGATGATGCTGGTAACTGTTTTATCTGGAAAAGCACCTCAGCATTTTTTAACATAGCGGAGGGATCAAAGGTAAGGCTGAGAGGAACCGTAAAGGAGCACAGCGATTATAAAGGTACTAAGCAGACTATATTACAGAGATGTAAAGTGGATGCGGTAAAATTATAAAGACAAGGGAGGAGTTAATTAACTCCTCCATAAGGAGGGCTAAGAGATGAGTATACACGGAGTAAATGCTAGACAGCTCCAGATAATAAGTATCCTTAAGGAGGCTAAGTGTACAACTACAGCGGAGCTACAGGAGGCTTTAGGAGTATCTAGGAGAACACTGAGAACGGATATAGCTTATCTTAAGAAAGTGTATCCAGATAAGTTAGTAACTCACAGAGGCAGATATACAGGCGGTTTAGAGTGGGTAGAATAGGAGGAGCGTATGGATCTAATAGAAAGAGTAGAGAGTTATAAGGTATTATTTAAGGAGTGTAAAGCTCTGGAGCCTGTAAGTATGGCTCTAGCAAATGGTTATAAATCCGCTACACCTCTCCAGAGATTAGAGATAATCAGAGAGTTAGATACAGAGCTGGCGGAGGTATACAGTGTAGAGATACCTGTTATTACAGCGTGGGTAAGGGATGATAACTATGTACACTCTACAAAGGAGATTTTCTTAGGGGAGCCCTCCTTAGAGGGTTTTCTCCATCAATTTAGGCACCATTTACAAAATAAGGCAAGGGAGCCACAGTATAAGTATTTACTGGTAGAGGATGATCCTAAGGCGGATTACAGGATCCCTTATAAGGATTGTATGTACAGGATGTATGGGGAGGATGATGCCAGAGCGTGGGCTAGGATGGTTATTGAGTTAGCCTCATAACTGAGTTATAATATAACCACTATATAAAAAGGTAGGCGGTTATTATGAAAGAGAGCTTAGGATCATTCTGGGATGAGTGGGAAAAAGAAACAGAGCTAGAAGAAAAGAAATCAAAGGAAATGCAGGACAAGATACACAAACAGTATTTAGAAAATATGAAGGAGGAACAGCAGATGAAACAGGAACAGATTAGGAAGATGCAGAAAAGGTATAACTTTTCTATTGAGGATGAGAGGATCCAGATAGCGTTAGAGAGGCTAGAGAGCTTAGCGGTAGATAGATTTAGGAATGATGATTACAGTGTTCAAAAGAGCTTTGATGATGTGTGGTGGAGCGTGTTACATGAGGTAGATCTGTATGAGGAGGGAGAAGAAACTGAGTTTAGATCTGTAAGGAGCGTTGAGGCTACTAAGAAATGGTTAAAGAGTTTTTCTCATTTGTGTACAGAAAAGGTACCAGAGGAATATAAGGCAGAGGAGGTAAAGTAATATGAAAATCGGAGTAAGAAAACCTAGCCTTAAAAAGGCTATCAAAGCAAGTATCACAGGTAAGGCTAAGAGAGCGGTAAAGAAAGCAGTTAATCCTCTGTATGGTAAAAAGGGTGTAGGGCTGGCAAAGAACCCTAAGAGAGCTGTAAAAAATGCTGTGTATAAGAAAACTACAGTAGGAGTAAAAGATTTACTCAAATAGGAGGGCTTAATGGATGAGCGTATAAGAGAGCTGATAGATTATATAAAAATGTTACAGGTAGCCTTAGAGTGTAGCACAGATCCAGAGGACATAGAGGCGGATAATCTAATGGATGCTATCTGGGAGAGTAAGATGGAATTAAAAGAGCTGGGATATGATGGCTGGGAGGATTTATAGGAGGTATATATGGATAATGAAAAGCAGAAACAGGAGGTAATAGACTTTCTGGAGAACACTTACACAGGGGCTAAAATGATGGGAGATGAGGAGGTAATGCTAAGAGCCTCCAGAGCACTCTTAGCATTTAAGGCAGATGTGCATAAGGATATTTTCATAGAGGAGAATGTGCTGGAGTTTTAATACCAGAAAGAGAGAGGATCTTAGGATCCTCTTTTTTTTTATTCTAAAAATACTTACCGATTGTGATTAAGTTAAGTATCTGAAAAAGAGAGGAGGATCCGATGAGGAGAGAAGATTTAGAGGAGCGTTTGGATACTGAGGTAACAGTTACGCTTTTTGATGGAAGTGAGTACACAGGAGTACTTAGACAGTGCGGAACAGATTATGTAAGAGATAATGATAATTTATTTCTGGTAGGTAGAAAGTATTACTTTGTAGAGATGGATTATGGTATTTCCTGTATTTTTAGATGTTCCCATGTAAAAAGATGCAAGTATGCAGGAGGAGCAGGATGATAAAAGCTAGATACATAGGGGTAGAGTGTGAGATCCAGAGCGGTAAGGTGTATCCGATTAAAACCAGATGCACAGGAAATAAACTGGTGGTATCGGTAAGAGCTTATAAGTTTGAGTATAACTCTCTGGAGGAGTTTCTTAAGCGGTGGAAAGTAGAGGCGGTATATCATGGGTAGAGCTGAGAGGCGTAGGCTTGAAAAGCAGAAAGGTAAGCAGGTAAAAACCTATAATCTAACCAGATCACAGCTCCATAATGCAGTAAGGCAGGTAACAGAGGAAGATCTTAAGAGGATCAAACAAGAGGCTATGGAGGATGCCATAAATACAGCTATGACATTACTCTTAGTACTCCCTATGGAGGTACTCATGGATCATTACTGGAAAAAGACCTATGCAAAGAAGATACCAGAGTTTACAGAGCTTGTATTACAGTACTATGAACGCTGGCAAAATGGAGAGCTAGATATGGATGAGATGAAAAAAGATCTCTGGGAGTATGGCGGAGTGAGATTAGAAGAAAGAGAGGCAGAATAACATGAGTTTAAGAGTAAAAGCAGTTATTGATTTAGAGGAACTTAAAAAGTACGGATTTAAGACAGGTAAAGAGTGGGCGGATGCTGGAGAGCGTTGTTTAGGGGGTATCGGCTATAAGTATCAGCACGAATGGTACCATAAGTTTTTAATGGATGCAGATGATCCTAGCAAGATTGCTTATATTGCAGAGGATTATGATATTCCATGTGTACAGATCTCAGTAAGGACAGAGTACAGAGATTTGTATGTAGAGGTAGCAGTAGAGGGTACTTATCATGTAGGAGGATCAGAGCTGGATATTGTAACAGATACTATCTATGAGCTTACACAGGCTGGAATACTGGAGGTAGTACCAGAAGAAAGCGAGGGTAAATAATATGGCTATCAGAAATATGCTACACATGAGCCAGCTAAAGGCGTTTGAGGAGTTTCTGGAAAGTAAGGGCTATTTGATTATACCTACAGTAGGAGCGTATGAAGTACTTAGAGCCCAGAAACCTAAGAAAGATAGAAAACCTAAGGAGAGCCCTGTAATTGTGTATAGAAAAGGCGGAGCTAAGGAGCATTTATCTATTATGGATAAAGATTTTTATTTAGTAAATGAGTTTTTGAGAATTAAGGAGGCTGAGTAATGTTTTTGGTATGTAGTACTTGCAATTTTAATATTAGCAGGAGTAACTCTGGTAGAGAGTTTTTTTAATAGTTTTTGTAGCTGGTTTGTTAGGGATTGGAGTTTCCTTTAAGGTTATTTTCTTTGTGATGTTTGTTATCAATTTCTTTATAAAAGGGAGCAGTAGTAAGTAAATGAAAAAGAAAATTAAGGATTGTACATTTAAGGAGTTTACAGGGTGGGCTAACGCTAGAGCCTGTGATGGTAGATGGAGTATGCTGGATGCTATGAATAGCATAAGCGTAATTAGTATGGTGTACGAGGTAAAGCCTATTTTCTTTAGAGGCAGGGTTAGAGAGGCTTTATGGAGAAAACTTAGGGATCAGTATTTAAACATGGAGGCAGAGATAGAGATTGAAAGATAGTACAAGAGCTAAGAGCTCAAAACAGGAAAAGCGTATAGCTAAGGCTATAGGAGGTAGGCAGGTAGTAGGATCTGGATCTACTCCATTCCTAAAAGGGGATGTAATAGCAGGAGATCTCTTTATAGAGGCTAAAACAAAGATGAACCCTAGCCAGAGTATCACAGTAAAAAAGAGCTGGATAGATAAGGCTAAGGAGCAGAGCTTAGCTATGAGAAAAGAGGATTATGCCATAGCGGTATCCTTTGGAGAGCCTAAGGAGTATTACCTCATTGAGGATAATTTAATGGAGGATCTGTATAAGAGCAGGGAGGCACTCAGAGCGGTTATAGATGCTATTGGAGGAGTAGCTCACGATCCTTTAGGGTTAGAGAGTGCAGAGATTTACAGAATAAGAGAGCTGATAAAGGAGGCGTATTAGATATGTGTAAAATTAGTGAAATGAACTTAGAAACAGCTAAGTACTATGGATATGAGGCACAGAGTAACCAGTTAGTAGAGGAGTGTGCAGAGCTCATACAGGCGGTAAACAAGTACCGCAGAGTAGAAACAGGCTTAGGACAGCCTGTAGCGGAGGATAAAAAGGCTATTGCCAGAGATAATTTAGTAGAGGAGATCGCAGATGTAGAGTTAATGCTGGAGCAGGTAAAGTATCTCCTCCAGATCCCAGAGGATGAGCTTTTAGCGGTTAAGACCTTTAAGGTAAACCGTACTAGAGAAAGAATGGAAAGCAGTAAATAAAATATTTTTCAAAAACTATCTAAATTTTCCTCATATTGAGGATTAAGTTATTTATCAATAAAAATAACACACATAGAAAAGGAGAAAAATCTATGAGAGCATTTAAAGGATTTAACAAAGATCTTACCTGTAGAGGTTATCAGTATGAGGAGGGTAAGGAATTTCACACAGAAAGAGCGGAGTGCTGTGATACAGGTTTTCACGCTTGCGAGTATCCGTTAGATTGTTTCGGATATTATGATCCAGCACATAGCGTATTCCATGAGGTAGAGTTATCTGGAGAGATGGATAAGAGCGGAGATAATACTAAGGTATGTGCTACTGATATTAAGATTGGAGCTAGATTATCTATTGCAGGACTTGTAAAGATGGCTATTGATTTTACTATGAGTAAGGTAAACAAAGAGGCAGGATCAGACGAGCGACACGGTTTTGCATCCGCTACAGGGGATTATGGAGCCTCATCCGCTACAGGGAATTATGGAGCCTCATCCGCTACAGGGAATTGTGGAGCCTCATCCGCTACAGGGTATAAAGGAGCCTCATCTGTTAGTGATCCTACTGGTGTAGCGGTTGCATGGGGGCATGAGGCAAGAGCTAAGGGCTGTAAGGGAGCTCATCTTACCCTTTCTGATTGGAAATATGTAGGAGCCAGATATAGCGATGGAGATTATATGGATCCTTATGATAAGGAGAGCTGGGAGCTCACAGGAGCTAAGATGGTAGTAGTAGATGGAGAGAAGATCAAAGAGGATACATACTACCGCTGTATCGAGGGAGAAATTGTAGAAGTTACAGAAGATGGAGAGATCGTAGAGGAATAATATAGAGAGTGGTACATTTTGTAAGAAAAGATGTACCACTTTTTTCTATTTTATCTAAAAATCCTCCTCAAAAGTGATTAGGTTATATATCAATTTAAAAGGGAGGTAAAAACCGTGTCAGAGGTAGGATGTGATATAGTTGAGTACCTTAAAGAGTTTCATACATCGGAGGGAAAAGCGGTAAAGGCTAGAGAGCTGTGTGTACTGTTTAATGTGCATGAGAAACAGCTAAGAAACATTGTAAGCGATCTGAGGCAGAATGAAGAGGCTATATGTAGCTCTACTTATGGTTACTGGTACTCCAGAGATCCAGATGATATATCCACTACCCTAAGCAGGTTAGTAGGGCAAGTGGATAATATGCAGAAAGTAATAGCAGGATTAAACAGGATCTTACAGGAGGTGCAGGATGAGCAAAAGGAGAATTAGAAGAAAGAGGAGAGCTAGAGTAAAAATATTGCCTTTAATACTGGTAGGAGCGGTAATAGCAGGAGTAATTACTGTGATAATGAGTGTAAATCTAAAGGGAGCAGATAAAGAGCCTTCTACTGAGGAGATTTATATTACGGAAACTCTACAAGCTCCGCAAGCTGAGAACACAGAGCCAGTAACGGAGCAGGAGGAAAAGCTGGAGCACGATCTTAATTATACATATCCGTACAATACGATGAGTGCAGATTGGGGATCAGAGGTATACGAGGATGGATTTAGATATTATGAGATCCCACAGGAGTATAAGGATGCTGGAGGATGTTTTCCAGAAATAGTACAGGTTTACCTCTGGTGTGAGTGTAAAGAGTACGGAGTAGATTATTATACGGTACTAGCACTCATAGAGAGGGAGAGCGGTTATCACTGGGATAAGGTAGGAGATAACGGAAACAGTAAGGGCTATATGCAGATATACGAGAAATGGCATACAGAGCGGATGGAGGCAGAGGGAGTAACAGATCTCTTTAATCCATATCAAAATATCAGAGTAGGGCTTAACTGTTTAAGAGAGATACAGGATAAGTATTTAGCATCTAGCGGAGAAAATTGTGTACTCATGGTATATAACATGGGAGAGAGTACAGCTAAAAAGCTGTGGGCTAAAGATATTTATAGCTCAGCATATAGCAGAGAGGTAATAGCCAGAGCACAGGAATTAAGACAGGAACTAACACAGGAATAATACAGGATCAAGCAGGAGTATAGGAAAAACTATACTCCTTTTTTCTTGTTAAAAGGGAGGTACACGATGTTTAAGGTAGGAGATGCCATTAAGTGGATGTGTCCTCTGGATAATGATTATACCTATGGAGAGATTACAGCTCTTAGAAAGAGTGTAGCTACAGTAAAAGGCACTGGGTTATACAGCGGTATTACAGCGGAGGTACACCTAAGATACATAGAAAAGCTAATGAGAGGAGGCGGTAGCGTTGGGAGCGATTGTAAGAAATGTAGTAAACGATCAATTACTAAGGCTGAGCTATAAGGATCCTAAGAATATAAAGAGATTTTTGAGAAACTGGGGAGGCTTAGAGGGCTTAAGTGAAAAAGGAGATACAGTAGCTACCTGTATCCTCACAGATCTTAAGACAGTAACAGCTATTGATCTGGATAAATACCATAAAAGCGATAGAGCAGAGTTTACTAAGGCGTACAGAAAAGGAAAGTTAAGCCACTATCAGTATATGAGTATAGCGTATGTGCTGGTACTGGGATATACACAGGATGAGTTAGCGTTTGTAATGGGCGTGGATCGTAGTGTTATCAGTAAAAATATTGACAGTGGGGTTAAAAAAATACAGAGAGAGCTTAAGGCGTATCTGGAGGAGGATTAGATGAGTTTAATAAAATGTGGAACTGATGAAAACGGATCTTACATAGAATTGAGAAAACCGAGAGGAGAAACTCCTCCATGCTTTATAGATGAGTGCGGAGTAGTACACGATACCATAAGGATTTATGAGTATAAGGCGGTAAGGAGTAAAGAGATCTCCACAGATAGCAGGTGTGTAATGTGTGGAGAGATAATACCAGAGGGAGCTATGGTGTGTAAGAGATGCAGAGAGGCGGTGGATGAAATTGAGTAAGTGGTTAAGAGAAGAAGATGAGGCGGATAAGTGGTTAAGAGAGCACGATCCTTATTATTTAGATAAATCAAATTTTAAGAGAAAGCATGAGGATAGACCTTACGAAACTCCTAAGCAGGAGGCTAGGAGGAGAGATATGGAGATACCGTTTAGTAGCTTATCTCTTAATCAGAGTAAAGAGGCTGGTATAGAATATGATAAGTATTAGGGCTGGTTATGCACGTTTTTAGAGGTTTTGTGGGCTTGTTATATGTAACAGATAATCTCCATTGAAATTCTGTAAAAAGTACAGAGTAATTACATGGTAAATGAAAATCATAATGAAATTAAGGAGGATATGAGAAATGGAGCAAAAGGATTTACAAGTAAAGTACACTGATCCGCTGGATCTGATCCCTTATGAGAATAACCCTAGAATTAACGATTATGCAGTAAAAAAGGTTATGGAGAGTATTAAGGAGTACGGATTTACTAATCCGATTATCGTAGATGCAGATATGGTTATCATCGCAGGGCATACGAGGAGAGAGGCTAGTATCTTAGCAGGGCTGGATAGAGTACCATACATAGTAAGAGATGATCTCACTCCAGAGCAGGTAAAGGCTTACCGTATTGCAGATAACAAGCTGGCAGAGTTAAGTAACTGGGATGATGAGTTACTCAAAAAAGAGTTATTTGAGTTACAGGCGGTAGATTATTCCTTAGAGGTAATGGGCTTTACAGAGATAGATCTTAAAGAGATCTTTACAGAGAAAGAAGTACCTAAGGAGAAAAAGAAGAAAGAGGAGAAAACTACTCTCCCTATGCTCCGTTTTGGATCTAACAGCGTGAGGATTACAGAGGATGAGTTGGTAATGCTTAGTAACCGATACAATGAGTATGTAGAGTGTACTCCAGATGAGGGCTTTATTACATGGCTACTAAAGAGAGGCTTATAGTAAAAACATCTTACATGGATGTGCTGGAGAAGATGCTGAGAAAGAGAGGCGTTAAAGTGGTTATGAGCGGTGTAAGAGAAATGACCTTAGCAGAGGAGATAAGAAATCTGGCGGAGCTGGGAGTAGAGGATCATGTTATAGACAGAATGACACAGAAATATAACAAGATGCTTACAGATCATGGAAATACCTGTAATAAGATCCGAGATGAAGTATACAGAGAGGTAAGAGGCGTAAAGGCGGAGCTGGCGGAGAAAGAAACTATCGTAAGAGTATTAACAACTCATATAAGAGAGAAAGAGCTACTGTAAGAGGTAGCTCTATTTAATTTCATTCTCCTTACTGAAATTCCTATGAAATGAGGAAAAGGCGGAGGAGGGCGGAAAAGAGGCTTAAATAAAGCAATAATACTAAATAAACATATAAGAGTAGTTAATGTAATAATACAAAGAAATATAAAAACTAATTTCAGTACTATAAAAGAAAACATAGTAAGGAAGATAGATAGAAAGAAAAGGTAGGGAATTAACAGATAACAACAGGAATGTAAGTAAAACTGTAGAAATTCCCTCCTATTCACAAAGAGCAAAGAAAATAGCCTCATAAGAGAGGAGAAAGGAGGCGGAGTAATGCCTAATACATTGAGTAAAGAGAATGAGCTCCAGAGAAAAGCCTTTGAGCTGTATTATGGCTTAGGAGATAAGAGATCCCTTAGAGCGGTAGCAGAAACCATAGGGAGAACGGAGAGAACGGTAGCAGGTTGGAGCAGGGCTTTTAACTGGGTAGCTAGAGTAACACAGAGAAATATAGAGAACGCTCAGAACAGTAATGAGGCTAAGATCACAGCGGAGCTAACGGATGTACGGACTAAGTACCGTATCCTCATCAATAACCTTATGGCTGATTTTAGTAAGGATATTGCACAGGGCAAGGTAAAAGTAAAGAATATCAACGATTTTGAGAGGCTGGTTAAGCTGGATATGCTCCTTATGGGAGAGGCTACAGAGCGTGTAGAGCGTGGCGGTACACAAGAGCTCTCACAGGATGCTAAGGATCGCTTAGATGAGATCGCTCAGCTTATGAAAAGTGCTAAGAAGTAGTGCAGATTGTACAATGGGTATAAGGTTTTTCTCTAGGGAAAATATAGAGCCATTTGTAAGAATTGCACAAAGAAAAAGAAAAAAGGTAAGTAAATCTAACTTTTTAAGGTTTATGTGATTATGTTACTTATCAAACATAAGGAGGTAAGCATAATATGAGTAATGCTATTAACCCAGAACACTATAACAGATTGAACCCACAGCCTAAGGATGTAATCAGAGCGTGGGGCTTAAATTTCAACTTAGGGAGTGCTGTAAAGTACATCTCCAGAGCAGGGCATAAGGATGATATTGTACAGGATCTTAAGAAAGCACAGGAGTTTATCCAGTTTGAGATTGATGCTATCGAGGGAGCCAGAGCGGAGAGAAAATACAAGCCTAAGCATGAGGATTTTATGGATGCTATGTTAAGAGGTTTGTTTGGAGGCTCTGTAGGACATATCGAGATCACAGGAAAGAGAAACGGTAAGACCGATGAGGAGATTGCTGAGATCGTAGATAAAACCATTAAAGATATTATCTCTGGTATGGCAGGAGTAGAGCTGGAGGAGATCAAAGAGGGAAACGGATACACAGAGGTACATATTACAGGTAACGCTAATCCGATTGAGGTAAGAGAGTACATTGAGCGAGAGCTTAAGGATCGCTTAGCTATGGTGCTGTAAGGAGGGTGTATATGAAAATCGTAGATGCAGGATATGAGATTTTTGATCCGATTGATGGCAGTAATACCCTAAAGAAGATCGAGAGAGTAGCCAGAGTGTGTTATAAGAGTGAGGATAAAATTACTCCAGATAGTTATAGAAAAATGGTGGGAGCTCTGGTTAAGAGTGAGCATTTTGCTATGTTGGAACATGGGGAGGTAATTTTAGAGGTAGATCCTCATACATACGAGGATCTTAGATGGGTTTTATCTGAGTTATCTGAGAGGTGTGGAGAGGCTCCTATGCTTAGGCTTACCTCATTGAAATTATCTCAGAGAGATATAGTTTCTGGGAATATGAGAGCATGGTTAGAGTTTTTTACCCTTTGTTGTAATAACTCAGTAGGAGTAAACACTGTTTTATTTAAGGTCTTTAGTCAGATGAGATATTGTCCTATTTTTGAGGCTATCCAGAAACGCTTAGAGGAAAATGTGGAATTATCTTATACTACTGGAGGAGAGGCAAAGGAGCTATTTTATAAAGATCTCTCCTATGAGGAAATGCTGGTACATTATGATCTTACTGTAAAGTTTATTTGTGATAGAGGTGTATCACATGAGATTGTACGCCACAGAGTAGCTAGTTATGCACAGGAGAGTACAAGATACTGTAATTACAATAAAAGCGGAGATGTAGCTTTTATCCGCCCTGTATTCTTTGCAGAGGATACTCCAGAGATGGATAACTGGGTAGATAGCTGTATGAGAGCAGAGAAAACCTATAATTATCTGATTAGTGAGGGAAGAACTCCACAGGAGGCAAGATCTGTATTACCTAACAGCCTCAAAACAGAGGTAGTAATGACAGCTAACCTTAGAGAGTGGAGGCACTTCTTAAGCCTCAGAGCTTGCGGATCTACAGGAAAGCCTCATCCGCAGATGTTAGAGGTAGCAGTACCGCTCTTAAAGGAGCTTAGAGAGAGAGTACCTGTGGTATTTGATGATCTGGAGCCTATGGAGTGGGAAACAGTTAAATAAAGGCAGAGGTTAGGGAGGGAGAGCTGTAAAAGGCTCTACTTTTCAGTTAGGAGGATTATATGATTATCTTAGTAGGGATCGGATGCTTTATGGCAGGAGCAGTAGTGGGAATTGTTATGATGAGCCTTTGTGTGGCAAGCCATAACAGTAGCTTAGAGCTGGAGAACAGGCAAAAGGAGGATAAAGAGTAATGCAGATAGTAAGCGGAGATATAACCAGAGATATTACTGGAGAGATTGTATATCTTAAGGCATATAAGCAGATGGTAGGAGAGGTAACGGAGTACAGCACCTCAAAGAATACAGCCACAGTAAAGCTCTGTGATACAGGGCTGGAGATAACAGTATCTTTAGATGATATTGAGAGTACAGGCAGTACACAGCCTCACAGAGCTTTTAATAGTGAGGTACATATCTTAGGAACCAGATACAGTATCCGTATTATAGATGAGGATGATTATAGATATGATAGAGAGGCGGATGGATGGTGTGATCCTAGTGTAAAGGAGATCCTTATTTTTAACTATAAGCAGAGTGCGGAGAGTGTAAAGGATCTGGTAGCATATCAGAAAAAGGTACTACGCCATGAGATAGTACACGCTTTTCTCTATGAGAGCGGTTTATGGCAAAATGCCTACGGTAGTAAGTGCTGGGCTAAAAATGAGGAGATGATAGATTGGATGGCTATACAGATCCCTAAGATCCAGAGAGCATATAAGGAGGCGTACTGTGATGAGTGATTTAGGAAGATGCAAACATACACTCTATATCCTTAAGCATAAGCCAGAATATACAAAAGGCTGGGGCTGGAGGTGTGGATACTGTGGTAGGACTTATAAAGACCTCAGAGAGGAGGCAGAGTATAAGGAGCGTGAGAGGAGGAGTAGAACGTGGTAGCAGGATTATTAAAGCTGGTATTTATTCTCTGTACCATAGCGGTAGTAGGATTATCGGTAGTAGATACACTCTGGTTTAATGCTATGCCAGAGAGTAACCGTTATAAGAATGTACAGGCGTTTAATGTGGTTACGCTATGGATCGTAGCTATAGTACTTATTATTAAACTGGTAACGATGTAGGGAGCTAACAGGCTCTCTTTTATTATGCGTAGAAAGGAGGTTAGGCGGATGTGTTAGATTATAAAGTAGTATCCCTAGTAGAGAATAAGCTAGGGGAGGTACAGGATCAGAGAGAAAGAGATGCTATGATAAAGTACCTCATACAGGAGGCAGATTTTGAGATAGCGTATTATCTGGTATGCACCTACATTACTAAGAGAAATGTAATGGATCTCCATAAGAGTATTATCTCTAACATATCGAATAGTAAGAGCACGCTGGATCTAGCCCCTAGAGGTTTTGGTAAAAGTACTGTAGGAGATGTGGATTATTGTATTACAAGGATCCTCAGAGATCCTAATATCCGTATTATGATAGGATCAAAAACACAAACACAGGCGGAGGCGTTTCTTAAAGAGGTTCGTACTCACTTTGAGCAGAATGAGGATCTTATTAGGATTTTCGGAGATTGGAAAACCAGTAAGGATAATGTGTGGAATGATAGAGAGTTTACGGTAAATAAGAGGAGCATTATTAAGAAAGAGGCTACTCTAACAGCACTAGGAGCCTCTGGAGCGGTTATTTCTAAGCACTTTGATGTAATTATAGGCGATGACTTAGTAGGGCTGGAAAATGCCAGAACAGAAAAACAGAGGAGTAACCTTAAGGAGTGGTTTTATAGCTCTCTTTTTCCTACACTGGAGCCAGATGGAGAAATCCATATACTGGGTACCAGATATAACCCATTGGATCTGTATGAGGATCTGATAAAGAGTAAGGATTATGTGGTAAACACACAGAGAGCTATAAGAGTGGTAAACGGTAAGAAAGTATCTCTCTGGGAGGAAAAGTTTAGCTTAGAGAGGCTGGAGGCTATTCTTAAGCAATCTGGTAAGATCATTTTTAATATGCAGTATCAAAATGATACAGAGCTGGCAAAGGGTAAAATCTTTAAGGCTCAGTATTTCAGATATTACGAGGAGTACAAGATTGATTATGATTTTCAGACCGCTAAGGTACGAGTTAAGACAGAGGATGGTATAGATCAGTGGATCAAGGTAAGGCTTTGTTTCGGATGCGACTTAGCAATATCGGAGAAAGAGCAGGATAAAGGAGATTATTTTGTACTCATGGTAATAGGGGTAGATGCAGATCACAATGTATATGTACTGGATTATGTGAAAGAGAGATTAACCTTTAATACCCAGCTTAATACCATTATTGACTACGGTAGAAATAAGTTTCCGATGGTGGAGAGAATAGGCGTGGAAACGGTAGCCTATCAGAAATCCTTAGCACAGGAGCTTAGGAGATTATCCTTACTCCCTATTATCAATATCAATACCTCTAAGGACAAAGTAACAAGAGCTATGAGGAGATCGGCTAACTTTGAAAATCACAAGGTATATTTCAGAGAGGGTATGGATGATCTGGAGGAGTGCTTACTGTTATTTCCAGAGGTGGATCACGATGATTTATTTGATGCCTTAGATTTTGCTATGACTATGGCAGATGGCGGTAATGAGATCAGAGTACTTAAAAGAGAAGATTTTAGAATTTAGTGTAAAAGCCCTAATAAGTGAGGGCTTATTTTTATGCAGAAAAGGAGGATATAAGCAATATGGCAGAGCTTAGTAGACCGATAGATAAAGAGTTTAATGTAGAAGTTGAGGGAGGCAGATTTAGTACAGAGTTTCTTAATGATCTGGTAGATACTCATGTAAATAAGATCGCTCCCAGATATATAAAGTTTCAAAAACTGTACGAGGGTAAGCATAAGATCCAGAACAGACCGAGAAAAGATAAAAACAAGCCTAATAACAAGCTGGTAAATGACTTTTTCGGACAGACGATTGATAACACAGTAGGTTATTTTTTGGGTAATCCTATTGTACTTAACTATACAGAGCCTAAAAAGGATAAGGTACCTGTAGAGGCAGATCCAGCGGATGTAGGAGTAGACCTTACAGAGCTGGAGGATACAAAGGTACAGGATGAGTTAGATAAGATTTGTAGCGATAATGATAAAGACGATCTTTTTATAGAGTGGGGTAAGGAGGCTATGATTAAGGGCTTATCCCATATTTTAGTATATCAAGATGAGGAGAGCCACACTAAGATGATGAGAGTATCCCCAGAGGATCTTATTGTGGTGTATAAGAACAGCTCAACAAAGGAGCCAGCCTATAAGATCCGCCTGTATGATATTGATACAGAGGATACTAAAAAAACTACCCACTATGCAGAGGTGTATAGCCCTACTAAGATAGAAACTTTTAAGTGTGTAGATGATGGATCCTGTGGGGCTACAGGTAAGGGCAAGGCTAGACAGTTTGCAAGCTATGAGTTTGTAAAAGAGGAGCCTCACATTTTCGGTAGGATCCCTATTATCACTGTTTATAACAATGAGGAGCAGATGAGCGATCTTGAAAAGATAGAAACTCTTGTAAATGATTATGATAAGGTGCTCTCCGATGTGTCTAATGAGTTTGAGGCATTTAGAAACGCCTATTTAATGCTTAAAAACATGACAGCGAGTGGGGATAATATTCAAAAACTCAAAGATGAGGGCATTATTGAGGTAATGGAGAATGGAGATGTTAAGTTTATCACTAAAGAGATCCAGACGGAGGCACTAGAAAACCATCTTAACAGGTTGGAGAAGAATATCCACAAGTTTTCCGCTGTACCAGATCTCTCAGATGAGAACTTTGCAGGAAATCTTAGCGGTGTAGCTATCAGATTTAAGCTCTTTGGGCTTGAAACTAAGTGCATTATCAAGGAGAGAAAGATGGAAAAGGCTATAAAGGAGCTGGTAAGAGTGCTTAGTGTGCCTATCCATGTAAATACAGGGCGTGAGGTGGATGTACTTAACCTCAAAGTGGAGTTTAGTAGAAATGTACCTAACAATCTTACAGAAATTGTAGATACAGTAACTAAGCTGGATGGAAAAGTGGATAAGGAAACGCTCCTCAGCTTACTCCCATTCATTGATAACCCTAAGGAAGTGCTGGAAAAGCTGGAGGCAGATAAGGAAAGAGATAGACAGAGTACAGATCCTTACTCTATGCAGAATGTTACAGAGGATAGCAATAATTTATTCCCTAACCTTAACGCACAGAATAGCCCACAGGAGGCTCTAAATGCACAGGGGGCTACAATTCCTCAACCAGAACAGTAAAAGGGCTATATGAGGCTGTAAGGAGGTGTAAAGAGTGGCTAATGTAGGCTATGTAAACAAAGAAGTAGCGAAAATGTACGGTATTCCCTACTCAGAGCTTACTCCAGAGCAGAAAAAGATCCTCCATGAGGACAGTGTGAGGAGAGCTAAGCTCATTAAGGAGCGTGAGGAGGCAGTACTTAAAAATAATCTCAAAGCGTTTGAGGATGAGGCTAAGCTGGAGAAAGTCTTAGCCTCTATTTATGCTAGTTGCCAGAAAGAGATCCTTGCCAGCGTAACAGAAACCATAGCAAAGGTACAAAAGGCTGGGGGAGAGTGGAGCTATGCTAATCAATCAGCACTCACACGGAGTAGAGGATTATTTGAGCAGATCGGAGAGCAGATAAAAGCCTTAGGACAGAAAGAGCAGATTACCTTTAGGCAAGGGCTTAGTAATATCTATACGGATCAGTTTTTAAGGCAGGTATACGATCTGGGGCAGAGCATAACGGTAAAGGCTAATTTTAACAGGCTTAATCCAGCTCTGATACAGAAAACCTTAGATTATCCGTGGAGTGGTGCTATGTTCTCAGATAGGCTCTGGCAGGATAAGGAGAGGCTGGGGAGAAATTTAAGGGTAGGACTTACTCAGAGTATGATACTGGGAGAGGGAATACCTCAGATCACGGATAGGATCAATAAGGGCATAGATACAGCCAGATATAACGCTGAGAGAGTAGCAAGGACAGAAACAAAGAGAGTTACCTATTGTGCTCACGATGATGTATATAAAGATACTGGGGTAGAGGAGCTTAGATACCGCTGTGCTAATGGCGGAGATAGTAGAACTTGCCAGTATTGTAGAGCGGATAATGGTAAAGTATTCAAAAGGGGAGAGGAGCCTACTCTCCCACGCCATCCTAACTGTAGATGTGTATATATCCCTGTAGTAAGTGATACCTTTGAGGATAATGAGCTTAACGAGCTTACAGGATCCGTTAGAGGTGCTGA
>ERZ827197.312-NODE-312-length-64250-cov-5.598302_pt1 | contig 64250 bp, 54 predicted proteins | sample MGYA00519867_ERZ827197 | MGnify/ENA primary metagenome ERZ827197 (study PRJEB31778, sample SAMEA3449278) | human gut metagenome | biome: human gut; feature: human-associated habitat; material: faeces | place: United Kingdom | collected 2010/2012 ...
GTCTGTCTGTCTGTCTGTCTGTCTGTCTGTCTGTCTGTCTGTCTGTCTGTCTGTCGCGAGCATGTTTCCTGTTTCAGCAAATGTCAAGAGTAAATCTCGATAATATTCATATTGCTTTTGACGTGCTTCGATTTCGGCTGGCAAGCCAATATTCAGGTCAGTGCAGATAGCTTCAAAATTATCGAGTACATTTGCATACTTTTCCTGTATTTCCAATGATGGTAATGGAATCTGAATTTCTTTAATGGATGGTACATTTGAATGTACTACCTTACTTTTAACCTTGCCCTTGCTTTTCTGCATCCTTGCCTCTGTTGTTGCAAGCACATGAGCTAAATATCTAGGATTTTGATTATGCTTCATTACAACGATATCTCCACCCGCCAAGCACTTCTCATGTCCAATATATGCTACGGACTTTGCGATATCCTCAACACTCTCCCCTGTAATTGCAAAAAGGATATCTCCATTTTCAAAGTATTTGGGAGACTTAACAAAATCAAGTTTTGTATATGAAACGCATTTATCAAACCAAGTGTTATATGTTGTATAAATTTCTCCATACCGTACACACGGAATACCAGTATCAGTGACTTCATCACGCTTAATACCAGATCCACGATAAAACTCAGTCGCAACATCTCCTAATTTTACAATCGGAATATTCTTTTTTACAGAAAGAAGTTCATCCCTATAAAATTCATATTGTTTCTTCCGAGCTGTAAGCTCGGCTGTAAGCTCGGCTGTAAGTAACGTGAAAGAGTCCAAAATATGGACTATTTCACATTGTACCTCCAGAGGAGGTACAGGGAGCACAAGCTTTTTCAATTCAACCATTGGAATACTCTTCACAGTGCCACCCACTACTTTTTTCATATATTGACTTTTAACTTCTGTTGAACACAATAAGTATGCTAAATAGCCCGGTTCTATCTTCTTCTGATTAGGTTTAATTGCATACACTCCTTCTTTTATATTCCAATTCACCGGTCTCTCTTTAAGAACTACAGTTTCTCCAATTGTACCTGTCCCAGAAAACAAAACATCCCCTTTTTCCAGATTTGATCTATTATTACATAATTTCATTGCATCATCATTAATTTTATCTGTTTTATCCGTAAAAACAATCTTTCCAGCATGCATTTCTCTTATTGTTACATAGTAGTTTTTAGCATCCTCCGTGTTTAATTTAAAAAACTTTCTTGGATTTAGTCCCGTGTTTAAAGAAACAATCACTTCATTTAATTTCTCATATTTGATACCATCAGGACACAATTCTGCAATCAACTCATCTAATCTGCTCATGCGTCCACCTCGATTTCTGCAATGATCTTATCAATCTCGTCACGAAGCACCTGTTCACGGGCAACAATTTCTTTGATTTCTGCATTCAGTTTCACGATGTCAATTTTCTCTCTGGTATCTTCGGCTTCGACATAAGTGGATACAGACAAATTATAATCATTGTTGGATACTTCTTCATAGCTTGCCAGATGTGCAAAATGTTCCACTTCTTCCCGCTTTGCAAATACATCCACGATACGGTCGATATTCTCTGGTGTCAGCTTATTATTGTTGGTAACCTTCACGCACTCGCTTGTAGCATCAATAAACAGAGTCTTGTTGTCTGCCTTATTCTTTTTCATTACCATGATACAGGTTGCAATCGAAGTGCCAAAGAACAGGTTACTCGGCAACTGAATAATACAGTCAATATAGTTATTATCCACCAGATATTTACGGATTTTCTGCTCGGCACCACCACGGTACATAATTCCCGGAAAGCATACGATAGCAGCAGTTCCGTTGGATGCAAGCCATGATAGACTATGCATAATAAATGCCATATCCGCTTTACTCTTAGGCGCAAGAACTCCAGCAGGAGCAAATCGTGGATCATTTATGAGCAGCGGATTTTCGTCTCCCGCCCACTTGATAGAATATGGGGGATTAGACACAATCAGCTCAAACGGCTCATCATCCCAGTGTTGTGGACTAAGCAATGTATCTTCACAAGCTATATCAAATTTATCAAATCCCACGTCATGAAGAAACATATTAATACGGCACAGGTTATAGGTTGTGATATTAATCTCCTGTCCATAAAAACCATTACGAATAGCATCCTTACCGAGAATTTTCTCAGCCTTCAGAAGCAATGACCCCGAACCGCAAGCCGGATCATACACTTTATTGATTTCTGTTTTTCCTACAGTTCCAAGGCGTGTAAGCAGTTCAGATACATCTGCTGGAGTAAAGAACTCTCCACCAGATTTTCCAGCATTTGACGCGTACATAGTCATAAGATACTCATATGCATCACCAAATGCATCAATGGAATGGTCTTTCACATCTCCCAGATTCATTTCACCTACACCATTCAGCAGTTTTACAAGTTTTTCATTACGCTTTGCAACTGTAGATCCCAGTTTATTGCTGTTTACATCATAGTCATCGAACAATCCGGCAAAGTCGCTTTCTGCCTCACTACCTTCCGCTGATTCCTCGATATGACAGAACACACGCTCCAGTGTTTCATTTAAGTTTTCATCATTTGCAGCATTGGCACGAACATTACAGAAAAGCTCACTCGGAAGGATAAAGAAACCTTTTTCCTCTACCAGACCTTCTCTTGCTTCTTCTGCATCCTCATCCGGCATTTTTGCGAAATCAAAATCGGTATTGCCCGCATCAATCTCTCCACTATTTATGTAATTACACAAGTTTTCGGAAATATAACGATAGAACATCGTGCCAAGAACATAATTTTTAAAATCCCAACCATCAACTGCTCCACGTAATTCATCTGCAATCGCCCATATTGCACGATGCAGTTCATCACGTTCTTGTTCCTTTTTGGTATCAACCATTTTCTTTTCCTCCGTTATCTTCTGGTACAAACCCCTGAATATTGTCAATGTCACAGTTCGGAGCACGGTGTATACTCTCTACGCTTTTGAAATAAATATCTCCATTTCATTTCAGCCATGCAATAATATTTGCAGAGGATTCATTCTCCTGCCATAACTGTGCATCCGTCAAATTTTTCTATCTGTAAATGGAACATCATTCCTCACCACGATGTCAACGTTCCATTATTTTCTAATAAATATGGGTAAAGCATATCACGAGAATTCGTATTTTTCAATGTATGCCATTTATAAGAAATTACATGAATAATTTAGTCTTATATGATCTTTATATTACCTTAAATAATCATCAATAACCGCAATTTGTTTTTACTATATATACTTATTATTTTAATATAGCAAGAATTCCAGCTATACAACTAATTAATGCAAATATACTAGCTGAAAATGCATATATTCTATTACTATCCAATTCATCTTCAAATTTTTTTCCACTCACCACAGTAAGACTCCCGAAAAAAATACATACGATCCCTAATAAAATTGAATAAATAACTTTTGACAAACTTATATATAATAAATTTCGTAGTGCATTAACTACCGCAATCACGCCCAATAACCACAAAACACTTCCTATTCCCATCAATGTATACGAAACAATAAAAACAAGTATACTATCATATATCTTACTACTTACTTGGTCTTTTTTTATGATTCTCCAAGGAAAAACTATCATATTAATTATTAGTAACAGTTTTTCACTCCATTTGTAATTTTTTTGCGGAGTGCTCTGTTGATTTTTTTCTAATTCCAATTTTTTTAACGCCCTATAATATGCTTCTGCTTGAATCTCAATCATTTCGTCTTTTGAAAAAAATTTTACTTCATCTTTAATATTCTGTTTTCCCTTATTTTTACATCTTCTTTTGTTCATTTTTTATATCTTTCCAATGCTATATTTTTATAAAAGCATCCTATCTCAAATTATCACTCCACAAAAAACAAATTCAACTCTACTCAATTTCTTTAATTCCCATATCCAGTCTTACTTCTGAATTCAAAGTTTTCAAATAAATTATTTCACCTTTTCGATCAAATAAATTCCTATCAGAACTTAATATGCAAGTTTTAATATCATCTTCCTCTCCTAGTTTTAATCTACATTCGTACATATAATAACCAGAAAAATCTAAAATAATATTTGCATTTAAATTATTATGTTTTACACTTAGAACGCATAGAAAGCTAAAAAAAATCATAAACAATATACATCCAGACCATGTTGTAAAATCAAATGCTAATAATGGAAGTACAGATGTAAATACATAATCCATTACTTTTGCTTTTTGTTCTTTTACTTCAAGAAGGCTATAACAATATGACTGTGCAATTCCTTTTTTACGCTTTATTTCACTCTTTGTTATGCAATAGCACAATATTACTAATACTCCTACGGATACTAATCCTATTCTCTCTGTCCATATAGCACTATTTTTATCTATATATATACTTTTAATGTCTATAAAGCATACTGATAACCACAACGGATAATATGATAAAATATACACACTAAGCAAAAACGCAACAGACATTTAACTTCCCCACTTTCGAGCAGATTCAACCTCAACAGGACTATTATGAAACGGTTCTAACGCAGCCTTGCTACATAATACCTTCACCAAATTATCATTACTTTTATCTTCAGAGGTATCAAATTTATCATCATCTGTCATCTTAATATCAAAACGTCCAGCAATCTCTATTCTTTTTCCAATATTCTTTACTAATAAATCAAAATTTTCTTGTCTATACGAAACAAATTTTCTAGGTCTATTTCCAGATGTTGCAACTTGTTTGAATTTTTCAAAATCTGAAAAAATATTACGAAGTTCCATTTTCTCAACCTGCTGCTCACAAATCTTTTTATATGATCTTTCCATATTAAATAACTTTTCTGCTGACATATTAAACATATAGAAAAAACCATCATAAATTATTGCATCAATATAAATTTTTAATCGAAGAATATTTCCGGTAATTTCCTTGAATGAATTATTTTGTATAATAAAATTATGTTTCTTTTTGTAGGAAATGATAGGATTAAGAATTGAAACTAAATGAATTTCCTTTTTCTCCTCACCAATACTGCCTGTTAACACATACCCCTTGAAATCTTTTGTTTCTAAACTACCGTCTACATTCGGTTTATTAATGGCATTTTTGAATTTTATAAACTGGTCAGATATTAATGGATTATCAATTGAAATATAACTTATTCTATTTTCTATATTAACACCATCAAAAGCACATATTTCTTTATAGCGTTCAAGATTTTTTTCTTTAACATAATATGTATCAATTTCTTTTACAAATTCATTTAATTTATCATCCGGATGTAATACAATTTCCCGTCCAATATAGGTTGTTCCATTTTTGACTGTATTTTTAATATTTAATAATTGAATTGTCCAATTATTGCATTTACTGCATAAATCTATAACAGACTCCAGTTGTGACAGCGACTTTATCATACCAGTATCCTCCAATATTATTTATCTGTATTTATTATAGGAAAAAGCATCAGACAATTATGATATAAAAATCAAGAAAACAATATTAATCCCCCACTTCTCCAATTATCTGTAATTATATTCTTTTTTATATAATTAATCAACAATATACGCACTTTTTTTATATTATTACAACTTTTATTCAAAAATTTGATAAATACTTTTCTCTACATACTCCTATTTTAATAAAATGCAAACGCCCCCGCTTATACAAGCGAGGGCGTTTGTCAAACCATGTAATACATTTAAAACTTCACAACTTCCGGTTCGTGTGTAAATGATGAAAAAGTTGCTGTTGCATTCTTAAAATAAAATACCTCGGTGTTACCATCATCTGCGGAATACATCTTCTGTAATGAAGGGTATGCATCCAACATAGACTGTCTTGCTTCTCTGCGGTCATCTTCCACCAATTCTCCTGCTACACGAAGCCATTCTCCATTCATAAAAGCACAGATCTCAACCTTCGGATTTGCATGGATCTGCTTTGATACATCTTTTACTTTGCCTGTCTGTATGTATAACTTGCCTTCAAAAATATGAGCAGTTCCAAACGGTCTGACTCTTGGCTGGTCACCCTCTACTGTTGCTAAATAATAAGTTTCTGCGTCTTTTAGAAATTTTGCTACTCGTTTCATAATATATTCTCCTTTTTCTGCCCAATATAGTCTACCAGTCTGCTTACTAAACATTTAAATTCATTCTATCATATAATAGTCATTTATTTAGTAATCAAATATTTTTGTTTCTTCATTTTGAGGAACTTTTTCTTTACTAATACAATTATGAAAATCCGTAATTCCACAAGCTCAATTTTATCGTTGAATCTAGCACTCAATTCTGCTAATGTAATCCATTAATTTTGTTCTGATTCATTTACTACCTTTGTACTTTATATACTCTTTTCTTTTTTTACATCTATCTATTGCTATTATTTCACTAGATATTGCTATTTAAAATAATGCTAAATAACTCTGCTCAAATTGTGTCCTATCCAAAGATAATTTTCTGCTAAAACTAATCTGATTTTAGTTAAAATATAGCCATTTTGTTATTATATTGATAACTTCCGCTATTATTCACTACTAATTATACATATCACTTTTATATAATACATCTTCCATAAAATCGCGATCATACAGGTCTTGCAACTTGTTCGCTAAATCTGTTTTTCTTTCTAACATATTTTCCTCAAATATCTGAACATAAATATAACTTAACATATATTTGCCTACCAATATACTACAAATCAATATTATTGAAAAAACAAGCGCATATATATATATTTGCCATTCAATATTTTCTCTAAACATACGCCCAGCAAAGAAAGCAATTACCGGAACAAAATACCAGTTTATTATACTATAAATTTTTTTATGAACTCCATTATACTTTCGTTCCAATCTGTCTATATCTCTATTTATCTTCTTTATAATTTGTTTTATTTTTTTCTTATTATACATATCAAATTCTTTTAAACACAATACTTCTTTTAACATATCTAACTCTAAATTATATCTATTTACAGCATCTTTCCAGTTTTTTCGGTTATAATAAATTATGAAGATACTCATTACTATAATAATAGCTATAAACAACATAAATGAAATTCCTATTAAAATAATATTTAAAAAACAACTGATAAATAGAAATAGATATGAGCCAATCAAACTAAAAAAAAATATTTTATTAAGCAAACTCATTTTTTTTAAAGTTTTAACCATTCCATCTGTTTTTTCCTTTTTAGTCTGTTCATATGCATATAATAGCTTATCAACCATATATTCCTCCTAATTAACTACTACAGCCATGTAATTTTTCTAAAATTTGTAATTTAATATCAAAATACAAATACCCTATCCTTTATAAACTTATATGAATGCTTTTATATACAATATATATTATATATTTTATTTTTTTGCAATAATTTCGTATAATTATATAATTTATATAAGCCCTAATCAGATAGTATATTTTTCTACTTCATATCGTCAGTTGATAAATATACACTATGACATTATGTATAATTTTCATAATAGATTGCATTGCTGTTAAAAAACCTACTATTGAAATCAAATATGATGTTCCCATTTTTATTTTTTCATTACTTTTCGAAATAAAAAGCTTATTTTTTATTATTCCTGTTACATATTTTAAAAATGAAAATAATTTACTAATTTTAAATGTGATAAAGGTAATAAAAACAATAAAAAATATACAAGATCCATACATTATCCATGCTCTTGTTATTTTCCCCTCAACACTTAGCACAAAAACATTTGCAGGAATTAAGAAACATATCAGCCCGCCAACCCACTGCAACATTTCAACTCCCAGCTTTTCTATTCCTGACGCTTCCTGCTTGCCATAAAAAATAAACAAACTCAATGCAAAACAAATTGAAGCCATTTCATTATATACGTTCATCAATTTCATTTCTTTAGGTAACACAATTGACAAAAAGGCAAATAATATACCTGATACAAAGAAACTTATCACAACTTTAATTCGTGCATCCTTATCATTTCCAGTTAACATTTTTAATATTTTTTTTTGCTATTTTCAACATAAATAAATTCTCCTTTGTAATTCTAAAATTTGTATTTTATATTTTCTGAATCTTTTTCTCTACATCAGCCAGTCGTCCTCCTTTCTTCTATTTCTTTATCTCTATTATATAAAGTCATTTTTCACTTCATTTTTTGCAAACCTAAAATGACATCTTTTTCATCACATCATTAATCTACAATAATAAAACCCCATCCTCACGCTCTCCCTTATCGCATTACGCAACAAAAGTTCCAGCATGATTCTGAGGTTTTGTTTCTTTACTTCATTCTCTATTTTTTGTCCAATTACTCTTCATACACCGGCTCAAAATCCTCTACCCCATGTCCACATATCGGACAGGTGAAGTCTGCCGGCAGCTCACTTCCTTCATATACATAATTACAGATACGGCAGCGCCAGCCTACGATCTTCTTGTCCTGGGCTTTCGGTTCTGCTTTTGGTTTTACCTTTGTCTGATAATCCGCATAAGTCAGCGGTGCATTTTCATTGATCAGCTTGGCATCTACGACTTCTGCGATAAATAACGTATGTGTGCCAAGATCGTGCTGTTCTACCACTTTTCCGCTGATCACGGCACAGGCATTCCATCCCATATACGGAATGTCATTGCAGTCCTTTGGCATTTGCAGATCTGCGAATTTATCCACATCTCTGCCGGACTGGAACCCGAAATGTTTTATCGTCGCAAATGAGCAGGTCTGATCCAGAACACTCAAAGCAAATATCCCACTCTCTTTCAACAGGTCGCATGTATAATTCGTGTTTAATACAGATATCGCAACCCGAACCGGATTGCCTGCTACCTGCATACATGTATTTGTGATGCAGCCGTTTACCTTCTCCCCGGATCTGGTGGATAACATGAATACACCATAGGATAAATTATAGATTGCTTTTTTGTCCATATGCTTGTACCTCCCTTTTACAAAATACGATTTGTTTTTTCATCCTTGCAAGCAAGTGATTTTTCATCATTATATCATGTGCTTCGCAACTATCATGATCTAATTCAATTCACCGTTCGCCAATCATATAAGCATATTGGCTCTCTTGCACTCATTATACCACAAACCGAATAAATTTATAATTCTTTTCAAGAATTATTCTCAATAATATACATTGTGAAAAAATCAGACAGCTTGATATCCCCAATTCAGGATTGCTGCCTGATTTTTCTGCTTCTGTCACTACTATATAATAATAAATAACCGATAGCGACTATCTTCTACTTCCCGCATTTCTCCACGCAAGGAGCACTTGTGTCAAATGCTGAGTTAAATGCATAGAAGTTCTTTGTATCCATCTTTTCGCGGACAATGCCAAGGCTTTCACCGAAGCGCTGGAAATGTGCGACCTCACGTTCGCGAAGGAATTTGATCGGCTCATATACATCCGGATAGTCCTTGCAGAGACGCAGGATATTGTCATAAGTCGACCGGGCTTTCTGCTCTGCTGCCATATCTTCGAAAAGATCCGTGATCGGATCGCCCTTGCTCTGGAATTCGCAGGCGTTAAATGGAATGCCGCCTGCTGCCTGCGGCCAGATTCCTAAGGTGTGATCGATGTAATATTTGTCAAATCCCGATGCCTTAATCTCCTCGATCGATAACCGGCAGGTAAGCTGGTAAATGATCGTGGCAACGATCTCCAGATGTCCCAGCTCCTCTGTACCAATATCGGTAAGAATCGCTTTCACCTTATTGTCCGGCATTGCATAACGCTGGGACAGGTACCGCATCGATGCACCCATTTCACCATCCGGTCCGCCGTATTGTGAGATTATCGCCTGCGCAAGCTGCGCATTTGTCTCTTTGATATTTACCGGAAACTGTAATCTTTTTTCATAGATCCACATTTAACAACCACACTCCCTTTCCCATGGCCAAGGTTTGTCAACCCAGTCAAAATAATTGTCGTCATTTACCTGATATCGGTTCAATGGACCATAGGCGGTCGTGTATTCGCGGACTGCCTGCTGCCGCATTGCTTTATAATTGCTGTATGCTGCCAGTGCCTTCGGACATTCCGGGTGAGTGTCCAGATACAGGGAAATGTCATCCAACGCGAAGGACACTTCTGTTATAAAGGCAAAGAGCTGCTGTTTGTTCATATTATTCATTGCCTATTTCCCCCTTACACCACAAAAGATCAGATTCAGATCTGGGAACATGGTTCCTTCGCGCAGACCCTTTTTCGCATCATAGAGTTCCCCAAATTCCTGACTTGGCACATACGCCATACCAATCGGATGCGGACTGAATCTGCCACAGGTCTCTACATCCTTTCTTGTTGTTTCGCAATGATCCTGTCTGAAAGAACAGCCGCCTGTGCCCTGACGGTTTCCATTGCAGGAAGAGGCATTGCGGTTATTTGCATATTGCATCATGAGATTTGGCTGAGCAGGATATCTGCCGCCATTTCTGTTGCAGTTTCTATACTGTTCCAAATGAATATACCTCCTGAATTTGCATATTATTCATCTCTCTATACTTTATGGGGGAAATGTGAAAATGTGACATATTACAGGATGATTGAGACGAATACATATAAAAAGAGCAGTAAATCTGATAATTTTACTGCTCTTTTTATATGTATTAATTTAACAAATTTTCTATATTTCTTGCACCATACAATAACCGTCGTACTTCCATAACATCATCAATTACCACATAATAAATCACATAATTTCTTATATAGATCCGGCAATATGGATATTCACGTTTTTTTCTGGAATGATATGGTTCAAACGCTACCGGATTGTTTAATCTGGCTAATATTGCTGTTTCAACATCATTTATCAGTCGCATTGCCGCTTCTTCATTTTTTAAAACCTTCGAAATATAAGTCACTGTATCCAGCAAATCCTGTTCAAAAAGTGGCAAATATCTTAACTTGTAGATTTTATCTTGCATTCATCACACTCCTTGCTTTGCTAAATACTTCTTCATGTGAAAGTCTTTTATCTGTCGCTTTTGCCTGTCTGTCAGCTTCATCAAGTTTCATTTCAACATTCTCTGTAAGATTCGCATACTCTTCCATACTTAAAACAACCATCGCCCCATATCCATTTTTCGTTAAATATACAGGCTTTCCACTATTCACAATTGTTTCAATTTCAGGGAACTTATTTCTAAGATCTGAAACCGGTCTAATCTGTATCATTTTATCACTCCTTTTTATTTCATGCTTCTTGTCGTTAATATATTATCATTATTTTATCGTTATTCTGATATTATTGCAATATAGAATATATAAAATTCATATCATATGAATTATTAAACTGATAATACTATAGCATACTTCCCCTATTCCTCTGCATATATTCATTATGTAAAAGCAAAATCAAAGGGGATTCTATGATTAATCTGATCTGGGCTGCCATGATCTTAGTCGGTATTATCACCGCACTTCTGACCGGGCATATGGAAGATGTGAATACCGGTATCATTGATGCCGGGAGTGACGCCGTTTCACTCTGTATCACCATGCTAGGAATTGTTACGATGTGGTGTGGGATTATGAAGATCGCAGAACGCACCGGTCTGATGAAAAAATGGTCATCGAAAATGTCCCCTGTCATGAGATTCTTGTTTCCGAGACTTTCCCCGGAGCATCCGGCATATGAATATATGTGTACGAACATCATTGCAAATATTGTAGGGCTTGGGTGGGCTGCAACACCGCCGGCACTAAAGGCGATGCAGGAGCTGGCTAAGGACAACAAGGGAAGTAAATCTGCCAGTCGAGAAATGTGCGTCTTCCTGATCCTGAATATTTCTTCGCTGCAACTGATCCCGGTAAATATCATTGCCTATCGTGCAACCTACGGTTCTGAACATCCTACCGCCATTATCCTGCCCGGCATCATCGCAACCGTCTGCTCCACCGCCGTCGCCGTCCTGCTGGCCGTCATTATAAACAAACGAGGGAAATGAAGCGGCGAGTTCACTTAGAAATCTTTAATAAGCAGCGCAGTTGACTTTCATAATACAGAATATATCTGTGTATATATTTCGGTTTGGCAGGTTATTTATCGCAGATGTATGTCTGCTAAATAACCTGCCAAAACGAAATAAACATACACAGAATCTTAATGGAGGCTTGTCATGCTGACAACAATCTCAAACAGTATCATCCCACTGGTCATATTTGCTGTTGTGTTATATGGCTGTATCAAAAAGACGAATGTCTATGAAGATTTTATTGACGGGGCATTTGACGGAATGAAGATAGTAGTCGAATTGGTTCCAACATTGATCGGTCTATTTGTGGCTGTACGAATCCTGAATGATTCCGGTGCGCTTGACCTGATCACAAAGGTTCTGAAACCGATTGCCTCTCTCATACATACCCCAGATTGTGTGATCCCCGTCATCATAACGAAGCTGTTCTCCTCCGGGTCTGCCACCAGTCTGATGCTTAACATTTTTAATGACTATGGACCTGATTCCAGAGAAGGACTCACCGCTGCCATTATCCTTAGCTGTACGGAGTCTTTATTCTATACGATGTCTGTATATCTGATGGCTGCCAAAGTCCGCAAATCCCGATATATCATCCCATGTGCCCTGTTATCTCTCGGTGCAGGGATCGTTGTAAGTATCCTGCTGGCAAATATGTTAGTGTCCTAGGGCACCTGTTTTTCAAGTGCCCTTTTTCTTTTTATTCTAACGTCCGCATCGCTTCTTCCATCACCTGAAGCTTATAGATCGTCTGCGCCACAAGATCTTCTCTGGCATTCACATCCGACTGGATCTCCCGCCGCTTTGTATCCTGTAACTGATATCCGGTTCTGACTTCATGAAGCTGCTCGCCTTTTGCAGCCAGCTCGCGTTCAAGCCGTTCTGCATCTGCACGTTCTTTTCGTATTCCGTCTGCCTTGTTCTGATCGATCAGCCTTGCAAATACATAACCGATCACAAAGCAGAGCACGATCGCAAGTATTGATGTGACCAGAAAACGAACCACATCTGTACCATTCATACGCTCTGACATTTGAATGTACGCCCGTGGCATCAGGAATAATGCCATAATACAGAATATGACAAATGGAACAATCGCGGCACGGATACCGGTTCGTATCCATTTGCTTCTGTGTCTTGGTACGATCTGCGCCTGATTGTTCCGGGCAGTCAGAAGCTCCAGTTTGTTCTTCCGTTCCATTGCCCATGCTTCATTTAAGCGTTCCAGTACATCCGGACTTTCTGCCAGCCGTTCCTTTGCCTGTTCATATGCCTGAATATCCTTTGAGGTACGGAGTTTATCCATATCCTGTTTCAGATTCTCAATCACTACCCGGATCGTTTCCTCATAAAGCCGGTCATTCATTTTCCGGCTGCTTCTGGTGTATATCTTTGATCGTTCTATAACGAGGTCAACTGCCAGCTTCGCCCCATCCTCCCGGATTGGAGAGTCGGCATCCAGTTTATCAAGCAATCGTCCAAATGCATTTCCTCGGTTTGCTTTTCTGTATTCATCATAATCCTCACGCTGATACACTTCTCCGCTCAGCGCGGCAATCCGGTAAGTGGCCAGTGCCTCCTGCAAATGAAAGGACTTCTCACATTTTTCCGGTCGTACCAGGTAGATCGAATAAATGTTTTTTTCTCCTTCTCTTGCAATGATACGATGCAATTCATCTGCCAGTTCTTCATCTGACATATAATTACTGACCGGATAGCGTATCGTCTTATATTCCTTTTGTGATGCAGGCACAAGCCGTACCGATACCACGCCATCTGATAACTTTCCCTGCACATAGCCATGCGGTCCGGTCTCCCTGTTATTGTCCGGTTCCAATACACCCGGATAACAAATCCTGCCATTGTACATATTCTTATAGGAAGCTTCATGTCCTAATCCGATATAATCAAATCCTGCTTTCCGGATCGTCGGATAATCGATCGGTATCGCGCCATGATTTCCGGCATGAGCCAGCAGGATATTTGTCATCTCATCATCCGCCGGTGTCAGTTCATCTAAAACTGCCATCTGCGCTCCGGCACTATAATAGCCGGCACAATAAAGTACCGCATTTTTTTTCGGGAACCGAATAACATCGATCATGGCAGTTGCGTTTTCATGCTTTACTCCATATATTGCAGAGCCTGCCGGAACCGGATTCCGATACTCGCTGCAGCCTGCCACATAAATATTTGACCGGAAAGAATAGTTTGCAAGCACCCCATCTGATTTCATGTAATCATGATCTCCCTGACAATAAATGACCGCCGTCTTATCAAGCGGCAGAAATATCTCATCAATCCACGCAAGATCTTCTTCTGTTGCCGGATGGTCAAAGAGATCCCCTGTGATAAATACAAAATCAGCCTGTAATTTTCCTGCATCAGAAACAACCTGTTTCAAGGTCGTTATCCCGTCCTTTTCACAGGTCTGTCCGAACAGTAATTTGTCTGCTTTTCGTCCGATATTCACATCACTGATATGGATAAACTGAATTGCTCCCATCGAGATCTCCCGTCTTCTCACTTCATTTTCCTGTCAAATGTATATTTTTCGCTTTATTTTCTAAAGTTTATGAATATTTTTCCATAATTTTATTAAGTTTGACTTCTTATATACTATCATACCATATTTTTATGCCGGATACATCCTGTTTTTCGATACGGCTGATTGACTTTTGAAAAATGCTCTCGTATAATAATGAGTGTTTTTTTAATGAGAGCGTATGTCTATGCGTTTTTAGAATATATCAGGAGGAAATTATTATGCCTATTAAGTACGTGTTTGTCACAGGCGGTGTCGTATCCGGTCTTGGTAAAGGTATCACTGCTGCCTCCCTTGGTCGTCTGCTCAAAATGAGAGGCTACAAGGTTACCAGCCAGAAATTCGATCCATACATCAACATGGATCCGGGTACTATGAACCCGATCCAGCATGGTGAAGTATTCGTAACCGATGATGGTGCGGAGACTGATCTGGATCTTGGTCATTATGAGCGTTTTATCGATGAAAGTCTGAATAAGAATTCGAATGTTACGACCGGTAAGATCTACTGGAGTATCTTACAGAAAGAACGCCACGGCGACTTCGGCGGACATACCGTACAGGTAGTTCCACATATAACAAATGAAATTAAAGATCGCTTCTATCGGAATCCGGATGCAAAGGATACCGAAGTAGCGATCATCGAAATTGGCGGTACAGTCGGCGATATCGAGAGCCAGCCTTTCTTAGAGGCGATCCGTCAGTTCACACATGACGTCGGACATGAGAATTGCATTATGATCCATGTTACTCTGATTCCTTATCTGAAAGCTTCCGGCGAATTAAAGACAAAGCCGACTCAGGCGAGTGTTAAGAACCTGCAGGGAATGGGTATCCAGCCGGATATTCTGGTCTGCCGTTCTGATTATCCACTGGATCAGGGCTTAAAGGATAAGATCGCATTATTCTGTAATGTACCTAGCCAGAATGTTATCCAGAATCTGGATGTTGATGTATTATACGAAGTTCCTCTCGCTATGGAGAAAGAGCATCTCGCTGATGTTGTGTGCAAATGTTTACACATGGATTGTCCTGCTCCGGAACCACATGCATGGAAGGAATGGAATGATATGATCACTGCATGGAAGAATCCGAAAAAAAAGGTTCGTGTTGCTCTCGTCGGCAAATATGTCTCACTGCATGATGCATACATTTCCGTTGTTGAATCCTTAAAGCATGCCGGTGTTGCAAACGATGCCGAGGTCGAGATCAAATGGGTAGATTCCGAACTTGTAACTCCTGAAAATGTGGAAGAAACACTGGGTGACGTCGATGGAATCCTCGTTCCGGGCGGTTTTGGTGACAGAGGTATCGAAGGCATGATCACCGCAATCCAGTATGCAAGAGAGAAAAAGGTTCCTTACCTTGGTCTGTGTCTCGGTATGCAGCTCACGATTGTTGAATTTGCAAGACATGTCCTTGGTTATGCAGATGCACACAGCTCAGAATTCAATCCAAACTCTTTCCATCAGGTTATTCATATCATGCCGAATCAGCATGATGTAACAGACCTCGGCGGAACATTAAGACTTGGTTCTTACCCATGTGTACTCAGCAAAGATTCCAAATCCTATGAGCTCTATGGCACAGAATACATCCACGAGCGTCACAGACATAGATATGAAGTCAACAATGACTACCGTAAGGCTTTAACAGATAATGGCATGGAACTGGTTGGTCTCTCTCCTGACGGTCACATCGTTGAGATGATCGAGATTCCGAATCATCCTTGGTTCATCGGAACTCAGGCACATCCGGAATTCAAGTCCAGACCAAATAAAGCACATCCGCTTTTCAAAGGCTTTGTTGCTGCGGCACTCGCTCACGAAGAAGCCTAAACATATCCAGTATAATAAAAATGCAGGGTATGGTGGTCTGTATATCTTTATTACGCAAGACGTTTTCACTCTATTCCAACGCAACGGTGCTAAGTTCTTCGCCTGCGGCGACTCACTAAGAACCGGCGTTGGAACAGGCTTGCTTCATAAAATATACAGACCGCCATACCCTGCATTTTTATATGTCCTATTCGAAGTAAAAAGGGCGCGTAGAGATATATAGCCTCCGCCATACAGATTACCCTGCCATAATGACTTGTTGCGATTTCTGTTCGTTACACATGTCTGATTCGCTTATGCTCCTGCGCAAACTCGTCCTACGGACTCAAACATGCGCCCGCATTCGCTGACAATGTGTAACTCGCGACGAAATTCTCACAATGTCATTATGGCAGGGTAATCTGTATGGCGGAGGCTATATATCTCTACGCACCCATATCTTTTTACATCATGGCTTCAGCGCGCGGGTTGCGTTGATGATCGCGAGGAAGGCAACACCGACATCGGCGAATACCGCTGCCCACATATTTGCAAAACCAAGGGCACCGAGTACCATAACAATGATCTTGACAGCAAGTGCAAACACAATGTTCTGCTGCACGATATGAACCGTCTTTCTGGCAATTGCATATGCTACGGCAATCTTGCCCGGATCATCATCGATCAGAACGATGTCTGCTGCTTCGATCGCAGCATCCTGACCCATAGCTCCCATTGCGATACCGACATCGGCACGCATTAAAACAGGCGCATCATTGATTCCGTCACCGGTGAAGATCAATGTACTGTCTTCATCCTTCTCGCGGAGAAGCTGTTCTACTTTATCTACCTTATCACCCGGCATCAGTTCTGCACATACAGTATCAATGCCAAGCTCTTTTGCTACACTGTCAGCAACCTCTTTCTTATCACCCGTCAGCATAACAACATTATCAATCCCACATTTCTTGATTGATGCAATCGCATCCTTAACACCATCCTTGATCTCATCAGCGATCGTGATACATCCCTTATATGCACCATTTTCCGCTACGAAAAGGACTGTTCCAACCTTGGATGGCTGTTTTGCGCCTGCTATGGATATCTTTCTGGAATCCAAAAGCTTTTTATTTCCGACTAACACTTCTTTTCCATCTTTTAAAACCTTGATACCCATTCCGGAGATTTCCTCATATCCATCGAGGTGGTCGATCTGTACCGTTCCCTTATATGCAGCCTTGATTGATGCTGCGATCGGATGGTTGGAGTAATACTCGCCATATGCTGCAAGCTCCAGAAGATCATCTTCACTGATTCCATTTGCGCATGTCTCTACAACCTTGAATACACCCTTTGTCAGAGTTCCGGTCTTATCAAATACGGCAATCTTTGCTTTACCCAGAAGCTCCAGATAGTTACTTCCTTTTACAAGGATACCTGCCTTGGATGCTCCGCCGATTCCACTGAAGAAACTAAGTGGAATAGAGATGACCAATGCACATGGACAGGATACTACCAGAAAGATCAATGCACGGTGGAACCATTTGCCAAATTCACCTACAAAGATCGGCGGAATGATCGCTACTGCAAGTGCAAGGAAACACACGATCGGTGTATAGTATTTTGCAAATCTGGTAATGAACTGCTCGTACTGTGCTTTTCTCGTACTTGCATTTTCCACCAGTTCCAAAATCTTCGATACGGTCGAATCGTCAAATTCCTTTGATACCTTGACACGGATCACACCATTCTGGTTAATCACGCCACTTAACACTTCGTCACCAACAGACAGCTTTCTAGGTACGGATTCACCGGTAAGCGCTGCTGTATCTACAAATGTTTCCCCTTCGATGACAGTACCATCGAGAGGAACTTTTTCACCCGGCTGCACGATGATGATATCACCGATCGCAACTGTCTCCGGTTCTACCTGAACGATCTGTCCATCTTTTTCAATATTTGCATATTCCGGCATAATGTTCATCAAATCTGTGATACTGGCTCTTGATCTGTTGACTGCATATTTCTGGAACCATTCTCCGACCTGATAGAACAGCATAACGGCTGCCGCCTCGCCAAATTCTCCGGTTCCGTATGCGCCTACAGTTGCAACTGCCATCAGGAAGTTTTCGTCAAATACATGACCCTTGCTGATATTCTTGATTGCCTTTAAAAGGACATCATATCCTGCCATCAGATATGGTACTGCGAACATCGCAGCCTTTACAACTGTATCCCACACTCCATTCAAATGGATGAGCTTCTCTGCAATCTCGCATGCGATAAATACCACCAGTGCAACGATGATTCGAATTAACATCTTTTTCTGCTTCTTACTCATAATCCATCACCTTTTTTCTGCTATCTGCGATAATTTTCTTATTTTATCTTCTCTTTCAGCTTATGTAAATCTGTAACGTCTTAATATTCAGATCTGCATTATTTCTAATATTCGATCGCAGCTTCCTCATCAATGCTCTTGATGATCTTTTCTGCCTGCTTTAAGATCTCGTCTAATTTGTCTTCATCTGCGTCTAATGTAAGTTTCTGTGCCATGAAGCTGATAGATGCGCTGTTAACTCCCGGTAACTTGCTGATCTGCTCCTCCATCTTTGCTGCACAATTTGCACAATCTACATCACTTAAATTATATCTCTTCTTCATAATATCCACCTTTAACCTTTCTTATTATTCAAATATATGCTCAAGTCCCATTCGCATGATCACTGCTACATGGTCATCGGCAAGCTCATAAAACATATTCTTTCCGGCTCTGCGGTTCTTGATCAGCTTCGCCTGTTTTAACACTCTTAATTGATGAGAAATGGCAGATGCATTCATTCCAAGCTCTTCTGCAATGTCACCAACACTTTTTTCGTGATCCAGCAGTGTGTATAAGATCTGGATTCTGGTAGAATCGCCAAATACTTTAAACAACTCGGCCAGATCATACAGATTCTCTTCGTCCGGCATCATCTCATTAATCTCAGCGGTGATCTCAGCAATATCGTTCTCTTTGCATTCACATGCTTCCCTGCTGTCCGTATTCATTCTGTTCCTCCTCTCGCTGTTTTTATTGAACATTTGAATATCTGTTCATATGTTGTTTTTAATATAACATTATGTTTGCACCCTGTCAACTGATTTTTATATTTGCTTCAAATAAATTTCTGCCGCCAGATCCACTATATTATATTTTTCATTTTATACCTTCATCCTGTTTATACATTTTTCCTTATAATGGCAGTATATTTTTTCCATGTTCGCACAAACTAGAGATATGGAACCATTAATTTTGCGACACCTTGCCAAAAACTAATGTCCAAATAACTAGAAATCAGAGAGGAATGCCATGAAAGTATTTAATGTTATTTGTCTTACTCTTGTGATCGTTGGGGCGATCGTTTGGGGTATCATCGGAATCTTTAATTTTAATCTTGTAGATGCTTTATTCGGAACCGGCTCCGCCTTTTCCAGAATCATCTACACACTCGTTGGTATCGCCGGACTGTACCTGATCTCCTTCTACGGTCTGATCTGCAACGAGGACTAGCCGAACACGCAAAAAATCCCCCTTATGGTTGTGTGCCCTCTTCATATGCTGGTTCTTCCACTAACAATGACCTGCTGCGTTTTCTGTATGTTGCACATGCCTGATCCGTAAATACTCCTGTGCCAACTCGCCTTCGGCTCAGACAGGCACCCGTATTTACTGGCAATGTGCACCATACAACGAAAGCCTCGCATATGTCATATTTTAGTGGAAGTACCAGCATACAAAGAGGGATTTACGATCCACAATGGGAGATTTTTTCTGCTATTGATATTTCCACTATGATAAACTCGCGAATGTTTTTTCATAGTGAAAACACCAACACTCGAAACTGGATAAATCCCTGTATATCGAATGGTGTATTTTTCTGTTTATCTTTTTATTACTCATTTACATATAGCAACAAAACGCCCACCAAACAAATCTGATCTGGTACCTGCTCTATTATAATATGACATTAGCGAGGATTTCTTGATGAATTGCACATTGTCAGCGAATGCGGGTGCTTGTCTGAGTCCGAAGGACGAGTTAGCACAAGAGCATGAGCGGATAAGACATGTGCAATGAATAGAAACCGCAGCAAGTCATTTATAATAGGGTAGGTACCAGATCAGATTCATTTGGTTGGCATTTTGCCATCGTTAAAATAAAAATTCTTCGACAACGCAGCGGATCAGGCAGTAGATGATGACCACGATCATAAGCGGGGTAAGCAGGCGAAGCTTTTTGCCATTTTCATCGTACCGATTAAAAGGTTCCGTGAATACAGAGGTGAAACTCTCCATTCTGCCATTTATAGTCGCAAGCAGATAAATAATTCCTACTGATATTACAGTGCCAACCAGCGCCATAGGTATATATGCCCGGATGGTGCTGAGCAGCATCGTCTGTGTTACTTCTGTATTTTCCGCCTGATCTTTTAACATCGGAATGATATTTGCAATATGCTTTATAACAACAGAAAAACCATTGATCAGAAAATGCATGATCATTGTTGGAATAATGCTTCCGGTTGCTTCTACAACAAAACCGAAGACCAAACCGATCATGATCGCATATGCCATCTGATTAAAATTCATATGCATCAGTCCAAATAAAAAGCCTGACATCAATATTGCCTTTAATCTGCCGGCTTCATGAAAGCTTCCGAACATGACGCCACGATACGCCAGTTCCTCTATCACACACGGCAAAAATGCCATGAAAAAAAGCGAAGTTCCGAGTGTATTATGATCAACCAGTGCTGAAGCTGCATGGCTGATCTCATTTCGCACAAATAACATTGAGATTGCATTTAACAATGTAATAAGTGGCTCCATAAACAGAACCAACGGTGGAAGCAGCAGGAGTGTCAACGGATGAAATCTCCTAAACCAGATGATATCCTTTACATGCTTTCTCATGATGAACAAATATAACACTGTTGGTACAAATATCAGACTCTGACTGAATAATATGTTTTGTTTTATCGTGATGCCGGAAAACAGATCTGTAAATAACGCCAGCACCGTTACGATCTCATACACTACGATCAATGCTGTAAACAAACATTCAGCTCCAAAAATTTTCTTTCTTGTCTCCATATACCCTCTTATAATAATGCGGCAGATATCATTCATATATCTGCCACACCATCATTTTAAAATCTTTATTTATACAACTGCTACTGCTTCGATCTCAATCAGTACGTCTTTTGGAAGTCTTGCAACTTCTACACAGGAACGTGCAGGGAAATCTTTGTTGAAATATTCTTTGTAAATATCGTTGATAATTGAGAACTGGTTCATATCCTTAATAAATACTGTAGTCTTTACAACCTTGTCACAGGATGAACCGGATGCCTCGATCAGATTCTTCAGATTTGAGATTGCCTGTTTTGCCTGAACTGTGATATCTCCTTCTACTAACTGATTCGTTGCAGGATCGATTGGAACCATTCCTGACGTAAATAAAAATCCATTAGCAACGATTGCCTGTGAATATGGTCCGATTGCCTGCGGTGCTTTCTCTGTGCTGATTATCTTCTTATCCATTTTTATATCCTCCTGAAATCTTATATATTGAATATTTTATCGTGTAATTCTACTTCGCATATTCTATGAATTGTGAAAAATCATCCCTTGTAAGCAAATGCCTACATCTCCATAATGATCTCTCTTGCCAGACTCTCCGGTATGGCTTTTGCGTACTGATCACCATCAAATACCTCGATCGCGCCGATTCCATGCTGTAAAACGAAACGCAAATGTCCGTCTCTGACCTTCTTATCGGTATACAGCTTCTTAACCAGAGCTTCACGGTCTATATAATCCGGAATCTCCGTTGGAAGATCTGCCTGCTTCAACAGGACAACCATAGCTGCTTCATCCTCTGTTGTACAGTAACCAAAACGTTCTGCCATCTTCACCTCTGCAACCAGACCGATCGCAACGGCCTCTCCATGCAACAGCTTATAATCACTGACTGTCTCGATGGCTCTTCCAACCGTATGTCCAAGGTTCAAAACCTCACGCAAACCGCTTTCCCGCTCGTCCTTCATAACGACCTGATATTTGATCTCGCAGTTCTTCTCTGCGATATGTCTGCATACCTCATCCTTTACTGCAAGCACATCTTCGATATGCTCTGACAGATAATCGAAGAATTCCCTGTCTGCAAGGCAGGCATGCTTGATCGTCTCTGCAAGACCTGAAGATAACTGCCGCTGTGGAAGTGTCTTCCATGTTGCGATATCCAGATATACCTTCTGCGGCTGATTAAACAGTCCGATCAGATTGGTTGCAAGCGGTGTATCGACCGCTGTCTTTCCTCCCACAGATGCATCCGCTGCCGCAAGTAATGTCGTTGCATAATTGATAAATGGAATTCCTCTGCCATAGGTTCCGGCTACAAATCCTGCAAGGTCTGTCACCACGCCACCGCCAACGGCGATAATGCAGCAATCTCTTCGATATCCCTTTGCAAGCATGGTATCTTCTACATACTCCTTTGTCGCTCTGGTCTTACTCAGTTCTCCTGCCGGAAAACTGATAAGATCTGTCTTGTATCCTGCTTCTTCAAGCATCTTATAAATCTTGTCCGCATATAGCTCTTTTACATTACTGTCTGTGACTACTACGAATTTGGATATTTTTCCAATCAGACCAGCCTTCAGATCATCGATCAGCTTCTGTTCCAGCTCATATCCGATCTCGATCTCATAGCTGTCGTCTACTACTTTTTTTAATTCAACCTTGAAATTACTCATATTCATCCTTTCATTTCCTGGTACTTTCCAGCCATATAACACGCATAGCTGTCTTTTTGTTTCTGCTGAACATTCCTGCTCATTTATGAATCCGTTATTTGATGATAATGTTTTTCTCTGTGATCCGGATCTTACCCTCTTTTAACAAATGTCCGACCGCACGCTTAAATGCATTCTTGCTGAGTCCGAACTCTTTCTCGATTACTTCTTTATCTGCCTTGTCATTAAATGGTAAAGTTCCTCCATAGCTTTCGATGATATTGTATACCATCTCGCTGTCATTGTTGATCTGCTCACGGATCGGCTTCTGTAAACTCAGATTGAGTTTGCCGTCTTCTCTGACATTTGCCACACGGGCTTCTACCGTCTCACCCACATTGATCCGGGAATGGATCTCCTTCATCGGGATCAGGGCTGAATAGCGATTATCAACCGCAACAAATGCTCCAAGATTCTGATTAAATTCAAATACCGTTCCGCTTACCGCATCTCCTGCCTTATATGGGGACTGTGTCTCCAGATAGGCATATACTTTCATGCTGACGCACAAACGCTTGGAACGATCCTCATACATCCGGACCAGATACGACTGACCTTCCCTTACCTTGCTTGTCTGCTCTTTAAAAGGAAGCAGGATATCTTTTTCCAGTCCCCAGTCCATAAATGCACCGATGCCTGTCACATTGACACATTTTAATACTGCAAGTTCTCCCATCGTTATGATCGGATGATTTGTTGTTGCGATCAGACGATCTGCGGAATCACGATAAATAAATACATCTAACTGATCTCCCATTCTTGTTCCCGCAGGTACCTGTTTCTTCGGAAGCAGAACTTCCTCGTCATCGTATTTTTTCTCGGCAAGGTAAATGCCGAAATCTTTCTCTTTTACAACCTCTAAATGGTTCCATTCGCCAATCTTGATCATGCTGTCTGTCTCCCCGTTCTCTTTGTTTTAAATTCTACTATACATCTGGTCTGATCTTCTTCATCTGCAAATACAAACTGTATCAGATCATCTCTTTCTGCTTTCTTTATTACGATACATTCATCTTTTACAAACTGCCGCTTATACTCGCTTCTGATCTGACAGATCATGTCATCCGAATCGATATATTCCAACGCCAGCGCAATATATGCTTCATTATTCATGTGGTTATTCGAATCAATCTGATAAGGCAGAACAACCCTTCTGTCTGTCTCTTCCATGCCTTCGATCAGCCGGATCTTTCTCGGAGCATATTCCATCGGAAGCTTTTCTGCAAGAGGATATGCTTCTCCTACTTCAGGCTCAATTCTTACAGGACGAAGCGTATCAGTATCAATATAACTCCACTGGGAAGCTGCCTGTACAATATTCGCTCCATTCTCATCCCGAATAACTATATTACGATATCCCATGGAACCCTTAAAATCATATGCCCAGGTTCCAACCCTGATCTTCTCCTGTAATACCGGATACCGCTCCACATCGATCTGCCATGAGATCAGAAACCATGCCCGGTTATGGTCCTTCAGATATTCAATTCCAATTCCTGCCTGTTCTGAATCGAAGATCGCACAATCCTGAAAGTAATTTGCTATCGTTGCCGCATTTGCTTCCGGTCTTCCATGCGTTTCGCTGTATCTTACGATCGCATCAAAACTGTACATATGTATTCTCCATTTCCTATTATAATGTCATCTCCACAAGTGTTCCCATTATACAACAGCCGGGCTATTATTTCTACCTGGATTTTCTATTTCCATTGATTTTTATTCTCAAATTTTTCGTGTTCATTGCGTATAAATAACTTTTTGTAATTTTTTTAAAAAAGTGCTTGCTTTTTTCAAACTGTTATAATATAATATCATATGTTGACAGCAATGGGCTATCGCCAAATGGTAAGGCACTGGACTCTGACTCCAGCATTTCAAGGTTCGAATCCTTGTAGCCCAGCTCTTAAGAACCAGATGTGATCTGGTTCTTTTTCTTTGTGCAAAAATAATACTAAAGGGAAAGGGGAAAGGGACCGCCATCTTACAGGCAGTCCCTTGTATTTATGAATATTTTTTTGTGAAAAAAACAACAACTTAAATTTCGGATGTCTTAGGAGCTATCTTCTCTCCCTTTCTTATTGTAACAAAATTGTAACACATTTTTAATTTTTGTGCAATGTCTATTTTTACTAATTTATCGGGAATTTATTTTACTTTTATGTATGAATCCTCTAATGCTTTCAAATATATTGTATATTTCATTTTATATTTTCTATTCTGCATCCGACAGTCCCAAAAGCTGCAATGCATTTTCTCCAAGGATCTTTTTCTTGTCTTCATCTGATAACGGAAGTGCCTGTATGTCCTTTATGGCTCGCTTCTGATCTGTCCACGGACTGTCTGTTCCAAATACGATCCGGTCTGCTCCATGTGCTCTGATCAGTTTCAGGAACATCTCCTCCGATGCCAGCTTCCAACGATGTTCAGCACCCGAAAGCCATGCAATCTCTCCATAAGAAAATGCTGTATCCATATATACATTTCTTCCGCACAGCTTCGCAAGTACCTCGTCCCAGAGATTCCAGCCACCCATATGTGCAAGAACGAGCCGCTCCGGCTGAACCTCATCTAATACCTCACACACCATGTCCGGTGTACAATGTGTTACAGATGGAAGTCCGATATCTACTCCGGCATGAACCACAACGACCAAACCAAGCTCTGTTGCGTAACTGATGATCCGTTTATAACGGATATCATTGAACATGGCATCCTGATAATCCGGATGCAGCTTAATTCCCTTTAATCCGGCAGACTTGATACCATTTAAAATCTCTTTATAGTTATCATTTCCGGGATGGATTCCGCCAAATGACCAGACGCCACTACCCGTAAACTGGGCTGTTACTGTCTTTGCCACGGCATTGATCCGCTCCACCTGATGTGGTGCAGTTACAACAGGAAGGACAACAGAGATATCAACACCGCTTTGCGTCATTGAATGCTGCAAGCCTGCAAGTGTACCATCTGATGCCGGCTTTGTCTTTGATCTACTTACTAACAGTTCAAGTGTCTTTGAAGCTATTTTATCCGGATATGTGTGAGTATGAAAATCTACGATCATCTTTTATTCCTTTTCTTATCTTCTCCCTGCCACCCTATATTTAGGGTAACACCCACGTTTTCATTTGACAATATTAAATTTTTCAGAAAATTATTAATTTCTTTCGCACTTTTCTATATAAAATGCCAAATTATATCGCCTGCCGGTTCCATGTTACACCGCATTTCACCGATATATGTAAATATTAAATCTTTTCTATCGTATTGAAAATCCGATCATTTTAGAGTATCTTAGTTGAGAATAAACTAGAAACAGAAAGGGCTGCTCCGGCAGTTTTATACATTATGGCTGGAAAAACAAAAAAGAAACTGACCGTTACACAGATGCGGTCTGTCATAAAATTCCTGATCGGTGTCAATATCGTCCTGCTCATCGCCGTTATCATTCTGTCCGTCTTGTTGGCGGTCAGTCGGTCAAAAAGCGGCAAGGATGCTGTCTCGATCATAAAACCGGACGGAAAATACACAGTCTGTTTGGATCCGGGACATGGCGGTTCTGACATCGGGGCAACCGGAATTAATAATATTCATGAAAAAGACGGAAACCTGAAGCTTTCCTTAAAGGTTGCAAAACTATTAAAGAAAAACGGAGTAAAGGTTGTTATGACGCGTGATGATGATTCTACCGTTTCTTCCGAAGAACGTGCTACGATTGCAAATGACTGCGACGCAGATCTCTATCTGGCACTCCACAGGAACTACGCAGCAAATCCTGAGGCCTGTGGTGTAGAAGCATGGATCTACAGCTCCGGTTCCGAAAAGAACCATGCGATCGCAGAAACCATCCTGTCCAATCTGGAAAAGGTCGGAATCTCCGATAACCGTGGTGTCCGTACCGGAACACAGTTTGACAGTGACAACGATTACATCGTTATCAAACAGACAAATATGACAAGTCTGATCATCGAGATGGGCTTTATCAGCAACGAAAAAGACGTAGAGCTTTACGATGATAACATGGACGATTACGCCGCCGCGATCGCAAACGGCATAATAGAATGGCTCAACGAATATCAATAAAACAATATGTATATAAAAGCCGGTATGAACGATCTATCAGCCGGTACTATGAAACATCCATAGAGAAGCCGACTGATTTTCATACAATTTTGTGCTATGTCGGAGCTGCAAACGACTTTATCGCAGCGGAGACATATGCATATAAAATTGTATGAAAGAAGGTAGGCAAACGTGATGTTCATAGTACTGGCAGACAGACCGTTCATACCGGCATTTTATCTATTAATTATTTTATTGTTATGGTTGTTACCGATCGAATATCAGAAACAGAACTTCCGATATAGATCGTATAACTTCCTGCTATGACCTTCCACGCATCCGTCTTCTCATCAAAATGACGGAATGCATCGGCTGTCAATTCAAATTCCGCATACTTTGTTTCTCCCGGTGCAAGTGATAACTTGCAGAAGCCCTTCAACTCCTTTACAGGATTCTCCGGACTTACTTCCGTTTCTCCGACATACAGCTCTACCGTCTCTTTTCCGGCAAGCTTTCCGGTATTTGTTACCGGGATCTGTACCTTGAATGTCTGACCATCCGACTCTTTTACCTGCATATCCCCATAGGAAAATGCCGTATAAGATAATCCATGGCCAAATGGGAACTGTACCGGGATCTGATATTTGTCATAATACCGATATCCGACAAATACACCTTCTCTGTATGTCTCCGTCAATTTCGCATTCATTCTTTCATGTTCTTCTTCCGTTAAGGTTCTTCCGGGGAAATCTCCAAAAACCATCGCCGGTATCTGATCAAGAGATTTTGGCATGGTCATCACAAGTTTACCGGATGGATTAACTTCACCAAACAGGATTTCACCGAGTGCTCTGCCACCTTCCATTCCTGCATAACTCATCCATACAATCGACTTTGCATCATCAATCCATGCACTCATATCGACCGGATTTCCCGCCATCATGACAATGACCATATTCGGATTCACTTTTAAAAGTTCCGTGATCAATTCATCCTGATGATATGGAAGCTTCAGATCCGGTCTGTCGTATCCTTCTTCATCTGTATCATGATTTAAACCGCCAACAAAGATCACATCATCATATTCAGAAGCAAGTGCAACCGCCTCTTCACGAAGTGCCTTCTGGATCTTCTTTCCTTCCGGATCATTTCCTTCATAAGCCCCCTGCTCCGATGCCAGTTCATCCAGACTTACCTCCTGCCAGTTCAGTACCTGCTGTCTGTTCTTATCCGGTACATAATAACCTTCTGCATAGGTCACTTCGCAGTTACCGCCAAGCTCCATCTTAATGCCAAGCAGTGGATTGATCTCATAAAGTGCCGCAATCTCCGCACTTCCGCCACCATTTGAATGAAGCTTTGCTGCATTATGTCCGATCACCAGAAGCCGATGTGTCTTCTCAGGTGCAAGCGGCAGTCTCTGTTCTTCATTCTTTAACAGTACAATTGATTCTCTGGCTGTCTCTAACACTGCATCCTGATGTGCTGAAGTATCATAACTTCCTTTCTTCCGGCTCCGGTCACGAACCGCATAGACAGCCGGCTTCTGTTCCGTGCAGCCAGCGGATATAGCCGTCTGTTCATTGTCCCCACTTTCGACTTCTACAATATCTATCATCTTGACACGAAGCATGAATCGGAGAATACTCTTTACTTTTTCATCAACTCTTTCCTCTTCGATCTCACCATTTCTTACCGCATTTAACAATGGATCTGCCATGCAGTATTCATCGAAGTTTGCATAGATTGACATCTCTACATCGATCGGGCTTTCTGCTGCGGCCTTTGTATCGTGGATGCCACCCCAATCCGAAACGATCAGGCCGTCATAATTCCATTCTTTCCGCAGTATCTCACCGAGCAGTTCATTATTTTCACAGCAATGAACCCCACGGAACAGATTATAAGCACCCATAATAGATCTTACCTTTGCTTTCTTTACTGCTGCTTCAAATGCAGGCAAGTATATCTCACGGAGCGTTCGTTCATCGATCTCGACATTCACCCAGTTCCGCTCTGTTTCCTGATTATTAACAGCAAAATGTTTCACACAGGCACCCACGTCAGAACTCTCGATCCCTTCGATCACCGGAACCGCCATCTCTGATATCAGATATGGATCTTCACTGAAATACTCAAAATTTCTTCCGCAAAGTGGCGTCCGCATAACATTGACACCCGGCGCAAGTATGATATCCTTGCCACGTCCTCTGGCTTCCTCTCCAAGTACCGTTCCTGATTTTCCTGCCAGTTCCCGGTTCCAGGTTGCAGCGATCGCACTGTTACTCGGACAATATGTAACTCCATCATCATTATGTCCGGCTCTGCCCCAGTTATCATTAAAGAATTCGAACCGCACCCCTGTCGGGCCGTCCGACATCACGATTGGGGGGATTCCAAGTCTTTCTACTGCCCCGGTGCGGAACAGACCCGCACCATGGATCATCTTTATTTTCTCTTCTAATGTCAGTTCATTTACTAACTGATCGATCTTTCTTTCATAACCTTTGTGAAACATCATATTTTTCCTTTCTGTCCAGATATTTACAATCCTTATCTGCAAACGATACGGTTGCTGCAGGCTGTAAGAACCGTTGTGCCGGCTTTCACTTCAAGTTTCGTCCCCTGTGCTCCTCTAGATTCTACTTTTTATCCTCTATTCTCTGCTCCACACATAGCAGTATGCCTGTGTTCTCGCTGCAAATTTCGCTTTCTTAAGAAGTTCTCTGACTTCTGCCTTTGTATACCAGCCGGCTTCGATCTCTTCTAATGTAGAGGTACTCTTATGGAACTCTCCCCGTGCCTTTCCAACAACGCAGACATTTGTTTCATTTGAAAAACCGACCGCACTGTAGCTGGTTCCGATGAAATCATCGATCTCATATAATTCCAGCCCTGTCTCCTCACGAAGCTCACGCTTCGCACTCTCCTGCGGCGTCTCACCCGGATCGATCAGACCTGCCGGGAAGTTATATACCCATTCTCCCGGCGCAAGACGGAATTCCTTATCGATCAGTATCTTCTCGCCGGTCTCATCCGTAGCAATGATCACAACTGCATCTGCCATTTTGCCATGCAGTCCTTCAAAATCCGTAATGTCACCATTCCGGCTGATCATCTCATATACCTTCTTCTGATGATCCACTGTCTCATATGTTATATCATAGCGGGTAATAAATTTACCTTCGCATTTCTTTTCTACTTTTTTGAATTGCATTTTCAAATAACACCTTTCAAGTACTAATATTATAAACCGAAGCCGGCATAACAAGATCCATATGATCCGTAACAGAAACGCTTATGTCTTTCCTTTAAGAAACCTCAACATCAAATCGGAATTTTGTATAAGCAGGATTCAGATAACTCATGGTAAACTCTACAATATTATAATCTGCATCCGCGCCCTGATAATCGATCTTATAAATCGCAGTTCCACGTTCCACCTGCAGCAGCTCTGCAAGCCGTTCATTTGCCTCACATATGACCAGCTTCTGTACAAAATGGCATGGCATATGTCCTTTTGCTTCCATATAATCATATAAAGACACTTTGGCGAAATCAAATTCATCCAGATCATCAAAATATTTTATCGGTACATATGTATACTCCACTGCAAATGGTATATCACCCTCTGATCGTACCCGGTAAATTCCATATATCATCTCATCATCCGAAATTCCAAGCTTATATCCCAGATATTTACTTCCTGTGATCTCACCGGTTCCGAGAAGGCGGTTTTTTACCTCCATTCCACCCTTACGGAGCGTCGCTGTGATGCCGGTATTTCCTGCTTCATTTGAATTATCCAGATCGATCTTTTTCTTATCTCTTTGTGCAACATACGTTCCGGAACCCGGTTTACAAACCAGATATCCTTCTTCTACAAGCTTACTGATCGCACGTTTTACGGTCATACGGTTCACACCATAGGCTTCCGCCATTTTTCTCTCACTTGGTATTGCTTCACCCGGCAGATATTTTTTTTCATCTATTTTCTTGATAATAGAATCCTGTAATTGAATATATAATGGCATTCTATAATCCATGGAGCACCTCCTCCATCTTTTGCTTAATGACAGGATCTTCTTTTTCAAATGCGACCCATTCTTTATTGATCACCGATTGCAGATATTCCAGAACCTCACCTTTCTCGTCATATGTGATTCCCTCTTTTTTTACAAGAGCAGTCAGCTTGTCAACATTCAAGGCTTTGGCTTCATTTTCATCAGCATATACAATTCCGATTGTTAATTCCTGTTTTTTGGGAATATGATGATATTCCTGAATCAAAATATCAAATAACGAATTATCTTCCAGATCAAACCGCATCAGCTTAGGAGCCTTGCTTTCCGGTATATATGAATATTCTATGGTGATCGGAACAGCCCTGTCTTCTTCTACGACCATACGGATACGGGTAATTTTGAATAACGGAGTTCCTAACGGAAGCTTAATACTTTTATTCAGTTCCTTATCTACTTCCACACGCTCAAACGCCAACAGTCTGCTTCTTGTTTGTGCCCCCATCTTTTCCAGCTTTTCACTGAATGATCGAATTCGGTCAAGATTGGATATCATTCTTCTGTGGGCTATGTAGTTGCCGCTCCGTTCCCTGCATTCTATGATTCCTTCATCCTCTAATAATTTATATGCAGATCTGACGGTAGCTCTCTGTACCCCAAACTGTTCAGCCAGATCCCTTTCAGATGGGAGTTTTTCTCCTTCTTTCAGTTTATTTTTCATAAAGTAAAATTTTAATTCATACGCAATAAACTCATCTTTATTCATCAATTTCATGGCAAACTCCCTCCTGTACTCTATTAAGTATAGCAACTTTTCCAAACGCAAACAAGCAGGAAATGTCAGTTTATAAGACCAAAAACAGACCCGTACATGTGCGGATCTGTCTCTGTATACTTTTTATAACTCTCTTATTTTTTTCCTTAACGGAAGTATCATACCCGGTGCAACTGATAACTCATCAATGTTCATCTGTAAAAACCTTTCTGTCAGACTTAGATCGGCTGCAAGTTCACCGCATATTCCAATCCACTTTCCTTCTGCATGAGCATTCTCTGCTGCCATTTGGATCATAGATAACACCGCCGGATGGTGTGAATCATAGAAGGAATCCAGATTCCGGTTCTGGCGATCAATTGCCAGAGTGTACTGCGTCAGATCATTTGTTCCGACACTAAAGAAATCCACTTCCTTTGCCAGCTCTCTGCTGATCATAACCGCAGCCGGAGTCTCAATCATTATACCGGTTTCAATCTGATCGGAAAATGCTATTCCATCTGCACGAAGTCCGGTCTTCACCTCGTCCATTATCTCTTTAATACGACGAACCTCTGATACCGAAATGATCATCGGAAACATGATCGCAATCTGGCCATACGCGGATGCTCTGAAAATAGCTCTAAGCTGGGTCTTAAATAATTCGGGTCTGGTCAGACATATCCTGATCGCACGGAACCCCATTGCCGGATTATCCTCTTTTTCCAGATTAAAATATCCAACCTGTTTATCTGCTCCGATATCCAACGTACGGATGATCACCCTTTTTCCGGCCATCATTTCCGCTACCTGTCTATAAGCTGCAAACTGCTGTTCCTCTGTTGGATAAGTTTCATTTTCCAGATATAAGAATTCGCTTCTGAATAACCCGATACCACCGGCATCATTTCGGAGTGCCGCTCCTACATCTGATACATTGGCAATATTGGCATAAAGGTTAATCTTCTGCCCGGATCTGGTTACATTTTCTTTGCCCTTCAATGTCTCCAGAAGCTCACGCTGTTCCTGTTCGACAGCTTGCTTTTTTCTCATGGCAACAAGGATTTCTTCATCCGGATCAATATAGATCTTTCCTTCCTGACCGTCTACGATTGCAAGTCTTCCGTCATATTTCGGTGTTAATGTATCACCGATTCCTATAACAGCCGGAATATTCATGGTTCTGGCAAGAATCGCTGTATGGGAATTTGCCGAGCCTTCCACTGTAATAAATGCCAGCACCTTATCTTTATCAAGCTGAACAGTCTCGCTTGGTGCCAGATCATCTGCCGCGATGATTACCTGCTCCGTCATTTCAAATGAAGCATTCTGTTTTTTTGCAAACTGGGAAAGGAGCCTGTTCGATACATCCTTTACATCTGCTGCCCTTCCCTGCATATAGGCATCATCCATCGCTTCAAAGATTGCTGCATAATTATCAGATGTGACACCTATTGCATATTCAGCATTTACCTTTTGTGTATTTATAATATTCTCTACAGAATCATTATAATCCGGATCCTCAAGCATTAACTGATGTGCTTCAAAGATCATGGCATTTGCTTCTCCCACATCAGTAAGTGCCTTGTCATATAACTGCTGCAATTCAGAAAGTGCTTTTTCCTTTGCAGTCCGGAAGCGGCGTATTTCCGCCTCCGGATCATCGACATGACGTCGTTTTATCTGGATTTCGTTTCTTTTAAAGAATTGTATCTTCCCGATAGCAACTCCGCCAAATACACTTTTACCCTGTAATATTACCATATTGTCACCTCTTTAAAATCCGATCCTTTTACAGATGTTCCTGAACGAACGCTTTCAGGTTTGCTGCATCTTCTGCCTCGTTTTCACCTTCTACTTTTATCAGGATCTCCTGACCTTTTTTTGCTCCCAGACTCATAACTGCCATAACTCCTTTTGCGTTTACGGTTCTGGATCCAAATGTTACGGATACTGTGCTCTTACATTTTGCAGCAGCCATAACAAACTGTGAAGCCGGTCTGGCATGAAGTCCCTGCTCATCTGTAATTACATATGTGAATTCAACCATAATAACCGCCTGACCTTTTTAATATTCAAACTGACGATAGTAACGTCTGAATTCCAGACTATGTCCTGTATTCTGCTCATAATGAATAGCAAGTCGTTCTGTTAATATCGCGGTAATGATCATCGGAGAGCAGATTACACGGAACTCATCATCGATACCATCCAGAATGTAATCCTTGGTATCAATAATAACAGCTTTCTTTGTATGTTCTTTTACAAATCGTTCTACTCTTTCATCTAATGGTCGATATTCGTCCTCACCTTTTATTACAAATACCGGAACTCTGTCATCAACTAACTCCAATGGTCCATGGAAGAAATCAGCAGATGAAACAGTCTTTGTACGAACCCACTGCATCTCCTCTAAGATACACATTGTAAAGAGATAGGTCTCACCCCAAAGGACACCGGAGCCTGTAAACATTGTATATGGTTCATGTGCATATGTCTTTGCGATCTCGATCGCTCTTGGCTCAAATTTTTCTCTTACCGCAAGGAGATCCTTAAACAGATTTTCCATCTGATCTGCCCATCTGTCATAATGTGGAAATTCTCCTCTGTTCTTTAAGATACGGAGCATTACAAAATAGTATAATAAGTAAGAATGCTCACAGTCACCACATGCATTATAAATCGGGTCTGTCAGCAGATTTGCTAAAGGAGTTGTCTCATCCTTTGTAAATCCATATACATTGATTCCCTGATCCTTACAATATTTTACTGCCTTCAAGATCTCCATAGTATTGCCTGATGCAGAAGAGGTAAATACAAGAGTCTTATCTGTAATATGTTTTTTATTTTTTACCAGAAATTCACCTGCATTTTCAAGATAGATTGGAAGATCTGTATATTTCTTGGCTACTTCTACAACCGGATACCATTCTGCCCATGTTCCACCGATACCAATCATACATACGCTGTCATATTCCTTTGCCGTGATCCGGTCAATCAATGCCTCAACCTCTCCTCTTAATGAGTATGTCTTTGCTCCGTCCTTTAAATATTTCTCTGCGTCAAATTTTTTTAATGCCATAGTTCTTTCCTCCTGTTATTTTTTATTCCCCTATAATAGTTATATAAATTGTTCTATATTGCGGTCCATCATATTCACACAGATATATGTCCTGTGCACTTCCACTTTTCAGCTTTCCATCTATAACCGGGAATACACAATGATTTCCGGTCAGATGGGCTTTTAAATGTCCGGTCGGATTGCCTGCCATCGCACCGTAGGTATCTAACAGCCTTCCATGGGCATATTCTCCGTCCTCAGGAACAAGTCTTTCCATCAGATGCCCAATATCATATTCCAGGCACTCCAGTCCTTCATTAACTGCAATTCCTGTTGTCGTATGTGCTGTTATAACATATACAACACCATTTCTGATTTTGCTTTTTTCTACAACCTGCCTGATATCATCTGTAATTTTCACCAGACAGTTATATTCTTTTGTCAGCACCTCTATACTGCTATGTGTTACCATCATACCTCCAATCCCAGAAACTCAATCGCGTTCTGTCCAAATATCAGATCGTTGGTAGATTCTCTTATATCCATAGCTTCTATAGCCTTTTTCATTCTCCGCATCTCTAACCGCGGATCATCAGAGCCAAACATGATCTGATGTCTGAAGCTTCGATCGATCCAGTGCGGTCCCATATCCACTTCGAATACCTTGTGATAAAACTCCGGGGCTGTATCAAAATACAGGAATGCTGTATCCGCATAAACATTTCTGTATTTGAGCATCAGCATACAAGTTTCCTGCACCCATGGCCATCCGCAATGTGCAAGACAGATTCGAAGCTTTGGATGTCTGTATGCTGTTTCTTCAAACTCAACCGGCCTCGCATATTTAGATAAGGTATCCGGCTCTACCGACATTCCGCAATGAAACACGATCGGTTTATTATACTTCTCGCATATCTGATATATCGGCTCCATGTATTCATCTCCCGGATAGAACTTCTGCTTTGACGGATGAAGCTTCAGGCCTGCCAGATGATACTCTGCAAATGCTGTTTCAAGTATCTCTGTCGCATCCGGCCTGTGAGGATCTACACTGGCAAATCCGATAAAACGATCCGGATATGTTGCTGTCAATTCCTTTATCTGGTCATTTGTTCCTAGTATGCCTCCATATTCCGTAGTCAGATCCAGTGGAAGCAAAACCGCTTTATCCACTCCGGAACAATCCATCAAGGTTAACAGTGCATCAACCGGGATCTGATCCGTCTTGTATAAGCCATACATCTTTTTTGCAAATTCATTCTGATATTCCGTTTTGCATACCGGCTCTAAAAATGCAGGATGTACATGCATATCAATTACTATTTTTTTCACCTTACTACTACCTCCTTTTTAACCAAGGAAGCCAAAGAATGCTCCTGCTATTCCAAGTACAAGCATGATCAACATAATAAGCAACGGATTAACCTTCTTCTTCAATAACCAGTAAGTAACTCCAAATAGCAACAGCACCGGAAGGCCCGGGACAATGCCATTTAACAGATCCTGAATTGTACTTGCTTCTTCGCCGCTTCCGATCTTCGTTACAAAATTAATCGACGTCATATCCATCGTCATGCCGCCAACTACCATGATACCCATGATAGAGGCTACTTCCATAACTACCTTCATCAAACCGGATTCAACAATCTTTGCCATGGATTCACGACCCATTTTATATCCAAGGAATACTCCAAACCATCTGCAGAGATATGCCGGAATGTTAAAGATCAAAAGGAAGAGAATAGGTCCGAGAATGTTCCCCTGCAAGGCAAGTGAACATCCGATTCCTGTTGCGATTACCTTGATCGTGCCCCAGAACAGAGAATCGCCGATTCCTGCTATAGGTCCCATTAATGCTGTTTTTACTGCGCCAATCGAATCTGTATCAAAATCTGCATCCTGTGCATTTTCCTCTTCCATTGCGGCTGTGATACCCATCTGAAATGTTGCAAGATAATGGCTGGTCTGATATAACGTCAGATGACGCTTCATAGCAGCTGCCAGATCCTTCTTATCCGGATACAGTTTCTTTAAAACCGGATACATGGAAAAACAAAATCCTACATTTCCCATTCGTTCATAATTCCATGTATGTTCATATGTGATCTCTCTTAAAAACACCTTTGTGAGATCTTTTTTCGTAACTACCTTATCGTAGTCTGCATGTATCTTAGAACTCATCAAAATCACCTCCGTTATCTGCGTTTTCAACTACCGGTACTTCCCCCTGTTGCTTGTCTCCGAATATGCCGAATGTTACTCCGATTATCACAATAAGTACGGCAAAAATCGCAACTCCTGTTGTGGATATTCCAAGGTATGATACCAGGAAAAAACCAAGGAAGAAAAATGGTGCAACCTTGCGATTCATCATCTGCTGTGCAAGCATTGCAAAACCAAGTGCAGGAAGCAGTGCTGCTGTTATATCCATACCGGACTGAACAAATTCAGGTATTTTACCAAGAAGTGCTGTTACTGCATCACTGCCAAAATAAAATGCAAGTGGGATGCAGACAATACCAAAAAGATTCTGAAGATATCCTGCGATCAGATAATCTCTGTTAAATGCCCGTATATTACCTTTTTCAGCATCACGGTCACATTTGTGGATCATAACAAGCATCAACGGCTGGCAGATACCGGTATTTGCCGCAAGCATTACGGTTGCGATCGGAATACCAAGTACTAAAGCTGTTTCCGCTCCGGCTCCTGACTGAATCGCAAGTGAAACACCGAGCACAGTGCCTGCGATCAGATCCGGCGGATTATATGCACCGATCGATACGGCTCCTACAAGTGCAAGTTCCATAGTTGCACCCATAATAATACCGGCCGGAAGGTTTCCCATTACCAGACCTACTAACGGTCCAAGAACGATCGGCCGCTGCAGGCAGCTTGTACCAAGCAGCCATTCTGAATAACCAAGCAGGCCGATCAGAAAAATAAGTATTGTTTTTAATATCATAATCTGTCCCTCCATTCATCCGTTAAAACAGCGATTTGCATTTAATTACTTTATCAGCCGGGATCATCTGAATAAATACATCAACGCCATCATCAACCATCTCTTTTACCAGAGCCAGCTCGGCTGCATCCATATATGCGCTTCTACCATATAATTTTGCATTTTCATGGTATGCAATGTTGCCGATATTTAATGTCTTTTCTCCTGTAGCTTCAATGATTGCTTTGGCTATTTCTACCGTTTCACAGATGATAAATAATTTATATTTATCAGTTACCCCGCTTTTCAATGCCTCTACAGCTTCCGCTGTATTTTTTACTACAACCTTTGTTCCGGATGGTTTCGCCATCTTTAGTGCGTTTAATCTCAGCGGATCATTTTTAACCGTGTCACTTACCAGCAGCAGGCAATCTGCCCCTAATGATGCTGTCCATGATACTGCTACCTGTCCATGTAAGAGACGATAATCAACGCGAATTGATTTAATCATATAAACCTTCTCCTTTCTTTTCTGTCAATACACAGATTAAAAATCTTCATCATCATACGTTGCATTTACTGTATTACAATAAACCATCATATCTTTAGCCTCTGCAACCGCACTTTCAATTACAGATGCCGTATCCTGATCCTCTGCACTCAGCAGGATACCGATCACTGCAGCCAGATTCACACCGGCAACAACATGTATCCTTGGATCAGACAATAATGCGGATGCATTATTATTCACACTTCCGCCTAAAAGATCTGTCATTATCACAATCTCTGCCTCTGAATTCGCTTCAACAATTCTCTTTAATTCCGGAAGCGGATCCGGGCATTCATCTGTATAAGCATTGATACAGGTCAGATTTTCCTGTGTACCTGCCAGCATTTCAATCGTTGTCAACATTCCTTCGGCCATCTTTCCGTGTGTTGCTAAGACATATTTTCTCATCCGTTCTCCTCCCTTCTGCTCCTTTCAAGCTTTTCTTTCATAATCCTGTCATAGTCTTCTGTTTTTGGCGAAACAGCCTGTTCCATCTGGGAAAACAGCGGATGACAAGTAAAATTATTTTTTTCTTTTGTTACATGAGCCGCTATATATTGAAACAATGCAGCTGTATATAACGGTGTGATCTCTGCCGGAAGCCGGCATGGTATCCGAATCTGTCCATCTCGTTTATCGTGAACCTGATCCGTAATCACATAGCAACGTTCCGTGATCAACGATGTTGCTTTATAAATATCATACAGTCGATCAGAGGTTTTACCACAGTCTATAAAGAAAACCGAATAATCCGGAGTTAGCTGCATATCCGGTCCATGTATAAATTCTTCGCTCTCATAATATACCGTCGAGACTTTCAGAGTTTCCTGAAATTTCAACGCTCCCTCTCTGACCGTTGCCAGATTGGCTCCATCGCCGACCAGTATTGCTTTTTCCATACACAACAGATCCTGATATCGTTTTTGTACCAATTCTTTCGCCTGTATCAGGCAAAGCTCCTGCATTTCACAAGCTTTCCGGATCTGGCTTACTGCAGTTTCATATTCCTGATCACTGATTTCTTTTTTTTGAAAACCTATCTCCAGTATCATAAGCATCAGGAACTCGATCAAAGTAGAATATCCAAGAGTTACATAATCAATCGTTTCATTCCCAACTCCATACTCCACAAGACGATCTGTGTATCTGCTTGCACTGCCATTCTCATTCCCTGTTAACAAAACAAATGGTTGATGCTCTTTATCCAGCTCCTTCATAATTTCAATTATGTTTGTACTGCATCCACTCTGGGATATTAAAATCGTAAACCGGTTCTTTTCTCTCTCCCGGTAAACATCCAGATATTCCACTGTACTTAATACACTGATATCAAATTTACTGTATTTTAAAAGAAATGGTCGAGCTGCATATGCTGCATTCAGGGACGATCCGGATGCGATCAGACATATATCTTCTTTGTCCTGATCCAGATACCAGTCGCATATCTTTTGGGTAAGAGACTTTCTTTTATCAAGATTATCTTTCATGATACGACCGGAAACCTGAATATAATATTCCATATCCTTCTCCATTTTCATCTCCTTTTGTGGTTCTTTTTGTGAACCACTTTGTAAACATAATATACCACCTATCAACTGGTTTTGCAATACCAATTTTATATTTTTTTATACCAATTTGAAAACATGTAAAAAAACAGAGAAACTGGCATACTTGTAGTACCAATTTCTCTGTTTTTTAGATATCACTGTTTTTAAATTACTGATTTCTTTTTTTTATTATCTTATTCGCTCACAACGGTTCGGTTACGTCCGGCTTCCTTCGCCTGATACAGCGAATTATCTGCCCGATTGAACCATGCCTTTGCACTCTCTCCTTTGGAATATTCCGCAACACCACAGCTACAGGTGATTCCACTGTTATTCATGAACTGGAAGTAGTAGCATCGGAATTCTGTTCTTACATCCTCTACTACATTGATAACCTTCGGCAATTCAATATTATTGAACAGTATAACAAATTCCTCTCCACCGTAACGGAATGCAAGACCATAGTCTTTGGATTTCTCCTTTAGCATCTTACAAAGTGCCTTGATAACCACATCACCATTGCTATGTCCGTATGTATCATTTACATTCTTGAAATGATCGATATCAAAAATCGCAATATATGCTTTCTCTCCGGTTTCTTCTGTACGCTGGATTTCTTTCTCCAGGCTCTCCTCAAAGGAACGTCTGTTATATAATCCTGTCAACGGATCTTTACGAAGCTCTGTCATAAGATTCATCTGACGAACTGTGAAGTTACCGATGGATTCCATCAGCTCTTTCGTATGCATATTCAACAAGAAGGTTACCACGCTCAAAACTAAAACCAACCCAAATGAAGCTGTTACATACGCCCCAAAGCTAATCTCCTTCCACTCAAACAGACTATACAGACGGATATCATTAATGATCAGACTGCAGAATGTCAGAAGCGTCATCACCAGTGTAATATTCTGATTCGCAAATACGGCTGTGATCACGATTGAAACCATAGGCAACAGCGCCAGTACGATCGCATTATAATGCTCAAATGCCGGAACAATAAAGATCACAAACATCATCATGGATACCAGCCAGTCAGCTCCGTTCTCGGTCAGCTTGTTTTTTTTCAAAACATATACGGTTCCGGACAACACCCCTGCATATATGACAAGAGGAATTGCTACATATAACCCCATATACGCTCCTCGCGTCATTCCCAAATCTTTTTTTACCAGACATATGATTACTTCCACAACCATGAACATGATCGCAGCCGACAGAAATACCTTCCACAACAACAACTGCCATTTTTTACTGATATCAACATTTATTGTATCATTATTCATTACGAATTCTCCTTATACGTTCCCACCAATTTTCTTTTCGCATGAAAGCACCCGCATTTTTGATTTTACACTATATAAGCCATATCGTCCACTATTTTTTTGTCAAAAGTACCTAAAAATCGACATTTTTTGCTCCAATTATTATACATAATGTAAAAATACCTTCTGTACATATCTGCATGAACTGTTTCTTATGTACAAAAGGTATTTTCCCTGACGGTTTTCACAGATGCTTCTGTAATAAACCATTTATTTAATTTTAATCTTTATAATGCATATCCGACTTCAAATGCCTTCAGGTTCATCTCAACTGTCTTTGGAGGAACCGTTGCCTTGATAACCTCTACCCATTTGTCATGGTCAAAATCCATATGTTTTGCAGCAACACCGATAATGATCGTATTAAATACTTTTGGATTGCCAAGCTTCTTTGCCTCTGCCATCGCATCGATGGAGATCACCTTATGCTTCTCTGACAATGTCTCTAAGATGTGTTCCGGATATTCTGCCTGACCGGTTACAACCGTGATCGGATCGATTCTCTGATCATTTGCAATAATCACGCCGTCCTTCTTCAGAAAATGAGCATAACGCATAGCCTCAAGCTTCTCAAATGCGATCAGAACATCTGCATGACCTTCTTCTACGATCGGTTCCGCAACCTTCTCACCATATCTTACATATGTAACAACACTACCGCCTCTCTGGCTCATACCATGAACCTCGGAGAGCTTTACATCATAACCTGCTGCTGTCGTGATACCACCGAGGATACGGCTTGTAAGAAGAGTTCCCTGTCCACCGACACCAACTATCATAATATTCTTTACAGCCATTAGAATTCCTCCTTTTCGATCGCATCAAACTTACAACGCTTCATACACAGTCCGCAACCATTACACATGGTCTCATCGATCTGGATCGTTCCATCCGGCTGCTTGATAACTGCCGGACATCCCGGCTTTAAGCACATACCACACTTCTTACATTTCTCCGGGATAGCTCTGCATACACCTGTTACCTTGGTTGTCTTTAAAAGAACACAAGGAGACTTGGTGATAATAACAGAGATCTCATCCTTTGCAACTTCCTCTTTGATCAGCTTCTTTAAACCGTCAATGTCAAATGCATTGATCTCATGTACACTGTCAATACCGATCGCCTTACACAATTTATAAATATTGATCGCATATGTAAGTTCACCCTGCAAGGTCTTACCGGTCGCTGCATGATCCTGATGTCCTGTCATACCGGTTGTTGAGTTATCAAGGATGATAACGGTTCCTGTACCCTTGTTGTAAACCATGTTCATCAGAGAGTTTACACCTGTATGCATAAATGTGGAATCACCGATAACCGCAACCCAGTTCTTGATGTAATCTTTTCCTTTTGCTTTTTCCATACCATGTAATGTAGAAATGGAAGATCCCATACATACGGTTGTATCAATTACGCTAAGCGGCGCAACTGCTCCCAGTGTATAGCATCCGATATCTCCTGCTGCATGGATCTTCAGTTCGTTTAATACTGAAAATACACTTCTATGCGGGCATCCCGGACAAAGGATAGGTGGTCTAGGTGCAACCTTTGCAGGTTCTTCCTGCTCAACCTTCTCGCCGAGGATCTTCTCTCTTAACATATTTGCACTGTATTCACCCTGAACGGTCAAAAGCTCCTTACCTACTGCATCGATGCCCCAGGCTCTTACCTGTGTCTCGATATGAGGCTCTAACTCCTCAATAACATACAGCTTATCAACCTTTGCCGCAAAGTCTTCGATCAACTTTCTAGGAAGCGGATTTACCATACCGAGCTTTAATACGGAGGCATTTGGCATTGCTTCCTTTACGTACTGATATGGAATACCGCTGGTGATAACACCAACGCTGGTATCATTCATCTCTACACGATTGATCGGCATATCCGCACCGTCTGCTGCCATGTCCTTTAATCTCTGTTCTACAAATACATGACGAGGGATCGCATTACCCGGCATCATAACCATCTTCTTAATGTCTCTCTCGTATGGCTTGTCTTCTACTTCTACTCTGTCATTTAATTCAACAACGCCCTGTGAATGTGCCAGTCTGGTTGTTGTACGGAGCATGATCGGAGTATCGTACTTCTCGCTGCATTCAAATGCATACTTTGTGAACTCCTTTGCTTCCATACTGTCAGATGGTTCAAACACCGGAATCATCGCTGTCCTTGCTACCAGTCTGGAATCCTGTTCATTCTGTGATGAATACATACCCGGATCATCGGCTGCTACTAAAACCATACCACCCTTTACACCGGTATATGCTGCTGTAAATAATGGATCTGAAGCTACGTTCACACCTACATGCTTCATTGATACGATTGAACGGACACCGGCAAATGATGCTCCGATCGCAACCTCTGTTGCAACTTTTTCATTTGGAGACCATTCTGCATATATCTCAGGATATTTTACAATATTCTCACTGATCTCTGTACTTGGAGTACCCGGATATGCTGCTGATACCTTTACACCGGCCTCATATGCGCCTCTGGCGATCGCTGCATTACCGAGCATTATCTTTTTTTCACCCATTAATTTATCCTTCCTGTCATTTCTAATATTTGCCTTTTGGCAACTCTAATGCTTTATTATACAAGAATTATCAATAAAAGGGAAGTGCTTCTATACGCTTAAAAATAAAAAAGCATATATCAGAGAAAAAAACACCTTTTACGGCTTATATTTATTATGAATTTCGAATATAAACAACCGGCCGTCTGTTAATCGCACTGCCACATCTGTGCTGCCGGTTCACGTTGAGGTATTTTCTCCGTCTTCCGCACCAGTTCAAGGAACTGATTCCGGTATAACTGGTCGTTGCTTGCCTGAGCCATGTTTCTTTCATCCGTCTGAACCGTGATTCCTGCTTCCGCAAGTTCTTCCACCATCTTATACGTCGCTATTCCTTTATATGCGCTGTCCGTAAGCAGCATTCCATATACCGCAACCGCCGATGCAAAGCTCAGGTCATGAGACATTCCCTTTTGACCGCTTTCTGCCTTTATAACGGCTGTTTCCAGTGTGCTCTTATCTCCATCCGGTTCTTTGTAACGGATATTCACGGTTGCCAGTTCGCCGGAATAATCTGTACTCTGCTTTTTCGATGTATATTTTGTCTCTGCCTCCGGCACGTCAAATTCCGAATCGACCGGAACCACCTCATAGAGTGCAGTCACCACATGACCGGCTCCGATCTCGCCGCCATCCACCGTATCATCTGCAAAATCTTCTGCGGAAAGCGTACGGTTCTCATATCCGATCTGCCGATAACCTTTCACCTGCTCCGGATTGAATTCAATCTGCATTTTGACATCCTTTGCAACCGTATATAAGGTTCCACCCATTTCGTCAACCAGAACCTTCTTTGCTTCATAGACTGAATCCAGATACGAATAATTACCGTTTCCGCGATCTGCCAATGCTTCTAACTTGTTATCTTTCAGATTATCAGAACCAAATCCCAGAACACTCAAGAATATACCGCTGTCCTTCTCCTCAGTGATCAATCCTACCAGATCACTCTCGCTTGTCAGCCCGACATTCAAATCCCCGTCCGTCGCAAGGATCACCCGATTATTTCCGTCTTTTATAAACTGCTGCTCTGCGATCTCATATGCCGTGATCAGTCCCGCGCTTCCATTTGTGCTGCCGGATGCTTCCAGCGAATCCAGTGCCTCGCATATCGTATAGGCCTCCGAACCTGCCACGCCATTTAGAACAACCGTATCCGAACCCGCATATGTAACAATACTGATCCTGTCGTTCTCATCCAGATTCTCTGCCAGCATTTTAAATGCTTTCTGTGCCAGCGGCAGTTTATTTTCCTCATACATAGAACCGGATGTATCGATCAGGAATACCAGATTGGATGCTTTCTTCTCACTCATATCGATCGCGGCCGTATTCAGTCCTACCATCATCAGCTTTGTATCTTTATTCCATGGACAATCCGCATATTCCGTATATACTGCAAACTTCTTCCCAGCCTCCGGGCCTGATACATAGTCATAATCAAAATAATTGATCATTTCTTCGACCCGGACTGCTCCCTGCAGGCGGCAGCATTCCTTCTTCGATATAACTTCTGATATTGCTGTAGGAAGCTGTATCACAGTCTGCCGCAAATGTTGAAAGCGGGAAATCTTTAGCAGACACAAAACGGTGTTCTTCCTGATAGTCATACTCTCTGGTATCATAACCGGATTCTCCATATCCGATTTTTACATATTCAGAATTTGATGCACTGTCCGTTACGGAATTATATGTATCGGCAGCCGAAACCACACTATCACAAGCCTCTTCTTCTATGCATTCCGGCACAGCCATATTTTGCTGTGACTGTCCGGATTCCGCTATATTTTCTTCAAATTCCTCTTTTACGGCTTCCTGTCTGTATCTTTCTGCGATGCTCTCCCGCTCCGTACCTGACCGGCTTTCCGTTCCCTGTCGTTCTCCATGCGTGCCTCCTGTTTCTTTCCAGCTTCCGCAGCCTGCAAGACAGCCCGCCATCATGCAGGAGATCATAACCACACTTACCATCCGTCTGATTTTTCTCATAAAAAATACCCTCCTTATCTTAGTCACTATCCGATATCTGCATAATTTCTGCTCTGATCACCTCCGACGTTATCAATCGTCGAATGTGAAAACAAAATTTTACAGCTATCTATTCTCTTTATGACTAAGATACGGATGGGTATCCTCTTTTTATGGAATTTTTTCTTACAGATCAACTACTGTCTGCTTAAGATCCATGCCTGTTGTTCAGAATCATATCGGAGAAGTGTACCTGTTACTTCTTCCCCTACCGAAAATGTCTCTGCTTCTTCCGGCTGCAATACGATGTCCTGACCGGTTATTAATTCCCCGGATGCATCAGATACCTGCAAGAGTTTTGCGGCATATTTTTGTACCGCATCCGGCTCTGCTGTTACAATCTCTGTGATCTGAAGTGTAACTGCTATATTACTCATTTCCTGCCATGCATCCATATCAGCTGATTCCGGCACCTGAAGATCTGTACATCCCGCATTTTCCTGTGCATCTGTCTGACTCTTTGTATGGCCTGCTTCCGCCTGAACATCGGACGAATCTCCACCGGCTCCATTCATCTGTATAGCTTCTGTTGTATTCTGTGTCGGTCTGTTGGCAGTTTCATTCTGTACTGTCTCCGGTATGGAATCCGCTGTTTCATCCACATAATCTTCCGCCCGATCGGATATATTTGAATTCTCTGCTGCATCCAGCCCATCATTTGAAACATCCGTTGTCCTGCCTGCATTTATTTCTTTCGAATGTCGCTTAGAATCAGACAGCAACGGTGTCGCGATCACTGCGGCCAGAAGAACCGCTGCGATCGCAAGAACCGGAATTACATATTTTACCTTAGAGGTTTTCTTTTGTTTTTCTTCTACATCCTTTGCTTCACGGTCAAGCCCTGCTTCGATCCGATCCCACAGATCCGGTGCTTCTGCATCGATCCGATTCAGATAAGCTTCTATGAATCTGTCTTCTTCCGTCTGTCTGTTCTTATTCTGTTCATCTCTCACAGCCTGCACCTCCTTAATTTTTGTATTGCCTGATTATAGATCCATGTGATCGTTCCGATCGGTCGCCCTTTCATTTCCGCGATCTCTTTAAATGTAAATCCTCCGACTACCTTCAGATCCAGAATCTCCTGCTCCTCCGGCTTTAACGTGGCAACTGCCTGCTTCAATGTCAGGCTCTCCACTACCTGACTCTCCATCGTCTTTCCTTCGTTTCGCTCCGGCATTTCATCCACCAGCATTTCACGATCGATCTTTCGTATCCGGTCGATCGCCATATTCTTTGCGATCGTCACAAGCCATCTCTTATGACCGGTTCCCTTCTTATAACTGTCTGCGATCCGATAAAGCTTGATGAAGAACTCCGATGTCACATCCTCCGCTTCCTCTCTCTGCCGGATCGTATCATAAACCACCGCAAAGATCAGCTTCAGATATTCGTCATATACTGCCCGGAGGCTCTCCCGGTCTCCCTGTGCGATCGCAGACATATATTTTCCAAATTCTCTGTCTGTCATTTGTCTCTCCCTATAACCGCTATACGTTTTTACCCCTGTTTTTTATGGAATTTTTCCGATTTTCTATTACTGTTCATTTCACTTCAATTTGCTAATATTCTGTCCGGCTTCGTATAGACCCAATTCTCTATTATTCAAGAGGCTGTACTGCCAGCAATTCCATCACATACCCCTTCTTTCGCTCCTTCCATGCAAATGGCCAGAACAACCGCCGTTCCGCTTCAATCCGGATATCAAAATCCTTATGCATTCCGATGTCATGACGAAGCTGCAATGCTCCTTCAATTTCTTCAGGGACAAGATTCTCCCACTGATCCATAGCGGATTCATTTACAACTGCCCATTCTAACCCGAACACCATTAATTTCTCCGTCAGCATATAGATCACATCATTTGTCCGGGTAACCGCAGCTTCGTTTAATGCCCGGATCGCATTCTCGATCATCTGCAATTCTTCCTCGTCATAATTCTCCCGATACATATATAACAGGCCTGCAAATCTCGCATTCAACTGACTATGAAGTCCTACGCAGACGCTGTAGTCAAACCTTCGTCCGATCTCCGGCAATCCCCTGTGGCTGTTGTCAAATGCAACCTGTTTCAAATGCTCGATCACGATCTCTGCTTCTTCACCCTCTGCAAGCAATGCTTCAAACATTTCATAAGTCTCAAGCTCTACATTCCAGAAAGGAAGATCCACACAAATAGCATCTGTTTCCTCCAATCCATAGGTCTTACACGCCTGTGCAAGTCCCTCTGCATCCCGGTCGATCAAAACCAGCTTAAATCTCTCTGCAAGTCTTGCCAGATCGATGTCATTTGACCGTCCTGCTCCCCATATAGCAAGAACAGGCTTACACCCTCCGTCGGCCACACAATTTTCTTCTATAAAGTCTGTCAGCTTCTGTCGGTATCCCCGCCACTCTTTATAAGCATTCGGAAGAACCTCTGATGCAATCAGCCGATCCAAATATCTCATATAATTCACTTCTTTCTCGCATTATGCCGGTATGTGCAAGCACATCCGTCGCAATGCTCATTTTATCACGTTTTTATAGTATACTCTACCTTCAAAATGTAGTAGAATGATAAGGACAATGATTTTTTGTCTATTCATGCAAATTGATAAAATAAAGATTGCCTAAAACAGAAACGGAGATTATGAATATGTCTGCTAAAGATAATAATACAAATACAAATATATACAGAAGCTATATTGACGCTCTTCTATATCCGGAGCAGAATCCTTTTATAGAAGACATGAAACGATTCGAGGAGCTTATGATGATGTACTCCTGTGCGATCAAGGAAGTTCAGACCAAGCTGGATGTATTAAATACAGATTTCAGCGTTCGCTACAACCGAAATCCGATTGAATTTATCCAATCACGCATCAAGAAACCGGTCAGCATCGCAACAAAGCTGTCTTCAAGAGGATGTCAGGTATCCGTGGAAAATATCGTATATAATTTGAATGATGTTGCGGGACTCCGTGTTATCTGTTCCTTTATCGATGACATCTACGCCGTTGCAGAGAAGCTCATCAGTCAGAATGACATTACTCTGATTGAGGCAAAAGACTATATCAGCCATCCAAAGCCAAATGGTTACCGTAGTCTTCATCTGATCATAGAAGTTCCTGTCTTCTTTGCCGACCATACGAGAAATATGCGGGTAGAAGTTCAGATCCGTACCATCGCGATGGACTTCTGGGCAAGTCTTGACCACCAGCTCCGTTATAAAAAGGATGTCGCCGATCCCGAACTTATCTCCGGTCGCTTAAAACATTGTGCTGATGTTATCTCTCAAACAGACCTCGAAATGCAGGAGATTAAAAATATGATCTACGGAGATGGTGCTCAGCCACAGATCAAATTGTGTCTTGAAAAAAATACAGAAATTTTTTAAGAAAATCTTAGATTTTGTTTGACAAATTTATAGAACTGGTATAAAATACTATCTGTTGTTGAACAACGTGTGTATGTAGCTCAGCTGGATAGAGCACTTGGCTACGGACCAAGGTGTCGGGGGTTCGAATCCTCTCATGCACGTAGAAAAAGACAAAACCATTTCGGTTTTGTCTTTTTTATTTACTACATATGCTCATCGGGTAGAAACGAAATGTGTCATTGTTTATTATATGCACAATCAATCTGTAGGGGTGTATTTTTTACAGCCCTCGCTTTTTGGCTGTGTATATCCTCTTATAACCTTGCCGCAAGAATCTGACGTTTGACCTCCTGTCCATTCAGGATAAACTCTGCACGACCGTTCTCCAGTTGTATATTCTTTTCAAGTGCTCCGATATCTGAATTGAACTCTGTAACGGCATTCGTTCCAATATCGGCATTGGAACAGTACAGCTTGGCAGACATGACCGAATTACCAAAGGCAACCGCCGCCTTGCCCTGTACCACGCTTTTAACTGCCGCATACCCGATATAGATATCCGTTCTTCCTGCACGGCATCCGATGCCATAACATTCCTTTGCACGGATATTCGACGAGATATTTACATTTTCCAGACGAACCATACAACTGTTACCGGCAATCGTTCCGATACCGGTTATAATATTACCTGCCCCCTGAAGCTTTGCCGATATATTCTCAAGCTTAATATCTGCATCACCATTTACAGATCCAATGATCGTACCGTTTGATATACCGGAATAAATATCCATGTCGCAGTATTCTATAAGCAATTCGGAATCACCGTTTACAGATCCGATACAGGCTCCTTCCTGACCTTTCATATCAAACTCATAATGTCCGCGTTTGATGTTGATAAAACCGCCAAGTCCGGAACCAATACCAATGCCCTTCATACCATTTGCATTAATGATGATTCCACCATCCTGATAGAAGTTGAGTTCGCCATGATACTCATCCAATGAATTACCAATGCCAAAGTATTTTCCCGAATTCAGATTGATCGTCAAATTACCGTCTCCTACAACCGTAAGCACTGAACTGTCCGGAACTCTGATACCTCCTGTACGTAGTTCGTTTTCTCCGGCAATCTGAAGATTTACATTACATTTCTTACCGATATCAATACACGGAATTCCGCGTTCTCCCGCAAGACTGACATTCTCAAGTATGATGGTGCCACGGAATCCATCTTCTACAGACATCAGTATATTCGGCTGGAAACCAACAGAACCTTTGATTATGATCTTTTTATTGATTCCCCGCGCTTTCTTAACCTTAATGCTTGTATATTTATTAGCGGCAAGCTGTACCAAGGAAACCGTATCATTATAATCCGTCTCATATTCTTTCTTATACAGTCTGGCATTCAGGCTCTGATTATATTGAACAATTTCATTCATCACACGTTCATCGATTGAACGCACAACATACGGCTGCGGCCTTGATGTATAATAACCCTGAATCAGATCAACGCCCAGCTTAATAACCTCCCGCAGCTCCTGTGTCAATTCAATTCCCTCTGCCAGCGTCAGAATATCATTATCATGCGCAAATTCTATAATATCCTTTACAAAATGCTGTTTCTGGATATCTTTGTGTATATCTGTCATAAGCATACGATCGATTTTTACAAACCGAGGCATGTATCGAAGCAGATTATTTACATTGGAATAACCGGAACCATAATCATCAATGGCAGTCTCAATGTTCATCTTTGCAAAGGAGTTCTTCAGCTCCTTTAACTGAACATCCCCCATCTCTGTTTCTTCTGTAAATTCAACAACAAGCTCTCCTGCATGCTGTTCCATAATCTCAGTTAATTTCTTCTTATCCTTACCTGTCAGCTGACACCCCGGAATACTGTTAATAAATACTTTCTTACCCTCAAAATCCCGAGAGTGTTCCTCTATGTAATCAACCACATTAAAAAATGTCGCTTTTTCTATATCATATAAACGGTTCAGACGATCTGCACTTTCCAGCATATCAAGCGGCGAAATCTTACGCTCTGTGTCCGCACGCATTAGAGCCTCATATGCATAAACATCTCCTGTTCTGGCATTGATAATTGGCTGGAAATGATAAACAAACCGGTTATTATCCAGAATAAATTCCATCAAATGGTCATCCGCTTTCTGTTTATCCGTCAGAACACCTGCCCTTTCCTCTTTTCCTTGCTCTATGGCCTTCTTATTGTTCTTCACATTGATAGTTTCATTGATCAGATGATCCAGGGCTTCCGAACCGGAGATCATATCACAACGGATACCCGTGCAGATTTCAATCTCATATGCCTCTTTGCGCAATTCATTATACTGCTTTATCTTATCCGACAGACGTTTGATAAACGCCTCTCCGCATGTTTCATCAGATGCTTCAACCGGGAATGCAACAACGAATTCATCATTACTGATACGGGCACATATAGCATCATCATCCTGACTTTCCGATATCAGCTGCGCCAATTTCAAAATAGCGGCATCCCCTGCCTTTCTTCCATAGCTTGCATTGATATCCTTTAATTTATTAATATCAATCGCGATCACTGCTATTGATTTACCATCAAATGTCGCATTTTCGCAAAGCTCATTTCCCTTCTGTAAGAAGCCCTTATAATTATACAAGCCGGTCATTGCATCACGAATCTGTGTTGCTTCCATCTGACGCAACAACTCCCGCAGACCATTCTGACGATAAAACGCTTCCATACTCTGCATAATACTCTTTAACCAGTTTATGTAAACCTCTGTAAACTGTGCTTCTGTATCTGTAAAACCAATAACTGCATAACCAAAGCTTCGGTTATCAAAATACAATGGTGTAAAGAAAAATGTCTCCGGACACTCTCTTTGCTCAGATAGTTCCGGTATCATCTCTTTCATTTCAAATATGTCATCAAAGCTGATACGATTGTCTGTGTGTTCACTCGGTCCACATTTTATGATACGATATATCTTGTCCGTATAGCCGTTAGAACGCATTGCATCCTCACTGATCATAACCTCCGATGAATTCCAGTAATCATTCATGCATATACTAAGCGAATGGAATGGCCGCACCTGATATACATGCTGAAATATTGTATTGAAAAAACTTCTGTGATCCCGTTCAGATAACAAATCCTCCATAAACTTGTTATAATAAGAAGAGTATCCCGTCTTCGCATGATCCGTATTCCAGAAATTCTCTTTTTCATCAAAATATTTTTCTGGCTGCATTTTCCTTTCGCATCCGCAGCTTGTCCCCTGAAAGATCACGGATTCTGATTCAAATTCCGGTATCGGTTCTTTCTCAAAGGATGCATGGATATATTTCACACAATATCTGCCGCATTCTCTGGCCGGAATATCAGCGGATGTTAACTTGCATTTCAGGTTTTTCCCTTCTTCGGTAGAATCGTAACCAATCACTGCTACCTGCTCCGGTACATGAATATGATTACTGAATAATTCCGCCGCTACCCCGATCGCCATACAGTCATTTGCACATGCGATCGCCTCCGGAAGTTTCTCTCTGGAATCCAGAATCAGCTTCACAACCTCTTTGCCGGAATCATACCAGTAATTTCCATAATAAATATTATTCGGATCAACCGGAATTCCATGCTCCGTCAGACTGTCTCTATATGCCTGTTCTCTCTGTATGGAATGAACATGATTCTTCCACCCGTCTAAAAACATAATATCGGAATAATGATGAACCTCGATCAAATGATCGATCAATTTCTTATATGGTTTATAATGATTTATCTTTACAGTTGGGAAATAACGACTGTCCTTATCTACGAAAAGAACAACTCCTGAGAATACCTCGTGAATTTTGTCTTCTAACCGGGTTGCTATATCGGTTGCCTGAATGGTATCCGGAAGAACAATGATCGCATCAAATGCATCCCATTGAATCAGATTATAAATATTCGAATCCCCAATCTGTCTATACAGCGTATCCTGAAATCTTAAGTACATGGAAAATACACATATATCGTATCCATAGACATATGCCTCCTCCATTAATCCTTTCATAAACAGGCTCTGTGAGTTCTCTTCCGCCTGCGCGATAATAACTCCAATTTTTCTGCGCTCCATACATGCTCCCCTCTAAAATACAAAATCCTTTTTTTAGTTTAGCATAATTAGGCAGAAAAGTATATAAAAATGACTAAAAAAAGTTTACATTGCGTTATTTTCTGTACATTTTATACAATTTTGACATAGTATCACATAAAAAAATATTATTTGTCACATTATAAATAACAGTCCTGTAAAGAAAAACAGGACTGTTCTGCACTTGTTCATATTCTGTTTTTATATCTTATATACTGCACTAAGATACCTGTTCAAACTGTGAATTATATAGCTCTGCATAAAATCCGTTCTGTGCCATCAGTTCCTCATGATTACCCTGTTCAATGATATCGCCATCCTTCATGACCAGAATAATATCTGCATTCTTGATCGTAGATAACCGGTGCGCAATAACAAAGCTTGTTCTGCCCTTCATCAGATTATCCATCGCGCGCTGAATGCTGTGTTCTGTTCTGGTATCAACGGAAGAGGTCGCTTCATCCAGGATCAGAACCGGATTATTTGCAAGGATTGCTCTTGCAATCGTAAGAAGCTGTTTCTGTCCCTGTGAAATATTCGTCACTTCTTCATTTAACTCCATCTGATAACCACCCGGAAGTGCCGAGATAAATCGATGTGCATGAGCTGCCTTTGCTGCCGCAATTACTTCCTCATCCGTCGCATCCAGTCTTCCATAACGGATATTCTCCATGATCGTCCCCTTAAACAGCCATGTTTCCTGAAGAACCATACCGAGAGCATCACGAAGCTCTCTTCGATTATATTCTTTAACATTGTGACCATCTAACAGGATGGCTCCTTCATTTACATCATAGAACCGCATCAGCAGCTTAACCATAGTGGTCTTACCTGCTCCGGTCGGGCCAACGATCGCTACCTGTTTGCCCGGATCAACATGAACACTGAAATCATGAATAATGATCTTCTCAGGATCGTATCCGAACTTTACATGACGGAAATCCACTTCACCCTTTATATTCTCGACGGAAGCAGGATGCTCAACAACCTGAACCTCCTCTTCTTCCTCTAACAGTTCAAATACACGTTCCGCCGCTGCTGCCATCTGCTGCATCATATTTGTAACCTGTGCTACCTGCTGGATCGGCTGTGTAAAATTCTTCACATACTGGATAAATGCCTGAATATCACCGATCGTGATCGTACCACGAATGGCAAGAGCCGCACCAGAAATAGCTACGCCTACATATCCGAGATTGCCGACAAACATCATAACCGGTTGCATCAGACCGGAAAAGAACTGGGCTTTCCATGCGGATTTGTATAAGACTTCATTTGTCTCATGGAATTCCTTTAAGGTTGTTTCCTCTTTGTTAAATGCTTTGATTACCGTATGTCCGCCATAAACTTCTTCAACCTGTCCGTTGATATGTCCGACATACTCCTGCTGCTGTTTGAAGAAACGCTGTGACTTCTTAATGATGATACCCATTAATGCCACACTGATCGGCAGGATGATAATTGCGATCATCGTCATAAGCGGGCTGATCGTAAGCATCATGATAAATACACCGATAACAGTCGATACCGAAGTAATAAGCTGTGTGATACTCTGATTTAATCCGTTTCCCATTGTATCAATATCATTTGTAATACGAGATAATACCTCACCATAGGTTCTGGATTCAAAATACTTAAGTGGCATACGGTTGATCTTCTCAGATACATCCTTACGCATCTTGTAACATAGCTTCTGGGTTACACCTGTCATGATGATACCCTGTGTAAAGTTAAATAATACACTTAACAGATACAGACCCAGACAAAACAGGAGAATCTTACCGATATAGGTAAAATCGATTCCACCGATTCCGTTTATCTTCCGCATAATGCCTTCTGATAATGCTGTCGTTGCCTTACCGAGTACCTTCGGGCAGACAACATTGAATACCGTACTGAACACCGCAATGACCATGACCACGATCACTGCCGGCAGATATTTTCTTAAATAACGAACCAACTTCGATATGGTTCCTTTAAAATCCTTTGCTTTCTCGCCGCCTCCCATTCCAGGAGGTCCCATATGTCGTCCACCACGTCTTGGTCTGTTTTCTTCCATGTCTGTTACCTTCCTTTCCTGAGTTCTTACGCTATGCTCGCCGCAATCTCTTTTTCAGATAATTGCGAACGGGCGATCTGTTCATATACCGGACAATTCTCCATCAGCTCTTTGTGTGTACCCTTGCCTACGATCTTTCCTTCATCCAGTACCAAGATCTGGTCTGCATGTAAGATCGTACTGACACGCTGGGCAACAATGAATACCGTACTGTCTGTCATATCTTCACGAAGTGCTTTTCTGACTGCTACATCCGTCTTGAAATCAAGAGCGGAGAAGCTGTCGTCAAATATATATATCTTTGCATTCCGGGCTACTGCTCTGGCGATCGCAAGTCTCTGCTTCTGACCGCCGGAAACATTTGTACCACCCTGTGAAATGCTGCTGTCATACTGTTTATCCTTTTTCTCGATGAAATCTGTTGCCTGTGCGATCGCTGCCGCTTTCTTCATCTGTTCATCGCTTGCATCCTCTGCACCAAACCGAATATTAGATGCGATCGTGCCGGAGAACAGCACACCCTTCTGCGGCACATAACCGATATTCTCCCGAAGGCTCTCAATTGATACATCCCGGATATCCGTTCCGTCGATCGTGATCTTACCACCTGTGACATCATAGAATCTTGGCATAAGCTGCACCAGGGAAGATTTACCGCAGCCGGTACTTCCTATGATTGCTGTCGTCTCGCCCGGTCTTGCTTCAAAATCAAGATCTGTCAGAACATCTTCATCCGCTCCCGGATATGCGAAGCTTACATGTTCGTAACGGACAACACCCTTTACAGCTTCTAACTTCTTACAATCCGGCTTGTCACAGATCGTACTCTCTGTATCAATAACTTCCTTGATTCGGTCTGCTGCCACACCTGCTCTTGGAAGCATAACGGACAACATACCGATCATTAAGAAGGACATAATGATCATCATCGTATAAGTAATAAACGCTGTCATGGATCCAACCTGAAGCTCACCCGAATCGATTCTGTGAGCCGCAACCCACTCGATCAGGATCGTAACCGCATACATAATAAACATCAGAACCGGCATCATAAATGTCATTACGCGGTTTACAAATAATGATGTCTTTGTCAGATCCTTATTCGCCTTATCAAAACGTTCTTCTTCAAACTTCTCTCTGCCAAATGCCCGGATAACCGGAATACCGGTCAGGATCTCTCTGGACACAAGATTAACACGGTCAACCAGATCCTGCATGATCTTGAACTTTGGAAGTGCAATTGCCATTAACACTCCGAGAACAACCAGGATGCCTGCTACCGCAACTACGATCACCCATCCCATGCTGGCGCCGCTCTCTACAACCTTTATGATACCACCAACTGCCAGAACCGGTGCATATAAGACCATGCGGAGCAACATAACCGTAACCATCTGGATCTGTTGAACGTCATTTGTCGAACGCGTGATCAGGGATGCAGTCGAGAACCGATTGATCTCTGCATCTGAGAATGAAATAACCCGTTTAAAAATGCTTTCTCGCAGATCACAGCCCACACCTGCAGCTACTCTTGCGGCTACCAGACCGGTAAGTATCGCCGATGCAACCATTAACAATGTCATAAGGATCATCTCTACACCGACACGTTTCAGATAGGACATCTGGATATCCTTATAATTATAATCCATACTATCATAACAGGTTCTTGTACAGGTAATGGCAGATGACATCATCATATCATCCCCCATACTGTCACGCATGGAATCGATCATCTGCTTCATCTGCGTTCCCATCTGACTCCACATCTCAGGCGGCAGCTCGTCCAATGTCATACCGCTTGCTGCAAGCATCTGCTTTAACTGATTATCTTCATCTGAATCCACCATCGTATATGGATAATAATACATCATCATCGGCTCCATACACGCCTGATCGATCTCACCTATATGATCCTTGCCGTCATCTGTCATATGGTATATGCCATCATCCGACTGCTCATAATACTTTTCCCACACCGTCACATCATCTTCATCCATAAACCCTTTAATAATGGTATACGCTTTTTCCGGGATCTGCAACGGACTGCAATGATCAATGCCGTAATTCTGGATACCGGTATCGATCAGCTTCGACGTATAATCCGGCAATGCCAGATCACAATATGCCTGAACGATCAATAACAGAACAATGATCAGAACCGATTTCCAATATGGCTTCAAATTCTTAATTATCTGCATAGTTTCACCTCTCTATAATTTTCGCATGTAGAGGTATTCTATCACTACCTATATAAAAGTCAATTAAATTCCCATAAAAAATGAATGAAAAAAGACCCGCCTGTCGATTGACAAACGGGTCTTCCTGTATATTAATACTTTGTATATTGGGAGGCTTTATTTTACTGTAACCTTTAAGACCTTACGTGCACCATTCTGTGCTATGGCATATACATAGCATTTTCCTTTCTTCTTGCCCTTGATCCTACCGGCCTGAGTAACTGTAGCTATCTTCTTATTTGTTGAAAACCAGCGAATCTTCTCGCAATGTCTCTTTAATTTTTTGCCCTTTGGCATTTTTACAGTTGCTTCAAGCAGTACAGATTTGTTCTTTTTCACTGTTACCTTTGAAACAGTCTTTTTCTTAGTTGTTTTAACTACAACAGCTGTCGGATTGCTGTATTTGTACTTTTTGGTAGCAGTAATTGTATGAAGCTGGTATGATTTACCAATTGCCTTCTTTACAGTCTTTCCTGTTTTGGCATCCTTCACATTCTTGTATGCTATTACCTTAAACTTATAGAATGTATTTTTCTTTAATTTCTTACCACCTGCAATTTTGGTAACCTTACAGCTGACATTCTTTTTGTTCTTAAATTTCTTAGCGCTTACAGTTTTGATCTTGTTGTATTTGTATACTTTCTTTTTGGTATTACAGTAATTACCATAAATTATATATCCATCTGCTCCCTTTACATTTTCCCAACGTAAAGTAACTGTCTTTGTTGTGGCAGATGCTCTACCGGTTAACTGTCCCATTGTATACTTATCAACAGCATCGCTCTTAACCCAGTTATCAAATTTCTTTGTTCCCGGTACATAAGAGCTTACCGAAGTTGTCTCCTGCTTCTGAGCAGGTGTATCAGGCTTGGATTCACCCGGCTTCGGATCTTCAACAACTGTAATCTGCGTAATCTTGCCTGCAACCTTCAGAACAATAACCTGAACGATCTTACTGTTGTTCATTCCGTCTTTTCCGGCTATTGCCGTAATTGTAGTACTGTCTTTTGTTAATTTAATCGGTCCGTTATATACTGTTCCGTTTGAGGCTGATGGTGTTGTTCCATCTATTGTATATATAATTGTAGCACCTGCCGTCTTACTTGACAGAATCAACGAGGTACCATCTGCTGATTTTTCTGCAACCGGCATCTCAACCTGCTGCTGTTTGCTATCATCTGCCGATACCGGATTTGATAAGATCACCGGCATACTTGCATAATCTGTAAATAAGGATTCATCGATTCCCATAGTCGCCGGATCATCCGCACTAATATCTTCTGCAACAATATATACTTTATAACTCTGGAACAGATTATCTGCTGTACATCCATTTCCAATCTTTGCGGCAACTGATGCAAGATCCATCTGCAAGCTTCCTGTCAGGTTAGATGATACATCTGTTAGCTTACCGTATGCCTTAATCTTTGCTCCGTCGGCATTATATACCTTATCGGTAACAAAATACGAAAGCTGTGAAACATTATCTTTTTTCTTTCCTGTTATCTCGTATGGAATAGTAATCGTATTACCTGTCTTTGTAATTACACTGTCGGTAATTTGTACATTCATGCCGGAATCCAGTAATGTAAATTTGTAAGAAGCGCCGGTCTTACCTGCTGTTCCGTCTACAAGGGTTGTAAATAAAATATCTTTCTTATCTATATTGAAAGCAGGTGACGGATAAAATGGTGACGCCGTTACACTCATGCTTACAGCACCTGTATTTGAATATCCAAAAGCATATGGGAATGAATTTGTAGAACTGGCACTTATCCAACGATAAGATGTACGACATCCCCAGCCATTTCCCGGTTTACTTCTCTGAGCAGTATTTTTATAAGTATTTGGATAACCGTAGCTTGTGTTTGCTGCTTCCGTAAGGTCAAGAGCAAATACCTTTTCGTTTGTAATCGGCATATAGCTGATCTCATCTTTATTCCAGAAATATGTATCTCCATCCTTAGCATTTTTGCCGGTTTTTGTAGATGCAACAATCGTCTCCTTCTCTGTATCCGAGAAGCCATACAGGAATCCGTCTATCTTATCCGAGATACAGTTAACCGGTGCATTCGCATCATTTTTGGATGATTCGTTATTTAACCATTTATACATATTACTGTTTTCCCATGAAACAGTACCTGATGAGAACAGAATCGGAACTTTAATGAGCTGTTCGTCACAGTCAAGAAGCATACTATCTGTTCCTGTCTTAAAATCTTCTCCTGATGCTGTATCAAGTACACGATATTTTACAGGTTCTCCATTATACTGACCATAGTATACATAACTGCCCTTCCATTCCTCATTCACATCAAGCGTTTCTCCCGGATGTGAACCATATGGTGTATCGATACCTGAAGTACCATTCTCTATTACAGTCTTATCATCATCTGCTACCATACCTTCATTTGCCGGTTTTGACAATAATACCGGTGTACTGGCCAGATCAGTAAATAAACCTTCGTTTATATCTGTTGTACGATCCCTATCTGTCTGTACACTCTCTGCAACAAGATAAACCATATAATTATCAAAGAGTGTATCAGCTGTACATCCACCGCCAACCTGTTCTGCAATAGCTGCAAGATTCAACTTTGCATTACCGGCTTTACCGCCACTGACAGAAGCAATCTTGCCATATGCTCTTATCTTTGCACCCTCAGCATCAAACTGCTTATTTGTGACAAGATAAGACAACTGATTTACACTTGTGCCATTTGATCCATAGATATTATATGGAACAGCCACAATATTGCCTGATTTCGTTGTACTGCTTGATGTAACAGCAAGCTTAATGTTATTATCAAGCATTGTTAACTTATAGGCTGCACCATATTTTCCGGCAGTTCCTTCTACAAGTGAATTGAATAACACCTTATTGGTGTCAATATTAAATGCCGGATTTGCATAACCATAAGCTTTATCGTCTGCTGCGCCTGTTAAGGTTACATCACAAAAAGCTCCCTCACTATCTACACAATTTACCTGATCATAAAAATGATACCTTGTTGATGTGCTTCCGTATCCTGATCGAAGAAAATACCAACCGACATTGTTTTTGCCTCGTTGTTTCATGGTTGAAAGTGAATTCGGATATCCATACGATTTATTTGTTATCTCTGCTTCATCTAATGCAAATACTTTTTCGCCTGTCAATGGTACAAATTTATAGTATTTGATCGCACCGGGAGCAAACTCACCCTTTCCGTCTTCACCGGAACGTATCTGCTTGTTACTGCTTACAATCGCAGCTTGCTCTGCATCTGAAAAGTATCTTAAAAATCCACTCATATTTCCCTGAGTATATGCATTATATATCGCTGGGTCTGTGCTGTTCATCCACTTATAAACATCACTGTTTTTCCAGTCATTCGCAGACGCATCTACATCATAATAGAGAACCTCAACTCCGGATTCGCAGTCAAGAAGCATACTGTCTGTTCCTGTCTGGAAGTCTTTTTTCGAATCTGTATCTAATACACGATAACGGATAGGACTTTCCTTGTATTTTCCGTAGTATACATAGTTGCCCTTCCAGTCGTCAGAACTTGTATCTGAACCATATGGATTGATGATGCCATCAATTCCAAGACCCGAAACCGTTTTTGTCTTCTGTACAGCGGCTTCTACCTTTGGTATCGAAGCAAGCGGCGGTAAGATGCTGATAGTCATAACAGCTCCCAGCACAAGCGCTGCACCTCGCTTAAATATTTCTTTTTTCATAATTTCCTCCATGTGAATTTAATCATTTCTACTTAACTGTAACTTTGATCTTCTTTCTTGCCCCATTCTGCGCAAGCGCATATACGTAACACTTACCCTTCTTTTTAGCTTTGATCCTTCCGGCCTGTGTTACGGTTGCAATCTTCTTATTTGTTGAAATCCAACGGATTTCCTCACAATGTTTTTTCAGCTTCTTTCTCTTCGGCATACTTGCACGGGCATCTAAAAGAACAGATTTCTTTTTCTTTAATGTGACAGCTGATATCTTCTTATTCTTTGTGGTTGTCACAATAACGCCCTTTGGATTTCCGTATTTACCGGACTTAGTCTCAATAATTGTATGAAGCTGATATGATTTTCCTATTGCTTTTTTTACTGTTTTTCCGCTCTTGGAATCTTTAACATTCTTATATGCAACTACCTTAAATTTGTAAAATGTATTCTTTTTAAGCTTCTGTTTGCCAACTACTTTTGTAAGCTTACAGCTGGCAGTGCTCTTATTCTTAAATTTTTTTGCACTAATTGTTTTAATCTTTTTGTATTTGTATTTCTTAGCCTTTGTATTGCAGTAATTACCATAAATAATATAACCGTCTGCATCCTTCAGATTCTCCCAACGAAGCGTAACTGCCTTTGTTGTTGCAGATGCTCTACCGGTCAACTGCCCCTTTGTCAGAGAATCTACCTTATCACTGGTCAGCCATTTTTCATATTCGACTGTTCCTGGCTTATACTGTTCTTCTGTTTTTTTCTGATCAGTAGATGGTGTCGGATTTGGTGTTGGTGTCGGATCTGATGTTCCATCAGTCTTAATTACAATAGTACCATCTGCTCCCTTGATAACGATCAACTGTATAACCATACTGTTATCCATACCATCCTTTGCAGCAATGGCTGTTATAGTGCTGGTTCCGGTCGGAAAAGATATTGGCCCTGTATATTTGGTTCCGTTTTTCTGATCAGGAATGCTTCCATCCAAAGTATAATAAATATCTGCGCCCTCTGTTCCTGATGAGATTATCAAAGAGGTCTTATCATCCGAAACTTTAGCAACCGGCTGTTTTACGGTCTCGCGCACCCCTGTCTCCTTACTAACAGAAGTCAGACAATATGGCAGGCTTGCATAATCAGAATAATTTCCATCTGTTACACACTCAGCAAGAAGATATACCTGATAATCTGTTCCCCAAGTACCTGTCAATGTCTGTGGTAAAGTAAATGTACCGGTGCCTATTGACTGTGTTGTATTTCCGGATAATGCTCCATAATATAACACCTTGGCATCCTTATCGGTATATGCCTTATCCGTTATTAATACAGATACCTGATTAACCGGATTTTGTGAATTTCTACTATCTGAATATGTGTATGGAATCGTTACTGTTCCATCAGCAGCAAGAACCGCTTCTTTTCCTGATGTTAACTGTATTGTTTTATTTGTATCTTTCAAAGTCAAAGTCCAATCATTTACCGCACTCTCTTTTATCTGTGCGGAAGATGCTGTTATTGCTTTCTTCTTATCAAATCCGACTGCAGTTGAAAACAGGACTCCACTTGTATTCATATTAAATGCCGGACAAACACCAATGTTACCATCCATACATTCGGCATCTATCTGAAAATTACCCACTGAATCCAACCATACCACTTTCATTGAATTAGCCCTAGAAGACCGTAACCACCAATAATCTCCCGATACATTCTTATTGGTAGACTGCTTGTCTGCATATAGATTCCGAATCTCCTTTGCCGAAAGAATAAAGATATAATCTTCAGCTGCCTCATCCTTTACAGATTCAGTTCCTGATTCACCTTCCAGATAAGTTCGTATCGTATATGTATTTTCTTTTAATGTCGTAGGCATAAGCAGATTCGCTTCTACTTTTGAAAACATCGCACCCTGCTCTGCATTTCTTGAATCAACATATTTGCTGTTCAATAATCTCTCCAGATAACTACCATTCCATCCACCCGATGATTCATCAAAATAACTACGGTATAAAATAGAATCTGAATCAAGCAATACATAATCCTGTGCAGCACCTACACTCTGTGTCTCAGTACTTTTTCCAAGCACACGATATGCAACAGGACTTTTACCGGTCGCATCAGTAAGATTTCCATAATATACCTTTGCTCCTGTTGATTTACTCCATGATGTTGAATCCGTATACAAAGATGACATACCGAGATTCACTTCATACCTCACCGGGCTTGCATCCGAAGCAGCTTTTGCTGTTGATCCTGTTCCCAATGGCGGCACAATGCTGACTGCAACTGCAGTACTTAATGCAAATGCCATTCCTCTCCTGAAAACATTTTTTTTCATAATTAAATTCATTTTTCTGCTCCTTTGTTGTAATTTTAAAGATATCAATCTACATATTTGAAGTATCTATTGTCATATTTTAAATATCAAGTGTTATCAAGCATATATTTTCATTTTTGTATATATGCACAGAAAATATATGCTTTCTACAAAAAACTGAGGCACTTTTATGTAAGTCAACTAATCATATGGTTAGATTAAGCCCTTTTTATAATTATCGTTTTTATCTTTGTATTTTAAATGTCATATTTTTAATATCAGTTGTTATATCATGTGCTTCGCACATTCTATGCATTCCGCAAAATCAGCACCCTTGCAAGCAAATAATTTTGCGTTCATTATATCATGTCTAATTTA
>ERZ827197.315-NODE-315-length-63636-cov-7.367453_pt1 | contig 63636 bp, 50 predicted proteins | sample MGYA00519867_ERZ827197 | MGnify/ENA primary metagenome ERZ827197 (study PRJEB31778, sample SAMEA3449278) | human gut metagenome | biome: human gut; feature: human-associated habitat; material: faeces | place: United Kingdom | collected 2010/2012 ...
CTGCCCCGACAGCATGGAGTTTGCCGCCGACCACTTCAAGATTGATGCCCGCTTTGGTCGAGTGCTGTATCTGCAGGACTACGCCAGCTACATCAAGGACAGCTTTGTGTCCGAACTCTGCGACCTTGACCGCGATTTGATGCTCTCCATCGACATTCTGCCGGTTCCCACGGACGAGGCCGCCCGCCAGCTGCAAAGCACGCTGCTGGGCGTGGAAACAAATGTGGCTAACTGGCAGCGCCGCCAGAACGCCAACAACAATTTTACTGCCACGATTCCCTATGATATGGAATTGCAGCGCAAGGAAACCAAGGAGATGCTGGACGACCTGACCACCCGCGACCAACGAATGATGTTCGGGCTGGTGACGCTCGTGCATCTGGCTGACAGCAAAGAGCAGCTCGACAGCGACACTGAAACGCTTTACTCCACGGCGCGCAAGCACCTGTGTCAGCTTTCCACGCTGCGCTGGCAGCAGAAGGACGGGCTGGACACGGTGCTGCCTTACGGTCTGCGGAAAATCCAAGCCCTGCGAACCCTTACCACCGAAAGCACCGCCGTGCTGATTCCGTTCCGCGCACAGGAAATCATGGAGCCGCACGGTCTGTACTATGGGCAGAACGCCGTCAGCAAAAATATGATCGTGGCGGATCGCCGCTTGCTGCTCAACGGCAACAGTTTCCGTTTGGGCGTGTCCGGTTCCGGCAAGAGCATGAGCGCCAAGGAAGAAATCGTGCAGATCGCGCTTTCCACCGAGGATGACATTCTCATTCTCGACCCGGAGTCGGAGTTCGGCTATCTGACCGAAGCCCTTGGCGGTGAAGTCATCCGCATTTCGGCTACGTCCGACACGCATATCAACGCGCTGGATATGGATTGTGCCTATGGTGACGAGCGCAATCCCATCGTCAGCAAGTCGGAGTTCGTGCTGTCGCTGTTTGAGCAGCTCATCGGTGACGGCATGGTGACCGCGAAAGAAAAGTCTATTCTCGGCCGCTGCACTGAACAGGTGTACCTGCCCTACATCCGCAACGGTTATAAAGGCACACCGCCCACGCTGCAGGACTTTTACCGTCTGCTCCGGATGCAGCCCGAACCTGAAGCGCAGGGGCTGGCGCTGTCGTCCGAGTTGTTCATTACCGGCACGCTGAACACCTTTGCCCGGCACACCAATGTGGACACGCAGGCGCGGATCATCGCCTACGACATCCGCGAATTGGGTGAGCAGCTTATGCCGCTGGGAATGCTGGTGACGCTGGATGCTATTTATAACCGCGTCATCCAGAACTGGAAGAAAGGCCGCAGAACGTGGATTTTTTGCGATGAGTTTTATATTTTGTTCCGCTACGAGTACAGCGCCAATTTCTTTTACAAGCTGTGGAAGCGCATCCGCAAGTACAACGGTCTTGTGACCGGACTGACGCAGAATGTGGATGAGTTGCTGCGCTCCGACACCGCCCGCCTGATGCTGGCAAACTCGGAGTTTCTGGTAATGCTGAACCAGAGCGCCACCGACCGCGCGGAACTGGCGAAGTTGCTGAACATCTCCGACAACCAGCTGGGCTATGTTACTAACGTCCCCGCAGGCTGCGGGCTGATTCGGTGCGCGGGCAATATCGTGCCTTTCACAAATTCTTTTCCCCGAAACACTAAGCTATATAAATTGATGTCGACTAACCCGTCCGAGAAAAAGGAGTAAATCTTTGCATTATAAAAACAAAGGACCGCCGAAGCGGTCCGAAGGGGTGCTGCAAACTGGAATTCGACGCTATGATATTTCCTTTTCGTCATCTCTCGGTGGTCGAACATAGCGTAGCATTTCTTTTACGCAAGCACCGAATTGCAAGAAATTGGATTTTGCTTCTTTTAGTGTTATTCCATGATTGGAGTCGCTTGGCTCGTTATCAGAAGTGATGAACGGGTCATTCTCCCAAAAGCAAACGGGACAAATATACCCACAATCTTCATCTGCCGGGACATTGTAGGTAAGAAATCCACAACAAGGACATGGATATTTTTTCATTACGGAGTTTGTTCGCCCCTTTCATTTTTCAAATTTATAGACCTATTTTAATGCTGCCAAATATTGTTTTCCAAATCCCGCAGCCGTCCCTTATAGTCATCTATCAAAGCCTGAACATTTTCCCCCTGCGGGAAGGTCACCAGATAGCCGTCCCCGGCCTCATGAAAACCGATGATTCCGGCAAGCCCTGCCATCTCGGCCACTTTCAGCAGGGTGTGGTAGTCATACTCGGCGGCACTGATATATAAATTCATGGGAGAAACCTCGCGTTTCAAAGAGATGATTCTATTATAGCAACATCTTTTCATAATTGCAAAGAAAATGCTGTATCGTCCAGAATCGGAAGATACAGCATTGCTTTTTTATATGTAATGGCCCTTTAGCCCAATTTGTTGTCTGGCCTTGACCGAGCGATTGCTCTGGCATGGTCTAAGGCGCAGTGGTGTGCGGGATGCTTCCCGCGTTTGTTTTGATTACGAGACTTATTATAGCGGCGACTTGTGTGTAGAATTTAAAAGCTGTTTGAACGATTTTGAAATTCAATTTGAATAATTTATGACGTGGGGTGATGCCATGAAAGATATTAAAGAAAAGCCAACCGCGCATATGCCGAGAAGCAATGCAACCGGGGAAATCCCGAAAGCTGCGCTGAAAAAGGCGTGGGCGGAGGCCAAGGAGAAAAGCCGAACCATGCTGCGAGAAAGCACTTCTACGCAGGGAGACGGTGATTATACAACTGCGCAAGATACCAGCTCGGTGGTAACCGATACATCCTATTCGGTCATCAAGCAAAACACAGATTTCACCGTGCAGCAAGGGCGCAAGATTGCCCGCAAACAGATAGAAAAATACCGGGAACGCCGTTCCGCCGAGCAAACCGAAACCATCCGCGTCCACACCGCCAATGAGCGCGGTGTCAGCCCCAAACAAGTCGAGTGCAGCACGCTGTCCGATGCAGAGCGGCACCCGCGCCGTGGGGCAGATTTGCCCCGCCAGCGGGCGAAAGAAAAAGTCGTCACCGCCAAGACCGCGCCACGAGATATTCGTGGTGTGACCCAAGGTCAGCGCCAACTGCGAACCGCCGCAAATGAAACTGTGCGGAGCATAACAACCCAAGCACAAATGCAGACCCGTACCCGTCAAGTGCAGCTTGCTATCCAGAAAGCCGCCAGCAGCACCTGCAAGACGGCTGTGGCGGTGCGCTCGGCAATACGGCATTTTCTTGTCGGCCTGCACAGTCTTGTCGCGGCCATTGCTGCAGGGATTAGCGTGGCACTCAGTATTATTATTGTCATCAGCCTTGTGGCCTTTGTGTCCGGCTCGGCCTATGGCATCTTTTTTGCCGCCAATGCCCCCAACGCCGACACAATTACCGTGCAACAGGCAGTAGAAACACTGACAGCAGAATACCGCGACAGGCTGGAAGAAATCTCCGACACCGTACAGCATGACCGCCAAGACATTACAGCCAACGATGACGTGTACTACATTCGTTGGCAAGATGTCCTGGCGGTCTTTTCTTCGTATGTTTCAGGAAATGAACAAGGCACACCCGTTGCGGCACTGACAGAGGAGCAGGTAGATAAACTGCGGGAAACTATGTGGGCGATGAATGCGGTGGATTGTTCCACCCACCCGGAGACTACCACAATAGAAACTACCGATGAGGACGGCAACCCGACTACCACAGAAATCACCGAAACTGTCCTCGTAATCGAACTGACCCACAAAACACCCGACGAGATGGCGGCAGATTATCATTTCACCACCCGCCAGAACACCTATCTGCAACTCCTGCAAGACCCACAGTATGAGGAACTGTGGGCAGAATTGCTCGGCGGTTTTGCACAGGGCGGTGGAGAACTTATGAACCCGGACAGCACCCGCATCCCGACAGGCACCCTGCAATGGCCGCTGCCTGTCGCGGGTACGATTACTTCTCAATTTGGTCACCGCGTGGACCCCATCACCGGCGAGGTAAGCTCCCACACCGGCACCGACATTGCCTGTGCCGAGGGTACGCCGATTCTCGCCGCCGCAGATGGCGTGGTCACTGTTGCCAATGGCCTTGACAGCTGGGGCGGCAGCTACGGCTATTACATCCAAATCGATCACGGCGGAGGGCTGGAAACTTTGTATGCACACTGTTCGTCCATCTGTGTAACTACCGGTCAGCAGGTGCAGGCCGGGCAGGTCATTGGCTATGTCGGGCATACAGGAAGGGCAACAGGCTCACATTTGCATTTCGAGATACACATAAATAAAATTAGGAAGGACGCAATGAGTTATTTCGGGATGCAATATTGAGAACAGATTTACAATTTGCAGCCGGTCACGGTCTGCTCAGCGCACGATCAGGACATAGGGATCAAACAGTTGTTCATGCAGCTCGTCCATGGCCTGTTCGGGGTCGGAAATATCGGTCAGCCAGAGCGAATAGTCATACTGGCAGAATCCGGACAAATCCATCTTGAAGTTTGTTTCCCAGTTGTTGTTCATGACCCAGGAATACAGCGGGCGGGCATTGTTTTCTGCTGCGCCGTCGCACAGGCGGATGGGGTGATGCTGCATCTCGCCGGTATAGAACATGGGAACATCTCTGGCTGCAATCAACACGCCGCCTTCGGGGGAAAGGCGTGCCGCGCCGTCATCCGACATATAGAATTCCATGCAGGTGCCGGGCAGCTGGTCAATGCCGGGGCGGAAAGCCTCACGCGCACCCTTGCGAAGCACGGTTCCGTTGCCGGGACGGTTCAGATCAAGCGACAGGAAAACACTCTCCACTTCGTCCGAAATTGTCTTGCCAAGTTCCAGGGTAAAGTCAATGCGGGGAATTGCTTCATACAGTTTCAGCAGAACATCAGCTTTTACTGTACCGGCAAGGCTGTAATGCAGACGCAACTGGGTGAACACAGGACCATGTTCCATGCAGGTGATTTCCATCAGTTTTCCGATGTGCGTTTCTGCGTGTTTGCCGCGAATATTGCGACCCAGTGCGCGGCGCTCCTCGTAAGAAGAGAACGGCACCTCCTGATGCAGAGGCGTACGCTGGTACACCGGCGTGAAGAATGGAATGGCAGTGCCGGCCATTTCGGTTCCGGTGCGCTTATCCACAAACGAAGTGATGCCATCGCCCGGCTTATAGCAGATGCGGAAGAATTTGTTTTCCACTTCATACGGCAGGCGGTACGTCACCGGGTCGTAGTCATTCACAATATCCCGTACTTCTTCAGCGCCCATATAGCAGTGACGTGTATTCAGCGTTTCCGGAGCTTTGTGACGGGCAGTGTAGATGTATTCTTTTTCTTCGCCGTAAGACAGCGTATCAATAAAGCTGATTTTGCGTCCGCGCGGGTGAGGGGATACCTGGCAGGTGTACAGGTTTCCTGCCAAATCACGCACCTCAACATCTTCAAGTGCAAGAGTTTCAATATAAAACTCGATCAGCTGGGGTTGGCTCGTGTGGCTGACGCCTACCGCACGCACAGCACCGGTGGTGTTGTAGTAGCGGAGCATATCGCCTTTCTTCTCGGCAATGGAGCAAAGCATAAGGGAGGCGGCTTCATGCGCCTTGGATGCGTAGCTGTTCTTACGCATATCCAGGTTCAGCACCATCGTGTCATATGGGTTAGTGATGGTGGAAGAATGTCCCCATGTATGCTCTGCATACAGCATCAAGTTGTCCTGCACGGTTTCGGACAATGCCGGATAGCGTGCTTCTGCATCCGGGTCCAGACGGTTTGCAAGCTGCCAACGGTGGTCGGCATCCTTGTAGTGCTTGACCGCATAAGGGGTACTGCCGACACCATTGGCCCACCAGTCCGTCCAGTCACCGCGGTAAACAGGTGCATCCGTAAGTTTCGGCGCGATGGCAGCGTACAGTTCCTGCAGCGAAACCATCTCAACGCGGACTTCCTGACCGTACTTTTCATTATAAGCACGGATGGTTTCCATAATCTCGGCAGACGGCGGCGCATTATCGCTGAAAACACCGGACACTGCGGTTACGATGAAATCATACGAATAGCCCTCGGTTTCACATTCGGTCAGATACTTGTCAAGATTTGTATGCAGCTGATCCGAGAAGGAAGTGCCGGCGTCGGCATCTTCACCCAGACGGTTGCGCATCATCCAGTTGACAGCGTGGTTGGGCTGAAGCCCCAGCACATTGCCCAGATTATAATGTTCGCCGTTCCAGACCAGCAGCCGCTGTCCGGAAGCGTTTTCCCAGAAGAAAGCATTCTGGTTCTGGTACAGCGGATACATACCGTGGTGGCAGTGAACATTCGTGAAGAAGAACTCCACACCGTTTTCAATCATGGCGTCACGGTAGCCCATGGAGAATCCATTGACATCGGCTGCCATGGCTGTGTGAATTTTTGTGCCGAACGGTTGCAGCTTGTCCTGCCATTTGGCCAGACGCTTGCCGAATACATCCGCATTGACAAGATCATTGAAGTTCAGATAGTTGGCCGAAATACCGATTTTGCCTTCCTTGACAAAACGGGCAAAGTCAGCGCGGTCGTCCTCACTGGCCTGTTTCCAGAACTCCTCTACGCAGTACAGCGTTTCGCAGTTCCAGCGGAAGTCAGCATATTCCGGCTGACGCATCATGGACAGCACGGTTTTGATATAGTTGACCTGAATTGCAATAACGCGTTCCTGCAGATCCGTGTAGCCTATGTCCGTGTGGGAATGATGGACAACATAGACCGTCTTGATGGAATGTGCCATGATAAATACCTCCTAATATTTGATTTGCGGTTTTCGGGGGAAAGCCACAGACTTTTGAGATTGATAAAATGCCGGCGATTCTACACCGGATGTGCCACAATGCATACCGGTACAGGGCAGGAGATTCCCGCTTTTTCCGGTTTCAGACGTCCCGTCTTTTCATCCCGGCGGAAGCAGGTGATGCAGCCGCTGTCCTGATTGGCAGCCAGCAGCATATAGGATAACTCAGTTGCGAACACAGGCAAGAATGACCTTGACCTCGCTGCCGTCCGGGCTGGAAATTTCATAATCGCCGGCTGCCTGAGGAACAATACAGGTTTCGGCATAGTGCAGCTCCAGAGGAGGGAACGCATCGCTTTTGCTGCGCAGAACCGCCCGCGTACCATCAACCAGGTTCAGCATATGCACACTGACGTTGCGATGTACCGGCAGGGTAGAAGATGTTGTAAAGCGGAATGTGTCCAGAAACTCCCGTTCATGCAGACCGGTGCGCACAACCGTTCCGTTTTCGCCGGTATAAACTTCTGCCACTGCGTTGACAAGGTTTCTGTGAACCCATTCGGTATTACGGTACCATTGGATGTTGGCTGCACCATGTTCAAGGTGGATGGGGCGCGGTTTGCCGTCAAGGTCAACACGACCCCAGTCCCACAGCTTGAATGTGAAAATATAGGGTGTAGCGCTGATTTCCAGCACCATGGTATCTGCACCGGAACAATGCACAGTGCCGGCCGGAATCAGCACATGGTCATGCTTCTTGACGGGAATCTTGTTGACAAATTTTTCTGCCGGGAAAGGCTTGCCGCCGTTCTGGGCCGTCTGCAGGGCGTCGATCATTTCTTCCGGCTTTGTACCGGCTTTAATGCCCAGATAGACGCAAGGGGCTTCGCCGGCAGCATCCAGAAGATAGTAGCTCTCATCCTGTGTATAGTGCATATGGAAATGGCTCTGAATGTATTCGGTCAGGGGGTGAACCTGAAGCGAAAGGTTCTGCCCGTGCATGGTGTCCAGCATATCAAAACGAATGGGAAATTCCTTGCCGAAGCGTGCATGAACACAGTCACCCAGAAGCTCACGCGGGTGCGCATAGACAAGGTTGAGCGCCGGTGTTTCCACAACACAGGAACCGAAATCCAGCAGCAGGCTGTTTTCCTCCGGAACGCCGTCAAAGCTCCAAGCATAGTTGCTGCCGTTTTCGGGCAGGTCAAAATGCGTTTTCATCCAGTCGCCGCCCCAAACGCCCGGGTCAAAGTAAGGCACCATGCGGAACGGCTGCGCCGCAGCTTTGGATAGTGCATCACGGTAAGCGGTACCCGGCACAATGGCAGGGTTGCCGGCTGATGTGGTATCGAGATAATAGTCAAAAACCGGCAGCAGTTTGTCCTTGATCCGGTCGCCCCAGCGCCATTCGGCAAAATAGCCGCGCTTATATTTTGCGCGCTGCGGCAGGTCATGCATGGCTGTATGCCAGTTGTCCTGCCCTTTGCGGAAACGGAGCTGAATTTCCCACCGCGTAATGTCCGCATAGATGGTGATGTCTGCACGTTCCACAAGAGAGGCACCGACACCGTAAACCAGTACCAGACCATCCGTTACGGCATCAATTTTTCCCCGGGCGGCACACAGTGCTTCTTCCGGGTAAAAATTTTTCATCTGCCAGGTGGTCATGATGCCGAACACAGGGTCGTCCGTCAGTTCGTGTTCGATTTTTGCATCCAGCTCAGCGGGTTGGATTGCCAGATCATCTGCATGAATGATAAGTTCAGCGTGCGGGAACAGCGCAAGGATCTCCGCTTGATCGGTACCGGGGTAGCATTCAACCGTCACAACGGTTTTGCTGCTGCCTGCACACAGGGCGTGCAGTTCCTGTTTTACGGCATCGGTTCCCCGTGCAGCATGGTCGGCGGCACCGACCTGTATGGTGGGGAAGCGCCGGTAAGGGTAAGTAGAGGGATTCGGCATAAAAGGCACCTGCTTTCGGATATTTTGTACGATATAATCAACATACACGGAAGCGGGACAAATGTCAATACATTTCTGAATAAAATTAAAATTAGTAATTACATCTTTACAAGTTGCCGTCTGCATGGTATACTTGATTCAGAAGTTCTGTGTGGTATAAATCTGCGCTGTGACAATATTTTTGCGCGGAGAACGCCGGAAACAGCACATCAGCAGGGAGGTTAGATATAGTATGTCGCAGCCGCGATATCTTCAGATTGTACAGCAGTTAAGGAATCGGATACAGAATGGGGAATACCCGCCGAACACCCGCATTCCCACAGAAAACGAGCTGTCTGTTTCTATGGGGGTAAGCCGCCCCACGGTTCGTCAGGCGCTGAACCTGCTTGAACAGGAAGGACGCCTGACAAGGGTCAAGGGAAGCGGCACCTATGTGACAGAACCAAAAATACAGCACGAATCCACGCGGTTCGTGATCGGCTATCAGGAAGAAAGCCGGGAACGGCACAACCACCTGCACACCAGCGTGCTGGCGCTGCAAAAAGAAAAACCGGGCAAGCTTGCCGCCAAGGCACTGGGTCTTGCCGAGGGGGAACGCGTGACTCGGATGGTTCGGCTGCGCTGGCTGGAAGGCATGTATAACGGCTGCCCCATTGTGTACACAACGGTGTATGTACCGGTACGCCTTTTCCCGGAAATGGATGAACAAAACTTTACGGATGCATCCTTTTACGAAATGCTGGACAGCCGTGGGCTGACCGTCATGCGAACCTCTCAGCGACTGGATGTGCGTATGCCCCCGGCAGAGGTCGCGGCAGAGCTTAAACTGTCGCCTTTTGAACCGACAGTCTATATTGTCTCGACCGGCTATAGCCAGAACGGTATTGCGGTGGAATACAGCGAAAGTTATTATCCGGCAAGCCGGAGCAGTTTTAATATTGAAATCAACCGGGGGAGATAAAATGCAGGAAGTGTATCTGTGTCTGGATGTGGGCGGTACGGAAATCAAGGCTGCGCCTCTGGATAAAAGAGGAAATTTTCTGGCACCTGTCCGCCATTTCCCGGCAATGGCCGGCGCGGACAGGCAAACGTTGCTTGAAAACTTTGGTTGGATTTTTAGCAGTATCTGCCCGGAAAATGCTGTTCCCATTGAAATTGATCTTGCGTTTCCGGGACCGTTTGACTATAAAAACGGCATCTGCCTTTTACAAGGACTGGACAAATACGATGCACTGTACGGCTGCAATCTGCGCCGAGCATTCTCCGAAATCAGCGGCTTGCCGGAGCAAAGGATTCAATTTATCAATGATGCAGCGGCCTTTGCGTTGGGGGAAATGACCTTTGGTCAGGCGACGCAAGCCGGGCGAGCTCTGTTTGTAGCAGTGGGAACCGGCTGCGGCAGTGCATTTGGGGTGAACGGATTTCTGGCTGAAGAAGGTACACCCGGTGTGCCGCCAAACGGATATTTTTATAATGCACCGTTTCGGGACAGCTGCGTAGACGACTATATTTCCCGGCGGGGGCTGGAAAAGCTGTCCGGCGAGATGCTGGGTGTGCCGCTGGATGGTCGTGCGCTTGCTGAACGCATCGCCGCCGGGGACGAACGGGCCAAAGCCTGTTTCCGGTGCTTTGGTGAACAGCTGTGCGATGCATTGCAGCCGCAGATCGAAGCATTCTGTCCGGACACGCTCTGCATGGGGGGACAGATTATGGAAAGCGCGGCATTATTTCTGCACCCGTTGGAAAAACTTTGTACAAACAAGAAGATTACTTTATATATTACACAGGATACTTCTCTGCGGACTATGCAGGGGCTGACAAGAGCTGCCAGCCGGTAGGCATATATCAATCTGCTTATATATCTGGAAAAATTTCAGTCCATGGAGCACTTCAAACAGGAACTCGTCGAATATCTGGATTACTACAACAACCGCAGAATCAGAGCAAAACGAAAGGGCTTGCCGCCTGCAATTCACAGACAACAAGCCCTTTCGGCTACTTGAACAATTTTTACTTCAAAATATGGCCCTGACTTTTTGGGATCACCTCAAAACCGCGGATGTCCTGCTATTTATTTGGTGAAAAAACCATGTAGCTGATTGCTTTATAGAATAGACTCGTCAGGATTTGAAGCTTTTGGATCGGATGCCAGCACGCCGCGGTAAAGCACTTCGGAAGAAACGTAACTGACTTCGGGCGCCGCTTTCGGGTGTTCTATCACAAAAAGAATCTTGGCGGCCAAGCGAGAACCGATGGTTTTCGGCTTTACATCGACTGTTGTAATACGGTCGGCAACGTTCAAATATTCGCTGTTGTTGTCAAAGCCCGTCAGTACGATACGTCCTTCAGGGTCTATCCCTTTTTCTTCAAGATAACGCTGGATGAAATGAGCAATATAGTCGCTGGCACAGACGATACCGTCCGGCATGGTTGGCAAAAAGTCCAGAAAGTGACTGATTTCCTCATAATGGGTACGAAGACCCAATGACCCGGTAAGGTAAAGACTGGGGTTTGGAATGATCCCATGCTCATGCAGCGCATCCAGAAATCCCTCGTAGCGTTCTTTGTTTGTCTGGGCATATTCTACATCGCCTATGAAACTGAGCTTTCGGCATCCATGACGGAGCAGATTGCTTGTAATCTGCCGGATAAGGTTGCGACCCTCAATAATGAGCAGATCCCCATGTAACTGGTTATAGGGGACAGAAGGAACCGTGTCCAGAAAAACCTTTGGTATAGGTAAAGAGGATAACAGCCGCAGCAAGGGCGCAGAGTACGTGTTCAGTACAATGACACCATCTACTGTACCGTTTGTCAAAGGCTCCGGCAACACATAGCCCGCTTTGTAATTTGTGGGAAGATATGTGTACATGAGGTTGACATTATGCTCGGAAAGATCTTTGGCAATCTGATGGATAATCTGCATCCAGAAAAGAGAGGACTCCGGTCGGCACACGGCTACCGCTACGGTGCGTGTGTGGGGAGGCAGTTGAGCAGAGACGGTCGCAGTGGTATCCTGAGAGGGAGTGTGGAAATAGCCCATCTCGGTGGCTTTTTGATGGATTTGGGCACGCATAGAATCCGAAACGCCGGGACGGTTGCTTAGCGCTTTCCATACGGTGATTCTGGAAACAGAAAGAGCATCAGCAATATCCTGCATGGTTGGTTTGCTCATGAAAGAAATCCTCCGCTTTTTGAGTTTATAGTAAGTATAGCACAATCATAAGAGAAAAGCAACGCGAAAAGTTAACTTTTGCTAATGTTTGATGTTGAAAATGTTGGCTATCTTGCACAAAAAAACAATGCGAAAACCGTTGATATGCACGAATACAATGAAACGGTGCGCGATTTGTGCAAAATGACGATTGACAGGTACAAAAGTAAATGTTAATATTTGACTAACGAATGGCAACGAATGCTAACTATGGAGTTAACGCTTAGTTAGCACGAAATGCTGGCGGCTGTTAACACTTGGCTCGCCAAAAGAAAGGGGCACATTCTATGAAAAAGGATAAGCCGGCAGTTTCAACTTCAACGAAGCCACGCCGCAAACGTTGGACGAGTGATGACACGGAGCTGACACTGCTGGGGCTTCCGGCAGCCATCTGGTATGCGGTCTTTTGCTACCTGCCTATGTTCGGTCTGATTATTGCGTTCAAGAATTTCAAGATCACTCCGGGAAGGGGTTTCCTTTACAGCTTATTTCACAGTGACTGGGCAGGATTTGATAACTTCAAATTCTTTCTTACCAGCAACACCTTTACCATGCTGCTGCGCAATACGCTGTTATATAACATCTTATTTATCGTATTGAACATTGTAATTCCGGTTACATTGGCTGTGCTTATCAATCAGATTTACAGCCGCATTGCTTCTAAAGCATACCAGACCATGATGTTCTTCCCGTACTTTCTTTCGTGGGTTGTTGTCAGCTACTTTGTCTACGCCTTCCTGAACCCCGACAAGGGCTTGATGAACACTATCATACAGTTTTTCGGCGGCGATAAAATCATGTGGTATTCTCAGCCAAAATGGTGGCCGCTGATTTTGACTTTCATGCAGGTCTGGAAATCCATGGGCTATAATATGGTTGTCTACCTTGCAAGTATTACCGGCATTGACAGTACGCTGTACGAGGCGGCAACGCTGGACGGCGCGACCAAGTGGCAGCAGACCAAATATATTACACTGCCGGCACTGAAACCCATCATCGTTATGATGTTCATTCTGAATGTCGGCCACATCTTCTATTCCGATTTCGGCTTGTTCTATCAGGTTACGCAGGGTGTTCCCAACTCACTGTACAACGTTGCCAGCACATTTGACACCTATGTCTACCAGGCTTTGCAGAGCAATGTGACAATCGGCAGAACTGCTGCCGCAGGTTTGTTCCAGGCTGCATGCTGCTGCGCGACCGTTCTGGTTGCCAACTTCATCGTTTCCAAGATTGATGAAGAAAGCGCGATTATTTGATGAAGGGAGAACACACAAATGACTCTGGCAGAAAAGCATAAGATAAAGGCCGAAGAAAAAAAGCTGGAAAAAGAGGAAGCTCGTGCGAAGTTCCGCTTAAACCAGATTAAGCCGACAACGAATGCCTGCTTTAACATTCTGTTTGTACTGCTTTCCTTCGTCTGTCTGTTTCCGGTGTTCTACGTCTTTATGATTTCCGTTTCCTCCACGGATTCTATCACAAAGTACGGGTACAGGCTTTTCCCGGATACATATTCCACGGCGGCGTACACGTTCCTTTGGAATGAACGCGGAACGATTTTTAATTCACTCATAATTTCCGTGGTGGTCACGGTTATGGGTACGGTGCTGGGTGTGCTGCTGACCACAATGATTGGCTATGTGCTTTCCCGCCCGAACTATAAACTCAAAGGCTTCTTCACTTGGATGGTGTTCATCCCGATGATTTTCAATGGCGGCATGGTTGCAAACTATGTGGTTGTTGCCAATATGCTGCATTTGAACAACACCATCTGGTGTCTGATTCTGCCGCTGGCGATGAGCAGCTTCAATGTTATTATCTGCAAGACCTTCTTCCGAACAACGGTACCGGATTCCATCATTGAGTCGGCAAAGATTGACGGCGCATCCCAGATGAAAATTTTCTGGCGTATCGTGGTGCCCATCTCCAAGCCTGTTTTTGCCACAATTGCGCTGTTTTTGACCTTCGGCTACTGGAATGACTGGTTCCAGTCCGCCCTGTATATTTCGGATTCCAAGCTGGTATCCTTGCAGGCACTGCTGAACAACATGATGAAGAACCTGGAGTACATCGCCAATAACCCCAGCGCAGGTCTGAGTCTGCAGCAGTACCGTAACTCGATGCCGTCCGAATCCGTTCGTATGGCAATCGCAATCATTATCGTCATTCCCATTGCGTGCGCGTATCCGTTCTTCCAGAAGTACTTTATTTCCGGTCTGACGGTTGGTGCGGTTAAGGGCTAAGAGAAAGACTCTGAAAAAGAAAAACACTGTATAAGAACATCGATGCTAACAAATAAACCCATTCAATTTTCCCACCACATTTGGTTCTGTTCCCCTATAAGGGGAATGAAGATACACAACTTTACACAAGCAAAGGAGAAAAACAGATGAAAAAGTTCAACAAAGTGCTTGCGCTGGGCATGGCCGGTTCCATGGCCCTCAGCATGGCAGCCTGCGGCGGCAGTTCCTCTTCTGCCTCCACCGGCACCGATGGCAGCAGCACCTCTACGGCTGCTCCTACGGCTGCTCCCTCCAAGGACGTCGTCACCCTGAAATGGGTGGCCGTTGGTTCTGGCATGCCTTCTAACTACGATGCATGGCTGGCACAGATTAACCCGTATCTGGAAGATAAGATCGGCGTCAACATTGACATGGAGGTTATCTCCTGGGGCGACTGGGACACCCGCCGCAATGTTATTGTGAACACCAGCGGTGAATACGACATCCTGTTCACCAACGTCAACACCTATAACAACGACGTCAATACCGGTGCTTTCCTGGATATCACCGATATGCTCAAGGAAGCGGCTCCTGAACTGTACGCTTCCGTTCCGGAAGATTATTGGAAAGCCTGCGAAGTGGGCGGACGTGTTTATGGTGTGCCTACCTACAAGGATTCTTCTCAGAGCGAGTACGTTGTCTGGGATAAGGCAAAGATCGAGGCTGCCGGCTATGACTATACCAAGGAGTTGGGCATCACCGACCTGGATGAACTGACTGCGCCCCTGAAGGCTATCAAGGACACTGACGGCGAGGCTTCCTTCCCTCTGAACAAAAACGGCGGCGGCTACCAGTCCTATATGTATGACCAGCTTGGCGCCGGTCTGTATCCCCTGGGTGTGCGCTATGATGACAGCGAGGGTAAGGTTGTTGCTACTGTTGAGCAGGATGACGTCAAGCAGATTCTGAAAACCTTCCATGAGTGGTACAACGAAGGTATCATCAACTCTGACGCTGCAACCCGTCCCGAAGATGCAAACTACAAGGCTTGCTCCATTGCACAGGGCTGGTCCGGTGCGGCAATCACTTCCTGGGGTCCGCAGCTCGGCGTTGAGTGCGTTGCCCAGAAGTGGGGTCCGACCATCGTTTCCAATGAAACTGTCCGCGGCTCTCTGAACTGCATCTCCGCTAACTGCGCCAACCCCGAAAAAGCACTGCAATTCCTGCAGCTGGTAAACACCGACACCTACGTCCGTGACCTGTTCTACTACGGCGTTCAGGGCGACAACTGGGATTACACCGATGACAGCAAAACCTTCGTCCATAAGAACAACGCGGATTGGTCTATGGCAGGTTACACCCAAGGCAGCTTCTTCGCTATCACCCCGACCGACGATTTCGATTTCAACCAGTTCGACGAAGTTAAAGAGCTGAACGAAAAGGCTGAGCCTTCTGTCCTGCTTGGTTTCACTCTCGACACCACCCCCATCGCTGATGAACTGGCAAACTGCATCCAGATTGCAGAGCGTTACAAGGGCGAGCTGCTGACCGGTACGGCTGATCCCGAAGTTATGGTTCCCCAGATGATGCAAGAACTGCGCGCTGCCGGCTTTGACAAGATCGTTGCTGAGGCACAGAGCCAGGTTGACGCTTTCATGGCTACCAATAAGTAATCTTTAAAAATCCAAATACTATCCCTGCAGGCAGGGAAACCTTCGGGAGCGGGACGCTGAGTTCCCGCTCCCGATTTATTTTAAGTACACAAGGAGAATCAAGTATGGCTAAAATCATCGGCAGCGCACTGCCCAATATTCCGTGGCAGGAACCGCCTGCAAACACCCGCACCCCTTTCTGGCGCTATGATGCAAACCCCATCATCGGTCGTGACGGCAACGCCCGTTCCAACAGCGTGTTCAACAGCGCCGTTGTACCTTTCAAGGATGGCTTTGCCGGCGTATTCCGCTGCGACAGCCTGTCCATCAGCATGGATATTTTCGCAGGCTTCAGCAAGGACGGTCTGCACTGGGATATTGAGGATACCCCGATTCATCTGGTAGGGGACGACCCGGAGGTCACAACCCGTGAATACCGCTATGACCCCCGTGTATGCTATATGGACGGCAAATACTATGTGACCTGGTGCAACGGCTACCACGGACCCACCATCGGCATTGCGTGGACGGATGACTTCAAGACATTCCACCAGCTGGAAAATGCCTTCCTGCCGTACAACCGTAACGGTGTCCTTTTCCCGCGCAAGATTCAGGGGCGCTACATGATGATGAGCCGCCCGAGCGATACCGGGCATACCCCCTTCGGCGATATTTTTGTCAGCCAGAGCGAGGATATGGTATACTGGGGACGCCACCGCTTTATGATGGGTGCTGTAAAAGGCGATGAATCTGCATGGCAGAGCATGAAAATTGGCCCCGGCCCCATCCCCATTGAAACCGATGAGGGCTGGCTGCTGATTTACCATGGTGTTATCAACACCTGCAACGGCTATGTATACCGCATTGGTGCTGCTCTGCTGGATATTGACGAGCCGTGGAAGGTAAAATACCGCGGCAAGGATTACCTGCTGGCTCCTCATGAGCTGTATGAGTGTGTAGGCGACGTGCCGAACGTAACCTTCCCCTGCGCCACCCTGACGGATGCCGCGACCGGTCGTATTGCGATGTACTACGGCTGTGCCGATACCGTGACCGGTCTGGCGTTCACCACTGTGGATCGTGTATTGGACTATATCAAGAAGAACTCTTTCTGATGTTAAAGGGGCAAAGAGATGCCACAGGATAACATTTTGCTGATACCACGATTTCGGTGTAGATACGTTCCACTAACGCAAACAAAAATGCAAAAAACAGCCAGCTTTGAATTGCTGGAAGCCTCGTTATGAGGGAAAGGAAAGACCTATGCGCACCATTGATTTTCTTGACAAGCGCGTCACAGGTATCTGCAATGAGCTGAAAAAGCTTTCTGTAAAACAGAAGTTTGAAACGAGCGACTGGCTCATAAAGCCGGGCAACTTCCTGCGCCCGGAAGATGCCGATGCAGACCCTGCACCGTTTGAACCCTTTGACAGCCGCACCATGCATTGGTACGGACCGGACAAGCATTACTGGTTCCGCGCGGATGTGGCTGTGCCGCAGGAAATGGACGGAAAACCGCTGTGGATGCACGTCTGCACCCAGATTGATGAGTGGGACGATGCCAAAAACCCGCAGTTCCTGCTGTTTGTGGACGGCAAGGTGACACAGGGCGTGGATATGAACCACCGCGACATCCTGCTGGACCGCTGCGCCAAGGGCGGTCAAAAGTACCGTCTGGAATTGCAGTCCTACACCGGAACCCTGCATACCGAATTCAACCTGATTGTAGACCTGCGGGAAATCGACCCCGAAATTGAGGGTCTTTACTACGATATGGTTGTGCCGCTGGAGGCTTTTCCCCGGTTGGAAGAGGACGGCAAAGCCCGCCGCGATCTGGAAAACGTGCTGAACGAGGCTGTCAATCTGATTGATTTGCGCACACCTTATAACGAGAGTTTCTATCAGAGCATTGCTGCTGCCCGTCAGTATCTGGCAAAAGCGCTTTATACCGACCTTGCCGGTCATGAGGAAGTCATTGCAAGCTGCATTGGTCACACGCACATTGACGTGGCGTGGTGGTGGACTGTGGCACAGACCCGGGAAAAGGTCTGCCGCAGCTTTGCAACTGTGCTGAAACTGATGGATGAATACCCTGATTATAAATTTATGTCCAGCCAGCCGCAGCTGTATTACTTCCTGAAGCAGCGCTACCCCGAACTGTATGAGCAGATCAAACAGCGCGTGGCAGAGGGACGCTGGGAACCGGAAGGCGGCATGTGGGTTGAGGCGGACTGCAACCTGACCAGCGGAGAAAGTCTGGTGCGCCAGTTCCTGTACGGCAAGCGTTTCTTCAAGGAAGAGTTCGGTGTGGACAACCGCATCCTCTGGCTGCCGGACGTATTCGGCTATTCGGGCGCACTGCCGCAGATTATGGCAAAGTGCGGTATTGATTATTTCATGACCACAAAACTGGCATGGAACCAGTTCAACAAAATGCCTTACGACACCTTCAAGTGGCGGGGCATTGACGGCACCGAAATCCTGACCCACCTTGTCACAACGCTGGGGGTCGGTCAGAGCGAGAATGACTTCTTCACGACTTACAACGGCATCCTGCATCCCGATGCGCTGATCGGCGGCTGGCACCGCTACCAGCAGAAGGACATCAACAATGATATCCTGATTTCCTACGGTTACGGTGACGGCGGCGGCGGTCCGACCCGCGCCATGCTGGAAACCTCCACCCGTATGGAAAAGGGCATCGAGGGACTGCCCAAAGTGCGTCAGGCATTTGCACGCACCTACTTTGATGAGCTGGCTGAGCGTGTGAAGGACAACCGCCGCCTGCCCACATGGGAAGGTGAACTCTACTTTGAGTATCACCGCGGCACATACACCTCCATGGCGCGCAACAAGCGTTCCAACCGTAAGATTGAGCTGCACATGATGGACTTGGAACTGCTCAGCCTGCTGGCACAAGCCAAGGTCGCATACCCAGAGGCAGAAATCGACAAGCTGTGGCATGGAATCCTCATCAATCAGTTCCATGATATTCTGCCCGGTTCCTCCATCCACGAAGTATACGAAGTCACCAAAAAAGAGTATGCCGAGATGGAAGCCGAAATCACGGCACTGCGCGAGGAGCGCCTGGATGCACTGACCCCCGCCGGGGAAGGCGTTACCGTGTACAACACTACCGGCTTTGTCCGCAGCGATGTGGTTGAACTGGGTGATTGCAAGGCAGAGGCTTTGCAGGACGAAGCCGGCAATATCTATCCCGTACAAAAAACAGCCGATGGTGCCGTGGCGTTCCTGAACAACCTGCCTGCCAAGGGCAGCAAAACGTTTGCGGTCGTACCGGCACAGGTTTCGGCTGCGCCTTTTGAAATTGCGACCGATGGACATAAGATTGACACCCCGTTCTATACTGTCACCTTTGATGAACACGGTCAGATGACCGGCATCTTTGACAAAGAGAACCGCCGCGAAGTGCTCAAGCCCGGTCAGGCAGGCAACCTCTTCCGCGTATATGAGGATAAGCCCATCTATTATGACAACTGGGATATCGATATTTTCTATACCGAAAAGTTCTGGGATGTCACCGACCTGCAGGACTTCACATGGACGGAGAACGGTCCCGTGCGCGCCACACTGCACATCGAACGCAATTACAGCAACTCCACCCTGGTGCAGGATATCCATTTCTATGCAAAGCAGCGCCGGATTGAGTTTGTTACAACCGTGGACTGGCACGAACACCAGAGCCTGCTGAAGGTTCACTTCCCGGTAAATGTCCATACTGACGAAGCTACGTTTGAAATCCAGTACGGCAACCTGACCCGCAAGACGCACGCCAACACCAGCTGGGATCGCGCACGCTTTGAAAGCTGCGGTCAGAAGTGGATGGACCTGAGCGAAGGACATTACGGCGTCAGTATGCTGAACGACTGCAAGTACGGTCATTCCGTCAAGGATTCTGTGATTGGGCTGACCCTGATTAAGTCCGGCATTGAGCCGAATCCTACCACGGATCAGGAAGTTCACCATTTCACATACGCCATTTATCCGCACGCCGAAAAATGGCAGGCAGCCGGCACGGTGCCGCAGGCGTTCTTCCTGAACCAGCCCGCGTTGGCTGTGCAGGGCGGAAAGCCGGGCGAAAGCTTCAGCCTTGCCGGACTGGATGCACCCAATGTGGTGCTGGAAACCATCAAACGCGCCGAGGATGGCGATGGTGCCATTGTGCGTATGTATGAGTGCGAGAACAGCCTGACAAATGTCACCCTGGACTGGAACCTTCCCTTCCATGCGGCAGAAAGCTGCAACTGTCTGGAACAGCCCGACGGCGAGCCGGTTGAAGTCAAAGACGGCAAGATTACCTTTACGGTAAAGCCGTATGAAATCAAGACAATTCGTATCCGTTAAATAACAAAGTCCGAACATTCTGCACGGGCGGTTGGCAATGCGCCCGCCGCCCGTGCCTTTTTTTGGAGGAAATGATGATGGAGTTTATTCCGAATCCACATAAGATCGAACACCCTGCAGGGGTTCATATGCTGGACAATCAGAGCCGAATCACCCTGTGGCAGACCGAACCCGCCGCGTTGCTTTATGCACAGATGCTGCAGGGCTGCCTGCGGGAGTACGCCGGGCTGGAAGTGCCGTTCACCCGCGGTAAGCCCCGGGCAGGTGACGCCGTACTTACGGTGGATACCGCCCTGCCGCAAAACCGTTACACGCTGAGCATTATGCCGGAATGCATCACGCTGAAAGCCGGCAGCGATGAAGCACTCTGCAACGGTGTGCAGACACTGTGCCAGTATATTGAACAGCACGGAGCCGTACTGCCCGCACTGGAAATTGAGGACTGGCCCGATCTTGCCAACAGAGGCTATTATCAGGACTGCTCCCGCGGACGTGTCCCGAAGCTGGACTACCTGAAACAGGTGGCAGATATTCTCTGCCGCTACAAGATCAACCAATGGCAGCTTTATATTGAGCACACCTATCTTTTCCGTGACCTGAGCGAAGCATGGCGTGAGGATACGCCGCTGACCGCGCAGGAGATCATGGAGCTGGATGATTACTGCGCAGTCCGGCACATTGAACTCGTTCCTTCCTTGTCTACCTTCGGGCATATGTACCGTATTCTCAGCACAAAAACCTGTTGCGACCTCTGCGAGCTGCCTGACTCGGAAAAGATTCCGTTCAGTTATACCTATGCAGGGAATCACCATACCCTGAACGTATCCAATCCCGATGCGCTGGGGTTTGTAAAAGGGCTGATTGACGAATACCGCCCGCTTTTCCGCAGCAGCAAATTCAATATCTGTGATGACGAAACGTTCGATTTGGGCAAGGGGCGCAGCAAGGCACTCGCCGAGGAGCAGAGCGAGCGCAGCCTGTATCTCAGCCATGTGAAGGCGCTGTGCGAATATCTTGTTGCGCAGGGGGTAACACCGCAGTTCTGGGGGGACATCATGTGGCGCTTCCCGGAAAGCTGTGCCGAGCTGCCCAAGGAAACCATCTGCCTGAACTGGGGCTATCTGCCGCATCAGCGGGAAAATGAGATCCGGGATATTGCCGCCAGCGGGATTACGCAGTACGCCTGCCCCGGCGTCTGTGGCTGGAACCGTTGGATGCCTCTGATGTACAATTCTTACCTGAATATCCGTACCATGTGCCACCATGCACACAAGTACAACGCCATCGGCCTTTTGAACACGGACTGGGGCGATTATGGTCATGTCAATGACCCGCGCCTGACGATTCCGGGCATCCTGTACGGCGCAGCGTTCGGTTGGAATGCAGAGCCTGTGGAATTTGACGAGCTGAACGAAGCGGTTTCCCGCCTGTATTACGGCGATACCACCGGGCAATTTGCCGGTCTGATGGCAAAGCTGCAGGATTATGAAGTTTTTGACTGGCGGAATACCGTCAACTGGATAGAATGTGATGAGAAAACCCGCGCCGAGATCCTTTCCGAGGTGGACTTTACAAGGATTGACGATGCCAACCGCGCCGTAGAAAAGGCAAAGGCAGATATCCTTGCAGCCGCGGTAAACCTTCCTGCCGGCAAAAAGCAGATTGTACAGGTACTCTGCCAGACGGCAGACATCATTGTGCTGTGGAACCGTATTGGCGCATGGCTCAATGCAGGCTGCCCGCACGGCCCCGAAGCAGATGCCATGGCAGCTGCGCTGGAACACTGGCTGCAGCGCTACCGTGCGCAGTGGCGTCAGGTCAGCAAAGAAAGCAGCCTGTCGGTTCTGACAAACCTAATCTGCCGTTACGCGGATCTTCTCCGCGGACGCGCTTACGGAACCGTGGAGGCGCCTGCCGGGAGGTAAGCCATGGGCTGGCTTTATCAGCTGTTTTTTCCTGCGCATACACCGACCGAAAATGAACTGGAAATGGGTCGCTACCGGATTATTGCCGAAGGCGCAGTGGCCGGCGTGATTTATGCCGTTGCCACCGGCAACTTTCTGGCCGGGTATTTGAGCAGCCTTGGGGCGTCCGTATCCTTATGCGCCGCAGCGGCCATGATACCGTCTTTCGGGTGCGTACTGCAGTTTTTCTCGCCCTTTGTGTTTGAACGGATGCACCACCGCAAACTGGCTATATGGCTTATGTGCGTGGTGTTCAGGCTTTCCATCAGCAGCATTCTGCTGGTACCGCTGGCTCTGCCGGACCCCGGTCATGCCCGCGCTGTGGTGCTGGTGCTTTATACCATCGGCTTTTTCTCTGCGGGGCTTGTTACGCCGGGGCTGGAACACATGGTTTTGGGCATCGCCCCCCAAGGCGGGCGCGGTCAGTTCTACGCCGTCAAGAGCATTATCGGAACCTGCGTTTCCAGCGCGGCAACACTTGCACTTGGTCGCGTACTGGATTATTATCTGGAACAGGGGCAGGGCTATACCGGCTTTCTTATCATCGGTATTGTCAGCCTGTCGCTTACTGTGGTGGATGCCGTTCTGCTTGCTTCGGTAAGAGAGAACCCGGTAAAATTCACCTCCAAAATGCGCCCGGCGGATATTCTGCGCCCAGTGCGCGACCCTGCTTACCGTCCATTGCTTTTTTACTGCATCATCGGCGGGCTGACTGGCGGCTTTGCTTCTCCGTTCCTTTCCGTGTATGAGCTGCGGGTGCTGGGGCTCAGCCACACCTTCATCACATCGGTGGGTGTCGTGTCCGCTGTTGTGGGCATGGCAGGCAGCTGGGTGTGGGGGCGGCTGGCCGACCGCACTGCGTGGAACTGCGTTATTTGGCTTACTGCATTCCTGAATCTTTCCTGCACGCTGGGCTGGTCCTTTGTGCGCCCTTCCTTTGCACATTTGGTTGCGCCGGTTCTGATTGTCGTTGCGGCGGGCTGTGCAGGCGGCGCATCACTGGCAAGCACAAACCTGCAATTTGCATTGAGTCCTGAAAGCGGCAAAACCGCTTACTTTGGCGTAACGGCTGCCATGAGCAGCATTGCCACCTGCACATCGGCCGCAGTGGGAACCGCCATCCAGCCCATGCTGGAAAAATCTATGGGGGACAGCTCAATTTCGCTGCTGTTTTTTGTGGCAGGCATCGGCGGTTTTGCCAACCTGATTATAAATGGGCGAAAATTGCCCTCTGTAACATAAAGGGAGAAAAAAGATGTACCCATACCAGAACCCGGATCTTTCGACAGAAGAGCGCATCAGCGACCTGATGAGCCGGATGACCCTTGAAGAAAAGATCCTGCAGACAGATCAGTATTATTCCGGCGATTTTACAACGCAGGACGAAAACGGCAAGGTTACCGCCGTGGATATGCAGCGGTTTGATGCACTGATGCAGCACAATAGTGTCGGCAGTGTGCAACTGCGCGGTATGACTGCTGCCCAAGCCAATGTTGTGCAGCGGTAAGAAGGTTGTAAAGCTGCTGGATTATGCTTAGCAAAACAGAACTGTTCATTTAGAATATAAGCCGCTTGTTCTTTGCGGCATAATAAAAGGTACAAATTATATACCAGTAAGGAGGATCTGCATGAAAACTTCATCTATTCTTGACACCTATCAGACCTGGCTGACCCACCGGGAGTACAGCCCCGCCACCATCCAGAAGTACACCAAAGCCCTGGCCCGCTTTTTTGCCGATACCGGGGCAGGGGACATCCCGACCCGCGAGACCGTTGCAGCCTGGCGGGATAGCCTGACCGAAAAGGGCTATACCCCTGCCACCGTCAACGCGATGCTGGCTGCCGTCAATGATTACCAAGAGAGCATCGACAACGTGGCTGGCAAAGCTAAGCCGCTCAAGCACAGCGCAGGATCTTCGCCGACCCTGGCCGGGAACTGACCCGCGCCGAGTATTTCCGCCTGCTGAACGCCGCACGCGCCGCCGGCAACAAGCGCACCCAACTGCTGCTGGAAGCGCTTTGCTCCACCGGTACCCGTGTGTCTGAATTGCAGTTTATCACGGCAGAAGCCGTCCGCCGGCACAAGGCGTCTATCCGCTGCAAAGGCAAATGCCGGGAGATCCTGCTGCCCGCTGAGCTCTGCCACCGCCTGACCCGTTGGTGCCAGAAACACCGCATTCATGCCGGTCCGGTGTTTCTTTCCCGTGTTGGCAAGCCTCTGAGCCGCGTAACGGTCTGGAAACTGCTCAAAGCCCTGTGCGAGCGCGCCAATGTGGCCGGGAAGAAAGTTTTCCCCCACAACCTGCGGCACCTGTTTGCGCGGACATTTTACAACCTCGAAAAAAATATCTCGAAACTGGCGGACCTGCTCGGTCATTCCAGCATCGAGACGACAAGAATTTATATCATGGAATCCGGCGCAGAACATGAGCGTCTACTCAATAAAATGCACCTTCTATTGTGAATTTGACGAAAGCATAGTTCCGTTCCTGTCGTTAACAAAAGTTAACATTTAATAAACGTCCGTTCGCGTTTTAAATACCAAAAATGAAAAAGTAAGTAAGAAAAAGTTGTTGGGCAAGCGCTGAAATTCCGCGCCTAACAGTATTTCTATGTGCACTTTTTACAATTTCAACAAAATTGTGTACTTTCCCTTGCTTTTTTCACCTTTATGTGCTAAAATTAGCACTGGTTAATCGATTTGGAATCGCTACCCCCTCCCTGTTAATCCATTGTAACTTCTTTTTGCAATTTGTTTTGTTATATGTAGTTAACATGCAATTAACAGAATATGCTTCTGTTTTTCTTTGCTCGCTGCACGCTGAAATGACCGGAACACAAATATTGCAAGGACGATGCAACTTGACATCTGAAATTGTGGGTAATCGCTTGCACAAGTGTGGGCTATGTCTGCCTGGTGGCAGCCAACAGCGATTGTGGTTCGCACAACATTTTGGTTGGAAAGCTAATTGGGCAAGATGGCCGCTCCATTGTCGGCAATAAAAACTTCAAACCACTTTGTATGTGGTGCGTAGCCTAGAGGGTATCTGAAAAATCCCCAGCACTGTCTAATTCTACCGGGGCATCCCCGCACAATTCTCGGCTTAAGCCTAAAGCATCGCTGCGATGGCCGCGGCACATGATCAGCGTTGAGAAAATGCTCGGCAATCCACCAAGGATTGCCTGTGCTTCTCTCTTAGCCGGTCACGCGTCTCGCTCGCCGCATTGGCATTTTGAATTGCTCGGTATTGCCCAAAAGCAGCGTCTGCTACGTTACTCAACCTTGCAATACACCAAGTATTGCGGCGGTCTCGCGCCTTGCATCCGTTATCTTTTAGCGAATTTTCCAGCATTTTGGTTTATCAGAGACGCCCGAATAAATTTTGAATCTATCCGCTTATGAAGCTTCTGGCATCAGGTGTGCCGATCCAATGCCTCAAGCAAGGCGCGGTAGAGGCGGTCAAGTGGAACAATAGAACGATGTGTTGCTGATGGTAGCGATATCTACCCACTCTATTGTCTGTCCGTCTGCCTGCTAATTTGTTTGGGAATGAACGGGACGATACGTAAAAATGGCGTTGATTCTGTGCCAGGGCTTTATGTAGCCGTTATTGGGCCGGAAACAGGAGTGTTTGCCAGAAGCGGGTTTGGCCATACGCGCACATGCATAGCAGAAATGTATATCTGCTTGACAAATGAGCGCGGCAGACCACGTTTCCTGGTGGATATAAATCAATTTGAGCGGAGGTGGTGCTTAAGGGAAAGCCCAACCGGATCCCTGTGAAAGTATTTTGCTGTGCATTGAATGGAAACGCTTTGATGTGTAATCCCGGACTGTTCTGTTTGAATCAAGAGCGGCGTCATCATTGTAAGTTCCAAACCTCAAAGGGAACAACAGGGTGCTTTCGGCAAAATTACCCGGTTCGGCGCGATTGATTAGATGCATCTGAGAAAAGAGAAATGAAAGGATGTGCTTTACCAATGGAAAACAAGAAGTGGAAACGCTTCGGTTCATGTCTGATGGCACTGGCTATGGTACTGTCCGGTACCGCATTGCCCGCAAGTGCTGCGACCCCCGGCAAAGACGGGTCAGCGGAGATGAACGAAGCGTATGCCGCACACGAGTCCCTGATGCCGATCGGCCCCTCTTTCAGCGTGGCCACTCTTTTAGAGTGGACGCCGGAATCTGACCCGGACGCACGATACAGCAGGGCGAGCATTCCCATGGCAAACTGAGAGGGCGGTTTTGTCGTGAACCCAAAGGCAAATCCGGAAGCAAAGCTCATGCTCTGCTCCCTGGCTAACTCTTCCCACGACACCACCAGTTCACAAGGCACCGAGAACTTCATGAGCTGGTCCTTCAACTACTGGCAGTACACCGATTCTTTTGTGTACTGGTCCGGTTCTGAGGAGGGCCTGATCTGCTGCCCCACCGGCGAATTTACTGACGCTGCCCACACCAACGGTGTGCCGGTCGTTGCTACACTGGGCTTCCCTTGGGGATCTGGCTCGGGCTATGCGGAGGAAGTTGACGCTTTCTGCCAAAAGGCGGAAGATGGCAGTTTCCCCGTGGCAGATAAGCTACTGGAAGTGATGGATTACTATGGTTTTGATGGATACTTCTTCAACCAGGAATCCTTTGGCTGCAGTGCAGAGATTGCATCCAGGTTGGATGAGATGATCCGCTACATGCGCGCCAAGTGCCCCGACATCTTGATTAGCTGGTACGACTCGATGCTGCCTTCCGGCGGCGTATCTTACCAGAACGCGGTTAATAGCTCGAACCAGCGTTGGATGGAGCGTAGCGATGATGGCTCTGTGGGAATCAATGAGTTCTTTATGAACTACAACTGGTATACAGGGCAGATTTCTACTACAGTCAGCACGATGAACTCTATTAACCGCAGCCCCTTCGATGCTTATGCGGGCTTGGATGTACAGCAAAACGGCATGAACACGCCTTTCCGTGATGAACTGCTCGTGGACGAGGATGGCAAGCTAAAGCTATCCATCGCGCTGTATTGCCCCAACTCCACGTTAGGTAACTCTGCAAACGGAGCGCAGTTCCACGCGGTTGAACAAGACTTCTATGTCAATTCTGCTTCAGATCCGCGGGTAGAAGTGGCTAATGTTTCCTCATCCACTTGGCTGGGTATGTCCCGATTCTTCGCCGACAAGACGCCGATCCTCAGCACACCGTTCGTAACCAGTTTTAATTCCGGCCACGGTTTTGGTTATTATGTGAATGGTGAACTCTCCCGTGACAACGAGTGGAGTTACCAGTCCGTGCAGGACGTTATGCCCACCTGGACCTGGATCATCGATTCTGACGGCTCGAAGCTTGATGGCGGCTATGACTTCACTGACGCCTATAACGGCGGCACTTCCATTCAGTTCTATGGTGATCTGGATGCCAACAAGGCAAACGACATCATGCTGTACAGCACCGATGTCGCTGTGACCGATGGCATGACACTGAGCCTGACGGCCAAGCACGATGATGGCAAGGCCAGGTTGGTTGCCTATTATGGCGATGACAGTACTGCCAGCTATGAGGAATGCGAAACAGTCGCTTACGATTTGACTGCCAGTGAGGCTGATACCTGGACCACCACGGTGGTAGATATTTCTGATCATGCCGGCAAGACTTTGTATGCCATTGGTTTAAAGGTGGAAAGCGATACTGCTGTGTCCGACTACCACATCAACCTGGGCCAGCTTGCCATTTTGGATCAGGATCGCGCGGCGCTGTCCGGTCCTACTTCTGTGGCGCTGGACGAGATCCTGTATCACAACGCCTATGATGCGGAAGCACGTATTTACTGGGATGCTGTGGACGGCGCTGCTTCCTATGAGATCTACAAGGTCAACGCGAACGGGACTTCTAATCTGATCATGGAGACCCCCAACACGGCCTTCTACCTGCCTACCCTGGTTCGTGATTTTGACGAAGACGACGTGACGCTGAAAGTCGTCCCCGTTAATGCCAACGGTGTACGCGGTGAAGGCACCGAACTGATAATCGACTGGCTGTATAGCAATGAGGACTCCGAAGTCTACGAACCAAAAGAATTCGAAAACGTCTGCCTGGGGGCGACGGTAACCGGATATTCTGGCCAGAATGAGAGCGAGCCTGCCTCCAAGGCCATTGACGGGACCTCCCTGAATGGTTCCAAATGGTGTGTTACCAATGCAGAGACCGGATATATGGACATTGACATTGGTCGTGAGGTGACGGTCCGCCGCTGGCGCGTAGAACATGCCCAGTACGGTGGCGAGGATGTGTTGATGAACACCGTCGACTTTGCTCTGGAGTATAAGAATGCGTCTGGCTGGTGGGTAGAGGCAAAGCGCATCCAGCACAACACCGCCGCTGTAACGGATGTCTTGCTGGACGAACCGGTGACTGCACAGGAATGGAGACTGCGCATTTATGATGATGGAACTTCCCCCTGGGGCGGTATCCGCATTTATGAATGGCAGATGTTCGAGACCGCCGAGTTCCCCCAGACGGAGCCGGTGTCCATCCAGTTTGCCGCCGCAGAGAATGGCACGGGCGCCAATGATACCTTCACACTGAAGAACGTGCCTGCGGGCCAGACTGTCAAGGTCTACACCAAATCCGGCAGCGAGTATAACAAGATCGGAGAGGCGGTTGCAGAAAGCGGCACTGTCACTATCACCGGCCTTAACTTTGGCAAGCAAGAAGCCGGACGTATTTACTACACCACCACCGCCACAGGTTCCGCAGAAAGCATCAAGCTGAGCGCGAGCTTTGAGGCGGAAAATGCCGCAAAATCTGAGGCGGCAAAGGATGTTACAGCGAAAGCTTATTCACAGCCTGGCTCGCTTAGCTCTTCCAACGGTGGCGACATCTATATTTCTCTTACGGTGAAAGGCCTGAGTGAAGGCGATGTGGTCTACGTTTACGAGAACGACTCTGGTGAATACACCAAAGCCTCTCTCCCGGTGGCTGCTGGCGAAACCTCGGTAATTATCCGTGGCATTCGGGTCCCGCGTGCGGGCAGTGAACTCACCCTGCAAGTAAAACGCGTCCGTAAGCTGATCTCTGATAAGTATACTGTCGAAATCCCCGCATTCCCGGAACCGACCGCTTTCTTGAACTTGGTGGCGACCAATGCCAAGGGTGAGAAACTGACCGGCGTTACTTATGGCGTTTACAACAGCAACAACGAAAAGGTCTATACTGTGACTACCGGCAAACCTGCTGAGGTTGTATTGGGGACGTACACCATTAAGTGCGAAAATGTTCCTGCAGGCTACCTGATCAACGACACGGTTGTGAAGCGCCTGGTCGTGACCGAAGGCCAGACCTACGATGTGAATGTTACCCTGCAGAGCGGTTCTGTTGAGCCAATCGTTACATCTGTTACGGTATCGCCCGCTACTGCATCTGTGGAGAAGGGCGCAACCAAGCAGTTTGCAGCTATGGTCAACGGCGAGAATATCACCGACCATTCTGTGACCTGGAGCGTGGACGGCGCGGTCTCTGAGGCGACTAAGATCGACGAGACCGGCCTGCTGACCGTTGCGGAGGACGAGACCGCAGAGCAGCTGACCGTTGTTGCGACCTCGGTTCAGGATCCGAATGTTTCCGGCAGCGCTGCCGTGACCGTCACCGAGCCTGTGGGCGAGCTGGAACTGGTGTCCCAGAATGCGACCATCGTTGGCTACAACGGCAAAAAACTGGGCACTGCCCAGGGCCCCGAAAAGCTGTTTGACGGCGACAAGGAAAAACCCGATACCGGCAAATGGTGCGAGGATGGCAGCAACCTGTGGGTCGCCTTTGACATTGGCGAAGAACGCAACGTCCGGCAGCTGGTCGTCTCCCACGTCGGCGTGGCGGAAACGCCGACGGCCGGCAACGGCAGCATGAACACTGCCAATTACGAGTTCTATGTGCTGAACGAAGAAAAGGTCAACGTGGACAAACTGCTGGCCATGGAGGCCGAGGAACGGAACGATGTGCTGGCAGACGCTGCGAACTGGACAGAGTGTGCCAAGACCACCGATAACGCGGCCGATGTTACCACCAATGATCTGGGCGATGCGACCGGACGAATCTTCAAGCTGAATGTCAGCCGTACCGATACCACCGGTTGGGCTGCCTGCGTCCGCATCTACGAGGCCGAACTGTACGCTACGGCCAAGCCCACCGAGCCTGTTGTGGACAAGACCATTCTGAATCAGCTGATCGAGCAGGCTTCCGCCCGGGTGGAAGACGATTACACGACCACCAGCTGGGCAGCGTTTGCAACTGCGCTGGCCGAAGCGCAGAGCATCTCTGCCGCTGAGGATGCAAACCAGGTGACTGTCAACAATGCAGCTGACGCTCTGCAGGACGCCATGGAAAGCCTTGTGAAGCGTGCTGACAACTCGAACCTGGTCGCGGCCATCAACAGCATCAAGGAACTGGATGAAAGCAGGTATCAGCCTGATTCTTGGGCTGCCCTTGCCCAGGCTTTGGCAGAAGCTGAGAAGGTCGCCGCCAACCGTGATGCAACCGCCGATGAGATCGAAGCTGCTTATACAAAGCTGGAAGCTGCTTACAAGGCACTGGCGTTCCGAGCAGATATGACTGCAATTGATGATATGATCTCCAAAGTGGAGGCCATGGATGCGAACGCTCATACTGCAAAATCCTGGAAATTGGTTGCCGATGCATTGGAGGCCGCAAAGACGGTCGCCGCCAATGAAAACGCTACCCAGGAGGCTGTAGATGCAGCAGCACGGACGTTGCAGGCCGCAGCGGCGGCATTGGTAAAGGCTGGCGATGCCACCGAGTTGAATGCTTTGGTTGAAGAAACCAAGCAACTTGACCTGAGCAAGTATACTGTGGAGAGCGCGGACGCTATCCGCCAGGCAATTTCTGATGCGGAAGCTGCTATCGCAGGCCGCGCAAGTGCTGAAGACTTGAAAGCCGCCCTTGATGCAGTGCGGAATGCTGTAAATACTGCCCAGACCAAACCTGCGGCACCGGTACAGAAACCTGCTGATACTGTGAAGCCGGTACAGAAACCTGCTGATACTGTGAAGGATGAACATCCCGATATTGCGGGAGGAATTGCAAACGGCACTTGGGGTGCTGCGCCTACTGCAAAGCCGAATGACGGCAGTGCAGCGGCATCTGGCAGCGGAGCAACAAGCGCGATTCCTCAGACGAGCGATAACTTCCCTTATGAAGTGCTGTCGATTCTGGCTTGCTTGGCCGTGGGTGGCTTTATCGTTGCACTCTACCTGAAAAAACGCAGTGGCAATCGCTGATGTCTACGAGATGAACGTAAACTCCTAATTCTAAAACACATTATGCGCTTGATCGCAATCGACAGATTGACCAAAACTATAAGATTTAATCATATTACTGGCATATCTATCACTGTGTTTGGCAGTCAATCGGAAGGGGAATGAGACAAGTCCTCGGTGTTGGTTGATGATTAAGGTATAACTGCAAAAGTGCCTCTTGCGGGCTTCGAACCGCAAGGGGCACTTTTGTGTCTACAGGCATGGAGGAAGACCAACAACTCGGAATTCTTGTCAAACAAAATATTGTTGTAGACAGAGGAACGAATGGTGCGCTCAACGCGTTGGTGGACTATAATCCACAGTGCGAAATAATTTTAATCAACATATAGGACCAGAAAAAGCCAATGAAGCGGGGATTTTTTGCTTTTCCCGGCAGTTTTCATTTTGTTTTCAAGTTTCCCATTTTATACCTATTTACAATAAGGAGGATTTTCACTATGAGCATCATTATCGGCATTGACCACGGCTACTATGCTATCAAAACAGCCCACTGCTCGTTCCCGGCAGGGCTGACAAGCTACGGAGAACACGAACCCTACACCCGCCAAGGACTCTTAGAGTTTGGCGGGTGCTTTTTTGTTTGTGGCTCCGGGCGGCAGCCTATCCAGCGGGACAAGACCGTAAACGACAACTACTACCTGCTGACGCTGGCAGCAATTGCAAAAGAAATCCGGCAGCGCGGCTTGCCGCCCGAATGCTCGGTGCGCATTGCGGCGGGTCTGCCACTGACCAGTTTCGGGCGCGACAAACCCAGGTTCAGAGATTATCTGCTGCGGAGCAACCAGCCCGTGAATTTCAAATTCGAGGGCGTGGAGTACAGCATCACCACCGAAGAAGTTGCCATTTTTCCGCAGGGCTACGCCGCCCTCATGACCGAAACCGGGCTTTTGCAGGACGAACCGTCCATGCTCCTTATGGATTTGGGCGGCTGGACGGTGGACCTTATGCGCATCGACAACGCAATCCCTGCGGCTGATACCGCGCACAGCTTGGAACTCGGCATGATTCGCTGCGTGGATGATATTCGGGAGCAGGTGCGACGGGAAACCGGATTGTCACTCACGGATGCCCAGATCGAAAATATGCTGGCAGGTCAGCCCTGCACGGTCAGAGATACGGTGCGCGACATTGTGAACCGGCAGGGTCGCAAGTACACAGAACATCTGCTGTCAGCGGTTATGGAGGCCGGCTTTGATTTGCGCGCTATCCCCGCCGTGCTATTGGGCGGCGGTGCCTCGGTGGTGAGCCGCCACCTCAGCCCCAAGGACGGCCTTTGCAAGACGATTTTTCTGCTGGACGATAAGGTGAACGCTGGCGGGTTCGAGCGCGCGTTGGCCGCCGTGTCGCGCCGTAAAAGCGAGGCATGAAACGCCCACAGTACGTTTTTCGTCCGAACCTTAGCGACCCGCAGCACCGCCGCGCATGGGCGTTGCTGCAGCAAGTGCCTTCAGCCAAACGCAAGGAGTTTCTGGTGCAAGCCATTCTTGCAACGGAGCAGACAGATAGGCTGGAGAAAAGCATCCGCAAGGTGGTGCGGGAGGAGTTGCAGGCAGTCAACATAACCGGCGCTGTTCCAAGCCCACTGTCAGAGAATGCTATACCAGACTCTGCGCTCGATTTCCTGAATTCACTGTAGGGGGTGATTCCAATGTTTTAATAATAGGTAGAAAAGCAGAAGGAAAAAGACTAACTATTAAAAGTCAAGCCCCAAAACAAAATTTTCGAGAGAAATTTTAAGGTGGTGAAAATTGGTATAGCAAACAAGAGCATCCGTTGTCGGATACTCGCTCCGTATAAAATCGCACGCTTAATAATCAGCTAAGAAGGCTTTCCCAGAACGCTGCATAGCAAAAATAAGCCTTACCAGCTTTTTAGCAGCATGAGAGATGGCAACATTGTAATGCTTTCCCTCAGAACGCTTCTTTTCAAGATAGGCCGAGAATGTAGGACACCAAAGGCAAACATATTTGGCGGCATTGAAAAGAGCATATCGCAAATATCTGGAGCCACGCTTTTCCATGTGAGCATAACAGTTTTGCAGTTGCCCTGACTGATATGTAGATGGAGAGAGTCCAGCATAAGCCAGCAGCTTGTCTGCGCTTGCAAAGTTGGAAAAATCTCCAACTTCAGCAAGAATCATTGCACTCATATGTCGGCCAATACCGGGGATTGTAAAGATGGGAGAATCCATCTGAGATGTAATCTTGTCAATTGCGGATTCTACCTCAGAAATTTCTTTGTCCAGCTCGCGGATGAGAGCAATCGTGTGTTTCAACTCCATAGACTTAGCAGGCATTTTCGAGCCAATGGAGACCCCTGCGGCTACTTGGATTTCCGCGGTTTTAGACTTGGTATAACGACCTTTAGAGGCGGTGCAAAGAGTCTCAGCGAGTTCTTCAGTATTAGCGTTTGCGATATAGCTTGCACCCGGATAGTTGCTCAGCAGTGCGTATACAACAGCGATGTGCAGACTTGAGACCAGCTTTTCAAGCTCCGGAAACAGAATATTCACTAACCGCGCAACGGAGCTTTTCAGCTTGGCGCGCTCTTTTACCTTATCAAATCTGTATCTGGTTAGTGACTTTAGCTCTTCATTGTGGTATGCTGTATTTGAGTAGGACTTGAGGTCCACATCAGACATGAGCATCATTGCAATGGTACGCGCGTCTATCCGATCTGTTTTGGTTCTTCGCAGGCTGAGACTTTTCCGGTAGAGGTTCGTGTGCAGAGGGTTAATGACATAGGTTGCCAGGCCGCTGTCTAAAAGAAACCCCAGCAGATTGTAGCTGTAATGTCCTGTGGCTTCAAGCCCTACTTTTATTTTGCTTTCACCTTGGGAACAGCTTTGGATTCTTGAAAGAAGCGTCTCAAAACCGATGCGGTTATTGGCAATGGTAAATACATCTGCCAAGACCGTTCCTTCCGAGTTGAGGATAAAGCAATCGTGCTTGTCCTTTGCAACATCGATACCAACAAAAATCATTTCTTTTTACCTCCGGCGTTTTATTTTACAGTGCTGCTTAGAGCCACACCTCTTTGCTATGTAACCTCGTTCTATATAAACCGTCTGGCGGTATCTAACTGATTAACACTAAAAACAAAGAGCCGTGGTTGGAGCCTTTCCGAAACCGTCTTGCGGTAGGAGGTTTAAACCAATCCACAGCACCTTGTCTATTGTAGCATTTTGTCCTTGGAGAGGGACTCTAATAACTACTACTTTATAATACGAGGAGGTTTATACATTATGAACGGTAAAAAAATTTTGTTTGGTGCAGCCTGTGACGGGCTGCTTTTGCTTTTGATGAGGGGCGCCTATTAAGTACCTTCGCAAATGTGGCAAACATCCCCATCGGGAGTTGTGCCCTTGATCAAGTTCGTAGATATGTTCTCCGACATCGGCGGTTTCCGCGAAGGTCTGGCCCGTGCCGGGGGCTTTACATGCGTAGGACACTGCGAAATCGACAAATACGCCAACCGTAGTTACAACGCCCTGTTTGACACGAAGGGAGAGTGGTTCATTGAAGATGCCCGAAAAGCCGACCCCAGCACCATGCCGGACTTCCAGCTGCTCTGCGGCGGATTCCCTTGCCAGACTTTCAGCATTGCAGGATCCCGGAAAGGATTCGGAGATCCGAGAGGAACCCTCTTCTTTGAACTGGCCCGATTGGCTGAAGCCAGGAAGCCTCCGTATTTGCTTTTTGAGAACGTGGTGGGTCTCATCAATCATGACCACTGCAGGACATTTGCGACAATCCTCAACACGCTGGACCGACTGGGGTATGGTGTGGAATGGCAATGTCTTAACAGCAAAGATTTCGGCGTCCCCCAGTCAAGAAACCGCGTGTACATTGTCGGATATCTTGATGAGCGATGTAGAGGAAAAGTATTTCCTTTCACCGAAACAGCAGGAAGTTCTCTTATTCAAACCCACGGTGGCCACCAAGGGGAGCGCGTCTACTCCCCCGAAGGATTAAGCTGTACGCTGGCTGCCAATCCGGGTGGCTTCGGTGGCAAAACCGGGCTGTACGAGGTGGGAGTGCCGATCAAGTGCGCCACAAAAACCGGCTACCAGATGGCACAGGTCGGTGACAGCATCGACCTGAGCTACGCCACAGTCAACAGTCGGCGCGGACGGGTTGGTAAAGAGATTGCGCATACACTTACAACGGGCTGCCAACAAGGCACTGTTGAAGTTCGCCCGGTCAAAAATCCCATCAAGTCCGACCTCGCCCGCAACACCGAACGCACCGGTAAGCCTGGCGCACCCATGCATACACTTACCACAAAAGACCGTCACGGTGTTCTGTACGAGGGGCGCATCCGCCGCCTGACACCGCGCGAATGTCTGCGGCTGCAGGGTTGGGCAGATGACCGCATCGACACGGTGCTTGCCATTCAAAGCGATAACCAAGCCTACAAACAGGCAGGCAACGGCGTGACAGTCCATGTGGTGGAAGCCATCGGACAGCGCATTGCAGCCATGGATGCAGAACTGCGGGGTGAGGCGCTTGCCCCTTGATTTCAAAGACCAGTATTTTGGCTGTGAAATTGAACTGACCGGGATAAACCGCGCCACGGCAGCCCAAACGCTGGCCGACCTGTTTGGCACCCGCGCCGAGCATTCCGGTGGTGGCTACGATGCCTACAGGGTCAAAGATTTGGACGGCAAAGAGTGGAAAATCGTCCGGGACGGCAGCATCCATCCCGAATGCCGTAGGCGGTCTGTTCTTATCGGGGAAACCTACAAGGTTGAACTGAACTCCCCCAAGCTTGAATACGGCGAGATGGAAAAGCTGCAGGAGGTTGTCCGTTCCTTACGCCGCGCAGGGGGCATCGTAAACGACAGCTGCGGAATGCACGTCCATGTGGATGCAAGCAAGCACACGCCGCAGAGCCTCAAAAATGTGCTGTCCATTATGTACTCAAAAGAGGATATTTTGTTTGCAGCTTTGAAAGTTAACCCTGCCCGCATTGATAGTTACTGTCAGGCGGTGGATGAGCCTATTCTGGAGGAAATCCGCAAGCTGCCCAGCGGCGCGAGTATGGATCAACTGAAAGATCGCTGGTATCAAGGGCGGGATGGGAGTGATTATCACTACCATTCGTCACGGTACAGGGCTTGCAATATGCATTCTGTATTCTATCACGGTACAATCGAATGGCGCCTGTTCAATTCCACGCTCCATGCGGGTGAAGCCAAAGCAAACATCATTCTGGCTATGGCGATCTCGGCGCAGGGCATCAACCAGAAGTACACGCAGTTCCGGAAAACGCCCATCGGGGATAACCCGGCGTTCACCTTCCGCACCTTTCTGCTGCGGCTGGGGCTGATCGGCCCGGAGTATAAGAATGTGCGAATGCACCTGCTGAAGAACCTGCCCGGTGACAAAGCGTGGCGGCACGACAAGTCGCTGTATCCCAGCAATCAACCACGGCCCCGCACTGACGAGGTCAGATAAGGAGAAACCCAATGTCTCGAAAAGAATACTTTGCCTATGGCTCCAATCTGAATTTTGATCAGATGGCCTACCGCTGTCCCGAAGCAACGGTGGTAGGCACTGCCAAGCTGGATGACTATGAGCTGGCATTCCGGCGCGGCTACCTGACGATTTTGCCCAAAGAGGGCGCAAGCGTTGAAGGACTGATCTGGTCTGTCACTGACCATGACGAATCACAGCTTGACTGTTACGAGGGCTACCCGACATTCTATGACAAGGAAACCATGACGGTTACGGATGCAGATGGCACGCCGCATGAAATCATGGTTTACACCATGAACGCACCGTACCGCGACCAACTGCTCCCCGTCAGCAGCCGCTACAATGCGGTTGTCATGCAGGGGTGTCTGGATGCGGGCATCTCTCCGCAGCAGTTCTATGATGCTGACGAAAAATACCGCAAAGCCTACAAGGCCAGAGCCGCGCCTTCCCCTAAGAAACACGCTCCCGAACGCTAACCAAGCCCGCTGCACCGTGCAGCGGGCTTTTTCTTTTGCAACAAAAGGAGAATCAGTATGAAAAACAAACACAGAATAAAGCAGTGCTTGTCGCTGCTGCTGGCGGGTGGAATTGCGCTCACAAATCTGGGCGCAGCGCTGCCCGCTTTTGCCGAGGATTCCCACGCCACGCCGGAGACAGCTTCAGCGGCCACACCGGAAACTGCTGAAGCCAATGTCCCGACACCGAATCTTTCGCAGATCACTGAAAATCTGTACAACGATCTGCCGGACGCGCCTACCGGCAGTTACCTTGGCAGCATGGGTCTGCCCGTGGCAACCGGCGAGACAAAAATCGGTATCTCCGCGTGGGTTTCTGACCTGTATGACGGCGTAGATGCCCATATGGATGCCGATGCGCTGAACGCAGATGAGAACACGGTCACAATCGGCAAAACTCCCGGTACAGATTATGCCATTGTTCCGCTGCTGGCGCAGGTCGAATACCCGGCAGACGGTGCGGTATCTGAAATCATACTGCCGGATGATGTAGAGCTTTTAAGCTATCTCTCCACCGATTATGAGCCTATCCCGGCAGACGAGCAGGAGCAGACTGAAATCCTGCACCATACATACTCGGAGCAGTCGGCGGCAGCCACCGGCCTGTATGTGAAAGCCTCTGCCGATTTTACGGCGCAGCTGGTCTATACGGATTCGGACGGCAGTTCGCAGTCAAAATCTATCCATGTACAGATCAGCGAGGATGCCGCACCCACACAGATGTATGCCGACACCGGCGATGACGGCATTGCCGCCTATGCTGCAGGGCCGACTCAGCCGTATGCCACCGGAAAAATCACAAGCATCGCTAAAGAGGGCGGCACATGGCTGATTTGGTTCAACGGTCAGGAAGCCTACTGCTGCAGCCACGGCCTGAACGGCCAGCCCAAGGGCTGCCCCACCTACAGCTTCTCTCATGTGTCCCGCCTTGAACCCGGCCAGTATACCCCCGGCAACCACTATGCAAACCAGGTCAACATCTGGGGCGGTCTTGGTCAGCTGAGTCTGGATATGCTGGATGACCGTCCTGTTGTGGCAAGCCTTGAAGATGATCCTGAAGGCGGCGAAGAACAGCCGGACATCCTTGGCAGTCTTTACGATGAAACCCAGCAGTGGATCATGGAAAACTATCCCGACAGCTACGCGGCGCAGACCTATATTGCTGCTGCGGAAGAACTGGTAAACGGTACAGATGCGCAGTCCGGGGAAAACGGCTACTACACCTACATCTATAACCCGCCCGCGGGGTATGCGTGGCAGGTTGTGGCGCTGGTCGGTGAAGAAATTGCGGGCGGCACTGAGATTCCGGATGTGCCGAGTGTTCCGGAACCGAAGTATTATTCCGCCGCGTGGACAGCTCCTGCGCAAAGCGCTAGCGGAAGCTTTGATCTGACATTCACAGTCAACACCGACAAGTACCAGCTGAACACGCTGGAAAAGGTGGACGGGGCGGTCATTACCGTCACGCCCAGCCGGACCGGCGGCAATGTGGACGGCGGCAGCTGGCAGATGACCCCTGCCGGGGCACAAACCATTACCACAAGCGGTCACACACAGGATGACAGTTTTCACCTCAACGGCGGCGATGGTTCTGCCACATGGACGGTTCACTACGAGGTGTCCAAGACCAGCACCAGTACGCTCAGCGGGCAGGAAGGACCGTTCACCAGCCAAGCCGAAGCGGATGCCGCTGCCGAAGCCGCCAAGAATGCGGCCATCGGGCAGCTGCAGAACGAAGCGCAGGGCATGGTGGACGCCGCTATTGCCGCGGCGCGGGCGCAGCTTGCCAATATTACATTCAGCTACGATGAAATCACCATCCCGCATGGCTTTGATTCAACGCCCGGTGCGTTGGGCAGCCACCAGACTATTACCGTTCCTGCCAACAGCTCGAACGATTACCAGATGAAAAACGATGAATGGTCGGTCAAGGTCAGCATCGACAAAATCGACAGCGAAACCAAGCAGCGCATCAAGAGCGATACCGAGTTTAAGATTTTCGAGTGGGATACCGTTCGGCAGTGCTACATCCCCAATGGTGGGTATAACCAATACAAGGTTGAACGCCAGAGTGGCGGCACTTATAAGGTCATCAACCACAGCAATTATGCCAATGGTTCTGACAATATCTATTACACCCAGCGCAATGAGGGCAAGTTCGTCATCGTGGAGAGCCGCGCACCCAGTGGGTACTATGGTGACTGGTCGGATGTAAACGCTCCCGGCACAGCCGGTTCCGTGCTGGGCAAGCGGGCGTATGCCTTTGAAATCACGAAAGCGTTGGACGGTCAGACGATTTGGCTGGGCAACGTCGATTATAACGCCGACATTACTGCGGCCAACAGCGGCGGCACGCTCATCGACACCGGCGAGGGTGTGGTCACCATCACCTTTGGCAGCCGCAATGCAGATAAGACCTACGCCACAGACCCCACGGGCATTGCCAACAACGAAGATTCCTACACCATGCACGCCAATGCCGACAAGATGCAGAACGACCGTGTCCTCGGCAATATTCTGCTGACGAAAGTGGATCTGGACGCCGCGCGGTATCTGGCTGCGAGCAGAAACGGAGATACTACGCTGGAAGGTGCTGTGTACGATCTGTACGCCGCCGAGAATATCACGCACCCGGACGGCGTGACCGGCATTGTGGACTACAGCAAAATCACGGATGTCAACGGTCAACCCATCTGGCATACCACTGTCCTCACCAACGGCAGCTGGGATACCGGTTACCTGCCCATTTTGCAGAAAGACCGACTTGTGGCTTCCGCCCAAATCAAGGACGGCAAGCTGGCTTTTGCCAACTTGTACATGGGCCGCTACTATCTGGTCGAGCGTGCCACCGGGCTGGTGCTGCCCATTGACGGAAACGGCAAGCTGTATGTTACCGGGAAGTATCCGCAACTAAACAAGAAGCTGGAACGCACCGGAAAATACAGCGGCCTTGCCACCAAGGGCGGCGAATACACCGACTACATCTACAAAAACCAGTATTCTGCTGTTTCCGAAAGCCGCAAGCTGGACGGCAGCAAGGCGTGGGATGGCTACTATCTGTCTTATGCCAAGGGTTACCTCTGCGATGAGGTCAATCATTACAAAACTCTGTCCTATGCGGATGAATCGACCTACCACATCCACGCCGAGCAGGAAAGCCAAGACGAAGTCCTCAAATCCGGCTTTAGTTTGCAGAAGTTGGTTTCGACCACAGGCCAGCCCTCCCCGGCACTGAAATTAGAGGGTGCGGGCTTTACCGTTTACCGCATTTCCAAACTGAGCAAGGCTGCGCAGTTCAAACAAAATCCGGATGGCAGCTACAATGCACAAAGTATTTTGGACGCCTACCGCAAGGATAACTACGATAATTTGACGCTCAAGTACGATTTCACCGCCGAAGGTCAGGCCATTGCCAATATGTTCGAGAGCAGCACCGATACGGTCAACGCCTATAACGCGACCTTGACCGCAGACGGCGACTACGCCAACGGCAGGGGCAACGGCTGGATGCCCACGGATCAGTCCGCTGAATATAGGCTGGGAGAAATGTTCACCAACGATGAGGGCGTTTTCCGCGTTGAAGGCTTGCCCTATGGGCAGTATCTTGTTGTCGAAACGACCATCCCCAAGGATGTGTTCCAGTGTGATCCGTTCATCGTGACGGTGGACGCCAACAGCCCGCAAAGCCGATTCACGGTTCCGGCGGGCAGCGCAACCATTGCCAGTAACAATTATATGACCTTTAATGTGCTGGACGAGGAACTGGAGGGCTATTTACAGCTTATCAAGACCGACACAGAAACCGGCAAGGCGGTCAAAATCGCCAACACGGCCTTTGCCTTGTACAAATTAGATGACAAGGGTAATAAGACCCGCATTTCCATGATCGACCCCGCCAGCGGCAGCGCCTCAAAGAAAACGGATGTGTTCTACACCGATGCAGACGGTCTTATGAAAACACCCGAAAAGCTTCCGCTGGGCAGATATTTGATTGAAGAATTGCAAGGTCCGGAGGGCTATTTCAACGATCCTGCCTACTCGGTGAAATTTGAAATCAAGTCCGACCGCGTCTGGCAGGTCGTGGGCAATGCTACCAACGACATGGATGAGTACATCGTCACGGAGAAATACTGCAACCACGAAACACTCGGTCAGCTTACCATTCGTAAGCTGGGCAATGTGCTGACCGACTACCAAGATGGACAGTTCATCTACACGCAGGACAACCTTGCAAGCGCGGTGTACGAAATCCACGCTGCAGCCGACATTGCCACACCCGACCGCCAAGGCACCTACTGGTATAAGGACGGTGACCTTGTCGCCACCGTTACCACTGGTGCGGAGGGTCAGGTGGACGAAGTAAAATTCAGCCCCACCCGCACACAGGCTACCTATGATTTCTTGAAAATCACCCATGATGGCACCAAAGGCGAAGTCACCGTGACCCTGCCGCTGGGCAAGTACACCATTACCGAGGTCAAAGCACCGTATGGTTTTGTGCTGACCCAGCAGAGTTACACGGTGGAATTTGGCTGGGATAACCAGAAAAACGACATTGTGCTGGCGAAAACTATTGTCAGCCATGAACAGGACGGCGACAAGAAATGCTCGTACAGCATTGTGAATGTCAAGGACGCCTCGGATGCCCACAAGAATGGGCAGACACTTGTGTTTGAAAATGCGCGGGTGCTGCCCACGCCCGAAAAGCCCGGCGATAAGGTCAGCAAAATCGGTGTAGGCATTTACAAGCAGGACCGTGAGGCGCAGACCTATCTGCCCGGTGCGGTGTATGAACTCTACACCGTAGATGACATTTACTCAGCAGACGGTACGAAGCTGCTGGACGCCGGTGCAAAGCTGGCCACCGGCAGCGCCACCAACGAAAGCGGCTTTACTTGGTTTGATGTGGATGTGCCGATTCGCGGCGAATATTACATTGACCCGGCAGGTCCGCGAAGCATCAGCCGCGAGAACAGCGGCAGATACCGCATTGTCGAGGTCAAAGCTCCTGCCGGGTATCTGCTGGACAGTACCCCGGTGGATGTAGAGTTCACCTACGAGGGGCAGCAAATCGCGTGGCAGGTCGTGGACGGAACAAACACAAACCTGCGCACCACCGTAGCTATCTCTAAGCAGGACATCACCAACGGCAAGGAGCTGCCCGGTGCAAAGCTGGAAATCCGTGATGCAGACGGCAGTCTGGTGGAGGGCTGGACCTCTACAAAAACGCCGCACACCGTGCGAGGTCTGGAGCTGGAAAAAGCGTACACTCTGACCGAAACTCGTGCCCCGGACAGCTATGCCGAAGCCGAAAACATCGTGTTCAAGCTGGTACAGGAAGGCAACGAACAAAGCAATATCGTCTATGTGAAATCCAACGATGCTTGGGTAAAACTCGACGATGCCACCGTCATTATGCAGGACGCACCTGTACTTGACATAGACAAAACGGACATTGCGGGCAATCTGCTGCCAGGTGCTACGCTGACGATCCGTGATGCTGGCGGCGAAGTTATTGACACTTGGGTGACAGACTACAAAACTCACCGTGTTCCCATCTCGGATGAATTTATCAAGCTGTCAGGCGAAACCAAGGAGTACATCTACACCCTGACCGAAGATGCCGCCCCGGCTGGCTTTGAAATTGCCGAATCAGTACAGTTCAAAGTACAGAAGGCAGACGAAAGTGTTTGTCTGTTCGTCCGCAAAAATGCCGATGCCGAATGGGTGCGCGCCGACAAACGCCTGATTCAGATGATTGACGAAGCTACACCCCGTGAGGACACGCCCACACCGACTCCGGCTCCCACACTGCAGCCGACGCCCGCTGCAACCCCGGCACCTACACCTGCGCCTACGCCGGTTATTACGCCGCATAAGGTGCAGACCCTCCCGCGGACGGGAGATGGTTTCCCACTGCTGGCTATTGTGGTCGTGTCTCTTGCGTCTGCGACAGGTATCGTGCTGCTGACCGTTAGGCAGAAAAATGCGCTGAAAGAAACTTCTGATGAGGAGGATGCCGATGAAAGTTCTGATCGTTGAACCCGGAAAATACCCCCGCGAAGCCGACATTGAACACACCCTTGAAGCCGAGCAGGCAGTTGTCGGCGGCACCATCGAGGCCGTGTACCCTTGGCGGGATAGCGCCTGTATCGTCTGTAATGAGTAGTTCCTACAAATGAGTAGTAATTGAGCAAAATGCCCAGAATCCCGGGCGTTTAAGCATAATTTACTACACATAATCAGAAAGTTTTCTTTCCAAATTGTGTTAACCATTGCAATAAATCTTCATCCTCCTCCCAAGGCATTGTGGTATTGGGTGTGTAATTCGGCACTTTCTCCTCAAATACTTTTCGCTTCATCTCTGCATCGATGCGAGCGTAAACCTCTGTTGTAGAGATGTCTGCATGCCCAAGAAAATCTCGAATATATATCATGTTAACACCAGCTCGCAGCAAGTGCATGGCTTTGGTGTGGCGTAATACATGAGGAGATATATTCTGTGGTTCAAGTACCGGAGATGCCTTTGCCGCATACTTCTTCAGAATATAGGTGACTCCATAGCGAGATAAAGCCTGCTTTTTTGCATTATAAAATAGCGGAATCATCTGAGACTGAGAATCGGAATGAAAGCTGCGGATATATCTGTCCAACAGTTTGCAGGTATCCTTCATCAGGGGAACCTGACGAACTTTTCGTCCTTTTCCAGTTAGAATAACCATTGGGGGGTGTGTTAGACGGACATCTTTCAGCCTAAGATCCACCAATTCCTGTACCCGTGCGCCAGAGTCATACAGTAGTGCAAGAAGTGTCAAATCTCGGAGCCCTTGTCGGGTAGATGCATCTGGTTGGGACAGAAGAAGTGACAGATCATCCTCCGTCAAAAACGGTATCAATGCCTTTTCGTACTTTTTGGGTCGCAGATTAATAATGTCAACGCAGTTTTCTATGTTTTCCGGAAACTTGTACTGTACAAAATGAGCAAAGGCCTTTATGGCGGCAAGTCGCTGGTTTCTTGTTGTAACCGCAATATGGCGGGATGTTTCTAACCAATCCAGAAATTCAGAAACAAGTTCCATATTCAGATAGCGCAATTCTATATAATTTGCGGAGATGCCTTTCTTTTCTTGAAAAAATAGAAGGAGTTGCTTGAAAGTATCTCTGTATGAATTGGTGGTATTGGGACTCACCCCGCATGTAGTAGGCAGATAGATTGAGAAATACTCGGTCAGTGCTTTGGTAAAGTCAGTTTTCCTCATCCGTCTCACCTCCAACCGGAATAATGCCGACAAATGCTCTGTCAAGTTTTTGGGAAAGTTCCGGGAACGAAGCAACCGTCAGGTGAATATACCAACAGGTTTCACGGTAACTCTTATGTCCCAAATACGCGGCAAGGCGAGGAACGATTACCATGGGATCATACCCATCAGAAAGTTGTTTTTCCAGTGTATGAACTGCGAATGTATGCCGAAAATCATGCACACGAGGGCCATTGCCGGTGTGAGGAATATTGCATGCGAATAGCAGCTCGCGAAAATTATCATAGATTGTTTTAATAGAATAATGGCCACAAGCAGATGGAAAGAACCATTCTCTTTCATCTGGTAACTGAGCAGAGTAGCTTCGGAGATACTCTATTACGCTATTGTGGACAGGGACAAGTCTATCCTTACCTCCTTTCCCGTTGTGTACAGTAATAATGCCTGTATCCAAATCGACATCCTTCACTCTTAGCCGGAGCACCTCACCTATACGAAAACCACAGCAATATAAAAGCCGGATAACAGCAGGTATGACCAGATGCCTTGTTGGCGCATTATTCCTGACCGGCAGATTATCTGCTGCATATAATAATCGCCGTATTTCTTCAACAGTAAATATATGCGGGGTAAAAGTCGAACTGTTCTTTAGTTTGCTGGTATCCGGGACATAGGAGATTCCGTCCTGCGTGTATGCAAATTTTGCAAAAGCGCGTATCGCATTATGTCTGACTATTTTCGAACGGTTTGAAAGATATGGCTTTAATAAATCCCATGCGTCAATAAGCTCTTTTGTCACCACGGGGGCATCCGAGAGTTCCTTTGAAAGGCAGTCCAGTTCCTGCATATAATAGCCGCAATGCACGGAGGTATATCCCTCATTTTGTCGAGATTCCAGATATTTCCATATTATTGGCGCAAGCTGGCTTGTGAAAGTAAATTGTTTCATAGTAATCCCTCCAAACTCAGCGAACATAACCGCATATGTTCAATATCGACCCGCAAGTAGGTTTCTGTTACACTGATGTTACTGTGACCGAGGATTTGGGACACATCCTGCACCGGAGTGCCTTTTCTCAGCATATTTGTGGCAAACGAATGGCGGATAGTGTGTACGCCTGTGTGCCTCTTTGTTGGGATAGCAATCCCTGCTCTGCGTAAATACTTATGAAATTCCGGATTGAAATTGTTATGCTCACCCAATGGCTGAAACGGTGCGTTATGGCTCAGAAAGATAAAAGCCGAGGAGGACTGTGGGCGGCCATCTTGCAAATAGGAAATAATCGCCATACCTAGCTCTTTGCTGAGTGGCAGACTCAAGGCGTTCCCTGTCTTCTGCTGAGAAAGTGAAATGCAGTTTTCCTTCCAGTTAATATTTGAAAATTTGAGTCCCAAAACGTCGCTTATCCTTAACCCTGTTCTTGCAAGAAGCAGAAAAATCGCGTAATTCCGCCTTCCAACTGGATTGGCAGTATCGATGACTGCAAGAATCTTGTCGATTTCTTCAGGACTCCATACCTGTGGAATCTGGGGTGCAGTGCGTTTGAAGTTTGGGAGTTGAAGGGAATAATCCAAATCCGTATATTTGTGGTCATAAAGCCAGTGCAGGTAAGCACCAACTTGTCGGCATCTTGCTCTACGAACATTCATGCATATTTCTGAAGCATTGCTCATAGCCGTGGAAAAACAGTTGATAGTCTCCGCATTTATGCTTTTGATGTTCTGTGTGTTTGATGAATGAACAGCAAGCAAGAAAAGCCTCAATGCTGCTATTGTGTTGTCCATCCACGATCTCGAAAAATTCTGCATTTTGCAATAACTCAAGTAGTCGGAAAAAAACTTATCGAAACAATCGTCATCAATAGAAGCAACGCCATAAACTTTACGGCGGCACACTGTTCCCGTGCGAAAAATCTCGTCCAATGCATTCATGTGACGCCGTGCATGGCGCATTCGACCGTCAAGAGTCTGATCTATAGCGTGGACATCGACTCCGAAGTATTGAAGCAAAAACTGCTCTGCAGTTTCACGGCTATAAGCGGGAGAGGCTGAATACGAAAGAAATCTGTTCCATGTAGCTCTATAAAACCCAAGAGTACTTTTCTTGTAACCCTGACCGAGTAGCCATTGCTCGGTCTTTTCCATCAATTCCTTGATTGGTATTGTTGCTTCAGACATTATAAAACCTCCTGATGTTATTTGCAGAGCATTGTGTCTCTACATTATGTAGAGTATCACAAAAAGCTACCGGCTAAAATACAAATGAAATCAGGAGGTACGAAAGGAGATGTCAATTATGCTACACATAACATATAACTACGCATTACAGACGTTATGTGGTGCACCACATAACGTTTGTAATGACAACGGCATTGCAGAAAACCTGCCGCTGAATCGTATGCTGGGCGACTATGACATTATCCACGGCACATTTTTCGTCTGCGGGCTGACCAGCAACGATTTTACTGACCTTACCCCGCAGCAGATGAAGCGCTACGAGGAACTGTACCACGATCCGCAGCTGTTTTTCCTGCTGGGCAAGACCCTGTGCGTGGAACACACCACGCCGGAAGAATATACCCGCGTTATGGCTCCGCCGCCCAAAACAAAAGAATCCCCGGAGCGCTGATATGAATATCACCATCCTAGCCCGCAGCCCGCCTGCGGGCTTTTTTCTTTGTCCGAAATCATCCAACAAGCAAGGAGAAGAACTAATGAACGACATTTTTGAAAACACCGAAACCATGAAAGAAAACGAGCATCCCCGTTTTTTCACCGCAGAATCCGTCATGCGCGGCCATCCCGACAAGCTGTGCGACCTTATTGCCGACAGCGTGCTGGACGAGTGCTTAAAACATGACCCCGCCAGCCGTGTGGCCTGTGAGGTAATGGCAACCCACGGTCACATTATTGTGGCAGGCGAAATCACGACCAGCGCTAAGCCCGACGTGTTCAACATCGTCCGCGACACCCTGCGGGATGTCGGCTATGACCCGAAGGCGTACCAAATCGATTGCTACATCCACGACCAGAGTCCCGACATTGCGGGCGCTGTCGAGCCGGAATTGGCTGAGGGAGAGGACGAGGACACCCTCGGTGCGGGCGATCAGGGCGTTATGGTCGGCTACGCCTGTAACGAAACACCCGAATACCTGCCGATGCCTGTGGTTGCCGCCCAGCGCCTTGTAACGCTGTTGGAAATCTCCCGCATGACCGGCGTTATCCCCGACATCGGTCCGGATGGCAAGGTGCAGGTCACGATGGAATACAACGGCGACACGCCTGTGCGCATCACCACGGTGGTTGTTTCTGTCCAGCACAAGGAGGACACCGACATCAATAAGCTGGCGGATCTGCTGGACGAATATGTGTTCCCGCTGGCCTTTGACGGTATGCCCGCCGACGACGCGGAAATCATCCTGAACCCCAGCGGTAAGTTTGTGCAGGGCGGCCCGGATGCCGATACCGGCTTGACCGGGCGCAAGCTCATGGTGGACAGTTACGGCACATTTGCGCCCCACGGCGGCGGTGCGTTCAGCGGCAAGGATGCCACCAAGGTAGACCGCAGCGCCGCGTACATGGCGCGGTTTATTGCCAAAAATATCGTCGCGGCAGGCTTTGCCCAGCGCTGTCAGGTCACGCTGGCCTACGCCATCGGGGAGAAAGAGCCTGTCATGGTGGATGTGAATACGTTTGGCACAGGTGGTCCCTGCGAGGATGATTGCCTGTCGGCCGCTGTGCGCAAGGCGTATGACCTGACCCCTGCGGGCATCATCAAGCAGTTGAACTTGCTGAACCCCATTTATAGCCGCACGGCGGCGGGCGGTCACTTCGGACGCGAGGATTTTCCGTGGGAAAATATCGAACGTATGAGCGATCTCGCCGCTTACATTGTGTAATTGCCGCGCGTCAGCAAAGAGCAGGTCAATGCCGCCAACCGGATGACGGCGATAGAATTTCTGCGGAGGTACCGCCCCGGTTCGCTGGTGAAAAGCAGTGCGCGGGGCGAGTACCAGCTTGCGGAGCATGACAGCTTCAAGATAAACGGCGAATCCAGTGTGTGGCACTGGAAAAGCCGCGACATCGGCGGCAAGTCGGCGCTGAAATATTTGATTTATGTGGAAGGTGTACCGTTTGTAGAGGCGGTGCAGCTGCTGTGTGAGGAAAGCCCGATGTACATCCCAGTGCAGCATGAAGCGGTGGAGCGCGAGCGCCCACAGTTTAAACTCCCCCGAAAAGCACCCACCAATGACCGCGTAACGCGGTATCTGCTGGGGCGCGGCATCTCACTGCCCACCATCCGATACTGCATTGCGAGAAAGATTCTGTACGAAAGTGCAGAATATCACAACTGTGTTTTCTTGGGAAAAGACCCACAGGGCGTGCCGAAATATGCGGCTCTGCGCGGTATTTATGACTATGGGAAACCATTCAAGCGCGAGGCACCCGGCAGTCAGAAACAATACGGATTCTGCATCCCGCCGATGCAGCCCGGCACCACGGTGGCGGTGTTTGAAGCTGCCATAGATGCGATGGCCGAGATGACGCTCTGCGGGGATGCTGCGGACAAGTACCGTCTGTCGCTGGGCGGGGTTTCATCCTCCGGCAAAGAACCGCTGGCCTTGCAGGAATTTCTGCGCCAACACCCGGAAATCACCACGATAGAACTGCGGCTGGACAACGACGCCAAAGGGCGCATGGCGAGTGTCAACATCCGGAACCTTTACCGAGAAAAGTATCAAGTGTGCGACCTGCCGCCAACATCGAGAATGGAGATTACGCTGATATGGCAAAAAACAACCTAGTGGCAAGAACTGCCGCCCACCGCGCGGCGGCTTGCCGATAGAGAGAAATCAACATGAAAGTTAGAAATCGTTCGCCCACTTATAGGGCATAAACAGGAGGTAAATCGTTATGGCTGTGTTCCGTGTACAAAAGACGCAAAATTATACCATTATGTCCAACCATCATCTGCGCAACAAGGCTCTTTCGCTCAAGGCGAAGGGGCTTTTATCTTTGATGCTGTCTCTGCCCGAAGATTGGGATTATACCACGCGCGGGTTGGCGTCCATCTGCAAAGAGGGCGTGGACAGCGTGTGTGCCACCGTGCGCGAGTTAGAAGCGGCGGGGTATATTATCCGCCGCCGCATCCGCGACAAGAACGGTCAGATGCGCGGTATGGAGTACACGGTTTTAGAGCAGCCGCAGCCCCCGGAACAGGACGAGCCTAGCTGTGCCCAACCAAAACAGACAGAGCCTAAACGGGAAAAACCTGTACAGGAAAATCCTGCACAATTAAATACTAAAGAAATAAAGAAAGAAGAAACAAATAACGTATCGAATCCTATCCGCGCGGCGGGCCAGCGGACAGAGTACCGCGCCCTGCTGCTGAAAAATATCGAGTATCCGATTTTGGCGCAGAATAACCCGATGGATACGATGCGATTGGATGAACTGGTGGAGTTGATGCTGGATGTGGTTTGCTCCAAACGGGCTGCTATCCGTATCGCTGGCGAAAATATGCCTGCAGAGGTAGTAAAATCCAGATTTCTCAAGCTGAACGCGGAACACATCCAGTATGTTCTGGATTGCCTCAAGGACAACCCGCCCCGCATCCGAAACATCAAGCAATACTTACTGGCGGCGCTCTACAATGCGCCGCTGACGATAGAAAATTACTATGCCGCGCAGATCGACCATGACCTGTGCGGCAGAAATTGAGGTGATGCAATTTGCAGATGAAATTTTATTCTCCCTTGACTGCGGACTTTTTCCCGAATGACACCGAGGATTTGGACGATGACTACAGCGAATACGAGGGTATCCCTTACACCGGCAAGGAATTGACCGGCTACCGCGATGTTATCCGCGATGCCATCTACGAGGATGTCAAAGATTTTTACGGCGACCTGATGCGATATTACCGTGAGGACGATTCCGTCCGCCGCAAGGTCGTCCGCGCCATTCCCACGGTGGACGAGGTGAACGGTGAACTGGTCGGCTCCCTGTGGGTCGATACGGACGCACCGCTTACCGCCGAGGAACAGGCCGTGTTCTGCGCATATATTTCCGGTCAGTACAGCGACGGCTGGGGCGAGGGCTTTGAGCAGCGGGAAATCGATGTTGGGGACGGCAAGCTGTATGTCCATTTCTGGCAGGATCACGATTTTGAACTGAAACGCGATGTGCCGGATATGACAGAGTTCAAAAAACTGATGAACCGTCCCAAGAAGCCCAAGATGCAGCTGATTGGGCAGGACGGCAACATTTTCGCCATCATGGGTCGCGCATCCCGGCTGCTGAAAAGCAGCGGGCAAGGTGACAAAGCCAAAGAAATGCGTGACCGCGTTATGTCCTGCGACAGCTACCAGAAAGCACTCAGCATCGTTTCCGAGTATGTGGAAACCGAACTGTCGCCCAGCCCTACGCCCAAGCGTGACCGGGGTGATGCCAGATGAAGAAATACGAGATCACCGACATCGCCCATCCCGATAACCCGAAGCTGCATCGCATTCGGGCTGTGACGGATCTGACCGAGGATCTCCTTGCCGGAATGCTCGGCGGCTATGTGGAAAGCTATGATAACCTCGACCAAGAGGGTCGCGCGTGGATTTCAGCGGATGCCATCGCCTGTGAAAATGCAGTTGTCTGCGGTGACGCCATCCTTACAGATCACGCCGTCGCAAAGGGCTGCGCCTATGTCGGCAATAGTGCCATGATGACCGGCCACGCCATCGCACAAGATGATGCGGCTATTTGCGGCGGGCTGCTCACGGGCAAAAGCTGTGTCTGCGGTTATGCCGTGATTCGGCAGGATGAGCAAACCTTGTGCGCACCGACCATTGACGGCAGCGCCCGCATCTATGGCGAAATCTCCGGCAATGTAGTCTGCCGCGGCAATGCTGTTGTCCTGCCCGGCACAAAGCTAGACAACAGGACGCAGGACTGCTTTGTACTCGAAGATGGCCGAGTTTCTGTGCAGACGGCCAGCCGGACACCGCCCCCGAAAGAACCCCGTACCCATGATTTTGAACGCTAAAACGAAAGGAAGATGCCTTTGACGAACACTCCCGAAACGCTCAACATTCTCAACCCTGATTTCCGGATGCCCGAACATTGCGGCGGTGACCGCTGGGCGATTCTGCACGGAGATTCCTTGCAAATCATCCGCCAGTTTGAGCCGAACAGCTTCGATGCCATCATCACCGACCCGCCCTATGCCAGCGGCGGCAGCGGTCAAACCAAGACCCGCACGCCCACCGAAAAATACAGCAGCATGAGCAAAGACAAAGCGCTTCCCGACTTTGACTCCGACCAGATGGACCAGCTCAGCTGGATGTTCTGGACGGCGGCATGGCTGCAGGATGCCCGCCGCATTGCCAAGCCCGGTGCGCCCGTCTGCCTGTTCATCGATTGGCGGCAGCTTCCCGCCATGACGCTGGCCCTGCAGTGGGCGGGCTGGACATGGCGCGGCGTGGCGGTGTGGGATAAGGTCGCCAGCCGCCCGCAGAAAGGACGCTTTCGTCAGCAGTCCGAGTACATTGTGTGGGGGTCGAACGGCAAAATGCCGCTTGAGAGAAATGTTGGGTGTCTGCCGGGCGTGTTCCGCTATCCGAACCCGCAGAACCGCATCCATGTCACCGAAAAGCCCTTGCAGCTCATGCGGGATATGGTGCAGATCTGCGAACCGAGCGGGCGCATCCTTGACCCTTTTTCCGGCGCAGGCACCACCGTGCTGGCCGCTGTGCAGGAGGGCTATGAGGCTGTCGGCATTGAAATGTCGGACGCCTACTTCCGCCGCAGCACTGAACGGCTGAAAACTGCCCTTGAATCCGAAGTGAATCAGAACTGATTCACTATTTTGCAAGAAATACCGAAAAGTGAATCAAATCTGATTCACTCCCGAAATTCAGAAAGGAAACATGAAAATGAAACGACCTTGGGCTTTTATCTGCGCCAGTGATGGCGCAACCTCTAAACATCTCCGCAATTATTGCCGTGAAGTCTACCTGCTGGGCTACCTGCCGGTATGCCCCAAATTGCAGGACAGCCAGTATCTGGTGCTGGAAGATGCCTTGGAACGTAGCGAATACACCGCCATTGTGCGGGATAAGCTGCTACGCTGCCCGATGCTGGTGGTCTGCAGCCGCAATCAGGATGCTACCACCAACGCGCAGATCGGTTTGGCGCAGAAATATAACCGCATTGTCACGACCTTGGATGGTTTGAAGAAAGCTGTCGCGGAGGGTGACGACCTTGTGTCGTGAACCGTGCTGCGGGTTGTCGTGTTTGGCTAGCATAGCGTCTGGTCGACCAGACGCACATTTTGGGGATGCCCCAAACCCCTGCCGTGCGTAAACGCAGATTTGTTGTCTCATTCCATGTCGATGAGAATGAATTATCATTCTTGAATCGGCAGGTTGCGGCCAGCAGTCTGAACCGAGAGGAATACCTGCGCACGCTCATTGCAGGCAAAGCAATCCATCCGCGCCCCTGCACGCACCACGCCGATCTGCTCCGCAAGGTGGCAGGGCTGTGCAACAATGCAAATCAGCTTGCCCACCGTGCCAACAGTACCGGAACAGCAGGGCAGGGGAGTGTGGATGAAATGACCCGGCTAACCCAAGAAGTTTGGCGGGAAGTAAAAGAAAACTGGTAAAGGAGTCACTATGAAAAATGGCTTACACATCCGTGATCCCTGTGCGCCGCCTTGACCGCACAGTGGACTATGTACAAAACAAAGCAAAAACGACACCGAAATCACTGGAAGAAGCTGTGGACTATGCGGCAAACCGGGATAAAACCGAATCAGCCTGTTTTGAAACAGGACTGGGCTGCACAACCACCAGCGCCTTTGAAGATATGCGATTGAATACGCTTCGCTGGCACAAAGAAACCGGTGTGCAGGGATACCATCTTGTCCAGAGTTTTGCGGAAGGGGAGGTAACTCCGGAACTTGCGCACCAGATCGGTGTCGAATTTGCGGAACAGCTATTGCTTGGGAAATACCAAGCAATTGTGACAACGCATTTGAACACTAAGCATTACCACAACCACATTGTATGGAGCGCCGTCAGCTTGGAGGATGGAAAGAAGTACCACAGCAACAGTAAAAGTTACTATACCGAAGTACGCGCACTTTCGGATGCACTCTGCCAAAAGTATGGGCTTTCCATCATCGAAACACCGGAAGCGCTGCGTGGAAAGCGGCAATATGAAAAGTGGAGGGCTGAGGAAAACAACCAACCCACATGGCGCACTGCCATCCGGCAGGATGTGGACGAAGCAATTCAACAAAGCCTTACATGGCGGCAATTTCTTAGTGCAATGGAACGCAAAGGGTATGAAGTCCGCATGGGGCGCAAGTATCCCGTTTTGCGTCCGCCCGGAAAGGAGCGCTTTGTTCGCTTCAAAACGCTGGGCAAGCGGTACACGCCAGAAGCCATCCAGACGCGCATCCTGTATCCACAAAACTATCGCCCGTATGTGGAAAAAGCTCCTTCCGTTCAACATGGCCGTCTGCACAGCGGGAAGAAGCCCCATCGCAAGCTGACCGGGCTGCGGGCGTTGTATTATCGCTATCTATACGAATTGGGTGCGATCCCTCGCAAGCCGCGCCGCCCCAGCTATGTCGTGCGGCAGGATGCCTATAAGCTGGATCAGAGAATCCGGCAGATGGAATTCTTATCCAAGCACAACATTGACACGCTGGCACAGCTGGAAACTCACCGACAAGCCATGCAAACAGAAATTAGGCAGTTGCTGACAAAGCGTAAGCAACTGCCCAAAACCGATGATGTACAATCGCAATGTGAATCGGTCAACACCGCCCTAAAGCAGCTTCGCCAAGAAGAACGGCTCTGCCGCAAAATCGCGGAACACTCCCTAGAGGTGCAGCAGCACCTCACCGAAGCCCGCTGTGACCGCGCTGAACAGCAACAGCGCGAACAGGAACACGAGCGTGACCGTCTACCCAACATTGATTTGACACTGTAATCTTGAAAGGAGACTGCCTATGAAATATCCCAACAAAGACTACATCGAACACCTGCGCCGTAAGTATCCGCCCGGTACCCGGCTGCAACTCAGCTGTATGGAAGATGAATTTCCCGTGCCGCCCGGTTCTATGGGCACGGTGGAATGTATCGACGACGCTGGGCAAATCCATGTAGATTGGGACTGCGGGCGCAGCCTTGCCCTCATCCCCGGTGTGGACTCGTTCAGCCGCTTGCCCTCGCCCAAAGAAAAGGCCGGTGATGCCAGATGAATTACGGCTCTGAACCCGCAGACCAGGTCGTCCGCTACTCGCTGGAGGGTGCAGAGTTTGCCCTGCGCATCTCCGGCACCGCTGCGAAAAACTTCTTCATTTTCGCACAGGCAGTGCTGCACGACAGCAAAAAGACCCACGGCAAAACGCACCTAATTCGTTTGCTGAAAGAGCAGAAGCCGCTGAAATTTTTCACGGTAGACAAAGACCGTATGCACGATTTTGCCCGCGCCGCCAAAGCGCATGGGCTGCTGTTTTGCCCCATCCGTGACAAGATGGACCCCGACCACATTGAGATCGCCATTTTACAGGATGATGCCTCCAAAGCCAACCGCATCATCGATAAGCTGCAACTGGCTATTGTGGACACCGGCACGGCAGAACTTATCGACACTGTGCAGCAGGAGCGTGGTGAACCCGCCCCCGAAACCGAGCGCGTCCAGACCGAGGACGGCGCGGTGGATTTTGAGATCGGCGCAGACGAGGAACAGTTCAACATGGGTTTTCCGCAGGGCTCGGAGAACGCCAGTCCGTCCGAGCCTTTCTCCGACAGCAGCAAATCTTTTGCAAACTCGCTGTCGCCGCGCGCCGATCAGCTTCGGGCCAAGGGTGAACGCCCCAGCGTGCGCATGGAACTCAGCGACATCACCGCCTATCTGCGCCGAAAGGTCGAGCCGCCGAAAGACCGAATGCCGAGGATGCCCGTAAAAATCAAGCGAAAGGAGAAAACACTGTAAATGGACTTGAATAAATATCTCAACAACGCCGCACCGTCAGAACCGCAGTATTCTAAGGAAGATTACGCTGCCATGAAGAAAACCGAGCGTGAAGCGGTTTGGGCGCAGGTGGATGCCCGCATGGGTGAGGTACTGGCAGATGCCCCGGCCTTGCAGGAATTTCTCAACTTCATGTCGCAATGCCGCAACTCGCTGCCGAACCAGCTTTTGCTCTCCGGCCAGAACGCCGACATCACGGACGCCCGCACATTCCAGCAATGGAAGGATGCCGGAAGGCATATCCGTACCGGCGAGGAAGGTTACACGGCCATTGTGGGGCAGGTGTACGAGAATAACGGCCGAAAGGCTTCCGGGTATAATATCGGCAAGGTGTTCGACATTACACAGACGCGCGGAAGACCTGTGCCACCGCCCGCTAACTACCAAGTGGATGAACTGGTCGCCGCGGCCATCGAGAGCAGCCCGGTGCCGATCCAAATCTCGGACAGTTTGCCGGACGGCATCCAAGCGCAGTATGTTCCCAAGAACCGCACGATTTATGTCCGCAACGGCATGGATGCAGGCACGACGCTGTGCGCCATCGTTCGGGAGTGCGCACAGGCAGATTTTCACAAGGATTACACCTACAACCGCCAAGCCTACGCTGCGCCGAGTTACTGTGCCGCCTACATGGTCGCGCATCGGTATGGGCTTGACACCGCCGCTTTCAACTTTGATCGCGTGGTTGCCTTGTACGGCAATCTGGGCAAAGAACAGCAGCGGGGCTTTCTGTCGGATGTGAACATCGTTGGTGGTGGGCTGCTGCGCAGTCTGAGTCGCACGCTGGCTGTACAGACCCGCGAACCGCCCACCGCAGAATACGCTGTTGCCGTGCCGTCTGCCAAGAAGCCTTCCCGCCAGCAGGAGCGCGGCTGATTGTTTTCCGTTTGTTTTCAAATGACGGATAGCTATTGCGGCGGTTCTATGATATGCTGTGAGCAAAGGATGGTGAAAAACAATGACAGAACGTAAAGTTAAACTTGACCGCGCCAACAAAAGCATCCTGCTTCGGGCGCTGGGTGATGTCTACTACGGCCAGCGTGCCAACGGCGGCAGCACCGAGGTGACCGGACGGCTCATCCTGCGGGTGAACGATTTGCCTGCAGGCGGCAAACTGACGCTGACGGCGGCAGAGTATCGGCTGGCAAAAGCAGCTCTCAACCAACTGCGCACCCAGCGCTTGGCCGAAGGTGGTTACACCGATGCCGTGGATGACGCACTGACCCGGCTGCTGCACACGCACACGCCGCTGTTTATCTGGTGAATCCGACTATGACATGGGAAAAATTCTGGTCGATCATTGACCGAGTCCGCGCCCAAGCAGATATGCAGGATGAAGCGTCCGTGAAACAGTTCCTTTACACGGAACTCATCAAATTGCCGCAGGATGAACTGCTCGGCTTTGATTGCGCATGGCAAAGCTACCGCAATAAAGCCAACTTTCCCAAAATGGTTGCGGCGGCTTGCATCATTAATGACGGCAGTTCGGATGACAGATTTACCGATTTCCGTAACTGGCTGATTATGCAGGGGTACGATGCTTATCGGCAGGCGCTGATTGACCCCGATAACCTTGCGGCGCTCAACATTCCGTTCCGAGATACTGAGTGGATGGGATGCGGGAATGTGGCGTGGTATGCCTACGCGGGGCAGAAGCTGCGCGCCTATTTTGAGAAAGCAGGTATCGCCGCTGAACTGCACAGAAGGTATCCAACCCTGCAGAAATTGCCTGACGATTTGAATCGGGCAATCATGCAGGAGCAGCTTGCGCCCCACCGTGCGCAGGAAACCGAATGGGAACGGCAAATGCTGCGGACGGAAGTTAAGCATTACATTGAAGTCAGTGACTTGGCATACAGCTACAACAAATTCTATGCCCAAAACATGCCCGACAAAGTGGCATGGGAAACACTGCAAAGCGATTTGTTTGCAAATCTGCCGCAAATCAAGGCGGAACGTATGCCGCAGGACTTTTCCGCAGTTTTGCCGGAGTTGTGGAGAAAACGTCAGGCATGGGATGCCGAGCGTACAAAACGCCCGCCCTACCGCGGCGAAGAAAGGTAGCTCACCACGCCGGGAAGAAAGAATCCTTGGTGGGTATGGCTGCTGCCGCTGCCCATTGTATGGTGGGCAGCGTTGGCGGTGGCTTGCTGCTGGCAGCCGGGCATGAAAATAACGGTTCTGTTGGATGCACTGAACAGCGCACTGGCAGAGCCGTTTGCGTTGGCGTGGGTCAGCAACAGCCCGCGCTTTTTGCGGGTGTTCACGGTGATTTACGCGGTAGCGGTTATCGTGGCCGTGACGGATCAGAAGAATACCCGCCCCGGTGCGGAGCATGGCTCGGCGGCTTGGGGCGATGTGTTCCGGTTAAACAAGTTCTACATGGACAAGCGAGGACCGAACCTGCTGCTGACGCAACACTTTCACATCGGAATCGACGGCTACAAACACAAGCACAACACCAATATCCTCATTGTCGGCGGTTCCGGCGCAGGCAAGACCAGAACCTACGGCGTACCGAATGTACTGGAATGTGCCTGCTCTATGGTCATTACGGACCCAAAAGCCGAAATTTTGCGTAAAACTGGCAATTTGTTGAAGCAGAAGGGATATGAGGTTATCGTTTTTGACCTTATAAATCCCGCTGCATCGTTCTGTTACAACCCGTTTGTGTATGTGCATGATGACCGCGAAGTGCTGACCTTGATAGAAAATCTGATTCAAAACACCACGCCATCACATTCAAAAAGCAGCGACCCCTTCTGGGAGAAATCCGAAACCGCCCTGCTCCAAGCCCTTATGTTGTACCTGCTGCACGAGGCCCCGCCCGAAGAACAAAACTTCTCGATGGTCATGGAAATGATCGCCGCTGCTGAAGTCCACGAGGATGATGACAACTACCAATCCCCGCTGGACATCCTGTTCGAGCGCTTGGAGATGCGTGAACCCGACAGCATCGCTTGTAAGCAGTACCGCATTTTCAAACAAGCGGCAGGCAAAACGGCAAAATCGATTTTGGTAAGTGTAGGTGTGCGCCTTGCCGCGTTTAACCTGCCATCCATCGCCAAGCTGACCATGACGGACGAATTGCATTTGCAGGAATTGGGCGAGCGCAAAATCGCGCTGTTCTGCTGCATCCCGGACTCGGATAAGTCGCTGAATTATCTGGTCGGTATGATTTATACCCAGCTAATCCAGACGCTGTACCGTCAAGCGGACCGCGTACACAAAGGACGTCTGCCTGTGCCGGTGCATTGCCTTATGGACGAGTACGCGAACATTTCCTTGCCGAAAGACACCTTTTTGTCGGCGTTGGCCACCATGCGTTCCCGCGCCATTTTCTGTTCCATCATCGTGCAGAACATGGCACAGTTAAAGGCTATGTACAAGGATGATTGGGAATCACTGGTCGGTCTGTGCGACGAGTTTCTCTACCTAGGTGGCACCGAGAAAGAAACCCACAAGTATGTTTCGGAACTGCTGGGCAAGGAAACCATCTCCACGACCAGCTATAACCAAAGCAAAGGGCGCAGCGGCAGTTACAGCATCAACCACCAGCAATCCGGGCGCGACCTTATGACCCCGGACGAGGTGCGGCTGCTGGACAACAGTAAATGCATCCTGTTCATCCGAGGGGAGCGTCCGGTGGTGGACTACAAATACAATCTGCTCAAGCACCCGAACATCCGCTATACCGAGGACGGCGGCGCAGCCCCTTACGACTACAGCGCCGCCAACAACGCGCTGGACGATCTGCTCGGTGCACCCGAAAATTATGAACTGCTGGATATGGACGATTTTCTGCCCGTCGAAGCGGCAGAAATGAAGCCTACCATACAAAGAATCAGGAGGTCTACATGAAGCTGAATCATAACAAAAAATCCGTGAAAATTTCTCTCAATTTGTTTGCGCTGTACGCCGTCATGGTGTGCGGCATTGTTTTTGCTTTGCCCGCCTTTGCCGCCAGTGACCCGCTGGTGGTTGTGGAGAATCTTTCCACGTTCATCTTTTCGCTGATCCGCGCGGTGGGCCTTATCCTGCTGGGGTGGGGCATCGTGCAGGTCGGCCTGTCCTTGCAGAGCCATGACCCCAGCCAGCGCAGCCAAGGTTTCCTGACGCTGGCGGGCGGGCTGGTGATTACCTTTGCCAAAGAAATCCTCGACCTCATTACCGCGTGAGGATTGCTCCAAGAGGAAAGGCGGTGATGCCCTGTGGGTGAGTCATGGATCGTCAGCAACTTAAACGTCGCACTCTCCACATGGAATGACAAGCTGGCAGAAATATGGTCGCTGCTGACCGAAAGCCCGCAGACCTTCAAGGGCGGGCAAGTCTGGGGCGTGATGACCGGCATCCACAGCGCGTTGCAGGCAATCGGCTATGGGCTGCTCGTGCTGTTTTTTGCCATGGGTGTTATGAAAACCTGCGGCAGCTTTGCCGAGGTCAAAAAGCCGGAACACGCGATCAAGCTGTTCATCCGCTTTGCGCTGGCCAAGGGCGCGGTAACGTATGGGCTGGAATTGATGCTGGCGGTTTTCTCCATTGTGCAGGGCATGGTGTCCACCATTATCACCCAATCGGGCAGCTCCGGGATGAGCAGCGTATCGCTGCCGCAGGAGTTGATCGATGCCATAAACAACGTGGGCTTTTGGGATAGCATCCCGCTGTGGGCGGTTACGCTGATCGGCGGGCTGCTGATTACAGTGCTGTCGTTCACGATGATTCTGACCGTCTACGGCAGAATGTTCAGCCTGTGGATGTATGCAGCCATTGCGCCGATCCCGCTGTCCACATTCGCAGGTGAACCCACCAGCAGCGTCGGCAAAAACTTCATCCGCAGCTATGCAGGGGTCTGTTTGCAGGGCGTGGTGATTGCGCTGTCCTGCATTATTTTCTCCGCCATTTCGTCCAGCCCTCCAGCGGTGGATACCGGTGCATCTGTGGTGACGGCAGTGTGGACGTATGTTGGCGAGTTGGCGTTCAACCTGCTGGTGCTGGTCGGAGCAATTAAAGGCTGTGACCGTATCGTTAAGGAAATTATGGGATTGTGAGTTGCAGGTGCGGCTTTTTTGTGGTATAATAGAGCCACGAAAGGAGCTGAGACTATGCCTGAAATTATTCCGATTCGTGATTTAAAGAACACCAACGCAATTTCCCAACGCTGTCATGAAACAGCAGAACCTATTTTTGTAACCAAAAACGGTTATGGCGATATGGTTATCATGAGCATGGAAGCCTATGAGCACCAACAAATCATGAATGAGGTATACGCAAAGCTGGCAACGGCTGAAGTACAGCACGAAGCTGGAATGGGACGTCCTCTTGCTGATATTCTGAAAGAAACGAGTAAGAAGTATGAGTTATAATGTCATTTTGCTGCCAGCAGCAGAGGATGATTACCAAGAAATTCTGCAATACTTCGAGAGACAGTTCGACTCTCAGCAAGCAATTCGCTCGTTTGTAAAAGATTTTGGTGAAGTGCTGCTTCGGTTGGAAGAGACTCCTACAATTTATGGGTACTCCCGCGACGAGGGGCTTCGGCAGAGAGAATACAGGAAGTTCTTAATTGGACGATATGTAGCTCTCTTCAAAATTGATGAATTAAGAAATACCGTGGAAATTTACAGAATCTTCCACGGGACACAAAATTATACGAAATATCTATAATGAAGAACGCCGCTGTGCAGATTGCATAGCGGCGCTTTTCTTTACGGAGGTGTCTGCTATAGAAATCAAAATACCAAAAGAAGTCCGCGACTACCATGAAAATATCTTTTTCGGGCTGAACACCCGGCAGTTTATTTGCTCGGTGCTGGCGGTCGGCGTGGCTGTCGGCATCTATTTTGCCTTGCAGCCGTATGTCGGCACCGAAGAAATCGGCTGGATGTGCATTCTGGGTGCCGCGCCCTTTGCCGCCTGCGGTTTTTTCACCTACCACGGCATGACCGCCGAACAGGTGCTGTGGGCGTGGTTCAAGTCTGAAATCCTCTGCCCGAAACGCCTTGTGTTCAGGTCCGACAGCTACTATTACGAAGCCATGCAGCCCGCCATTCGCGCGGGCATAAAGCGAAAGAGAGGTTTGCCTATGAAGAAAAACACCCAGGACAGCGAGGAAACTGCTTGATTAAAACCCTGTCGAAAGCGCAGAAGATGGAACGCGAAAAGTTCCGTATTCCGCGCAGTGTACAGGACGCCATCCCCATCCGCCGCATCTTTGCGGACGGGATTTTCCAAGTCGGCAACCAATATTCCAAAACATGGTCGTTCACCGACATTAACTACGCCATCGCCAGCAAAGAGGACAAAACCAGTATGTTCCTTGATTACTCGGAACTGCTGAACGCCCTCGACTCCGGCGCATCGGCAAAAATCACAATTTACAACCGCCGCATCAACAAGGCAGAGTTCGAGCGCAGCGTCCTGCTGCCCGACAAGGATGATGGTCTGGACGAATACCGCCACGAATTCAACCAGATGCTGACCGCACAGGTCACCGGCACCAGCAACAGCATTGTGCGGGAGCGTTATCTGACCGTAAGCGTGGTAAAGCGCAATGCGGACGAAGCCCGCAGCTACTTTGCCCGTGTCGGCACGGATCTGGTGACGCACCTTGCGCAGCTTTCCTCGGTGGCGCAGGAGCTGACGCTGACCGAGCGTTTGCACATTTTCCGCGACTTTTTCAAGGCCGGGGAACAGGCTGCGGCGGAGTTCAACATCCACGAACACGCCAAGCGCGGGCAGCATTTCAAGGATTGGTTCTGCCCCGACAGCATGGAATTTGCCGCCGACCATTTTAAGGTCGATGCGCGGTATGGCAGGGTGCTGTATTTGCAGGACTACGCCAGCTACATCAAGGACAGCTTTGTGTCGGAACTCTGCGACCTTGACCGCGATCTGATGCTGTCCATCGACATCCTGCCTGTACCCACGGACGAGGCCGCCCGCCAGCTGCAAAGCACGCTGCTGGGCGTGGAAACGAACGTTGCCAACTGGCAGCGCCGCCAGAATGCCAACAACAATTTTACAGCCACGATTCCTTACGACATGGAGTTGCAGCGCAAGGAAACCAAGGAGATGCTCGACGATCTGACGACCCGCGACCAGCGCATGATGTTCGGGCTGGTGACACTGGTGCATCTGGCTGACAGCAAAGAGCAGCTCGACAGCGACACCGAAACGCTCTACTCCACGGCGCGTAAGCACCTGTGCCAGCTTTCCACGCTGCGCTGGCAGCAGAAGGACGGGCTGGACACGGTGCTGCCGTATGGTCTGCGCAAAATCCAAGCCCTGCGCACGCTGACCACCGAGAGCGCCGCCGTACTCATGCCTTTCCGGGTCCAGGAGATCCAGGACCCCGGCGGCCTGCCTTACGGTGTCAACGCCATTTCCAAGAACCTGCTGATATGTGAACGCAAGCGGCTCATTTCTCCCCATGCCTTTTACCTGGGCGTTTCCGGCTCCGGCAAATCGGTGGCTATGAAGTCTACGATTGAAAATGTGGCCCTGGCTACCAATGATGATATTATCATCATCGACGCCGAGCGCGAGTATGGCCCCATCACCCGGTCCCTGGGCGGCACAGTGGTGGAAATTTCCCCGAGCAGTCCCCATCACATCAACCCCATGGAGGTAGCGGATGGATACGGCGATGGAGAAAACCCCATTGCCATGAAATCGGAGCTTATCACCAGTATTTTGGAGCAGCAGATGGGTGTGGGACGGGTCAACGGCAGCCATAAATCCATCATTGACCGCTGTACCGCCAATGTCTATCAAAACTATTTCCATAGCCGGGGCAAGGCCCCTATGCCGCTCTTGACCGACTGGCGCAACGAGGTATTGAAACAGGTAGACCCGGAGGCCCGCGAAATCGCCCTGGCCG
>ERZ827197.320-NODE-320-length-62886-cov-7.762187_pt1 | contig 62886 bp, 90 predicted proteins | sample MGYA00519867_ERZ827197 | MGnify/ENA primary metagenome ERZ827197 (study PRJEB31778, sample SAMEA3449278) | human gut metagenome | biome: human gut; feature: human-associated habitat; material: faeces | place: United Kingdom | collected 2010/2012 ...
TTGAAAGCAGAGAAGAAGTCCTCGCATGGATCTGCAAGAATCAGTTGGGGCGGCGTAATCTGACCCCGGAGCAGAAGTACTACCTGATGGGCAAACAGTACGAAGCCGAAAAAGCTGCGCACGGCGGTGACCGCAAGAGCACCGGTGCAAAATCAAGTTCGCTAAAAGCGAACTTGATCGACAGCACCAAGACCTGCGACCGAATCGCAGAAGAAAACGGAGTGAGCAAGGACACCGTTATCCGCGCCTCGAAGTATATGAAAGGCGTGGAGATCGCAGAAGAACTGATGCCGGGGCTAAAGCAGAGCATCCTGTCCGGACAGACGAAAGTGTCCAAAGCGGATATGCACCGCCTTGCCAGAACGGCCTACCATGACCGGGCACAAACTTTGCAGGATATTCTGCACCCGGAGCTGAAAGTGGAACCGACGCCTGACGCTGACGGTGTGATCCGCGTTCCGGGCAAAGCGCCTGTCATGCCATTCCGAAAGTTTGAATCGGTTTACGACAGCGATGCTTACCCGGAGGATGTACGGTACGAGTATGTGGCGTTGGAAGAACTCACTACTCGTTTCCGCATTTCGTTCAACTACCAGTTGGAGCAGATGCCCGATAATGCACAGCGTGATGTGATTCTGGAGATCATTCACAAGCATAAGGACTATCTTACTTCTCTGGAAGCCGCACTCGCAGATGTTAAAGACCAGACAGCATAACAACAGGCACATGGTATGCTGTTTACCGATGTCCAAAGGAGCGTGCGTTTGAACAAAAAGAAAAAGTCCACAAACACTTCCCCTTATCCCGATGAAGTCATCGACCGTCTGGCACGGGCATTCTACCCGGCCATCCTTGCCTGCTGGAACAGCGAGGAAGGCCAGAGGGAGTTTGCCGCATGGCAGACAGAACAGGCTCATCTTGCAGGAAAAGAAAAACAGGAAGTTCCCGTTGGGGAACTTCCTGCTGTACATATCGTTATTGTCTGTGGCTTTTGGCAGGGTGCGTCCGGGCGGGCGCACCCTGTTTTTGTTATATCACATAATGCAATTTAGATTCTATTAAAGACGAAATGATAAACTTCTCATCATATAATATAGATCACAAACGCTTACTCCAAACTCAATCGCCACATCTGGTATTTTAGCATTTTTACTCGGATTTTTGGGTGACAGACCACCATTCTTTTTTTCAAATGTTACTATTGTTAATTTTCTTACTGCCGCAGTTGCAATTAGCCATGGATCTGCAACACTTTCTCTTGACCACTCTGCAAGCGCACTTTGCTTATAGCATGTATTGCTTTGAACTGCACCTAAAACTCTACTATATTTTTCTATGATTTCGGGAGTTCTATGGTCAATGATGTTTATCCCCTGTAATGACTTCATCCAATTTGAAAGTTCATCATGACCCTCTGTTATTTCATTTTTCACCATATCTAAGAGAACAACTGAACCATCTTTAAGTTTTTCTTCTAGCTGTTCCCAAAAGCTAGGTGCGAGGTCAAACGGATAATACATAAGATGCGGTGTCAGCAAAGCATTTGTATCTATTAGAAAAACTTCTTGATTCACTTCGACCCACCCCCCATTTTGTTAACCAAATTTTCAAAGGTAGATCTATTGGTATTAGTAAGTCTAAAAGCGTCCGTGTATAAAGTTTTTCCTTCGTGAACGCTTGAGACCAAGCTCTTGAAAAACCGTGTATCAATTCGGCTTGCCGCAGTTCTATAATAGTCTCCGCCACCGCCTTGCTCTTTTTCCTTTTTTCGTTTTTCATTGTAACGATTAACCGCAATTTGTGACAGCTTCCTATATACAGAATAATCAATATATCCGTTATCTAATGCTTTCCTTGCTATAACTGTCGTCCCACAGCTAAAATACTTTGTAAGCGCATCAATCGTTTTAATTGGATCATCAAATTTATCGATTTCTTTCCACTTTTTCTCAAACATGACCTGTGGAACTAAAATTTCCGCAGCCACTGCATTAGATACACTTTCCGCCTTACTAACCCTTGTTCCAGAGCTATATCTGTCATTGTATAAACTATTATTTCCTATACATATATGAGCAAATTCGTGTAGCAAAGAAAATAGTCTCCCGCTAACCGAATCGTTTGAATTGATAAAAATTAATGGTACAAGATCATCTACCATCGCAAAAGCACGAAATTCATTTATGTCGAGCGGTCGATGCGTATTATTTCCAACAATACCACTCATCATAACAATAACGCCTGCTTGACTAATTTTATCTCTCAGTGTTTTAAAAGACTCTACAGCCGATTTGCTGTTTTCATACCATTTAATTTCTAACTCTAAAACTGTTCGGACATATTCGGCAAAGTCTTCAGTATCCACATTGTTTTTTTGGCTTCCAATAAATTCTGGAGCCTGCTGTTCTTCCTCTATAGCATGATTTCTAGCCCAATCCTGAACTTGTTCCATATCATGCATAACATCAATAATATTTCTGCTCGGATTCATTGCCGATGTGCTATCTATGGTTCTGTACTCTAATAACGGAAATTCTTCTTTGGGAGGTTCTTGGAGGAAAAAATACCCAAATGGGATTCCAGATGCTTTACTAACTTTTTCGATCTGATTAAAAGTGGGCAATTTTTCACCACTTTTCCATATTGTTAAATACTTTACAACATCCCGCGGAACATTTTCTTGTTGAATATGTGCCATAACCCAGTCTAGCACATCTGGAGACAACTTCACGTTAATCTGCATTATGACACCTCCCTTTAGTATTATAGCACAGATTATTTGCGATTAATAGTTCATTATCCTTAATTTTCATCTTCCACGGACACCTGCATTGAACTTTCCGAAGAAAACAAATAATCCGAACCCGTCTCCTATCGGAAACAAGTTCGGATTATTTTTGTTTGGTCCACCTTTTGCTCCCCCAGTCGAACTTTTCTATTTTTATCCTTCCGACCTATTTTTACATCGCAATTCCCATTTTTCAGGCGAGAAAGACCATTTCCGTTGAATCTGTAACCAGTTTGTAATATTTGCGACAACAAAAAAAATCCCCCGCCAGCTTTCCTTTCGGATTGCCAGCGGGGGATTTTGTCTGTTATTCTTCTGTGTAGCTGTTCTTGATGGGCAGTGCTTTGGCTCGGTTATACAATTCCGTACCCGTTCCGTTCCCTCCCAGCGCATGGTAGCTGTTGTAAAGATAGCCAATGTTCGTCAGGCCCACCGTGTCAATCCAACCTCTTGCGATGTAGTAATTGCACGATTGGTACAGGCGATCATGAAGGATTGCTTTCAAGCCGTCCTTCATGGCCTTGTTTTCATCCTTCTGTTCCTTGACTTTCTTTGAAAGTCTCCGGTACGCCAGCGTCAGGCCGCCAGCAACAATGCCGAAACCCCATTCCATCCAATACTTGATGATAAATTCCAGCATTGTTTACTCCTTGCGGCCGTTCTTGCCCTCCCCCACGTTACCGAAGTGGGCCACCGTCTGGGTGGTTTCTGCGGATTTCTTTTCCATGTAGTCTTCCAGCTTGTTTTTGGTGACATTGAACACCATCTGCACGATCCAGTCCAGCGTCTTCTCATTGATTGCCCAGTCCAGCCAGTCCGGGGTGTAGCCGCGCAGCACTGCAATAACGTGGGCTTTCTTTTCCGCACCCATGCCGCTGCCGAACTTTTCCTCCGCGTTGACGATCCACTTATAAACCGTCTTTGCCACGAACAGGCCGTAGCCCAGACGGACCAGCCCCAGCGCAGCAACTACCGCGCCGACCGCCACAAGAATAGCTGCCAGCCATTCCGGGAAGATCATAAGAAACGATTTCAGAATATCCATCATATTGTTTTCCTCCTACTCTGCCGCCGGATCAGCCCTTCCAGCGGCCCTTCGTGGCGCGAACATCCACATGAACAAAGGCACAGTTCCGCACGCCGGTCTTGATGGGATAGATGCCAATGCCGCCCTTGTTCGGCATCAGCGTTTCCACATACTCTGCCAGCTTCGTGATAAGAATGCCTTGGATGTAGATGTCGGCCGCCTTTCCGTACTGGTGCTGACTGAATTTTGCACCGCCCACCTTCTTGCTCAGATTGTAGGCGGCAGTCCGGTATGCCGAGTTGATGATTACCGGCTTGCCGAAGTGGTCACGGACCTTCTGCAAAATCTTCACCAGTTCACTGTCGATAAAGATAGGATCAGACCCATCCTTGCAGCGAAACTCCTTCACCTTGAAATTCTTGGACAGGCTTTTTTCGCCGTCCCGTTCAAGGGAATACACGTTCAGTGCCATACGATCACGCCCTTTCAAATAAAATGGGGCGCGGCTCCCGCCGCACCCCGCCGTTTCCTCAGACCTCAACTTCCAGGTCTTTCAGAATCTGCTTGACCTCATCCCGGATGATTGCCGGAACCTGGTCAATGGTCTTCCTGCCCTTGATGATAAGGGTAGCATAGACAACTGCCATTACGTCCACCTCCTTTTTTAGCAAAATTTTAAGCATCAGCTCACGAAGGACACTCACTTGTTGTCCTCCGCCAGCAGGGCTTTCACCTTTTTCTGCAAGCTCTTGGGCACCTGTGCCAGAGTTTTCTTGCCTTTGCGAATCAGGTCTGCGTAGACCGTTGCCATGTAGTCAGTGCTCATAGTTCACACCCCCTGCTCATTCCGTGGCGGTGCTGGTCACACTCAGCACCTGTTCGTACACATCGCAAAGCGCCATCTGGGTGCTAGTGAGCTGGTCTGCCATGGTGGCGTTCTGGTTTTCCAGCTCCTTCACCCGGTCTTCCAGCTTCTTTTCTTCCGGCACCGGGACGGATGTAGGCGGCGCATAGTCCCACCATTTGTCAAAGTCCGCCTGAACTTCCTCGGCGGTCAGCACACCATCCACACGCTGCTGGCGTTCGTCGCAGGCGTATACGGTATACTTCTTGCCTTCGTCATCGGTCTGTTCCTGCTTTTTGATATCCTTCCGCAGGATCATGTCCGTTTTGCTGCCAACGCGGAACACCTCAACGGCGGCCGGCAGGAAGGGATAAATCTCACTCATGCTGCTTTCCTCCTTTTGTTCTGGATCATCGACCATCGGGCAACGCTCCACCGCGCCGCCTTCATGATCGTTTCGACCTGATATTTTTCTTCAAGGTTTGTGCTATCGCTGTTTGTAAACCAGCCGTTGTATGCGGTCAGCTTTGATGCACGCCAATGCGGAACATAGCCCAGCATTGCAAGGTCACGCCCTGCGCGGATCAGCTGCCGCCTGATGCGGCGGAACACGCCTTTGCGAACGATGGTATATGTGCGGCGCACCGCAAATCCCATCATGTCCAGCGCCGGTGTACGGTGTTTGCTACCCTGCACTCTGGCGGCTTTCACGCGCTTTTCTTCCTCGAAGGATGCAAAGCGCACCTGCTGCCATGCCTGCTTTAACTCCAAGCCCAGTGTGGACTTTACCCAGTGGGTCGCCTTCTTCATCGCTTTCATCAGCTGTGATGCGTGCCCGATGATTACAAAATCATCCGCATAGCAGACGATCTCACGGACAAGCCGTGTCCCCGTGCCACGCCGTACCTGCTTTAGGGATAGCAGGTATCGGAGAACATAGCTCATAACGTAGTTGAAAGCCCACGTTGAGAAATACCCGCCGATTAGTAGCACGCCGTCCGGGTAGTTTTCGGTCACGGCACCGGCATACCAGATTAGCTTTTTGTTCTTTCTGATGTCCCGTTTCAAAAGCGTTATCACGCAGGCTATCGTTGTAGACGGATATGCCTTGTGCACATCGCCCTTGACTGCATCCAGTTTTCCGAGGATTTTCTTTCGGACGATCCGCTCAATCTGCCGCGTTCCCGCCACCTGTCCTTTGCCCGGGATGCTCCCGAACTGCATCGGCAGCAGCTTTGCATGGAGCAGCGGTTGCAGTGCATGGACAAGGATGTACTCATGTACCTGCTGTTCTGGTGATTCCTGGCAAAGGTCCCGTTCCTTCATCTTGATGCCATCGATCCGCTTGAACTGCCGGACAGGTTTCAGGTCAAGGCATTCATCCCTGATTTTCTGTGTTTCCCGTTCGGCCACTGCGTCAATGGCATCAATGATCTTCCTGCACTCGTGGTTCTTTCGTTCATAAAACAGCTCCGGTTCAGAGATTTTTCCGGTCTTTGTGAGAACCGTTCTAAAATCCCTGCGCCGGAGTTTTCCGTTTCCAAACGCACAATGTACCGCTGACAGGTTGAAACCGACATCCTCAATGTCAACGTCTTTTGGTTTACAAAATGTTTTCATATAAAAATCATCTGGTTCTTCAACGGCTTTCGGGTTCAGGCTTTTGCCCTATGCTACTAGCCGCCAGCAGGTTCCTTGTCCTGCCGCCACGGATGGACCCGCCCTTTCCTGCGGACGCAGCGCTGTGATGCTGGTTTCAAGAAATTTTCGCACATAAGCGCGGAATGCATGATGCAATGATTGATGATTTTTGGTGAACCAGTTGCACGCCAGCGCCGCCGTTCCAGTTCGCGTTACCGACCCAGTTGTTCGAGTTCGCCGCCGCCAAAGACGCATTGCCGCCGTTGTTCAAGTTGCAGCACCGCCAAGCCGCGCGGACACCGGACGCTGCCGGATAGACGTAGAAGCCAGCCTTAACGCCGGTGCCGCTGCCCGCACGGGTAGACACAGCAGCAGGCCACAGCACCGCCGGGTCATTGCTGATTGCCGTATCTTCGATATACTGCCATGCGTTGGCTGTGCCTTCCGGGAAGGTCAGCGTCAGGTCTTCCTGCTTCGTGTAGTCAGCAGAGATAGAACCATCAGTCGTCACCTTCGTCTGATCGTGACAGGTGTAGATGTCAAAGGTGTAATTGCCGTCGCCATCCTTGCCCCACTGCCACAGTTCGTCCGCCACGATCAGGTATGCACCGTTCTGGAACTCCGTCTTCTGGATCAAGCCAGGTTCCTTGCCGTTGGTATAGTTGGTGCGGGAGCCATCGTTGCCGCGCACGCTGTCGTTATAACCGCTGCCATAAGGCATAGTGGACAGCATCGTCTGCCCCTTGACCACATTCCAGGTATCGCCGGTATCAACGTAGACTGCTTTGTAGCCCGTTCCGTCCACGTTGATGTCTTCAATGCGGGTAATACGGGCTTCGGTCTGGATGTCATACAGGGTGGCATCGTTACGGTCGGTCGTGCTCTTCGTGTGGGTGCCAATGGCAACGTAGGAATCAATAAGCAGGTTTGCGGCCTGCTCGGTTGTCACCGGGAAGTAGTTCACGCCCTCTGCATCAATGGCGGCAGCGTACTGGTAGTTGTAGGAAGTGCAGCCCTCAATGGTGCCGCTGTTGCCCTTGCGTGCATACTTCAGCTGGATCATGCGCTCCTGCCATTTCAGCAGGTTGCCGGATGCGCCGGCGTACTGGCTACCACGAGCACGCCACAGCTGCACCAGCTGGGTGTGGCTCTTGTAGTTCACCGGTGCCAAGCCCGTGTGACCACCGATCTTGCCGTCATCCTGCATACCGGCGAAATACTTCGGATTTGCAATGTACGGATAGGTCTTGCCGGTACGGTCGGTGCCCTGCGGCCACTGCTCGTAACCGCCGGACGGGTGGCAGCGCATACGCAGGATGCGGTAGCCACCCTCGTTGCGCTCACGCACATAGGTATTCTTCTGCAACACCCAGACCAGATGATTGGTGCTGCGCACAAAGTCGTCATCGTCGATGTACTGGCAAGCGTAGATCGTGTGGCTGCCGTCCTCGTTCTTTTCCGCCGCCACTTCCACGCACCAGAACTGCGGCAGACCAGCAAAATCATCCTTGCCGGATTCTGCGGCGGTAGACGGGGTGCAGGACAGGCCAACGCTGTCGTCGGTCAGCTCACCGATTGCGGTGTTGGATGTGCTGAACAGCGGGAACTTTACGCCATGCACGCGGCTGTCGTCCAGCACATTGCCGAACCAACGTTCCAGCATCCGGTTATAGGTGCTGGTGTTCGGATTCCAGTTCGCCGTCCACCAGTCTACGAACAGCACGTTCATTTCCCGTGCCGTGGTCACTTTCTGAGCCAGCGCGTTATAGTACCGGTCGATGGTATCTTCATTGCCGGTTGCCAGAACGGCAGTTCTGCCATCGCCCGCCGCCGCCATCATGGTGCCAGATACCGCAGCGAAAATCTGCTGCAAGGATTCATCGGATGCCATGTGAGTTCTTGCCATGTTTAGTCCTCCTGTCCATCATCAAAGGTCAAGCGACCGGCTTCGTCATAAAAGAAGTACGGAAGCCCTTCCAGTTTTTCCAGTCTTTTTCCGGTGGCTGCCGCATCGGCGGCAGAGCCTTCCTTTTTCAGTGTCTTATCCGGCAACAGTTCCTTTGCCCAGTTCGGCACATCTTCATCGATCAGCTTATAGGTGGTGCCGTCAATGACAAGGTAGGTCGCTCTTACGATTTTTACGTTTGCCATTCCGTCTTACCTCCCAGAGAGAGCGTCACCACGCCGCGCCCATCGTCCGAAGCGGTCAACTTCAAAGCATTCAGGTTAGCTTTGATGCCCGGCACCTGCAAGGTTTCGCCCACCACTTTTGCGATCTGTGCCGGGGTGGCACGGTAGAGATCGTTCTTTCCGTCTGCTCGTTTCCGAACCACGATCACATAGTCCGCACTTTCAAACGTTTCTGCTAAGGCTTTGTCTGCCAGACTTACCATGCCCATTTCTCTGCCGCCTCCTTCTCAATGGCTTTCAGCTCTGCGGCTTCATCCTCACCGATCAGACGCGCCACTTCCTCGTAGGGAAGATTCACCTTCTTCGGTGCGGTATCGCCCAGAGCTATACTGCGCATATTGCAGTACCAGCACACAGCCAGCACACGCGCCTTGTGAACTTTGCAGATTCCGGTATATCTGCGGTTTGCAGTTCCGAACATTTCATAGTTCAAGCCACTGCACCAGCCGCACCCGGAAGATACCGGGCAATGGATGCACTCTTCCGTGGACTGTGATTTCATGGTGATTGCATCCAGTTCTTCCTTCACCTGCCGCTGCTGATCCGTGGCATACAGACCGCCCTCCTGCACATTGCCCAGACACACCCGATCCGCCTTCTCTTTGCCAATAGAGATAGGCGCGTACCGGATGCAGGGATATGCGGACCCGTCCTGAGCGAAACTCAGCATTGATCCGGTTCCGCCGCAGAAGTTGCGGTCGTTCTGTTCTGCACCGCCGATTTGTTCATCCAGCATGGCAATCGCCACGTCCCAGCCGTTCTTGATAACGTACTGCGAAACCTCTTTCAGCTGCTTGTACAGCGCCTTGCCGTCCTCGTCCGTGTACATCGGCTCGTAGGCGCAGTTCCCGGCAATGTGCCTGCACCCGGCATCCAGCATCATTTTCATACTGGATGCAATGTACTGGATGGAGCCGGGCACGAAGGTCATTTTGCTGTTGAGCCAGCCATACTTCCGCTTGCCGTCCTGGAACGCTGCCCACGCAGTAGAAAAGCTGCCGTTTCCGTCTTCATCGATGCGGTATCTGTCGTGCAGCTCTTGCACGCCATCAATGGACACTGTAACGGACATGAGATCGTGATACTTTTCCAGCAGGTGCTGCGCCGCCGGGGAGAACCACAGTTGGCCATTCGTTGCAAAAGAAATGCGTGTGAACGGTCCCAGCGGGATTTCCCTCCGGTAGCACTCCGAAAACCAGTAGTCGCAGATGCGCTCGATCAATTCAGCTTCCAGCAGTGGTTCTCCGCCGATGAAATCCAGGATCAGGGCTTTGGTGTCCCGGTTCACAAAATCGGACGTTCCATCCTCATACAGATTCAGGATGTAGTCCACGATTTTCTTTCCGGTTTCCAGCGTCATTTTTTCGGCAGACTTGTGGTGCTCATAGCAGTATGAACACCGCAGGTTGCAGGCGTTTGTGATCTGGAACGTGATGGTTCGGCAGATGCTTCCACACTCCCGTCTGTCCCGGCCATATAAGCGCTGGACGGTATTCCCGTAGTCCTCATACTTTTTCGTTCTCAACGGGGTGTACCTCCTCCCGCTCAAAGTCAAAGTGCACGATCAGGTTCGGGTTCTCTTCCGGGTCGATGTACCGCGCCAGCACCTTGTCCTGCACCATCTTCAGCTTCATCTGCGCTTTCCGGCACAGTCCTGCGTAGTAGTGCAGCATATCAGCAATCATCGTATTTGCGCCAGCGTTCAGCTGGCGGGACAGAATTGCCATCAGTGCTTCATAGGACTGCGCTTCGTAGTATGCACGTTCCACCGCTTCACTTTCCTGTGTGGTGATCTTGATATTGTTCATGCCGTACTCCTTACTGTGCATCCCGTTTCGGCAGCTTGTCCGCCGCCTGACGGTATCTTGCACGGACTCGATTCATCTTGACCATGGCCGAAACCATATCGTGCATATCTTCTGTTTCGCTCAACCGCAGCAGTTCGATCAGCACAACAAGCAGGTGCCACATAGAGAAAAACTCCACATCGTCTTTGCATTCATACTGAGCCGCCTTGATGAACGGTGCAGGATCACACTCACCTCTTCGGACAGGGTGTGCCGCAAAGTTGAACGTCCGGGCTGCCAGACCATAGCCCATCAGGTAAACCCGGTCTTCGTCCGTGTCTTCGCCGCAGGCTGTCACTACAGACTGTGCAACTGTGATGCAGTATGCGCACCACACATCGAACTTATCTTCCGTGTTCACCATGAACATACCGGCACATCCGATGCACCAGAAAACTTTCTCCATGCCGGGCGGAGTATCAGCAAGAAGTCCCTGCCAGTCCTCCGGGTTGACCGTTTCGTGGATCTGGATTTTCAGCATCGGAAGATTTTTGGTATACGCTTTTTCGCTTCTTGCGTCGTTGTTCGGTTCAAATGCCACGTCCATTTTGTTCTCCCTTTCTCGTTACCACAGGAATCCAGAGCAAGATGTACAGCCGCCAGAGCAGCTTCCAGAGCATCCATCGCAACTGCTATCACAGTTGCTTGTGCAGGATGCGCCACAGTGAGAATTGCAGTCTCCTTCGCAGCTGTCAGAACAGCCGCTTTTACAGTTTGCAAAGCAGCCATTTCCTCTGCAACTGTCCTGGCAGCTGGACGCACAGTAGGAATCGCACCTATCGTTGCACCGTCCCGTACAATCATCCGCGCAGGTAGCATCACAGCTACCGGAACAGCCGCCGGAACAGCCGTCACAGCCGCCTTTGCATCCTCCCTTGCAGCCCGTCTTGCAGCCATTGGTGCAATCGTTCGCGCAGGTGGCAGTGCAGGTCGTGTTGCAGGTATTTGTGCAGTTTCCTAAACATGTGTTGCTGCACGACCCCTGACAAGTTCCCCTGCAAGTAGCCGTGCAGTCATTCGCACAATTTGCCCTGCAAGTTCCTACACACCCTCCGCCACAGCTACCGGTGCAGCTGGTACAGGACGTGTTGCAGCCATTGGAGCAAAGCCCCGTGCATTGCCCGCTGCACCCGGTCGCCGTTGCAGTTTCCGGGATATTGCTCAGTGTGCTTACCGTTGCCGCCGCTTGCGCAAGCCCCGATGCTGCAACTTGGTCTCCCCGCGCCGGTGTCGTTGCACCGCCCTGAACGGCATCCACCAGACGGGTGATTTTCTGGATGTGTTCTGCATCCACGCTCACGCCATCCGCCGGGGTCACATTGTACTGGTACGCCGCTCCCCTATATGCCGCCATGCTGCCAACGGACTGTCCCTGTGCGGTGCCTTCTGTCTTGCCGCGCCGACCGATCTCTGCGTCTATCAGGCTTTTCAGGGCAAGAAAATCTTCGTCGGAAATAAACTGTCCTCTCTCCGGCATCCTCTCACCCCCTCACCCGGACACGAATGCGGCGTTCATCCGTCCGGTCGTCGCCTTCCACCGCATAGCCGACAATGCATTCTGCCGGAGCAAACTCCCCTGCGCAGGCCGCCCGGCCAATGCCAGGCGTACCCGAAGGCAAAATTAAATCCCCGGTCTTCACCCTGCCGGTCACGCGCACTCTGACGCGCCCTGCAAGGGAAACGGGGATATACTTTTCTATGTTAGCTTTGAAGTTGTCGTCTTTCTCGTCCGGCGTATCGCCGCCAATCAGGTATGCATATTCGTCCGTGTGCACGCCCACAACGCGATCCATCTTTCCAACCGCCTTGATATACCGTTCTGTCTGGCTGCCCACATCCAGCGCAATGATATCTCCCGGCTTGGTATCGCACCCACGGGGGAACCATTCGGCGTAGTCGTTATAGACCGCACCATACACTTTGCGGAAGTTCGCCGTGCCATCGCTGCCGACGTAATAACTGTTGTCAGTACCAAAGTATGTAGACTGCTGGAACCGCACCGCGCCCGTAAAGGTGCCGCCAGACGTAGGCATTGCACCCAGATTCGCCAGCGCCTGTGTTGCGGTCTGGGCACCGGTGCCGCCGCGAGAAATAGGGAACGTTCCGCTGGTCACATCATCCGCGTTGTGCTTGTGGTCCATTGCTGCTGCTGAAATGTCCGCAGCGGAAATTTTGTGCGGGTTCTTTGCAGAAAGGTGTGCGATGAAGGCGGCAATTGCCGTGCGAATCTTCCGCAGGATGTTTCCCAGCTTTTCGCCGGAAGCGATATTCTGCACATCGTAGGAGCCATCCGTCTTCGTAATGCAGTCATTTGAGAACACCGGCTGTTGGTTCGTCGGGGTGACATTGGGCACATTGCCCAAACCAATCTGCTCTGCCGTAACATGGTGCGGATTGTTGTGGTCATCGATGTGGTCTTTCAGGTCTTGCTTGCTGGCATAGCCGGAATACTCGCCCAGCGTTGCCGTCACCTGCTCTGCATCGCCAACCGCAACCATCATGTGGAAGGTTTCCTGCACCGTCATGTCGCCGCTCTCCGGCGGCACAACGGCAGCTTCGTTTCCCGCATTGGCATATGCATACAGGATTTCTCCATCGTCCGGGTCGTTGGCGAAGATGCCAATTTCCCGGGCGACCAGCTTTGATTTCAGACCGCTGTTCGTGTAGGTGGATTCCAGCACGGCGCAGTTTGCAGACAGCTCAATGCTGTTGATCTGCATATTGGCTGCCAAATGCACAAGATTTTTCAGGTCACGCGGTTCCTCTGGTGCGGCGCCATCGCCCAGCGCAAATTTCGTGAAATTGATTGCGGTGCCATTCAGAGCTTTCACGATCAAAGCCCTGCCTGAATTGGTCAGGATCAAACTCGGAAAAAACATTGTTTCCCCCTTTTAGTCTGTCAGGATGTTCCCGTCTGCGTCCAGAAGGGCGTTTTCGTCCGCATCTACAAGCCAGCTGAATACGCTTTCTCCATCTGCCGTCACGCCAGACCACTTGCCCACAGTGACCGACGCAAAGCCGAAGAACAGCTTGTGCATTTCCTCCGTGGAAAGCTGCAACATATCCAGGTGGGCGCTGGCCCGCTTTACATGGCTGAGAATGTCCAGCATTTCTTCAATGTCGATTGGGCCTTCTGCCTTAATCTTGATTCGGAAGCAGCCCGGCGTTCCGTCGTACTCGAACCATTCTCGCACAGTCGCGTCACCGTACAGGTCACGCATCATATCTTCCACAGCTGCTTTTGTTCCCACCGTCATATAATAAGGTAGGGACGCTTTCACAAGCCGCCGTTTTGTTTCGATGTCGTAGTCCTGCCGGTAGCGCGGCGCACGGAATTGAACTGCCAGAATGTCCAGCAGTTCATCCGATGCATGGTCAATGCCCGTGTAGATTTTCGCATTGTCGGTAAAATCCAAAATCAGAATTGCCAGCTCATGCCATGCATCAGATATCGACTTTACCCATTGCTGGTCTGCAACGCTTTTCGGCAGCAGATCGGTCAGCTTTGCATTGCGAAGATCAGTCATCTTCCAGTCCTCCGTACACCACATTGCAGGTTGTCAGCTTCGGAATCTCAGCGCTGCCCACCACAACGTCGGTTGGTGCGGTGATCTTCACCTTCTTTGCCCCGGCATTCTTGATTTGTGCAATCAGTTCCGCCGGGTCAATGTCCCTGCCCATGGTGCGCTGCCACGCCTTGTAGACTTCAACCGCTTCGTTCACTGCGTTCTGTACAGTAACGGCGATCTTGGATTTACTGCGGGCAATGGTATAGGTCACGTCAATGCTGTACTCAACCTCGGTCGGGGCTTTGCAGTTCACATAGTCCGTCATGGGTCGGCGTGCATCATTGCGCAGATTTTCTTCCATGCTGTCGCAATCACTTTTGCTCGGCAGCGTTCCATCCTGTAACGTAAAATAAATGTCCACCACGCAGGGCGACGGGCTTTGTACGGAAACGTCCTTCACGTCGTTTCGCCATGCCTTAGCGAAATACTCATAAGCGTCCGGTGGACCAGCACAGGAATATGTAGAGGGCACCAGGTAGGTTCTCTCCGTCAGCGAATCGTCGCTTTCAATATCCGTACCACCGCTGCTGGCCGTAACGTTTACCGCCGATGCAACATAGGGGATGGGGTCCACCAGCTGATTGATTTGCCCTTCCTCAATGCCGGACGACGCCGCGCCTTCTTCTGCCGCTTCTGCTTCTACGTCCACATACTGCGAACCTGGCGTGATCTCCGCGTAGTCCATCGTGGCAAAATAAATGCCGTCCTGTGTTCTAACGCGGGTTTGCGCTGGAATGCCTACAGCACCAGGCTGTTTTGCATCAGCCAGAGTAAACCGGATCGTCACCTTTGCTTTTTCAGCCGGGCGGCGGGTCAAGCCATAGTTCCCGGCCAGGTCGTCCAAATCGTCGTGGGCGGAGTATTTCAGCAGCATTCGTTTCGGGCCTGCATCGACGTACTGCAAAATCTGGTAGCCAAAAAGCGTCATTGCTTTCAGTATCAGTGCCGGGACACTGGCGGGGTAAATAATCGGTGTCTGCCCGGTTGCTTCCTGCATGGATTGACTGAACTCTCCCTTTGTCAGCTCTTCCACTTCCTTCATAGTCAGGTTGTCGGTAAAGCTGATATCCGGCAGATTTTGAAGCTGTGAAATTTCAGACACTTCTCAACACCACCTTTGGGATCAATACCCCCTGCCCCACCTTCGACGTGTCCCACTCAATGCGGACCACTTCAACGCGGGGTTCGTACTTCTTTGTTTTGCGGACAATTTCTGCCGCCAGCAGCGCTTTTGCAACGCTGGTCGGCTTGTCCACGGCATCCAGCGAAATGCCGAAGTCCCGGTCAAGGCCCTGCTCTCCGGCTCGTGCGGAGTACAGCACTTTCAGGCATTCGCAGATATCTTCTGCATCTTCCATGGTGGATGATGCAAGCTGAATTTTCGCTTCTCCTAAAGTCATGCGTATTCCTCAAATGATAAATCGATTTTGCAGCGGACAAGCCGTCCACCTGCAGCAACGCAGTCCCATGCATCGGACGCATCCGTCAGCTTAAACAGGCACATTCCCACAGGGTCGCTACCAATAATCAAGTAGTCCACCGTGCCTTCCTCCGCCATCCGCTGGATGTTCGCCAGCATTTCACGCGGCTTTACACCGTACTGCGCGTCCAGCGTGACCGTAAACTTGTACGCCTTCAACTTCTGGCCGGTCAGCTCGCTTTTCGGTTTTCCGTTGATTGTGTTGTGGGTCGCCCAATCGCTGCCCGTACTGCCTTGGATATCCTGCATCGTGAATACCTTGTTGCTGTCTACCGAAAACACAAGGCCGCCAAAACATCCAACCTGCATACTGTGTCCTCCTGCGATTTACGTCGGCTTTACTGTATCGCCCATGCCTCCGGCATGGAGCGGCAGCGTATACTTGTGCGTGTGGTTTACCAGACTGATCCCGCTGATTACCGCATCGCCGCCACCACCTGTGATGTTGACTGTTCCGCCATCAATGGTGATGGTGGGTGCATTCATACTGATTTGAGAACCGCCCACGATCTGGACGGTGCCGCCCTGAATCGTGACGGTGCAGCTTCCCACTTTCACGGTCAGCTTTCCTTTCACTTCCAGTTCAGCATTTCCGTCAACGGTTTCCGTTTTGTTCTTCTTGGTTTCCGACTTCGTGTCGCCCTCATTGTGGAAGGTGGCTTTCTTTCCGTCATAGCGGAAATAGCACTTCCCGGGTTTGTCATCGAAGTCCTGTCGGTAAAGGTTTTGGGCACCCTCCGGGGGATTTTCATTTTCGCCCCAGGTGGTGCCCAAAACCACGCCTTCTTCTTCTCCGTTGGAGTTATGCGCCACCACAACGGTGTCTCCGACTTTCGGCATTTTGTACCCAGCATTCGCCAGCATCGGGATCATGTCCGTCACACTGTCTTCCCGGTCTTCGTATGTAACTTCCATACAGCCGGTTTTGTAGTTGATGTTTGATACTTTGCCAAACCGTATTGAATCTGCCATCATGTGACGCTCCTAACGTCTTTCGCATCGACCCAGCCGGTCACGTTCTTTCCAACAGGCGTCTTGCCGCAACGGGAAGCAAGGTTCGTGATCCTATACCTTCCCGCCACAGCCACGCCGTCGTAGAGGTAATACTTGCCGCTTACCGTCCGTACCGGCTTTTTGTCAACGCTGGTGTAGTAAAGCGGTGCGTTTTGCAACGTCACCGCTTTACCGTTACTTTCACTTTCTTCCAGAGCAGAAACCCAGCTGCATTCAAGCGTCTGTTCAAGCCCGCTTCGGCTATACTCCAACGTCACCTTGTCGATGAAGTATTTGCCGGACAGTTTACCATAGCCCGTAACATTGACATTCTGGCTCTCGCACAGCTCGATCTGGGCCAGCGCCAGCTTGAACTTGATCTTGGTTGAACCATGGTTCGCATTGTCCAGTGCTGCTTGCAGGCGACGCTCTGCGTCGGCCTGACTGGACGCATACTTGGATATGCGTTTCGTCCTTCCACTCTTTCCGATCTCCGCTCGGATTTTTATTTTCTTTTTCTGGTTTGAATACTCCCATATACCGTGCGTATAGGTTCCGTCAAACCCATCGTTAAAATTGAATGACCCCGGCACAATGTCCGTCCGATCTATGGTCGCCGCCACCTTCTTTTTCTTGTAGGCTTCGCGGTCATAAATCCACAGCTTCTTTGAGTACGCTTTCAGAATCAGACCATAGTCTTTGCATAGATCATCAAGGAAGGAACTGTCTGTTGCCTTCTGTTCTCGCTTTACGATTTCTGCGTCCTTCCCATCAAACCCCAGTTCAAGCGAATACCGCCCGGCAATCGTCTGGGCGATTTTCTGAATGCTGGTGTTCTTCCAGATAAATTCCCGATCTTCTTCCGAAAAGCTCGTGTCATTCGGCTTTGATGTAGCACTGATTGTCATTGTGTCTGGCGCGCTGCTGTAGCTGATATTGTCCACGGTCATAACGCCGCCGTTCATCTGCCCTTCCTGTCCTTCTTTAGGCCAGTCATGGGTAAAGATCGTGCCGTCCAGTGTGGTGCCTTTTGTGGGCATCCAGTCTTCCAGCCATTTGTCCGCCATTGCATTTATGGTGACACTCAGGCTGTCGCTGCTGTCTGCCGCGTTTCCTTCATGGGAAATGCTTTCAACGTCAGCTTCAATATCAGACGTAATGTCCTTTTCTTTGTAAATCAGCTTGACGCTTGCCCTTCTCGGTTTCATTCATTCTCCTTCCAGGGCGGCAGGCTTCCGCTCCGTTCCTCGGTCAGCTCCGGCGTTTTCAGAACAACCCCAGAATCAAAACAAAACGTCATGATTTGTTCCGGGTTTGCCTGCATCAGGATATCAGCACAGTATTCATCGCCGTAAACTTTTTTGGCGATCTTGTCAAACGTATCGCCGCTTACAGTTGTGTATGCCACGCTTCATCACCTCACGCCGGTTTATACGCTGTCCTGCGGTGTTTCTGGAAATACTGATCCATGAATTGCTCGAACAGGGCAAACAGTTCCTTCGTCTTGCGGGCTGCTTCTTCCTGCGATACATCACTAGAGAACGTGATGTTCGGTGCGAAAACGATTTGCGGCGTTTCTCCGCTATCATCCCGCACGCCCAGCATCTTACCAGCCAGCTTCCATGTGTCGATGTTCTGCTGGCGGACGCCGTTCTGGAAAGAGATCACAGCTTCCGTTCCAGCTTCACCGGCAACGGACGGGCCATTCGTGAAACCGCCCTCCGCAAACTGCGGCATGGCGACTTCTTGCAGGTTAAAACCAACCTGCTTTCCGCCATATACCGGCACCCAGCCCGGCAGTGTCCAGTTCAGTTTGTTCAGCGCACCGATAATTTTGTTCACTACTGTGATCGTTACCGATACGATGCCTTTGATAAGTTCGATGATGCCCAGAATCACAGGCTCGACGATGGGCAGTAGCCCCTGTACGATGCCTACGATAACCTTTACCGCGTTGATAAGCGTAGTGCCTACCAAATCCACGATGGACGAGATCAGCGGGATTACCACCGGGAGTGCTTGCGTGGTCAGGAAATTAAAGACTTCCAGAATCAGCGGTTTCAGGTAGTTTACGCCCAAGTCTACCAGCTGACCTACAATGCCAGTCACCGACTGGATCAGCGGGATAAATACACCAAAAGCATTTCCCGCGCCTTCGCCGAAGGTCTGTGTGATAAGGTCCTTGATGCCAGCCAGTCCTTCCGGCGAGAAAGCCCGCTGGATCGTAGCACCAACGTTCTGAATTGCGCCAACGAAGCCATCAAAGACAGCCACTCCCTGTTCGCCGAAGGCGCTCTGCACCAGCCCCCGGATATCGCCCAGATGGTCGCCCAGAATACTTACCAGCGCGATAACGGTGCCGATTGCCGTAATCACCGGGCCGATGGAGCCAAGCATTCCAAGGAACACTTTGCCCATAGCTGCAAGTGGTGTTTTTACCGCTCCAACATTTAAGCCGCTCTTTCCAAAAACCGCTCCAAGTCCAGCTCCAAGCACATTGCCTATCGTTGCAGTTGCCGTTCCTGCTGGATTTGCTGCCGCCATCATAGATTGAATAGCATTTTGCGGAATGTTTTTTACATTACTCAGCCATTTCAGTGGTCCGGTTTCGCCCGTTGTCAAGGACAGCAGGTTGCTCACAAATTTTACATTGCTTTTTTTGTTTCCTTTCAACAAGCCCTTCATGTTCTTATTTGCTGAAACTCCACCAGAGATAAAGCCAAGCGCTCCATTTGCAAGCGTAGATAATCTTCCGCCCTTCGTTCCGGTCGTGCCCATCTTTGCGCCGTACTTTGCACCGTTCCAGAGAACTGACGCTTTTGCCAAAAGCCCTCCGGGTTTCGTTGCGCTCTTTCCGGGCAACGATATCAACCCAGAAAGGCCCTTTATGGCCGATTCGATTTTCGGGGCAGCGATTATGCCGCCCCATGCAGCAGCCACCGCCGAAGCGATGCCTGCCACCTGCGGCCCATTTTGGGACAGGTACTTGAACAGCGCTTCAATTTTTGGCATGATTTTGTCGATGCCTGCCAGCACCGTGTCCATCAGGCTGTCGATTTTTGGCATGGCATCCGACAAAAAATCTTTCGCGTAGGGCAGCAGTTTCATGCCGACCTGCTGCGCAAAGACAGATACCTTGTTGGAAGCAATGCCGAACATATCATTCCAGTTGTTTATGCTGGTCATAAACGCCCGGTCTGTCGCGCCATCCGCATCCTGTAATTCCGAAAGTTTCTGCTCGTACACATTCATGGTGTTCAGGATGCCTTGTGCAGCTTTCAAATCACGCATGGAGAACAGGGCAGCAAACTTCGTTGCGTCACCGCCTGCATACTGCCCCAGTTTCTTAATAGTTCCGCCCAAGCCTTCCTGCTGAACCATTGCATAGGCTGACTTGTAGCCCAGACTTTCCACGGCCTTTGATAGTGCCGTGGACGGTTTCAGCATCTTTGTGTACAGGGTGTTCAGAGCTGTGCCCACGGTATCGGTATTGCCGATAACACCGGTCAAGGTTGCGAATCCGGCATACAATTCCTCTTGTGAAACGTGAAGGGCAGCGGCGGAGCCAGACGCTTTCTGGATTCCGTTTGCCAGTTCCGGCATGGTTGTTTGTCCAAGTCGGATCGTTTCAAATGACAGGTCGGAAACGTGGGTGACAGCCCGCGCAGAGGTGTCCCCGTATGCCTTCGTAACGGCAGCCAGTGCGTTCACCGTGTCCACAGTTTCCGCCTGACCTGCGATTGCCGCCTTCGTTGCGGTTTTCAGAATGCTTGCCGTATCGGCTGTGTCCTGGAACGCAGAAATAACCTGATAGGAACCAGCAGCGATTTCGGTCGATACCTTGCCCGTTACGCGGGAAATGTTCATCACGTCCTGCGTAAGTTCCGCCGTGCGGGCTTTCGTTTCGTCTGCGGTGCCGGTCAGCAGCGTTCTGGTCTGCGCCATTGCCTTTTCCACGTCCGCCGCCTGTTTCCCGCAGGCGACCGCTGCACCCGCAACCGCAGTTGTGACACCGGCCAGCGTAGCAGCAGATGTTTTCGCAAACGTGCTGATTCCTCGCGCCAGACCGGACGTCTGCTTTTGTGCAGACTTGATCGCTGCTGTCAGCGAGTTGTCAACTTTACCGGCAATGCGGATGCTAAGTTCTAGTGCGTTGCTTTCTGCCATTGCTCTTGCATCTCCTGTATGTCTTTGCAGGTTTCAAGAAATTCCGTCACCGGCATTTCCAGAAAAAAATCCATTCCGGTGTGTGTTGCCCCGGCTGCTGCAATGGCCAGCTTGCGAAGTTCCTTTGCGCCCGCGTTTACTCGAAAAAACTTGCGGCGTTCACCGCGCTGCGCACCTTCACCGCTTCATGCAGGGGCAGACCTGTGAAGAAGTTCATCGGCTTGCCGGTCGCCCGGGCAGCCAGTGCGCAGGAGTAGGCGAAGAAGTTCTTCATGTCCACGGAGTAGATGCCGGTCTTCAGCACTTCGTTTTCCGCTTTGGAAATGTCAATACTGGTCAGCTCTTCCACGCCGGACAGGTCGATCTTGCTGACGGTTTCGCCGCCATAGCTGTAGGGCTTATCCAGCGTTACAACGCCGCCCTTTGCTTCGTCATCCGCCACAAACGCGGTCTGTACCATAGTGCGAACCTTTGCGCAGAGTGCAATCGGCATACCGTTGAAGAACTCCACAGGCTTGCCGGATGCGCGGGCAGCCACCGCGTCGATAAATGCCTGCGATGCTTCCGGCGCGTACAGAATAATCTTGTCGTCACCGGTGCCGATGATTTCTTTCTGGGCGTCGATTGCATCCTGCATGGTCAGATTTTCCAGACCGGACAAGTCGATGCTCTTGTATTCCTCGTTGTCGAAGACGTAGGGCTTTTTCAGTTCGATCGTGTTTTCCATTTTGGATTCCCTTTCTTTTCAAAAAATCAGCCACCCCGAACCATTCCGGGGTGGCTGTTCATCAGGTCATAAGGTTAATTGCGGCCAGCATATCGTTTCCGTTCACGCGGTAAACGTCGTTGAGCTTGTCCACAGCGATCAGCTCTTCGGCACCACACTCCATCTTGTAGCGCACAACCTCAATGGTCACGCTTGCTTCCATCTGGCTGCCTGCTTCCAGGGAACCGCCCTTGAAGCCTTTGACCATGCCGCCTTCCACAATGCGCAGCTGGCGCATGGCATAGCCACCAGAACGAAGCGCCACCTGCATTGCACCGCGATAGGTGATGTTCACATTCATCCCCTGCTGCAACAGGTATGCAACGTCATTGTCGAAAAGCGCGAACGGGATTTCATGCTCCGTCGATTCCCACTGACCCGGCGTCGGGCTGTCGATCTCTCCGCCAACGCCAGCGCCGGACATGGTGCTGGTCTTCATCTTGAATTCCGGCGTATCAACCTTGCCGGTAATACCCAGCTTGATGCCGTTGGAGTAGGCATTGAACTTTGCAACCTTGTCGGGAATATAAAGGCTACTCATGTACTGTCCTCCTTCCTCACTTGCTCATTGCAGCGGTGATTGCATCGATGTCAAACTCCACGATTTCCTCAATATCTTCCGCCGGGAGATACATTGCAACGTACTTGTGGAAATACATCTTACCGTCCGCCAGCGTTTCACTGGTGTTCTCGCTGCTCAGAAATTCCATTTCGTACCGTGCGCAGATTTCGGCGGAAATGTAGCTTGCGCCGATGGTGTTCTGCTGGTCGATCACCGCTTCGCGCAGGCGGGGATTCGCCCGCATATCCACGTTGCCAAAGTTCGTGAGGATGAAGTTGTTGTCGTCATAACTCAGGAATCGGCGGGCGGAAATGAAACGATCCTTCGGATCGGTGTTGGACGGATATGCAACCGTATTGTTGCCCCAGAGACGGAATCCGTTGAAATTCAGGAAGGTAACGACACCGTTTCCGTTCACCTCATTTGCCTGATCCAGGTCCAGCAGAATTTCCTCTCCATCCTCGGTGCAGATCGACGTTGCGGCAACTGCAATGTTGGACTGCGGTGGCATGGGAATGCCATCGTTCTCCGCATCCTGCCGGGCGATATATGCAGCAGCAAAGGCGCTGGGGCTGTAGATTACCTCGCCCACCTTCGGGCAGCCCCACACGGCTGCGCAGTTGGGAGAGGTAAGAGACTGTTTCGTCTTCTGGGCGCGCACGTCAGAATACTTCGGTGCGCCGGTGGAGGTCGTGTCCATATCCACCCAGCAGAACATACGCCAAATGCCGTTGAGCATCGTGGTCTTCGCCTGCATAATAGCAGCCACGGTCGGGTCCTTGCTGAACCAGGGCGCCAGCAGATTGCCCGGCACCATGCCCAGCTTCGGGAAAATCTGGCGCAGGACTTCCATGCCAGTTTCCTTGCCTGCCGCATTCACGCCACCAATGATGTCTGCGCCCGTCACCTTTTCCGGGGCAATGCGCTTACCGGAAACCGTGACCTGTGATTTGCCGGAACCCTTGCCGGAAGGCAGGATCACCAGTGTAACCGTGCCATCATCGTTGAATGCTGCGGTGTAGTCCTCGCCGCTTTTCAGCACCACATCGTCCGCCTTGACCACCAGTTTGTCCAGCAACAGGCCAACAGTTTCCAGCTGTGCGGTGCCGCTGTTCACCTGATAGGAGCGTTCGACCACATCTGCGGTGTGTTCGGTTTTGGTGGGGTCCAGAACGTTAATCACGATCACAGGGGACACGTTCACAATCTGGAAGGATGCAGACAGTGCACCGCAGATTGTGTAACTTTTGAAGTCGCTGCTGTAGCCAACAAGGCCTTTGGCTTCTGCCATCGTGTGGCACAGCAGCGGCACATTAGTTGCGCCGTAAGGATCATCCGCCAGATTGACCGGGGCCACGCCCACGATTACCTGAGTGCCAGCATCGCTTTCGAGCGGTGCTTTCACGCTGGACGGAATCTCACTTACATATACGCCATGACGATATGCCATTGTTCTTCCTCCTTACAGCTCTGCTCTGAGCTGTTCAAAAATGATCCGCTCTGCCGTTTTGGGCTGGCCCGGCAATGCAGGCTGTTCCATGTTGGCGCGGGTCTGTGCTACCTTGTCGTAAGGTACGATAAGGCCTTCCGCCATCGGGTGCTGCTCAACAAACTTTTTCATCTGCTCCGGCAGCTCACCGGTAAAGCATGTGTACTGCCGTGCCACGCCACGGACGGATGGGCCGCAGTACACGCGGGTTCTCGTTTCTTTCTTGGTCATACCATTTCCTCTATTTCTGGATCAGTCGCCGGATCAGCATTCGCGACAGTGCAGGTCATTTTCACTGCACCGAAGTAATACGGGTGATAGTCGTCTTTCGACATTTTCCCCTTGATGTTTCCTTTCACGGTACACGCCTTGCCGAACCTCGGGACCGCCCGGAAACCTTTCATGATGTCCGTTACGATGTTCAGAACATCTCGGTAGCCCTGCCGTTTTAGCCCGGTGTCATACGCGCAAATGTACATCGTCACATCAACTTCCATCGGCGCGTCGCCTTCCGGCGAATCCATATCACCAATTTCTGTGATGATGTAGGGCGCAAATGCTTCTGGGGTATCAACAGCATCGTCCCGTCCTGTGTCGATTGGCAGGTCTTGTTCAAAGAAATTCAGTTCCTTTTCCCCGCCGGGTCCGCAGTATGTTTTTCCTTTGAAGTTTTTTTGAAGCGTCTGGTTCAATGCAACCTGCATCATATAAGGGGTCATGGCAAGCATTTCTTCTGTCATTACCTCGCCCCCTTCTTCGCTGCCGCTCTGGCAAGCGTTTTCTGGATCGACGCTTCAAGTTTTTTCTCCAAGGTGTCCTGCACATCCGGCTCTACCTGTTCCCAGATCACATGGTGCATTGCTGCCGCCGAAGGGCTTCCCATTGTTTGCAGTTTTTCCACGTTGCCATCTTTGTTCCGCCAGCGCGGTGCGCCGGATTTCTTTGTGACCGTGTTATGGCTGCTGGAACCAATGACGCGCTGCACCATGCCAACGTGTCCGCTTGCGAACTCTACCAAAAATCCTTTGCTCAGATTCCCTTGACCGGGCAGCGGTTTCATTCCGCTGTTTTTCAGAACCTTTGCCTTGAAAAGATCAGGCGCATTCGCAACATCCTGTCCGACGTAAGGTCTTGACGGGATTGTTTTGAAATAGCCCAGGTCATTTTTCATAGCATCTTTCTGGCCCGGTCCGCCGATATGCAGTTCCGCGCCCAAGTCTGACACCTTCGCTCTTTTTCTGATTTTCAAATCATTCAAATGACGTCGGCCAGCGCCGTTGACGGCGTACCGCTTCTTCGCTTCCCGGATCATAACCTTGCGGGCATCCTTCGCCGTCTCGTTCACCGCATTGCGGATCACAAGCGGCGCTTTCTTCCCGCAATTCCCCAGCGCTCTTGCTACGTCCTTCTCGCCGATCAGTTCAATCGAGAGGTCACTTGCATTGTATCGTGTATAGCTCATTGCCGTTTCCGATCTATGGTTATCACATATATACCCTGCTGTTCATCAAAGTTTTGGATGAACAAGTCCATTCCATCAACCTGTATTGGGTTTCCGATTTTGGGTTTCTTGCCGAAGTCCTGTACCTTGACGTACAGCTTTTTGCTTGTGGAGTAGATGGATGTGCCGTAGCTTTGACGCACGCCGCCTTCCCAATGTCCGCTGGATTCTTTCAGTGTGTCATTCGAGATCACAGCCTTCATCTTCTGTCCGTTGATGGTATGTTCATCTGCGAAAATATCATCATCCAGAAACACGGCATCAATATCCACTTCCAGCAGTTTTTTGAAGTCTGACATTTTCTTTCCTCAAAAAAGCTATTCCCCGCCGTTCAGCGCGGCGGGGAGCTTTCGCTTTTAGTCTGCGGCGCAGACCTCAACAACCATCCAGCTGTCCACCTTATCAGGGATGGGCAGCGGGTGGGACTGAACCTCCATCAGGCGGCGGTCAGGGTGATGCTCAACATAGGAGCGCAGCAGACGGTCGGTCTGAGCGCTGACCCACTGTTTGGATGCATCGTCCAGGTAAGTACACAGGCCATAGCCCATCAGGAAGTTGGGCGCATGGTTGATGAGGATGATCTTGTTGGGGTCCACCAGGGGCTTCGTGGCCGGATGCTCCGGGTCGGTCCAGTCGTCCAGATAGTACTCATTGTAGCAGTAGATGTCCATAGACGGGTCGTTCAGGTGGCCGTAGTAGGTCAGGCCATTGGGCAGTTCCTTCACGTTGATAACGCCGAAGCCGTAGTTCTTGGTGTCCAGACGGCTACGGATGTCCAGATCATCCAGGAACAGGTCCAGGGCCTTGCTGCCCATGATGCACATATCCACGTTGGAGAATCCGTTCTTGGAAACATCGCGTTTCCACTCACGCAGGTTCTTCACGATCTCCGCCTTGTCAGCACCCCACATCGCGGTGCCGGTCAGTTTCTTCGTGTTGGTAAAGCCGAAGTCGATAATCTCGTTCACGCCTTCGCCGACAATGGGAATCTGACCGGTCATGATGGCCTGGGCGCACATCCACTCTTCCCTACGAACAACCGCATCGTTCAGGCGGTTGTATTCCTCGATCTGCTTCTGCGCAGCGCGCTGGGCAGGGGTCATGCCGCTGTACAGCTCTTCGCCAGGCAGACGGCTCATAAGCTGGTCTGCCGTGGTGATGTCGTAGGGGTTAATCAGGGGCGGCTTGTAGCTCAGAGTTTCATAGCCGCTGGCAGACAGAACCTTGCCGCCCTTGCGGGGATGCACGAAGGCAGCCATGCGGCGGTCGCCCTTCACCAGATCAAAGTCGATGCGCTCTGCCGTGGAAGTCTTCTTGTTGGTAAAGAAGCTGTCACGCATAAAGGTGTGGATCGGGGGTGCCAGTCTCACAACCTCTGCCAGATAACGCGGATCATAAATGCTTACCGTATTAGGCATATTTTCTTCCTCCTTCCTTTACTTCAGGAAAATGCCGATGTTGCGGAATGCCACTTCCAGAGAAGCGGCGGTGACGCCAGTTTCCAGCGCCATGCGGTCAGCGAAGAACTCACCCGTCAGATAGATCACAGCTTCTTCGTCAGCCTTGAAGTCCTCGGTGGCAATGCCGTACAGGTCGGCCACGCCGTCGCTCTTGCCGACGGGCGACACCTTGCCGGTGCTGCTATCCAGCTTGACCGGTGCGCCCACTTTCAGATCAGCGCCAGCCTTCTTCACCGCCGTGGTAACGCGGATGTCGGTGCCCGCCAGCAGGTATTCCGGCGAGTAGGAAAACTTTTTGACCTCCAAATCCATGCTCATGGTTCTTCCTCCTTACTGCTTCTTGCTGACCGCACGCAGGGCATCCAGGTAGATGTCTGTCTGCTGGTTGCCGGGGTCAACGCTGTTCACGCCGTTCGCACCGCCGTTCTGGGCATCGTCGTGCAGGCCCTTGGCTCTGTCCTCCGCCTGCTTACGGGCAAACTTGGCAACTTCTTTGGCGTACTGGGTGGCATCCATGGGGTTCTCGCCGTACAGGGCATCCTGCATGATCTTTTCCATGCCAGGCATGGTCATGTCCTGAATGTCCTTGATGCGGGCACGCTCACGGTTGATGGCATCCACGGCGGCATCCTTCTTGATCTCGTTGACCATATCCGGGTATGTCTTCACCAGGTCGTTCTTGTTTTCGATAGCCATTGTTTCTTCCTCCTGTGTTCCGGTCTTTCCCGGATTATTTGCAGAATTAGAAAAGCCGCCGGGCTTTTTGCCCATGCGGCTTTTTACAAAATCAGGGACCTTATCAAACGGCAGGCCCATCCCGATGCTGTTTACGAACAGCACACCGTTTCTGTTTTCGACAACTGTATCCGGTTCTTCATCATCCACTTCGTCGATGAAACCGTTCTCCTTGGCTTCGGCGGCTGTCCACCAGTTCGTTTCATCCATCCACTTGCCGCACTGATCCGTGCTCTTGCCAGTTTTCTTGGCATACAGCGTAACAATGTTTTCCCGGATGGTGTCCAGCGCTTTCAGACAATCGTGCATATCATCCGCCGTCAGATAGTCGCAGACGCCCATGCTGGCAGGATGGATCATGTAGCAGCTATCCGCCGCTGCAATTACCTTGTCTGCATGGCAGGCAACAATCGTCGCTGCGCTGGCGCACAGACCGTCGATGTGGACCGTCACCGTTGCACTCGACCGCTCCAACTGGTTTCCGATTGCCTGCGCAGCAAACACATCACCGCCGCCGCTGTTGATGTACACCGTAATTTCCTGCACATCGCCCAGAGCGGCAAGATCATCCGCAAACTGTTTCGGCGTAACTTCATCGCCCCACCAGCTGCTTTCAGAAATATTGCCGTAAAGCAGAAGTTCCGCTTTCTGGCCGTCGGCCAGATTGCGGAACTTCCAGAAACAATTATTCATTTTTGGGGTCTGCGGGGTTCCCGCCTGATTCACGATTCGGTTCGTTCCCTTTCGGGGTGTTTCCCTCATTCGCAATGTCGTCCACCTCCTTTTTCATTCTCGCTTCAATGACGCGCTGGCGGATGTTCGCTGCATAGCTACCGCCGTTCATGGTCGCGGTTTCCTGATCCGCCGTCGAGAAGCCCGCTGCAACGCGCTTCACAGCAGCGTCTACTTCCTGCACCGGGTTCAGGTTGGTTCGCGCCGGTCCATTCCATGTGCAGGATGTATACGCTTTTCGGATTGCCGGATCATCAAAGAAACCCGGCGCTTTTACTCGTCCGGTCGCAACAGCTTCCGTCAGCCATTCTTCATAAATAGGCTGGCAGAAGTCGTCCACAAACCAGCTTCTTTGCATATCGCAGGTGCGCCAAAATTCGTTCAGCGCACCACGCGCCGCGCTGTAACTCGTCGTGAACTGCTTCATCAGCACTTCACTGGGGATTTCCAGTGCCGCCGCAATCTGCTTGATAATAGCGGCAGAGAATGCATCAAAGCCCGTGTTCGGGTGCTTCGGGTCTGCAAACTCCACCTTCTCGCCTTGGTTCAGGTCGATGATTGCACCAGACCCCAGCTCAATTGTGCCACGGTCTGCCGCATCGATCTGCTGGTTCGGCGGGATCACCTCGCCCAGTGGACGGCCAATGGACGGGTTATCTTTTGTGATAAACACCGTAAACATCGCCGAAATGACTGCAGCTGTGATCTCAGCATCCGTGTATCGTCCAAGCTGTTTCAACGCTTCCAGTACCGGTGCCAGCAGCGGCACGCCGCGCCGCTGCCCGGAACGTTCCCGGTTCATGATGTGCAGGATGTTTCTGCGTCCTGTGGTTTCACCGTAGGCTTCCACACGCTGCCATTTCAGCGGTTCCGGCAGAGCGTACAAACTTGCCAATGGGTGCTGATTGCAAATCCAGTAAGCAATAACCATACCGTTGCCGTCCGTCTCTACGCCCTGTACAATGCTTTGCACGGACACGTTATCCACCACACACGGTGCCAACCGGTCATCCTGATCCGGGCTGCACACCCGGTCACCTTCGATCAGCTGCACACGCAGGTCATACGGCTGTCCAACACTGTGCCGCATCGGCAGCACAGCAAAAGCATCACCGTTCATCATGTAGGCAAGGAAGGCCAGCTGTTGCAGCTTGTAGAAATTATCCACCCGGTCAGCATCGCAAAGCGGGCTGTCTGCCCACAGTGAAAATTCCCGGACGATCTGCGTTTGCAGGTCATTCGCCTGCTCCGGTGTCATGTTCAGAAAGTCCGCGTCAATCTGCGGTGATGGTGTCAGGCCGCTTGCAACAACATTTGTGCGCATCGTTTTTAGTGCACCGGTTGCAATTGGCACTCCCATGTAAGCGTCGCGGCTTCTTTCGCGCAGCGTTTTGAGGTTATCTTCGATATCCTCTTTCGCGCTGCCGCCAGCAAATAGCCAGCCGCGCATGGATTTCTTGGTCGTACTCGCGCCGTAGTTCCCGTAGCCGGAATTGATAAAGCGCAGGCTTTCCCGTGCCGCCGCCCGGCGCAGGGCGTGTTCCGGGGCAACAGCGGCAATTGCACGATCCATGAGGTTCATTTTTGCCATGTCGCCCTCCGTCAGATGTCACGCGGCACAAAGCGGTACATTCGGTTGCGCCCGCTCTGTTCTGCCGCTTCCAGCTCTTTTACCTTGTTGTTCCAGTATTCGATTTCACCGCGAACCGTATAGAGGTCAGCGCGGGTCAGGCGGCGGTCGCCAATGGAGTAACCCTGTCCGCTGGCGATTTTTTCTTCCGCTTCCATCCAGGTTTGAAGTTTTGCTTCTGCCTGTTCCAGCGTAATTCCTGCCATTTATCCAATACCTCCCGATACAATTCTTCGTCCTGCTGGATGCTGTACCACCGGCATTTCCGTTTCCGCGTCCGGATCTTCCAAAACAGGGTTTGCAATTTCCAGTGCAGCCAGTGCGTAATCTCGGCAGTCCAACGGCTCGTTGCGGTGATAGTTTGGGTCTTTCAGCTCCCACGCTGTCGTGGGTCTGCCCTTCTTCCAGCGCACGACCTGCTTCTCTGCTGTTAAGCCTTTGAAGTAGGTTTCGTCATACCCTGCCGCTTCATCCAGCGGGAAGTGGCAGTAGTTCGGACCCGGTGTCTGAACGTTCAGACGTTGGTACACCATCGTCTTGCCGTTATCAACACCGATGGTGTACAGCGGCACGCCTACTCGGTTTCCGGTTGACGGTTTCGACACGAACACCGTTTCCACGCCGCCGCGTCCCTTGATGGCATAAAGGTGCCGCTGCCAGCGTTCCAGACAGAAACGATAAACTGCGTCCGTATGGTGTCCGCCGGTGTCCATTGCTGCCGCAAGGATGTTCAGCACCACGCCGTCTTCCCTTCGCCAGCGGGTTTGCAGGAACTTGTCAAGGTCTTCCCAAATCTGAGGTTTAAGTGGGTCGCCATATATCTTCTGATATCGAATGCCCCAGCTTTCCTTTCCAACTCCCCAGCCCACAAGTTCCAGCTCGAAACGATCATCCTGAACGTCGATGCCGCAGGTCAGCACCAGCACGCCAGCCGGTACAGTTGCCGGGTACATTTCGCGGCGGCTGTACAGCGCCATATCGTCCGCACTCTCGCCGCGCTCTTCCCATGTTTCCCCAAGTTTGGTGTTGACCCATGCCTTCATCAGCTCGGGGTTGCCATGATCCAGTGCTTCTTTCGCGGAAAGAAATTCCGTGACGATGCCAGACCATGCGCAGAATGACGATGCTAGAACGTTCAGGTGAAATCCGCGCACCTCCCGTTCCGGGTGCAGCGCAACGTACTTTCCCTTCCTGCCCTGTGCTTTCCAGCGATATTCACCAGCAATGCAGCCGCAGTATTCGCACCGGTACTGCACACCGCCGTGCGGCCAGTTTTCCCGGTCGAAAACCACATTTGCCCAGACCAGTGGTTGATACTCTCCGCATTCCGGGCACGGCACTGTCCACTCTTCCATCGTGCTTTCCAGCCAGGCTTTTTCAATCCTGCTGGTGCCCTTTATGGTTGGCGTGGAGACAAGCACCGTTTTCTTGTCCCAGTATGTTGTCTGGCGGGTTCTTGCCAGCGTCAGCGGGTCGCCCTCGGTGCCAGCCGATGCCGGATATCTGTCCACCTCGTCTGCCAGAACAAACTTGATCGGTCGGGATGCAAGCCCCGCCGGGCTGTTTGCTCCAACGATGGTGACGTGTCCACCCGGAAATGCTTTCTGCATGATCGTATTCCCGGAGAAGCGGCTCTTGGCATCGACCTTTTTTCGCAGTTCTGGGGTGTCGCGGATCATGGGTGCCAGACGGTCTTTGGAAAATGTTTGTCCCATTTCTACCGTTGGCTGCATTACCAGCGTCGGTGCTGGGGTGTAGTCAATCGCATATCCCAGTGTGTTCAGGATGATTTCCGTCTTCCCGATCTGGGATGATGTCTTGACCACCACCATGCGGATATGTGGATCACCAATGGCATCCATCACGGCGCGCTGATACGGCGCATTGTCCGTGTGCCACCGCCCCGTTCCCGCGCTGGCTTCCGGCGACATTCTTCTGTATTTATCCGCCCACTCGCTGACCGTCAGCTTCGGCGGTGGTTTCAGTTTCAGCAGCACCCGGGCAAACAGTTCCTTCACTTCCGGGGCTACCTCTACAGTCTTCCTTTTCTTTGTCATGGTTCACGCACCTTGGCAGCGGGCAATACACCTGCTGCTCATTCAGTTCGTACCCCCATTCACAGCCAGCGCACGGGTTTTTATCCCGTGTCTTTTTCTTCCGCTTCTTCATTTGCCCCATCCTCCGGTTCTGCCAATGCTTCTTCGGCGTGGCTCAGAGTTTCCAGAGCTTCTTCCAGCTCCGCTTGGATCAGGTCTTGCACCTGCTGTTCGTCGCCTTCCAGTGCTACAACGGCGGGTGCCAGTTTTTGCGGCAGTGCCAGAATACGGGAACGAAAGTTCATCATCATAGCGGAGTAGGCTTTTTCCACATCGCCCACTTCCAGAAGTTCAGCCTTCCTTACCCGGTTTTCCGTTTCTGCCGCAATTCTTTTTTCTTTTGTCAGCTTGGCTCTTTCATCATTCAGGTCGGCTTTGCTCCCCGCGCCAATGTACTTGATGTAGCGCGTCATGGTGTCCACCAGATCATACAGCCCCGGTCTCTTTTCCCGGATCACGCCTTCATCCCTCAACTGCCGTACCCGGCGTTCCGTGAGGTTTAGGTGTTGTGCCACAACCTTACTTGTGTAAAGGGTCATTGTCTGCATCCTCTTCCGTTTCGTCCGGCACATCGAATGCGCCAATCGCGCGGGCCTTTGCAAATTCTATCCGCTCACGTTCCAGTTTCATGCGGGCTTCGGTTTCCTCTGCCTGCTGTAGCTTTCCGATGATTGTTGCAATTCTGCCCTCCACCTTGTTCAAGGCTTCCTGCAAATGCATCTTTCTGGTGAACGCGCTCTCCTTCGAGTACATGCCCATGTTCTGGTTTGCACCGTCTTGTTTCGCGCCGTTTACCTTTCCCGGCACTCGCATATCAAGCAGCGTGCTGATGTATAGTTCATCTTGATCCGCGTTTTCCAGCGCGGTGATTTGGCTGAGGATTCTTTTTTCCTGAATTTTCAGAATGCCCAGTTCTTCCCGAAGGGCTTTAACAGCGGTCTTCGGCGTTTTGTCCATGATGAACTTTTCATCATCCGTCAGCTGATCGAAGAACACCGCTGCATAGCCGCCGTGTTTCTGGGCGTTCTTATTTCTGGGCGGGGCACCGCCGCCGGGGTTTCCCTCTGCGTTCTGGTTCCCAGGCTGGCCGCCACGTTTCTTTTTGGGCGGCACTTCCAACTCGTCCCACTTTTCCTTGGACTTCCACCGGCGCACCGTGTCATAGTTCACGCCGATATCTTCTGCCAACGCCGCAAGATTCGCCGCGCCGTCTTCTCGCATACGGCGTAGGTATTCTTCGCGGGCGGCATCTTTCTTGTCGCTCCGCCTGGGCATTGTGCATCCTCCAATAAAAAATGCCCCACCGGGCGCACCCGGCAGAGCATTATATTTTGCGGGTCGCTTACGAATTGTAAGCTGCTCTGTATAACAAAAGCCCCACGGCATCGCTGCCGCCGGGCTTTGTCTAAAATCTACTGTACCGATTATAGCAGAAAATCAGTATCATGGAGTATCATCTTTTGCCTTTCCGCCTTTTTTGACCCCCGGGGGACTTTTTTCCAGTGGTCTGCCGGAAATGGAAAATTTGCATTAAAATCTAGCGAACTTTTGCGCTGTTGGACCCGCTAATTAGCGCGGGCGCGCGCGCAGTACCTCGCGCCCGCGCGGGGCGGCCTCGTCGGGCGGGCGGCTGGTGGGCTGGTCAGGGCGGGCGGCTGGTGGCGGCGCTGGCTGCTGTGCTGTGTGCCAGGGCAGGAGAGCAGGCAGGGCGGGCGGGTACCTGCTGCCGGTGTGGATCAGGGCGGCGGCGTGGTCTGCTGTGCTATGGATCAGGCAGGCGGGCGGCGTGATCCGGTGCAGTCTGTGCGGCAGATCAGCAACCAGCGCGGCGGATCAGTGCGGGCGCTGGTGCCCGATGTGCTGCGGATCAGGCAGGGCGGCGGGCGTGGATCAGGAGAAAAAAGAAGCAGGCAGGGCGCGCCGTGTGTGGCGTTGTCCTGCCTGCTGTGCTGTGTGCTGCTGTGATCTTCTGCCCTGGCCCCGCTCCACGGAACGCCGCCGGGGGTACTGTTTCACGGTTTTTCCGGGCGGTACTTTGCGCCGCGCCGGAGGGGTCAGATTCTCCACTTTACCGGGTAGTGCTTTATGTGTAGGGCTAGAACTTAGTGAGCTATAGCCTCCCCAGTAACCCCCTATAGTCCCCCTTCTTCCCCGTTTTTCTGCTCCGGGTCCAACTCTAACGGCTGCCCGTCCTGCTCCATCCGGGCGCGGACCGCCTGCAAAATGTAGCCTTGCAAGCTCTGGTTTGCAGCAGCCGCAGCCGCCTTTATTGCTGCCGCTTCTTTTGCCAGTGGTTTTATATTTATTTGCGTGCATTTTGCGTTGTATTTGTCGTTTGTCAGTCTTTTTTTTGCAGATATAGCCATAATTTCACCCTTGCTTTTTATTTATAAATATAATATAGCACCCCTGCCGTCACCCTGTACAGTGCCATTTTGCACAAAAGCACGGTACAGGATTTGTGCAAAAAGTAGATTGCACGGTACAGGGCTTGACAACTAGCACGGTACAGTGCTATCATGTAGCCACGGCAAGCGGCACGGTACAGTGCAACGCAAGCCGAACAAAACCAACGATTGCAGGAGGATTTTACCATGCGTAAACTTAACAAGATCATCACCACCGCCGCAATGGTCGCCGCCATCCTGGCAGGCACCGCACCGAAAGCCGCCGCGACCGGCTGCCCCTACACTGTCGGCCCTCTGGGGCGGTACATCGCCCCGGCCATTGTGCAGGGCATGACCGCCACCGATGACGGCGCGGTTGAAGTCTGGTGCACCGACGCGCTGGACGGCGACGACTGGTATTTTCTGGTGGATGCCGAAACCGATCTGCGAATTTATGACCGGGTGCAGCTGGTAGTTGATGCCAACGGCACCCCGGACAATTTCGCAGATGACAAAGTGATTGATGCACTTTACTGCCACGACTGCGAGAACGTGGAAGATTGAACCGAAAGGAGCACAACAACATGATGACACTTGAACAAATCCGCCAGCGCAACAAGGCAGAGAACGCCGCAGCCCGCCGCCTGCAGGCCGCCGGGTATCGGCTGGAAGGATGGGACCCCCGCACCGGGCAGCGGATCGCCGCCCAGATCACCGGCGAGAACACAAACGACGAGCGCCGCACGTTCTACAGCTTTCCCACCTGGCAGGATGCTGCCGCCGCTCTTTTGGGCTGAACGTCCCGGACACTCTAGCAGGGCTGCACCGTAAAGCAGCCCCGCCCCACACCCGGCACACCGCCGGGACCATTTGAGAACTGAATACAGGAGGTTTTACACCATGAGAAACAACGATCTTATTGCAACCGCCGTTTGTGCCCAGTACACCCCCGAACAGCTGCACAAGCTGGCCGCCCACTACTACACCGCCGACGAGATCGCCAGCGCCGCCGCAAAAATCATTGTGGAGCCGGGCGAAGACGGCACCGCACCCGATCCGGTGGAGATTGCAGAAGAAACCCTTTGCACCGCCCTTTTCCACACCTTCGACGGCTGGAAAAGCCCGAAGAATGGCGGTTTGAGCGTCAAGCGCGGCGAAAAGGCCGTGATCCGCTGCAAGCTCTGGAAATACAAGGACAGTCCCAAGCCCGAAGACCTGCCCGCCGACGCTGACCCGCTGACCCGGGCAGCCGCTGAGCAAGGCGGCGGTGACTACTACATGACCACCGCCTACCTTTTCGGACGCTGGCAGGTTGAGAAGCGCGAACCGAAGAAGCCCACAGAAAAGCGGTTCAAATCCCTTGATGACATCCGGGCTTATAACAAAATGCTGGCAGATCAGCGCAAAGCCGCAAAGGCTGCCGCCGCCCAGCAGGACAAGCCCCAGACCACCGCACAGCCTGCACCGGCTCCCCAGAAGACCAACGCCCCCAGCGCCGCCGATCTGAAAAAGGCAGCGGACAAGGCAAAGCGGGAATTTATGGCAGTTTCCGAAGATGACCGCCCGGCACAGGCCGCCGCGCTGGAAAAGTGGCGCAAAGCCCGGAAGGCCGCAGAGGTTGCAAAGCCGACAACCACAACCGCCGCGCCGGTTCCCGAAGTCAGACCCCAGCCCAAACCGGCAGCGCCTGCACCCAGCGCAGACACCGCCCCGGCATACTGTGAGCAGACTTCTTTCTGCTGAATGGGATACCCTAGCAGGGCCGCACCCCAGAAAAGCGGCCCCGCCCCACACCCGGCACACCGCCGGGACAATTTGAAAACTGAATACGGAGGATCACAACATGAAACTTTCCAGTAATTTCACCCTGTACGGTCTGAACGTGAAGGCGATTCAGGCATACTTGAAGGATCAAGGCAAGTGCCAGCGTGGCGTGCGTATTTCCCGCCGTGGTGATATGGTTTACATCATGACCGCGTACATCGGGTTCAAAATCCCCGTCATGCTGTACCTGGATATTGTCCAGCCCGCCACGTTCCGCGAATGCCCCGAAGACGGCGTGACCATCGTTTCCGGGCAATACGGCTATGAAGTGGAGAAGAACGCTCCCGATCTGACCGAACTTTTCAAGAACCATGCCCCAACGGAAAAGGCTGTGGAGCGCACGCCGTTCTTGCAAGAACTGCCCACCGGCAAAAAGAAAACCGGACTTGCACGCCTTTACCACGTCGGACCCGTGCCGATCCTGATTAACTCCATGTACGATTGCATGGTTGACCCGGCGCAGTTCATCTACCACGGCAAAGCGTCCGGCTATTCTCCCGTGTACGCCACTAACACCCAAGACCCCGCACAAGCCACGATTGCATTTATCTTCCTGCCCATCCGCCCAACCGATGAAGTCAAAGCGCTTTGCAACAAGATGTTTTCTGAATGACCCGCAAGGCCGACGGCATCCCGCCGCTGCTGGTGCAAGCCCAGCCGCCCCCGCCGGGGCGGGCGCTCATGGGTCCACACCCAGACACAACAGAATAACAGGAGGTTTTACCATGTCTTGCATTCAGCTTTCCGAAAAGCACATTGCCGCCGTCGCTCACGGTCTGGCGTTCATCCTCAACGGGGCCGGTGGTATGTGCCACCTTGCCGCAGCCTACGAGCTGCCGGAACTGTACAACGCTCTGAGCGCCTGCCGGTATCCGCACGACTTTCTCTTTGATGACCGCAAGATTTACGCCGTTCTCTACAAGCTGAACGAGGCCGCATACACTGGCCGCTACCATTTGGAGACAGCCGACGCCGAAGATTTTCCCACCATGCCGACCGTCTTCCCGCACCTGCTCCATCTTCTCGACTGGGATGCGGGGCGCTATACCATCGACCGCGATTTTTACGCATTCACAAAGCTGCTGGACAGTTTCATCTACCAGTGCAACGAAGATGCAACCCGGAACAACCCCGTTCTAAAAGCTCTTTCCGGCACTTCCCGCGCACTGTATGCGTTCATCGTCCAGAACTCCGCCGACTATGCCGCCGCCGAATGGGCCATCTGACCTGCCCCCGGATACCTCAGCAGGGCCGCACCGTAAAGCGACCCCGCCCCAGCCCGCAAGGGCCACACGAAAACCGCAAGCCCTACCAGGGCGAGAGAAACGCTTTGAAAATCAAATATCGGAGGTCACGCATGGAATATAAAATCACACCATCCAGCCGCGGCGGTTTCACGGTTCGTGCCGGATACACCCACAAGGGCGGTGAGTTAAACCCGACCGGCGGCCCCGGCGTAACAATGCCCGCTTTCATCGTTTACGAAAGCTGCCACTGCGACACCCGCCGGGAAGCATCCGCCGCAGTTGAACGCATGAAAAAGAAACACCATTGACCCGGACACCTTGACAGGGCGCACCGATCAAAGCGCCCTGATCCCATCCGGCACCCCGCCGGACACTTTGAAAACTGAATATTTGGAGGTTTACACAATGGCTATCATCAACGAAGAGAACGCCCGCATTGCAAAACAGCTGTCTTCTTTCTCTGACTATGTAGAGGGCAGCGCAACGGCCAGCTACAACGCCCAGTGCGCCGAAGCCGCCGCGATTCTGGAAAAGGTCAAGGCAAAATGTGCCACGGATGAACAGCGGGAGCGTGCCGAATACCTGTATAACCGGTATTGTTCCGTTCTGGCTGAAGCCATCAACCGGGACAACGAGATCGGCACCCGGTGCCCGTCCGTGCTGGTCTGCGGCGCTGGCAACTTCCCGACCCGCAAGAAGGAAAAGCAGATTGCAGCGTGGGACAAGAACATGGAGAACTTCCGCAAGGCAGACCACTATTTGGATATGCTCAAGCGTGCCCACACGCTGGCTGTTAAATCCGATGATCCCGAAGTGCTGGATTATCTCCGCGCAAAACTCGACCAGCTCCAAGCTGCACACCAGACCATGAAAGACGCGAATACCTACTATCGCAAGCACAAAACGCTTGATGGCTGCCCCGGTGTTACCGCCAAGGAACGCGCATGGCTCGAAAACGACCACGTTTTCGGCGTCGGTTCTCCGCTGGCTCTCTATGGCTGCCCGTATCCTGCCTATGTGCTGCAAAGTAGCAATGCCAGCATCAAGCGGGCAAAGGATCGTATTGCAAAGCTGGAAGCAGCCAAGGCCGCACAGCCCGTGGAAGATGAACACGACGGCTACACCTACCGGGAGAATGCCGAAGCAATGCGTGTTCAACTCCGGTTCGACGGCAAGCCGGACGACGAAACCAGAGCACTTCTCAAGCGCAACGGGTTCAGGTGGGCGCCGTCGCTGGGTGTCTGGCAGCGCCAGCTCAACGACAACGGCAAGTATGCCGCCCACCGCGTCATGGAGGTTCTGGACGGCCAGCAGTAAAACGGATACTCTGACGGGGTTGCACCGTAAAGCAGCCCCGCCCCAGCCCGCAAGGGCAACACGTCACCGGCCCCGGTATCTATATACCCAGACCGGCAAATCTAAAAACTCGAATCCCTACCGGGACGAGCGATAATACATAACACGGAGGTATCCCACATGAAACTCAAAGAGACCCGCATTCTTGACGCTGAGGGCGCACGCTACGCCTGCATTGCCAACGACTACTGCACCCGCTGCGATTGTGAAGAATATGACCGCATCCTGTCCGACGCGGACACGTCCAGCCGCAAACCGGGCGGCATCACGGTTGACGATCTGGCCCGCATTGCCGAAGCGATCAAGGCCGTCAGCGAAACGGACGACGACATGCCCGCTATCGCTTTTGCGCTTTCCCGGCGCACCATGTCCCGCTTTGAGCAGGCCTAACCTTAACTCGCCCGTTTTTGTGGGCTTTTCCATCATGAAATAGGAGGTTTTGTTATGTTTAAACCATTTTTCGTTGACTGCTCTGGCAAAAAGCACATTTTTCCGGACGACCGTGCACTGAAGCGCTCACTGGCGCTCGCATGGCGGCGGGGTGAAGACGTCTTCTGTTTCAAGTATCGCTTGAAATCAAGCTATACTTGTGGGCACAGCTATCAGCTGAACACGATTCAGCAAACTTGCGACGGTTTTGTCGTTTGTTTTGGATTTGAAAGCCCACTGGGCAAAGAATCCTATTGCTTTTAATCGTACTCGCCCCGGTATCCCGCCGGGGCTTTTTGTGTTATACTTTCATCAACGAATTTTCTATTTTTCGTGCCAGAAATTGAACTATGCTTTACAAAATGCGTAAAAAGGAGGTGTTTTTGTGATTGAAGGTGAAGTTTTCGCTCCTTGGCGACTTGTTGCCAGCTTTGCAGACGGTAGCCGGTTATTATTCGATGGTTTGACCGAACAGCAGGCAAAAGCAGCCATGGAGAGCGCCCAGCGGGAGCACGGCTGCATTTCGTGGTGGGATCATGTGACAGACCTGAATTATGAGGACGGACGTTATTATCGCACCACGCCAGAGCCGCCCACGATCCACGTCTTGAAAATTGACGAATAAAGAAATACCCGGTAGGCCATACAGCCCGCCGGGTATTTCTTTGCTCATTTTCCATTATTTCTGATATTCGTGTTTGTTTCCCAGCGGCGTTTTTGCGTTTCGCGGAAACGTTTCACATACGCGTAAACTTTCCCAGCCTAATTTGCCTTTATATCATACGCGCGAAGGTGAAACGCTTTCACGTTTTCCTTTACCCCCTTCCGGGGCGTAGCGTTTGCATTCTCTAAGCTGGTGCGCTTTACTTACGCGCGTTATACGCACGCGCACGGATTTCTTCCGCCTGCGGCATATCGTCAAGACTTTCAGCAAGCCGCACCAAAGCTTCTGCTTTTATCCGCTTTGTGTGCGATACGCTGTACCCAATTTTATGCGCCGTTTCCTCTGAGCTGTGGCCACACAGCCATAATTCCGAAATCACTGTTGTGTACACAGTCTTTAGTGACCAGATTTGTGCGCGGATCACAGCAAAGTCCCCACGCAGCACCACTTCTTGTACTTCCAGTTCCCGCAAACGGTCAAGGCTCCCCAGTTCTTCGGCTCTCTGGGCAATGTCTGCGGTGCTGTCGCTGTGTCCGCTTCCGTGCGGCATTCCGCCGTACTCAATGCCGCGCAGACAGTTCAGATCGCCTTCCAGCAGGTCTTTTTCTGCCGCAATGGTGCGCAGCTTCTTTTGGATATCCGCCGCGTAGTCCAAAACCATTTTTGCATCTTCAATCCGCATCTTCTGCGCCCTCCTGCGGCTCTGCCGTTACTGTTTTTTTGTGGTATCTGCCTTTTTGGCTTCCTGCGCCGCCTTTCGGCGGGCTGCCTGTTTTTGCCTGATCTGTAAACCCAGCGACTTTTTGAAATACGCCGGGAGCTGCTTTTTCTTAGGCTTCCCCATGTTCTGCACCTCTTTTCTGCGGTTTATCTTCCCAGTTCGACAATAGCACCCAGGCTTTCGATATCCGCCTTCGTTGCCCGGCGCTTTTTCAGTGCGGCAAAGATTATGCTCTTGTTTTCTGCGTAAAAGTTCGCCCCGACCGCAAAATACCGCAGTTCTGGGTTGAACTGCTGCCGAATGCGCAGACAGAAGATCATGTGACCATCTACCGGCATATCCAGCTCATAGACCGCGATCTGACCGGTTTCTTTGCTGATTTCACGGCAAAGAAACACCGCGTTTGTCTCAAACCTTGCCTTTTCTTCATCCGTCACAGCTTTTCACTCCTTTCTGCCTGTTTTGCAAGGCGTTTCCACTCCCAGATTTCATCCTTGCTGTCCGGCGTGATGATTTCCGTGAACTTATAGCCTTTTGGCTCTGCGATCAGGTCAATAAACAACCGGCGGCGGTAAATGTAGTCCCGCTGTGCCCGCCGGGTGAATTTCGACTTGATTTCGATTACTTCCACTGTTCCGTCAGCATACACCAGCACATAGTCTGCCGTATATCGCGCCGCTGGCAGTTTGACATTGCCATACTCCTTTGCGGGCAGCAGGGGAAAGGCAACGTGCGGCGTTGCCTTGATGATCCTGCCAGATTCAATTCCTGGCAGGATCACAGATATGTAATACTCGTATTCTCCCCGGCTCTCGAAAGTTTTCCCGATTTTTCCAGCAGACTTTGCTGCATCCGCCAATGTCTGCTGCGCAGGGGTACACCTTCCCCTTGTGCGCCGTGCAATCTGGGCTTCTGCCTGCGCCCGGTATCGCGGCGGAAGGTCTTCAATGTTCAGCCTTGTGCTCATGGCTGGTTCCTCCTGTTTTTCCTCCTAGTGTCCGGCTTCTTTTTCAGCTTCACGATCAGATGCTTCGTGTTGTTTCCGGTGACGTGCTGCTCACATTCCCGCAGGGTGTAGCCGGGGTATTTTTTCTCCCAATACTCCCGGTCGTCCGGCAGGGTGAAGGCTTCATCAAAACGCTTGCGGCTCCAACGGGTATCATTTGGGCGCGGTGTCGTTGGCTTTTTCAGTCCTTGGCTCTGCCGCCAGCGGCGAATGCGGGCGCGAGCTTTTGTCATGTAGGTCGTCAAGCGCTCAAAGCTGGAACAGGTCAGGTCGATAGGCTCAACTTTCACAAGCCCCATTGGCCGTCCGGCACCGTCCCGCCACAAGTCCTTGATTTCCTGCCACGTCAGATTGCCTTGCAGGATCACATGGTGATGGTGCCGCCCGGTAACAGTCCCGTACTCGTCCACAACGCTGTATTCTGCAACCTGCATCCACTTCGATGCATCCTTTCCGGTTTTCTTGCAGTAGCGCTTCAAGCGGCGGGTAAAATTTGTCCAGTCCCGGTCAACCTTTGCAAAATCGCCGGGTGCAGGCTTGTGGGCTTCATCGTATGTAAACGTAACGGCCCAGTCGCTTTCTCCGAAGTTCGTATAGGCCAGCTGGCAAAAATACCGCCTGGATATCGCATCATTGTACTTCTGCTGTGCAATGGATGTTGCCAGTTCCCTTTTGCGGCGGATGGACGCAGTGTGTTCTTTCTCGCTGGTTTCAAAAAGGTCTACTTCTGTGTACACTTCACCGCAGATATGCTTTTGTTCCCGAATGTACCAGGCACGCACCGTTCACTTCCTCCTTCCGCAAGGTTCTACTGGGATTTTCTTTTTTCTGGACCAGTCACACACAGCTTCGCAGGACAAGGGGAAGACAACACCGGGCAGGTCCTTTCAGGTTTGCTTGTCCGGCAGGCTCTATAGACCTGCCCTCGTTTTCTCCCCCTTGACCCCCGCTTTCCCCGTCATTCCTCCGTGGTCGTCAAGTTAAGTGTTACATACAAGCCCCTTGACGCCTTCCCAAGGCGGCGGTTCAACGGGGCTTCATGTTATGTTGGAAAATTATTCCAAATTCAGTTTAACTTCCTCACCACGACAGAGTTTCAGAAAATCAGGGAGCACAGCTTTGCGTACCTGTTCCCAAACTTCTTCGAAGGCAAATTCATGCGTCCAAACCGGACGGCCCATTTTCTGCTCTATGTACTTGTGGCACAAACCGTTTTCCTTCGGGTTATCCTGTCCGCCAGTCATCACATAGCCGGTATACGCTCCCTAGGTCTTTTGTCAAATAATGACCATCAACTTTTTTGAACTCCGTTAGTAGATCGGTCACCCAGCAATCTTCTTTGGCATCATATTGAGCAGCCGCCGTTGTTGTATATGCTTTTTTCGCGTCTTTTCCAACAATGAAAACCCAATTCCGCTCATCGTTGCGTCCTGCCGGGATTTCACTTGCCCGCCGCCATTCCGGCACTTCGATTTTCGGTGCGTTGTCCAGTTCTTCGATGAAAGCTCTAAATGCGCTCTGGATCATCGCATCCACAACCACGTTTCCCGTTTTTATTTCCATGATTCCCAACAGAATATTATTTCTGACCGGCAGGGCATCAATTATCATTCTTTCGCTCATTTGCTTTTTCCTTTCTTGCAGCGTGTCCCATATCAGAAAGATTTCTCTTCTTTGCTGCCACGCTTCGGATTTCTTTTCTGCATTCCTTGCAGTAGTGGGTGTTCGGACCGGCTTCATAGGCCTTTCCGCACCTTTCGCAGATTTCTTTAACCATTGTTTTCTGCCCTCCAAAATTTAGTCATCGTTTCGGAGTACAGCTTGTAGCACTCTGGGCAAAGGTCAGTGTCTTTGATTGGCCCTTCTTTCCACGCCCTGAGAGCTTCCGAATAGCCGCTTTTGTACCGATCCAGCATTATTTCTTTTTTGCAACGATCGCAAATTCTTATCTCGACATCTCTTCTCACTTTTTTGTTCTCCCGCCTTTTGCTTTCTTTTCATCACGCTTCGGCTCATGATCTGCGGTGGTTGTCAGCTTCACAGTGGGTTGCGGCTGATCCGACCGGTTCAGCGGCTTATCAAAGCACACGTTCATCCGGTCTCCCTCCGGCTTATCGTGCCACGCCAGCGCATGACGAATGCCCAGCCAGACCGTTTCTGCGCGATACGGAACCCTCATACCGTCTTCGATGAGCGGGTGGCAGGCAAACATTTTATATGTTCTTTCCATATCGTCCTGCATCGCGTTCCGTCTGTCCAGCGCTTGAAAAAGACTGTCGTTTTCGTCCTCTATCGCTCTGAACCGTTTTGCATCCACATCGGCATAGTGCTTCGCCATGCAGAGGTCTTCTGCCAGATCATTAAACTGCCCCATGTGCAGGCGCAGATACATCTCGCAAGCAGCCTGCACAGCTTCCGCCACCGGGCGGCTCATTGTCACCGTGACGGTTTCAACTTCCGCCGGGGTATCTTTTTTCTTGTCCATGCCGCCACCTCAAATCCTGACCCAGGATGCACCATATCCATCTTTCACTACAGCGCCCTCTTTTTCAGAAAGAAACATTGCTGTTTTGAACGGAAAGTTTGCCGTACTGATCCCGGCTTCATCTGCGGATTCTGCCAAAATTCTGCACGGTCTGTAGTCGCACTCCATGACAACGCTAAGAACGTTCTCTTTCGCGGCTTCTTCAATCCGCTTTCCCAGAGCTTTTTTGAATACGTTCAGCTGGTCCAGTGTGACATCCTGTCTTGCCGCATCCGCAAGAAAGCATTCCACAACGGAGCTAAAGCCCAAATCTCCGTTGCTGTGCGGCTGGCTGGCAATTAGTTTTCCAGCCCACCAGCTAACTGCCTTTTCGATGGTTTCTTTGGTCAAGTTCATGATTCTTTCCGCCTTTCTTTAGAAAAGTTGTTCCATCTTTTTCGGCCACCGGCGCTGACTCCGTTCCAGCTTGCAGATCATCGCCGCCAGCTGGATTGCTTCAACCGCCATGTGGACGGCGCGGTACTGCATTTCCTTCAGGTCTTCTTTCGGGATTTGCAAATTGCCCTTAACTTCGTTCCACAGGCGTTCTTCAATCCACCTGTCCAGCAGATAGCGTTCCACTTCCGCTTCGCTCATTTCCTCCCGGATCACAGCCCACCCTTCATGTGCGCTATGGAACATCGGAAAATTCTGGTTTGCTGCTTTCAGCTCCTTTTTGACCAGCAAACGGACATCTTTTTCTACAGCATCCATTATTTTTCCTCCCGATTTTTAACTTGTGCGGTTTTCTCAGCCGCTTCCTGGTCGGCCAAGTCCTGCAAGTCATCGTGCATCTTTTCGATGATTTGTTTTTGTCGTCTGGACATCAGCTCCGCTATGATTTCGTCCAGATCATCCGCCACGTTGTCCTTGATATTCATAGGCGCAATCAGTGCCCGAAGGATCATGCCGTCCTTCACGGCATAGATGAACCGTTGCCCCTGATCGGCGGGGCGTACACAAATCTGCGCAAATTCCTTGTTCAGTTCGCCTTCCACAGGTTTCAACAGTTCCGACCGGATAAATCCAACGCTGCCGTCAGGATTTCGCAACGCGATAAGTTCTTCTCCGTTGATAACGATCCGGGTCTTGATTTCAGAGGTGGTTCCTTCATGTTCCGGTTCATCGTCCCACCTCACGCCGTACAGCTTGCCATCCATGGTGTACTCTTCGTGGTAGAAGATATTTTTCATCTTCTTCTGCGGAATGCCCAGCATAGCATCCAACTCTCCCACGTCCTGTGTTCTGGGATAGCCGTCCATGCAGTAAAAGGCACTTCCCGTGCCAACGAAAATCCTGCCGCCGTTGTTGATTACCTCACAATGCCCGCAGCCCTTAATCTGGGCAGCCAGTGCAGAAAGTTTCATCTTCTCACCACCTCCACGTCCGGTTTTTCCGTTTCCTTGAACCTCGGATAGAAAGTCATTGCACACATCCGTGCTTCACGAAGCGCCGCGTTCGCAGTCTTCGCATCCAGTTTGTACGGCAGCTGCATCTGGTGTTTCGTGTAGCTGTCAATGCCAAACAGCATAATACTGAACTTTGCCATGGTCTATTTTCGCTCCTTCCAGTTTTTAAGTTCCAAGCCCTCCGAGATAATATCAACAATCTGCCATCCAATCATGATGACTAGTTCCAGCATTACGCATACGAGAAATGCGACCCCAGCCCACATCAAGATTCTTTCTGCCAGCTGAACTATCGTTTCCATTTTTCTTTTTCTCTTTTATTTTCATTTAGCATTTCCGGGCTTGAACCGGACGGGGCCTTTCCCATGCTCATATAAAAAGAAGCCGCCGCGCCGGGCGGCTTCATGTTTTCCCTATGCTTATTTCCCCATTGGCTTGTATACGTTCCAGCACTTCATATTGTCGCAGAAGCGTTCTGCGCCAATGATTTTCAGCGGTTTCCCGCAATAAGGGCAAAATGTCGGTTGCCTTTGGTCTTGTTCCCCCTTCGTTCCGCCTTCCTGTATCTGATAGATTACACACATGATTGATCCCGGTTGGATATACGTTTCGCACCGGTTTCGAGCTTTGCAGGTATCGCACCCCATCTTCTTTTCCCCCTCACCTTTCATTCTGCTTCGCGGATGATCCACACCCGATGTTCACCGTACCCGCTCCACGCCAGCGCGTTTTCGTGGGTGTCAACCGCCACGTCGAGGTGATATCCCTGCACCCCCGCGCCCCTGTCCTGCACAACACGGACCCCAACGCCCTCTATGTATAAAACCGTGCCGTAGGGGAGAAGCGCCTGATCTGCCGCCACTGTCACATCTGCCTGAATCGGCTGGCCGCTGGCGGTGATTCCGGTTCCTGTGCCGCAAATGTGCTGGTATTCTTCTGTGCAGTATGCCGTGCACAGAAATTTCCCGGCATATTCCTTTGTCAGCCCATCCGGCAGGGCATTTTCACCGGCGGCGTTCTGCAACTGGTCGATAACTTCTTCATCCTGAATTGCTCTGTCCTGCCAGTTTGCCAGACGGGCGGAATAGATAATGCGCTGTCCTTCCAGATCATCAATACGTCTCTGCATCACCGCAACTTTTGTGGCGTTGACAATTTCCGCCGCAAAGAACAGTACCAGAATCGCCTTCGTTTTCGCTGTCATTTCCAAACCTCCTTTTCGTCACCGCGATTGGAAACTCTTCTATCTCACTTGCCCAGCGTGCCGTGCCTTTCCCGTATGTAGTCTCCCACACTAGAGGAAAGCCACCGATTCCGTCAAACAAGCTACCCAGCGTTGCGCCCGCCGGAAGGTATTGCTTCATTTTCTGGGCGATCCAGAACCATTGCGGAAGCGCGATGCTGTTTCCCAGTGCCTTATAACGCGGGCTGTCTGCTGCCTTGTGCTTTTTCCCTTTGGTGTCCGTCCATTCTCCAATGTCCGTCCACCCGTCCGGGTATCCTTGCAGGCGCTCGCACTCTGTCGGGGTCAGCCTGCGCACGATCCATTGTATCGTCTTTTCTATCACCGCTGCGTCGTGTCTTTCCGCGTACAATGTGCCCATTTTTTCCACTTCGTATCCAATTCCGTTCGCCTTTGCTCCTGCTTTATAGGCAAAGCCAGCGCATAGCCGTTCGCGTCGATACTCCAAAGCTACCGCCTGTGGGTCGTGCATTGTGGTCAACATGCCGGATGTTTCTTTGCTTGCTGAAACATTCGTTTGCCCATTCCCAACGCCATAGCTCGCCGTCAGGATAGCGGTATAGTCCGTCACTCTGCTTTCGTGATCCCCGGTAATGGTCGGCACTGTCTTGCCATCACCGTTTCCCCGTGCATCAAAGACCTTATACGCTACTGCTGGACGGTCAACAGTGTTCAGCGTGTAGCTCTGGTTTTCCTTCACGCCGGAACCATTTGCGCCGGCCGTTTCAGAGCGATCAATAATGTTTCCTGCCAGGCAATAGACCGGCTGAAAAAGGGTCTGATCCTGTAGCGTCGAAAGTGTTCCTGTTTTTTCGGTCTGCACCAGTGCACCTTTGCCGCCCCCGTCACAGCCTGACCTGATTTTCAAGGTGTAGGCTTGCCCCCCCCTGCTGGCCCACCATTCGATCATTTCCAGCAGGGCGGTTTCCAGCAGTTCTTGTAGCTTCTTGCCACGTCGGGATGCTCTGGTCAGGATGCCCCGGCAAGCTTTCGCGCTCAAATAGTATTTCTCCGGCACGTCCACCTGCAAAATCCACGACAAGAGCGATACGTTTTCTTCTCTGGGGCACTCCCCAATATTGAGCGTCAAGCTGTCGCCAAGCCAGAGACCATCCATTTCCGGCGATTGCTCCGGCTTTGCTCCATCTGCCCCCCCCCTCGGAGGTCTAGGAATTGAAGCGTCTGGTTCTTCCACGCGGGCAAGTTCTTCCAGCACGGCGCGGAAGTCTTCTCCGCCGTTTGAACTGAACGCTCCGGGAACATTTTCCCAAATAACGACAACTGGATAACTTCCATGTGTCGCCCTCCTCATTTCTTTGATGATCCGAACTGCTTCCATGAACAATCCCGACCGTTCTCCCGCAAGTCCCGCCCGCCGCCCAGCAATGGAAAGGTCTTGGCATGGGCTGCCGAAGGTGATGCAATACACGGGTTCTATCTGGTCGCCATGTATCTTTGTGATATCTCCAAGGTGGATCACTTCTTGTCACCCCACCTTGCTTTATGGGGTAAGTCCTGGCACGGGCTGCTGCCGATCAAATAATCCGCCACAATTTCGCCATCTTCTGTCCACTTCATTCCCAGAAAATCCGCAACGCCGAAACTGCCGTCTTCGCAGCAATGCGTTTCTTGTACAAGCGGTTGGTTTTCAAGTTTCTTCAACGGCCCAATTCCACTGGCGGTAAACGCCGCATTTGCCGTTGCGGTCCAGGCTGTCTCTTTATCACCAGTTCCGCCGTTGGTGAAGGTCTTCCCGCACAGCCTGCACCTGAACGTCATGTAGTACCCTTTCATTGTTCTTCTCCCTTCTGCTTTTTGTTCTTGCACGGGTGGCCGGAATCGAACCGGCTTGCCTGCCGCTGGGGGATCAGGACGGCAGGCAACTTCCTTACTACACCCGCATATCAAAACCCACCGCGCAAGAGAGGTGGCGCGGTGGGGCGACCCGTTGCGGTCGGGTCTGCTGCCTTTTGCCTGGGCAATTGGGACAGGGCGTTTCTGCGCTCACGCTACGACGTGCCGTTCAGCTTATGCCGGACTGCCATGCGGGCACGGTTTAGGAAATACGGACAGGTCGGATTTTCACCGCCTTATACGGAAGGTTAGCGCTGCTTTTTCAGCATCCGTATTTCCCTGCCAGTTTTGGAAGATGAAACCTTGACCGGCTTCCATGGAATATGCGAGCAAAGCGGCGCAGGCGGGGTTCGACCCCGCTCCCAGCGTGCTGCGGGCACACCCTGCGCCATATAAAAGCCGCCCGGCCTTCACACATGACAACTGCTGCTTATCTGCTGAAAACTCTGGCCGGGCGGCTACATTCAGTTTGTTTTGTGGTGCGTCACACTGTATTCTTCGCATTCCTTGTTGTACCCGTCGCAGGGCGCGCACCGCTGCGACGTGATACGGAACGTGTGTTGGCACTGTTCGCCCTTCTTCGGGGCTGGATGGGTCTTTGTGGACCTCTCAAGATTTTTCATTTCTTTTGCTTTATATAAATAAGTAGCAGTGCCCAGCGGCACCGTGTTCAGATGGAGCTTTGGTTGAACCCTGCGTGTCCGGTAACGGCGCTTGTTGTGAATGGCCCATCCGGGCGTTTCCGGCGGCAAAAGCGTGTATGTCAAATCGTCCAGACCTTCACAGAAGCGTTTGACGCTCTCTGTGATTTTCTCAAACGAGTCTATAATTATCTGGCGCATTTTCATCAAATCGCCCACCGGGTCTTTAGACCATTCCCGCGTGCCGTGCTCAGGATCGGTTACTATCATGCGCTTCCTTTTCCTTCCGCGCCGCAAACTGTGCAGCGCCCTCCGGGTATCTGGTGGGCCGCCCGGTCAGGTCTGCCGTTGCGGCAAACTCCCGGAGTATCGCAAGCAGCGGCACACTGACAACGCCTGTTACTTTCGCCATAGGATCAACCTCCGTTCCGGTCTTTCCGTGCCTGCTTGTCCACCGCACTGATGATGTGCTTTACCACTTCTTCCACGGGCATATCACCTGCCGGGACCTTGAACATCACGCCCTGCGCCTGACCCGGATTTTTCTTTGCCTGCTTCATTGCATCTGCAATAATTTTCTCCATCATGCTGTCCACGTCGCCGGGCTGGCTGGCGGAAGGATCATTCCGCTTTTCTGCCGTGGCGGCAGTGGCAACAGGTTCAGCGGCAGGTGCGTTGCCATACTCGCGCTTCCATATGGATTCAAACCGTTCGTCGATGATTGCTTTCGCTATGGTCATGACGGCTTCTGCCTTCTTGCGGTTGCCGTTGCTGGCATCTGCAACGGTGTGTGCAACTGCTATTGCCGCCATATAAACTTGATCCGTACTGTCTCCCATTGTTTCCACGCTGAGCGAAGTTTCGTTCTTCATCTTCACGACCAGTTCTGCAATGTTCTTGCTCATAACACGACTTCCTTTCAGGACGGCGCATTTCCGCCCACGTCACCAGTACCAGTGGCTTCATACGAATATTCTTTCAGCTCAATGTCCTGCACGCTGTCTTCATCCAGCCACTTGTTGATGATGCCAAACAGGTATTGCTTGCGCATCTGAATAATGTTCTTGTTGGTGGTGCCCAGAGAAAACATCTTGATAGCAACGCTCGCTACAAGCTGGGTCAGTTCATCTCCCTGCCCGTTCATTTCCACATAGGCACTTTTCCTCCCCGGCGCATCATGGCCCGTGAAAAACGCCAGAATATGCGTTTTGCTCTTATCCATGTAGTCGTCCCCCTTACGAAGGCAGGCCGTCGTCTGCATCCTGCGGCCTGCTGCCGGTGCCCGCCCTGGCGTCCACAGCAGCGCCAGAGCAGGTAGCACAGTCACCGAAGCACCCGGTGTTCGTGTTCTCTTTCAGCTTTGCCATCGCTTGCGCAATAGCGGTTGCCTTTTCGCCGTGCCACTGGACGCTATGGTCTTTGCCATATTCGATCTCGCTGTTGCGGGCGTTCCATGCATCATCCAGCATACCGTCCAGCCGGTTCTTCATATCATCCAGCATCTTAATCGCCCGTTCCTTTTCCGGGCTGGACTGCACGATTACGTCAGCCAGCGCCATAGCCGCGATCTGTGCGATATCTCCCGCGTGGCCGTCAACCTGAATTTCGATATCATCGCCATTCAGGGTAACAGCTAAGTAGGCATCATACTCTTTTTTCATCTTTTGTCCTTTCTATTGGTGTGAATCTTCGGTCTGGTGGAGCATTCCGGGATTGAACCGGTTCCGGGGCTACACCCCCGGACGCGCCTGCATACTCCATAAAACGGGCGGCTTGACAGGCTGCCGCCCACCCATGCGGGCCGCCCTATGTATTCTTTCAGTCCTCAGTAGGTAGGACCCCCGACTGTCGGAATGGCCGGGGCAGCCGTCTGCGTCCCCACGTTTCCGGCTGCATGGTGGGCGTGATCCGGTGCGCCCAGACCTTTGCGGCTAATCTCGTGGGTCTCTGCCGCCGATCAGCACGCCGCCCAGCAGTAGGATCAGCCACAACGCCACCACGCCCATGCCAAACTCCGTTATTACTTTGACCCAGTACAGCAGTGCTGTCAGGATGACGGCCAGAACCAGCGTTCCCGCCAGAACGGCCACCAGAATAATCAGGTTCATTTCGCTTTTCGCCTTTTCTTCTGCTTGTGCTGCTGCGTCTGCCGGGACTTCCGGCGGTCTTTGCACGGGCGGCAGTACAGCGTTGTCAGCGTGTCGAACCGGCGGTACGCCCCGCCGTCATGCCTTTTCTTGCTGTTGTTCATGTTCCTTCCGCTTCCTGTTCCTCTCGATCAGATTATCCAGCTCTTCCCGGGCCTTCTGCTCTTTCAGCAGTTCATCCAAGCGCCAGTACCCGTATGACTTGCCCGCCGCGTCCGCCTTGCGCACATCGGCGGTCAGTGGATCAGCGGGCGGGTTCTTATACTTCTTGCGTACCCGTTCCGCAAATCGCTCTGCGCAAACGGGGCACCGCCGGGCGGTGACGTTATTTGAAAGGATCACCGCCCCGCAGTCAACGCAGGTCTTGATTATCACCGGTCCATTCCCCCTTGTGGTTCTGGATGTAGCGCCGGATATCCTCTGCAAACTTTTTGCGCTTCCTGCGCTCTATCACTTCAAAGATGGTGTACATCACCGCACACACCACGACGACCGCCACCGCCGCCGCGCCCATCATCTGGCACGCTCCCGCTTCAGCTGCTTTTCCAGCTCTAAGCGTTCGCACTCCCAGCGATACCGCCGGACGCGTTCCTCCAGCAGGTTCACCTTCTGTTCCAGCTTCGTGGTGTAGCTGATGCTGCACCAGCTCCATGTCAGCAGGGCAGCAATGATGACGATCAGTGCGAACCATACAACCGGCTCCCGGGCGGCTGCCTGGGCGGCATCCACGCCGTAAAACCACATAATAAAGTTCCTCATGCCTGTTCGCTCTCCTTCTTGTCTTCCGGTCCCTGTGCACCAGCCTTTGCCAGCTTCATGCCCTGAACCACGCCTGCGATATAGGTTGCTGCTTCCGGGTTCTCTGCCAGCAGTTCGGCCATTTCCTTACTCTGGCTCTTGTCCTTCTCGCTCATTCTTTCTCACGCTCCTTTGTTGTCCGCTCCTTCCTGCCGTGATATAATCAGGGCAGGAAGGAGGTGATTATTTTGACCGACCGCCAAAAACTCGTCTACGATCTGTCCATGCAGCTTACCGCCGCAGAGCTTGCAAAGGGGATTCCTCTCTCCGAAAACCCCGCCGCTTACGCTCTTGACACCTTTACCGGTTACATTGCGCTCTACTCTGCAATGGATCTCGCCAATTTTGACATTGCTCTTGCTAAAATCAAAAAGGTGTAATCCCTACGACTGAGATCGGCAAATCTCTCAATGCTGTTTGGGCACTTTCCAAACGGCCAGACAGCATAATAATGAGTGTCCGCATCTCTGTGTAGGAAAGCTCTTGCTCTTGGCATTTTGCGAGAATGTCATTGGCAAGGGCTTTCATTGTTTTGTCGTTCATGTCCCTGCCCTTGTTCTGGCGCATGAACTTTGCCGGGTTCTCCATCCTCTCGCCCCCTTTCTGTTGCTTTTGTGTTGCCTATCGGAACTTTACAGTGTCATTATAGTCAATTTTCGGAACATTGTCAATGGTTTTCTGGGATTCTTTTGTTGATTTTCGGAACTTTATTTGCTATAATGGGATTGCAGAAAGGTGGTGAATAAAATAAATGACCATCGGCGAAAGAATTAAAGTCCTCCGTAAAGAGAAAAACCTTTCAATGGAGGATTTTGGCTCTGTAATCGGTATGGGTAAGTCTGCTGTCAGCCGTATCGAAAACGGGGTCAATGGAACAACAGATCAGACTATCCGCTCCATCTGCCGGGAGTTCGGTGTAAACGAACAGTGGCTCCGCACTGGCGAGGGCGAAATGCTTGAGCAGACCCGGGCAAGCGTGCTGGATCGGCTGTCCACGGAATACGATCTGAGCAGGGAGCAGCGTTCCGTAATTGAAGCGTTCCTTGATCTGGACCCGCAGGAACGGGACGTGATCCTGAAGTATGTACATAACGTTTTTGACCGTTCCACAGAATCCGCAGCCCAGAGCACGGCAATACCTGATAAGGAAGCCCAGCGCATTGCCGAGAGCGACGAGTTCAAAGCCCTTCGGGAAAAGAACGAGCCGCCGGAGAGCGAATCGTGTACTACCGCCGGTTAGTTCTTCAACGTGCCGCTTCTGAGTGGCTGAAGAATCACCAGTAAATCCGCGCAAAAAGAAAAAGCCCACCGGGGGACAGGCCCGGTAGGCTTTTTCGTGTATACAAATTATTCTATGGAGGTATTATCTTATGAGAAAAATTTCTGTCTTTGCTGTTTCCTGTGCCGCCGTTCTCCTTCTTTCCGCTTGTGGTAGTTCTTCCAGTTCCGTGCCTGCATCTAGCGGCGCTTCGTCTGCTGTGTCCAGTTCTTCGGAACCGGTTTCTTCCGTTTCCGTTTCATCTTCTGCATCGGTCGATGATGCGTTTTCCGATTTTGAAGCCGCGCTTTCTGAGAACGGTATTGCCTATACGGAAAAGGTTCGTATGGCTGCTGAACTTATCGGCGGCGTAAATGGCTACAAATACAAAACACCCGATTATAACATTGAGGTGTATACTTTCGATCCGTCGTCCGACGCTTATCTGACTGCCGAAAAGGACGGCACCGTTATCATGGAAGGCTTTGGCTCATTCCCTGCTTATGCTCACAAAGGCATGGTTCTCATGCAGACCGACAACCTTCCCCAGGAAGTGATTGACCTGTTCAATGCTATGTAAAGGCAAAGCCCCGTCTTTCTCTGTCGAAAAAGGCGGGGCTTTGATGAACGAGTTCTGCTTTTTAATGCAACTCCACTTCTATAAATAGTTGAAAACTATGATATTTTTGGAATGAGTTTAACTTTTTCATCTCAAATGGTTGCTTTCGTCTCAAATCCGTGACTGATTAGACGAAAGTTTTTACCGCTTGAAAGGTGGTATAGTATGCCAAAGAAAAATCCATCCGGCGGCAAGCGGCTTGTTGCCTACTACCGCTACAGCGGCGGCAGTCATCAAACGGAGCAGTCCATCGAGGGCCAGCGCCGGGACTGTGAAACCTACGCCCGTATCCACGGCATGGTCATCCTGCATGAATACATTGACCGGCATATCTCCGGCAAGACGGACGACCGCCCGGAGTTCCAGCAGATGATTGCCGATGCCGGGAAAGGGATGTTCGACTATGTGATCTGCTGGAAAACAGACCGCATTGCCCGCTCCCGGTATGACAGCATCATCTATAAAAAGAAGCTCCGCGACAACGGCGTGGAGCTGCTCTATGCCGCAGAAGCCAACGTTGAAGGTTCCGGCGGTATCATCGTGGAGGGCTTGATGGAAGCCCTTGCCGAATACTACTCCGCCGAACTGGCCGAGAAGGTGCGGCGCGGTATGCGGGAAAGTGCCTTGAAGGGCAAGGCTATTGGCAGTTCCCGCCCCCTTGGCCTTACCGTGGACAAAGACAAGAAATATATCATCGACCCTGCCGGGGCTGCCGCTGTGCGGTATATCTTTGAGCAGTACGCCGCCGGGGCTGCATCCTCTGCTATCGTTGCGCACCTGAATGAACAGGGCTTGTGCACCAGCCGGGGCAACCCGTTCAATAAGTCCAGCGTTGTGCGCATCATCCAGAACGAGGTGTATCGGGGCGTGTATGTCAGCCCCAAGTTTGACGTGCGCATTGAGGGCGCAGTGCCGGCCATTATTGACGACGATCTATGGGAGAGGGCGCAGAAGATGTTTATTCGTAACCGCCAGAGCCGTTCCCCGCGCAATGACCGCGCGGACTACATCCTGTCCGGCAAGCTGTTTTGCGGCGAGTGCGGCACTGCCATGAAGGGCGTGTCCGGCCACAGCGGCAACGGCGAGGTGTACTTCTACTACAACTGTCCGTGCAAGGACTGCCACCGCCGGAACATTCCGAAGGACGAGCTGGAAGGTCTGGTGATCCGCACCGTCTGTAACGACGTGTTGCAGCCGGACGTGATGGATCGCATTGCAGACAGTGTGATCGAAGCCCAGACCGCCGAACTGAACCAGCCCAACCCGGAGAAGGAAGCATTGCAGCACGAGCTTGCCGACGTGCAGCGCAAGGCAAAGAATCTGCTGGCCGCTTTGGAGAACGGCACCGCCGGGGCTATGCTGACCAACCGCCTTGCCGAACTGGAACGGCAGGCAAACACGCTGTCCTATCAGCTGTCGTCGCTGGAATCTGAGCCGAAGTTCCCGGTCTTCTCCAAGGAAGAAGTTCTGTACCTGCTGGAACAGTTTCTCATTGCCCCCAGTGAGAAAACCAAGGCATACCGCCGCCGCCTGATTGATACCTTTGTTAGCAAGATCGAGGTAAGCAATACGGAACTGACCATCTATTTCAACATTGCCGAGGAAGATTGTGGAAAAATGAAAAAAGCTCCCCAGTCGAACCAGCCCGAAGGCTGTTCGACTGAGAAGCAAATGGTCCGAGTGGCGAGAATCGAACTCACGGCCTCTTGAACCCCATTCAAGCGCGCTACCAAAACTGCGCTACACCCGGATATCTGTTTGCGTTTGCCGCTCACAGCTTGATTAGTATACCCGACTTTTCCCGTTTTGTCAAGCGCTTTTTCCAAATTTCTGATGCAGTTTTTACATTTTACTGTCCCGGCTTTTGCCCGCCAAAAGGATGCGCGAAAGAGCGTTATTTTCAAAAATCGCGATACACATCTTCCTCATCGTCCTCATGGATGGGGGTGGTGTCGTCCGGCGGTGCGCCAAACTCCACCGTGGCAAAGGCCAGCGCGAATACGCTGTCTGCCCCGGCGTGAAGCAGTGCCTGCGCGCAGGCGGCAGCTGTTGTGCCGGTGGTGATGACGTCATCCACCAACAGGATGCGCTTGCCCTCCAGCTGCTGCGGCTGTGCCGCCCGGAAAGCACCTGCCACGTTGGCTATGCGCTGTTCCAGCGGCAGACCGGCCTGATGCCGTTTGGCGCGGGTGCGCTCCAGTGCCTGCGGTGCCAACGGCACCTCCATAGCCTTGGCCAGCGGCAGCGCCATCAGTTCCGGCACATTGTAGCCGCGCCTTTTACCGGAGGCCGGCACCGGTACGATCAGGTCGTACCCGATGGCCGCCCACGGCACCGGCTGCGGGAGCAGCTCGCCGTACTGCACGGTCAGTTCACCGCCAAAGGCCAGCTGTACCAGACGGTTGCCCATCTCCACAGCCCGCCACGGCTTGCCCTGATACTTTGCGTTCAGGATGCCGCGCCGCACACAGCCGCTGTAACGGTAGGGCGCAGCCGCACCGGCCAGATTGCTGATATAGTGCTGCGCCGGGTCCAGCCGGATGCCCGGCTTGCGACGCAGCGTTTCCAGCTGCACTGCACAGTCCGGGCAATCTCGTACATCCCCCAGCACCCGGCCGCAGAAAGGGCACTCGCGCGGGTAGAGCAGCTGCCGTACCGCCCGCAGCGCCCTGCGCCGGGGGTCATAGTAGTCCATCAGTCCTTTTTGACCGCCACGATCACCCGCACGCGCTTGCCTGCTGCGCAGCCAAAGTTATCGTACCAGCCAGTCAGGTAGTAGCCCTCAGAGTTCACCTCAGAGAGCTTGGTGGCGTAATACTGTCCCTTGTACCACAGGTACACCTGCATATCGTCAGCCGTCTCGTAGCGGGTGCCGTTGCTTATCACCGAGGCTGCACCCACCTGATCGATCTTCATGGGCATCAGCTGGATCATGGCCTTTACCGTGCCGTTCACGTTTTGCCGCACTGCCAGACCGCCCGCCAGCACCGGATACTTGATGGAGGTGGAAAAGCTGGCCTGACTGCCGTTGACGTAGCAGATGTAGGTAGCGCCGCCGCCCACAAAATTGAGGATGGTGCTCATAGGCTGGCCGGTAATGTTGGCCAGCTGCTTGAGACCGATGCTCAGCAGCGAGCCGGAACTGCTGGTGATGCGGTTCCAGACCGTGCTCAGCAACGAGCCGTCAATGACGCCCCACAGGATCTCGCTGGTGGTGGGCACCAGCACACTGCGCAGATCGTCCACCACGGTGGTGGTGTTGGTGGTGCCGCCGGTAGAGCCGGAACCGGAAGAGCCGTCCCCGGTGGAACCGCTGCCGGAGCCGGAAGAACTGTCCCCGGAAGAGCTATCCCCCGAGCCGGAGGAGCCGCTGCCGGTCAGGGTGCCCAGAATGGAACTGGCGTTGAAGGCCAGATTCTTCACATCGTCCAGCACGCCGTATTTCCACAGATCACCGGTGACATCGTTCAGGATCAGGCGGTCGATCTGTCCCTGCTCATTCAGCGTATAGTAACGCACGGCCAGTGCGTTCAGCTTTGTCCCCGCTATTCGGCTGGGACGAACCGTCCCAGCCAACCCCTCCGATGTCGTATCCAGAATTTGTACGTCATCGGCCAGAGCATAGTCCCCCAGCGCGGTGGCGGTGTCGTTGATGGTGCCGCTGACCGATTTGGACTCGATGGCGGTCACCTGTTCCCCTTCGGGGGTCACGCTGATCTCCACCAGCCAGCCGGTGGGGTAGTTCAGGCTTTTGTCGATATTCACAGTGCGGGTAATGCCGTCGGTGCACATCACCGAGATCTTTTGCAGCACGTCTGCGCCGTTATCCTCTACAAGGCTGCGGGTAGCGGTCTGCACCACGCCATAGAACACGCTGTCGGCTTCCTCGCCGGTGATCACATCGGCTACCTCGTTGTCCATGCCCAGCAGCAGGGTGACCACTTCGCCCACGCCGCCGCCGTTCAGGGAGGAGATCTTGGACGCCACGGCAGAGCTGCCCAGCGTGTAATTGCTGCCCGCCACGGTCAGCGCGGTAGGCGCGCTGGCGCTGGGCGATACTGCCGTGATGCGGCCTGCGGCGCGGCGGGTGTAGATCCACACCGTCTGCAGGCTCTCGCTGTAATAGTACACGTCGTACTTGTTCAGCTCTGCCGAAGCAGAGGCCTTATCGTTGCGGTAGACGCTCACCGGCGTAAAGGGCAGCTGGGTGCCCTCTTCTGCTACAAAGGGACCCTTGCGGCTCTTGAGCAGCACCGAAGAGGTATCCACCTGACCGTTGGACACCGTAAAGCCCAGCGAGCTGCCGTAAGCGCTGCCGCTGGCGGTGTTGGCGCGCAGGGCGTTGTACAGCAGCAGGGTGCTCTGCTCGTAGGTCATGGCCTGTCCCTGCGTGCAGGTCAGCTGATCCCGCAGACCGATCTGCTGCGCCTTGTTCAGCTGTGCCTGCGGGAAGGAGCCGGTCATGTCGGTGGTCTTATAGCTCAGCAGCTTCAGCACCGCCGCACAGGCTTCCTCCAGCGTGACGGTGTTGTCCGGGCGGAAGGAGCCGTCGGTGTAACCGTTCATCCAGCCCTGCTGCACCGCAATGCGGATGTAGGGTGCCCACTGGGAGCTGCCGGGCACATCCCGGTACAAAGTGCCCACCGTGCCCTGTGCGCCTACGCTCTCCCGGTAGGTGGAAAAGGACACCAGCATTTTGGCAAAAGCGCCGCGGGTAATGTTGGCGCTAAGCTCCTGACCGGTGGGCACAGCGCCCAGAGTAATAGCCGTCTGCAGGGCCGTGTTGTTGATGCTGGCCGCCGAGACCGGCAGCACCAGCACCGACACCGCAATGCTGACCGCCAGCAGAAATGCGAGAATCCGTTTTTTCATTGGTCGTACCTCTTGTTCTTTGTTTATCACGCCGCCGCGATCAATCGTAGCGCAATGCTTCAATGGGGTTCAGCCGGGCTGCGCGCCGCGCCGGCAGATAGCCGAACAGCACGCCGATGCCCACCGAGATGCCAAAGGCCACCACAATGGAGTTGAAGGAGGGGCTTACCGTAACAGTGGTATCGGTCATGAACATGGGCAGCACCTTGTTTGCCGCCATGGACACCGCATAGCCCAGCGCAATGCCTAAAACGCCGCCCAGCGCCGAGGTAGTGGCTGCTTCCACCACAAACTGCGCCAGAATGGTGCGCTCCTTTGCGCCCAGCGCCTTGCGGATGCCGATCTCGCGGGTGCGCTCGGTCACAGACACCAGCATGATGTTCATAATGCCGATGCCGCCCACCAGCAGCGAGATGCTGGCAATGCCGGTAAGTATCACGATGACCATGTTGATCATCTTGTTCATTTCCTCCAGCCACTCGCTGGCGCTGTACACATAGTAGCCGTTTTCGGTCTTGAGGATCGACATCAATTCCTCTTCCATCGTGCTCTTGGCCTCGTTGGCAAGGCTTTCGTCGGCCATCATGGCGGTGTAGCAGTCCACCATGCTTTGGCTGGAAAGCCGCATCACGGTGGTGTAGGGCAGGTAAACGCAATCGTCATCGCTGCCCTGCTGCATAGTGGGGTCGCTGACTTTGGCAGACAGCACACCTACGACGCGGAACTTGTTGGCACCGATCTTGAGCGTCTGCCCCACACCGTTGCCGCCAAAGGCTACGCGGTTGAGGTAATCGCCGATGACGCAGACCTGCTTGTTGTCCTGCATATCCATGTATTGCAGGCCGCGCCCCTGAACGATCTGGTAATTCTTCATTTCGGTAAAGTTTTCGTCCACACCGCTCATGTTGGACCAGCGGTAGCTGGTGGTACCGATCTTCAGCGTACCGCTGGCTTTGCCGCTGAAGTTGACCTGCGGCGACACCGCCTTGATCAGGTCGGAATGCCGCTGGCAGATATCATACATCTCCTCCACCGACACGGAGCGGGAGCCGTAGCCCCACACCTGAATGCTGAGGGTGTTGGTGCCCAGTGCGGAAAAGCTGTCCCGCATGCTCTTGGTCATGCCGTTGCCCAGACCCACGATGACGATGACCGCCATCACGCCGATGATGATGCCCAGCATGGTCAGAAAGGTGCGCAGCTTGTTGCTCCACACGTTCTGGATGGCCTGCCGGAAGGTTTCAAAGATCATGCCTGTTCCTCCTTTTCCGGCGTTTCGGGCAGCAGGGTGGGCTGCACCATGGCCTCCGGTGCGTGGGAGTCGCCGTCATACACCACCTGACCGTCCTCCAGCCGGATGATGCGGTCGGCCTGCACGGCAATGGAATTGTCGTGGGTGATCAGCACTACGGTGTGTCCCTGCTTGTGCAGCTGCTGCAAAAGCCCCAGCACCTCGCGGCCGGTATGGGAGTCCAGCGCGCCGGTGGGCTCGTCCGCCAGAATGACCGGCGGGTTGCGCACCAGTGCCCGCGCAATGGACACGCGCTGCTGCTGGCCGCCGGAAAGCTGGTTGGGGCGGTTTTTCAGCTTGTCGCCAAGCCCCACCTGCTCCAGCACCTCCCGGGCGCGGATGTGGCGCTCGGCGCGGGAGATGCCCGCATACACCAGCGGCACCTCCACGTTTTCCATCAGGTTCAGCCTGGGCAGCAAATTGTATTGCTGGAAGATAAAGCCCAGCATCTCGTTGCGGACAGCGGCCAGCTCGTTGCGGTTCATCTTGCCCACATCCCGGCCATTGAGCCGGTAGGTGCCGTAGGTAGGCACATCCAGACAGCCGATGATGTTCATGCAGGTGGATTTGCCCGAACCGGACTGACCCACGATGGCCACGAACTCGCCTTTTTCGATTTTCATGGTGATGTGGTCGGCAGCCTTTACCGTGGTATCGCCCATCTGGTAATATTTGCAGACTTCATCAAACTCGATCAGAGCGCTCATTCATCCCTCCTGCGTCAATCCACCACGACTGCGCCGGCCTCGGCGGGGTCGATGCCCTCTGCGGGCTCTTCAGCGTCCGCTGCGGGGGCTTCACCGTTTTCCGTCTCCTCCGGCAGCGTCTCCTCGCCGCCCTCGGCAAGGTCTGCATTGTTTCCGGCGCCGCCGATCACTTCGCCGTCCATATCGTCATAGCCGCCGTCGTCATAGTAGCTGTCGCTGCTCACGGAGCTGGGGTCGTAGGCGATGGTATCACTCTCGGACAGGCCGCTGGTCACCTGCGTATAGTTGTCGTCGCTGACACCGGTCTTGACCTTGACATACACATAGCCCTCCGGTGCGCTCATGGAATCATCGGCGTTCACGGCGCTGGGAGAATCCTGCCGCACCAGCACATAACCGCCCCGCACAATGGCGGCATTGGGCACGGTGAGCGCATTTTTCGCCTGCGCCACCACGATCTCGGCGTTGGCATTCATGCCCGGGCGCAGACCATCGGTCTCGTCAATGCGCACGGTCACCGGGTAGGTGGTGGTACCGCCGCTGGTATCACCCTTCATGGACACACGGGTGACCAAGCCCTCGTAGGTCTTATCCTTCACGGCATCTGCGGTCACCTGTACGGACTGCCCCACCTTCAGGCTGCTGACCTGCAGCTCGTCCACGTTGATGGTCATTTCCAGATAACTCAGGTCGTAGATGGTGCACAGGTCGCTGCCGGTGCTCAGGGCATCGCCCACCTTGGCATTTTTCTCGATGATGGTGCCGCTGATGGGCGAGGTGATGGTGTAGTTATCCATGGCGTCCTGCATATTTTGCATGGACAGTTCCGCGCCGCGCAGGGTCTCGGAGGCAGACTGGATGGACTCTGTCAGTTCCTCACCGCTGAGGGTCAGGATGATATCGTCCTTGTTCACGCTGCCGCCCTCCCGCACATTGATGGCGGTGACGGTACCGGAAGCCAGCGCTGTCAGGGTACGCTCGGCCTGATACTGGAAGTTGGCTGCTGCAATGGAGCTCACCCCGTTGATAGTAGCCGTTGCAGCCTGTGCCGTGGTCAGACCACCCGCATTGGACACCGAGAGGGTCACAGTGCGGGTGAGCAGGTTGCCCGTGCTCAGGGCATCGGTGCCGGTCACAGCGGTAATAGTGCCGGGCAGCACCTCAAAAGTACCGTCCAGCGTCACCTGGGCGGTCTGCCCCGCCGAGAAGTTAGCAGCATCCGCAGCCGGGAACTCCAGCACCAGATTCATCTTGGAGCTGTCCCGCACCACGGCCACCTCCTGACCGCTCTTTACCTCATCGCCCTTGTTCACCTTCAGGCTGCTGACGACGCCCGCCACCTCGGCACGCACATACTGATGGTCGGCGGTCTTGTCGTAGCTGCGCTGCGCCTGCTGCAGGGTGATGGCTGCCTGCTCCACCTTGGTGGTTGCATCGGAGGAATCCACCGTGTAGAGCACAGTGCCCTCCTCCACGATATCGCCCTCCTCAAAGCCGCCGGTCAGCACCTTGCCGGGCACCAGCGATTTGACGCTGTAAGTATTGGCAGGCTTCAGCGTACCAGTGCCGCTGAGCGTGTTGGAGACATCCCGGGTCTCCGGCACTGCTTCTGTATAGGAAGTATCCACGTTGGCGGGCTTTGCACCCTTGGGCTTCAGCAGCCACCAGCCGCCTGCCAGCACCACGATGGCCACCGGCACCAGCCACTTCCAGTTCTTTTGGGCAAAGGCTGCTGCACCGCCTTTTTTGGGTGCAGCCGCTGCGTCCTGCTGCGGGTCGGCGGGCTGTTTAGACTTGTTCCAGATCATTCTTGCCGTTCCTCCTAGGTTCTTTTATGACAAGGTGCTTTTTGCAAAAGCACCCGTCAGAAACTCTTATTTGTAGTGTATCGCATTTTGCCCCGATAAACAAGCGTCCAATTTTCGTTTCACGGCATTTCCACAAAGTTTCAGACTTTTTTAACAAAGAATGGCTTTCTTTGTGCGCCGCTGAGCAGTTGCTTATCTTTATATAATACGATTCAAACTGCCTCTCCTCTGCTCTCCTTCCTGTGAAAAAGGGTTCTGAAAAGCCCGCAGGCTTTTCAGAATCTCAGATGGGGGAGATTCTCTGCAACTATCGGCTCACGCCAAAAAGCTCCCCCTTCGGGGGAGTTGGCATCGCACAGCGATGCCTGAGAGGGTTCTTTTGCCGTTTTTCCCTCAAAAAGAAAATCAGCCGGACCCGAAGGCCCGGCTGATTTATTCTTTTTTACCCTGCGTCTGTGATGGGCTCTACCACCACATACACCCCTGCGGGCACACAGGCGGCCCATGCGCCGTCCTTGTCCAGCCAGCCGAATTGCTCACAGACATGGTCCGGGCACTGACTGT